>Ga0207771_101109_pt1 | contig 12700 bp, 11 predicted proteins | sample A23M2SouthBayCA_2_FD_187731 | JGI IMG/M metagenome (GOLD analysis project Ga0207771, IMG submission 187731) | Aerobic enrichment media microbial communities from Eden Landing Ponds, California, USA - A23 M2 (2) (SPAdes) | ecosystem: Environmental > Aquatic > Marine > Unclassified | place...
CGGCTTTCGTGAAGCTGGTATCTGGATGTCTCATGGATAGGTAGATGTAATGAATGAAATGAAAAGTAACGGTTATTTAGAAAGGATCCGGTAGGAGAGTCCCAGGTTGAGTACCGGGTAGAACATGAAATCCGATACACCCTTTTCAAAATCCTGGGCCTGGTCGGCAGTGGGAGATATCATGCCTTCCCCATTCATGGTGATCTGGGGAGAATTGGTATAGAGCGCACCCAGTTCGATAGTGAACGTCAACGGACGGTCTGAATGGACGGGATTTCCCAGTCCGATGCCGGCGTAGGGAACCAAATTGGATCCAAATCCCACATCGGCCGAAAGCGATCCCATTTTTTCAGGTTGAAAAGTTCTACCCTCGATGGTATAGGGTTCATTCGGAGTCGCTTCGCCATCGACCGAAAAATCGTAGTAGTATAATCCGCCGGATAGTTTGAGGCTGTTATCGAATGGAAAGTAATCCGCAATAGCCCCGATCGACGTGATACCAAGGTTTGCATTATAAGCGATAGAGGGATTTTGGTCTGAATACACCCCGCTTTGTTCATAGGAAAAGAAGGATCCGCTGATCCGCGCATTCAATTTGTTATCATAGAGTGGAATGGATCCATCGGCCCCGATGCCCGTTGTGCCAACTTTGAGTCCCAAAGCAACCTGTGCCTGGGAGGTATTAACCGACATTGCCATCATTATGCAAATCAAAAGAAAAGATAAACTGACTGTACTTAGCCCCGTCGTGCGCATATAGCCCCCTAGTTAAGGAAAATATTAGTTGTTTATTATATTAGATACGTGCCCCAATACGACCTAAGGTTATAATAATAACCCACTAATACAAAAAAATTTATAAAAAATATGTTTTTAAGAGTTAAAATGTTTTAATATAAGTTGGATATGAAAGTATATATTTGCTGAATACCAAGCGATATAGGGCGATTGAAATATTCACGAAAGGATAATTATGGGGATAAATAGATTTTTGTCTAAGTTTAATTCGTACCATTTTTCATATAAGTAAATATATCTATGAGCAAGGTTGAGTTGGATGAATGTGCCACGAAGACTATTATAGAACCTTTTCGCATCCGGTCGGTTGAGCCCATTCGGTTTACGGATATGGGCGAGCGGAGGCAGTTGCTGTCGGATGCCGGGTATAACCCGTTTCTGCTCAAGGCGGGAGATGTACTTATAGATCTGCTGACCGACAGCGGCACGGGGGCGATGTCGGCGGATCAATGGTCGGGGATGGTGGCCAGCGACGAATCGTATGCAGGTTCCTCTTCGTATTACCGCCTGGAGGAGGCGGTGCATGATATTACCGGTTTTAAGCATTTGATTCCCACCCACCAGGGACGGGCAGCCGAAAATATCTTGTTCACGACCATTGCCGGGGAAGGGGATGTGGTTCCCAATAATACCCACTTTGACACCACTCGCGCGCATGTCGAGCATGCGGGTGCGGAGGCGCGCGATATGATTATAAAAGAGGGCAAAAAGCCGAGCAGCCGGCATCCATTTAAGGGGAATATGGATATTGAGCAATTAGAGCAAACCATTGATGAAGTGGGCCGCGAACGGATCCCGGTTATTATGCTCACCGTTACCAACAACTCGGGCGGAGGTCAGCCGGTCAGCATGGCTAATGTGAAGGCCGTATCCGAAATCGCCCACCGGCACGATATACCCCTGTTTATCGACGCTTGCCGGTTCGCCGAAAACGCCTGGTTCATCAAGCAGCGCGAAGAGGGCTATGCCGACAAATCGCCCAAAGAAATCGCCGGGGAGTTGTTCAGCTATGCCGACGGTTGTACGATGAGTGCCAAAAAGGACGGTATGGCCAATATCGGCGGATTCCTGGCCTTAAACAGCGATGAGCTGGCCAAGGAGTGCCGGAACCTGGAAATTCTGACGGAAGGGTTTCCCACTTATGGGGGAATGGCGGGCTACGATATGGAAGCGGTGGCTCGTGGACTCTATGAGGCGCTGAATGAAGATTATCTGCGCTACCGGGTTCGCTCGATCGCCTACCTGGGAGATCAACTGCGCAATGCGGGAGTACCGATTGTAGAACCGACCGGCGGTCATGCCGTCTATATCGATGCCAAAAAAATGCTTCCCCATATTCCCCCGCTGCAATACCCGGCCTGGGCCTTCAATAACGCCCTCTATCTGCTCGGGGGGATAAGAGGCGTTGAAATCGGTTCGGTAATGTTCGGTCGGCAGCCCGACGGATCCGAAAAGCCGGCGAACATGGAGCTGGTCCGCCTGGCCTTCCCACGACGCGTCTATACCCAGAGTCACGTCGATTACCTCTCCGAAATCATTATCGCGGCTTACCAGCAGCGCGACAAACTTTCCGGCTATGAAATTGTCGACAGTCCGGAGGTATTGCGGCATTTTTCGGCCGAGCTGCAACCGTTGGATTGAATAGTTAGCAAAGAAGTTGTTCCACATTCTATATAGAGTAAAAAATTCCCCTTTGGAGGGGGTAAGGGGGAGGACTAATCATTTGCTATATCCATGATGCACAGGCTCCAAGAGTCAAAGGGGGATTTTTTTTTACGTTGGTTGACCTGACAAGAATTATACTTGCCTGCTGTTTATATAATTATTTATATTCAGTCTAAATAAACATAAGCATTGGTAAGCGGCATCCGACTGATTTCGGTTTAGTCGGGGCGATCGATGGTCGCCCTGGAGGCCAAAAGTTGCCTGATGCTGCGATTGTAATAAGAATATTATGATCAGCAATCAAGTCCGAAATTCCCGCTTTAAAATGCTTTTGAAGATTAAAATTCCTTTTTCACATAAGTTTATTTCGTAACTAAAAACTCATTTTTAATTCCCCTATGTTCTCTTTTCAAAAACAATTTCACTTTTTAACAACTTCTGCTCTTGCAATATTATTGGCCGTCAGCATGAGCTCCTGCGACTTGGTGAGTAGCGATGACGACGGCGATGACAAACTGAGTCCTCCGGTTACCTATGAATTCAAGCGCGACGGCGAGTCCACGGTAGCCTATCCCGGACAGATGGACCGTCGTAAAATGGTGGCCGAAATGACGGCTTATGTATCCGAAGCCGATGCAGGTAATGAAATTTCGGAACAGACGCTCATTGACATGTACACCAATGCCGGCGGTAACGGCGGCGGACATTTTTCTTTTAGCTCGGATCGCCAGTTAAGCAACAAAGTTTTCCCACCCAAAGCCGATAATAATTTTTATCGTGATATTTTTGCTCGAGCCGCGGCGGCCAGCAAAAAGGATACGACGGCTTCCAACGGACAGGCCGGACTGCTCGAGCGTGAACAGAGCGGCGGCACGATTCTGGTCAGCAAAAAAGGTCACGAGTTCACCCAGTTGGTCGAAAAAGGACTCATGGGATCGGTATTTTATCATCAGGTCTTTAATGTGTATCTGACCGACGGCAAAATCGGTCCCCAGGTCGAGAATGAAGAGCTGGTCGAGGGCGAGAATTATACGGCCCGCGAGCATCATTTCGACGAGGCGTTCGGCTATTTTGGCGCTCCACAGGATTGGCTCGAAAACAGCGAAGCTTCCGGTAAGTTCTGGGCCGGATATGCCAGTGAAATGGGCGGCGTAAGCAGTTCGGATAAACTGAGCGCCAGCACCATCATGGACGCTTATATTAAAGGCCGTACCGCTATAGTTAATGAGAATGAACAGGTGCTGGATGAGCAAGTAAGTACCCTCTATGAGCATCTCGAACTGCTCACGGCGGCCACGGCAGTGCACTATATCAACAGCACGATTAGTCAACTTTCCAACGGAAATCAAGGCGAGGCGTTCCATGCGCTGAGCGAAGGCTGGGCGTTTGTTAATGCCATCAAATATAGTCCCAATCGCAAACTGTCGACCGACCAGATTAACACCATCCTGAATACGCACTTCGGTGAGAACGGCAACTTCTGGGAAGCAACACCCAGCGGACTCCGGGACGCCAAGGCGCTAATTGTTGATAATTATCCGGCACTCGAGCCTGTGAAGGACGATCTTTAATCAAAATTCTTTCTGGCCGTGATATCGATTTACCCGGTATCACGGCTTTTTAATTTGAGGTGTTTCACTATGAATTTTACTTATCGATCTACTTCCTTGCTTATCTTGGTTCTTGCCGTTTTTAGTTGGACGGCCTGTGATGTAGGGGAGTCCGGTTCGGATGATGGACCTGACTTCGACCGAGAGGCGATGCTGGCCAATTTCGGGGAGAACATCATTATTCCGTCGTATGATGCACTGGTCGACTCCCTTAACGAGATGGCGACGGCAGCCGATAACTTTTCGGCGGATCCTTCAACCGCTACTCTTCAGCAACTGCAATCGACCCTCAAGTCTTCCCGGCTGGCCTGGCAGCGCGTGAATCTGTTTAACTTCGGGCCGGCAAGCAACAACCTGCTGAGAACCTCTCTCAACACCTATCCCACCGACACGGCCCGCATCGAGGAGAATATCGATTCGGGCGATTATACCCTGGGTACCGTCTCGAACCAGGATGCAGTCGGATTTCCCGCATTGGGATACCTGCTGCACGGGATAGGTGCCAATAACCAGGAAATCGTATCTGCTTACACCGACGATCCCGATGCCTCCGAGCGAATGCAGTACCTGGAGGATAATGTCGATTTCATTCAACAAAAGGCTTCTACGGTAGCGCAGGAGTGGTCGGCCGACCAGGAGGACTACCTTACCATGTTCCTGAGTCAGGATAATCTCGGGACCGACGCCGGGAGTTCGCTCAGTATGCTCATCAACGCTTATATCCAACATTATGAACGGTATATACGAGACGGAAAGATTGGCATCCCCTCGGGAGTCCGCAGCGCCGGAGTGGCCCGTCCGCAGGCAACGGAAGCTTACTATGCGGGCTATTCAAAGGAACTGGCCCTGGCCAATTTACAGGCCGTGCAGCGCGTGTTTAAGGGGATAACTTTTCCCGACGGAATGAATAACCGGGGTTTGTCAGATAACCTGGAAGCTCACGATGAGACCGAACTGGTCGATGAAATCGAATCGAACATGGATGATGCCATCAGCTCGGTGCAGGCGCTCAACGATCCCCTGTCGCAGCAGGTGCAAAATAACAATGACAAGGTTCAATCGGCGTTTCAGGACTTGCAAGCTGTTGTGGGTCCGCTGAAAACCGATATGACCTCGGTGCTCGGTATTACCATTACCTATCAGGATCAAGACGGTGATTAATTTAAGATCTTGAATATCCTCAAGCGACATACTACTGCCCCCACTTCGATCGCCCCGCTGGTGGTGTTTCGGGTGCTGTTTGGCTTTATTATGCTGGTGAGCACGGTGCGGTTCGCCCTGAAGGGGTGGATCTATGAGCTGTACATACGACCGGAGTATTTTTTCAGCTACTACGGATTCGAATGGGTGCAGCCGTTCGGCGCGCTCGGTATCTACGGCGTGTTTGCCGTGATCGGACTCTCGTCCCTGGCCATCATGCTGGGGTGGCGCTACCGGTGGGCGGCGGTCGCCTTTTTTCTCAGCTTTACCTATGTGGAGCTGATCGACAAAACCCACTACCTGAATCACTACTATTTTATCAGTCTAATCGCTTTCCTGCTCATCTGGGTTCCGGCGAACCGGAGTTTTTCACTGGATGTTTTACGTCGACCGGGTTTGCAGCGGGATAAGGTGCCGGCGTGGACGGTCAATATCTTCAAGTTTCAGCTGGCGGTAGTCTATTTCTTCGCCGGCGTGGCCAAGCTGAACCCCGATTGGCTGCTGCGCGCTATGCCGATGGAGATCTGGTTGCCGGCCCATTCGAACTGGCCGGTGATCGGATCGCTGCTTACCGAGGATATCACCGCCTATTTGTTTAGCTGGGCGGGCGCGGCGTTTGACCTGTCGATCGCCTTTCTGCTGATGTACCGACCCACCCGCCTGCCGGCTTATGCTGCGGTCATTGTATTTCATTTATTTACCTACGCTCTCTTCCAGATCGGCATGTTCCCGTTCATCATGATCCTGCTGACCCTGGTCTTCTTTTCGTCCGAATTTCATCAAAAAATACTGGATCATGCCCGTCGTTTTGGTCGTTCGATTCGACAAATTTTTTCGGAGGATTTCGAAGGACTCAGGACGCGCACAGCCGTTACTCCATCAAAACCGAGCACAAAATCTAACTATAGCATGTCAGGTTGGTCGGCCCGGATCGTGGGCGGGATGATCGGAGCGTTTGTGGTGTTGCAATTGTTAATGCCCCTTCGCTCCTGGTTGTACCCGGGCAATGTGCTGTGGACCGAGCAAGGTTTTCGTTTCTCCTGGCGAGTGATGCTCGTTGAAAAAGCGGGTCACGCTGTTTTTCATGTGTACGATTCGGATTCCGGAAGGCAATGGGAGGCGGCCAATTGGCGACATCTGACGCCCCGACAGGAAAAGATGATGTCGATGAAACCGGATATGATGCTGCAGTATGCCCATTATCTGGAAGAAGTGTATAAAGAACAGGGTAAGGGGGATGTCCGCATCACCGCCGATACGCGAGTCACCATGAACAGACGAAAAGGCCGCCCGATAGTGGACCCAACCGTCGACCTGACCGAAGCAGAACGTGGGTGGCACGACAAAAAATGGATACTGCCTTTAAGGTCCTACCGCTCAGCATTGAAGTCCTCCTCCTTACCCCCTCCAAAGGGGGAATTTAAGGCGACCGAGGTGAAAAAACATCCCTCTTCGGAGGGGAAAAGGGGGAGGACCCTCAAAGCAAAAAGTGAGAAACTTTCCCACCAGGTGTATGTCCCCGACAGATTGCGGGACAAGTTCATTCCACTGTCCGAAAAGACGAGGGATAGGATCCTGAGTAGCAAACAAGTAAAATCCAGCATTAGAAATAGTGATTAACACCATAAAAAAACATACCGTCTCTCTATTCCTACTGCTGCTCGCCATCCCGGCCATCAGTTTCGCCCAGCAGCAAAAAATCCGCGGCGAGGTGAGCGACCGTGCAGGCGACCCGGTACCGGGCGTGATGGTGTATGTTAGCGAAGCGACCGACTCGAGCAACGCCGATACTTCACTTCAAGCTTCTGAATATAAAAAAGCAACCAAGACCAACACCGAGGGACAGTTTACCCTGATCGGGTTGTCCGAGGATCGATATGAGTTGACCTTCTACTTCCCGGGCATGAAAATCGTGCGACGAAGAGTAACGCTGGGGGATAGCGATCAGTTCGTGAAGGTGACCCTGGAAGAGCTGGAGGGCGAGCTCGACGCTCTGTACGTCGCCGGGAAACAGGCCGCTTCTTCCGGGTTAACCCGGATGAACAGCGTCGAGGGCGTAACAATTAGCGAGGCCAAGAAAAACGCGGTCCTGATGCCCTCGAACATGACGGTCAACCTGGCGGCCAACAAAGCCCGGCAAATTTATGCAAAAGTTCCGGGCATCAATGTCTGGCAGAACACGGATGCCGGCGTGCAAACCAACATCGGGGCCCGTGGATTGAATCCCAGCCGGAGTTCTCATTTCAATATGCGCCAGAATGGGTATGACATCGCGGCCGATGCGCTCGGTTATCCGGAAAGCTACTACACGCCGCCGTCGCGGGCGATAAAACGAATCGAAATCATCCGCGGGGCCGGCGCCCTGCAATACGGGACCCAGTTCGGGGGCATGGTGAACTACGTTTTCAAAAACGGTCCCCGGAACGAAAAGCTGGAATTTCAATCCAATCAGTCGGCCGGATCCTACGGGCTGCTCAGCTCCTACAACAGCGTCGGCGGCACGGTAGGTGATTTCTCCTACTACGGTTTTTACCAGTATAGAACCAGCGACGGTTGGCGACCCTACTCGGGGATGGATCAGCATACGACCTACGGATCCGTCACCTGGCATCCGAGCTCGGACCTGTCGGTTACCACCGAATACACCTATATGCATTATTTGGCTCAGCAGCCCGGCGGGCTGACCGACCGGCAGTTTCGCCGCGATCCCACCCAGTCGAACCGGGCACGCAACTGGTTTCAGGTCGACTGGAACCTGTTTTCGCTCAAGGCCGATTACGAGTTCACGAGCCGGACCGAACTCAATACCCGTTTTTTCGGACTGAAGGCCGGCCGCGACGCGGTGGGGAACCTGCAGCGGATCGACCGGATGGACTTTGGCGGGGAGCGGTCGTTGTTGAAGGATGATTATAAAAATTGGGGCAACGAGACGCGCTTTCTGCATCGGTACGCGCTGGGAGACCGGTTGTCTTATGCGGTGGTGGGGACACGCTATTATCACGGGTTCACGCATCGGCGTCAGGGGCATGCTTCGACGGGCAGCGATCCGGACTTTACCTATGAGGATCCCACGAATCTGCACGGGTCGGATTACGATCTGCCGAGTTTGAACCGGTCGGCTTTCGTGGAGAATGTGTTCAACATCACGTCGAAATTCAGCGTCACTGCGGGACTTCGATTTGAGCATATCCTGACCAAGGCGGATGGATACTACCGGCGGATTGTGAAAGATTTGGCGGGGAACGTGTTGGTTGACAGTACTATTGTTGAGAACCGGCGTCGCGAGCGCTCGTTCGTGTTTTACGGGGTGGGCGCCAGTTATAAAATGAGTCCGACGATAGAACTCTACGGCAATTACGCCCAGAATTATCGCGCTGTAAACTTCAATGATATTCGAGTGACCGTTGACAATCTAAAAGTTGATCCCAATATCGAAGACGAGCGTGGATTCAATACCAGTCTGGGAATCAGGGGGCAGCGGGATGCTGTTTTCAACTATGATCTGTCTCTTTTCTACCTGTCCTACCAGGACCGGATCGGCACCGTCCTCGAGACCGAACCTGACCCGCGCTTCAACGGGCTGGTCGATCATACTTTTCGATACCGCACCAACGTAGCCGATGCCCGCATCTACGGGCTCGAGTCCTTTTTCGAGTTCGATATCTGGAAATACCTCCGGGGGCAATCCGTCGATACTCGTCTCTCGCTCTACTCCAGCCTGGCCCTCATGCAGAGCGAATACGTAAACGCCGAGGTCAGCGGTATCCAAGGCAACGCCGTAGAACACGTCCCCAACATCAACTGGAAAAGCGGGCTGACCTTCAGCAGCGGAGATTTGCAAGTGTCCTACCAGTTCACCTACTTGGGCGAGCATTACTCCGATGCCACCAACGCGCGGAGCACCCCCACCGCTGTCGCCGGCATCATACCGGCGTACCACGTCATGGATTTGTCGGCCGAATACGGGTGGCGACGTTTCTCCCTTGAAACCGGCGTCAACAACCTGACCAACCACCGCTACTTCACCCGAAGAGCCACCGGCTATCCCGGCCCCGGCATCATCCCCGCCAAACCCAGAAACATATATCTATCCATAGGCATCGAATTGTAAAAATTCCCCCTTTGGATGCCTGTCCCGACCACCGTCGGGAGGGAAGGTCCATCCCAAAGGTATTTGGTTTGGACAAGGGGGAGGACTGAATAAGCAACAAACGAAACTTCCCCTTTGGATGATTGTCTCCGAAGTAGTCGGGGTAAGCTCCAATGTTGTCGGGAGGAAAGTTCCACCCTAATATCATTGGGATAGACAAGGGGCAAGACCGATTACTCGCTGCACTCGTGAAGGTAAGAGGTAAAGGGTGAAAAGTGAAAGAGATCAAAATCCCGCACTTTGATTTTAGCAAAAAATAAAGTAAGATAATCATCCCAATACACATCTATATAAGTGTTACTCAGACTATATTGCTGAGATCCGGAACGTCCAAAAGAGTCCCGGCACCGAATACATCCCAATAAAATTCAATTCAGATTCAATCGATGACAAGATATTTAAAAATTCTGCCGGTACTGGCCGGTCTACTATTGTTAATGGCAGCCTGCACATCCGAAAACAAGCAATCCGAGAAAAAGCAAGCTTCCGAATCCAAGCAAGCACCGGGAACAAAGCAAACAGATTTGCAAAAAGCCCCCAATTTTAAGGTTGTGACCATCAAGGGGGATACCGTAAGCCTGGCGCAGTCGCTGGAAGTCAATAAACCCATGGTCGTATATTTTACGGCGTCCTGGTGTCCAATCTGCGCGAAAAACTGGCCGGTCCTATCCGAGGTGTATTCCGAATACAAGGATCGACTGAATATGGTGGCGATCAGTATAGATCCCAGCGATACCGAGAAAGTGATGAGCAAACTGGCTCGCGAGAAGAATTTTGCGTTTCCCGTCACGAAGGGATATCCGGATGTCATGGTGGACTTTGGAGTCAACAGTCAGGCAACTACCGTGGGCATAAACAGCGATGGATATATTGTATTTCAAAAAAATAAAACGGCTCTCAGTGCCGACGAATATCGCACGTTATTTGATCGTTTGGTGAACTAAGAGATATGGATTTTCTCTACTTCTCTTTCTTGCAGGGGGTGCTGGCTTTCATGGCGCCCTGTGCTGTGGTTCTGCTGCCCGGGTATATCGTGGCATTTATTTCAAGGGATGTCAGCGATAATCCGACGGTTGCCACTCGTGTAGGACGCGGACTGAAACTGGCTTTTTTGAGTATTGCCGGCATTCTGTTGATATACACCGTGGCCGGGGGATTGATCCTGGTGGCGAGTCAGTTGCTAAAGGAGTATATGAAGTGGATTACCATCGGGATGGGAGTTCTGTTGACGATATTGGGAGTCCTGATGGTAATGGGAAAGAACGTTTCCTTTTCGATCAATTTAAATAACCCGACCCACCGCAGGGAATCGGTCGAGGCCTTCATCTTTGGGATCGCCTATGCGATCGGGGCGTTGGGATGTCTATTCCCCTTATTCCTGGTGGTCGCGACCCAGGCGATGGCGGCTCCCACGGTATGGGAAGGAGCCTCCTATCTATTTGCTTATTTTATAGGTATCAGCGGCATGATGGTCCTGGCCATATTGCTGTCCACCTTTGCTCGCAAGCTGCTTATGAAGTATTTACGAAAAATTCTGCCCCATATGGAGCGGGTGACCGGAATTCTGTTGATCCTCGCCGGTATCTATGTGATCCAATACCAGATGGTGCTTATCTAAAGGGAGTACGCCTAACCAACTATTCACTATGATTGATTTAAATATGATTCCGGCATTTCCGATGGACGGAGGACGGATGCTTCGAGCGTTGCTGGCTTTCAATATGTCGAGAAATCGAGCGACTCAAATTGCGGCTTCGATCGGGCAGTTTCTGGCTATTGGTTTTGTACTGATGGGTCTTTTCTATAATCCTTTCCTGATATTTATAGGTATCTTTGTATACCTGGGTGCCGGCGCCGAGGCACGGCATGTATCAATAACAGAGTCGGTCAAGCACCTGAGGGTCAAAGATTTCATGAATACCGAGTATCCGTGGGTGTCAGCCGAGGCTACCATGGCCGATGCCGCCTCCATCGTGATTGAGAGCAGGGCCCCGGAACTCGTGGTGAGAGACGGGGAGCAATTGGCGGGACTGGTTTCCCATACCTCGATTATTAAAGCATTACAGCAAGGGGAGTCCGGAGAGCCCATCAAGAAGTATATACGCCGGGAAGTAAAAGCCGTTCACCCCGATTTATCCTTTTTAGAGCTGATTTCTACTTTGCAATCGGGCGATCGCTTGATCTTCCCCGTGGTGCAGGATGGAAAGATCCTGGGCCTGGTTACGGAGACCGAATTGAATAACATCCACGGTCAACAACAGCTGGAATCTACCGAGGGCGTGTAATGTCGGCAAATCCTTACGAATAAAGGGGAGCGTAAGTCTTAATGTAGAGCTGCTGAGGAGACTTCTGGAGCGATAGGACTCATGTCAATTTTACAAAGTAGCTCCAATACCGCCTTGCAAAAGGTCTAATTAGCGTATCAGGCTCGGCCCGCGTCACTTCCTCATGGATTGTATTGCAGGATATTATCCCTTCCAACCAAGTTCTGTGAGACGATGTTCAACTCGTTCCAAGGTTAGTCTATTTCCCGTAGTGTAATCCCTCAGGTCGGCTTTTGTTAAATCTTCATTACTAATATGGGAATCTTTAATTTCGCAATAGGCGTTGAAGAGTAAATACTTTTCAATGTTGGGTTGCTTTCCTTCATAATGTATTTCAGCTTCATCCAAATACCATTCAACTTTTTTTGTATGGACATCGGTTTGGAGTCGCTCAACAAAGTGGTCGTAATTCGTCATGATGTTACGACCTTTTTCGGGTTCGACACTCTTAACTTCTTCGAGCGTTTGTTCGATATTTCCCAATTTACTTTTATGGTTCATCAGTTAACCTCCTCATAGGCGCTCTTGATTACGGTTGATATCATTTTAAAGCGGTTGTTTGCCTTGAATGAATTGGAGGCGTCCGCCGGAATAATAATGGACTGCCCGGTTTCCAGGAGTTTTGATGTTCCATCGATAATTATTTCCGCTTTCCCGTCAATAATTTGAATAAAGGTGTCGAACGGGGAGGTTTTCTCCTCCAATTTCTCACCGCTATCAAAGGAAATCGCATTTATATTACCAGTAGCCTTTTTAATAATCGTTTTAATTACCACCGAATCGGGTACATATTCGATGATCTCGACAATGATCATTGCTTTTGATTTTTCCAGCTCTAATTGGTCCATATGAGTACGATTTTTTGAGAATTACTCGGCTGAAAACATTATCAGATGATTTAGATGAGAAATCCCGTTAGCGTTCATTTCCTGACTATCGACCTTATGTAACAA
>Ga0207771_101110_pt1 | contig 12688 bp, 6 predicted proteins | sample A23M2SouthBayCA_2_FD_187731 | JGI IMG/M metagenome (GOLD analysis project Ga0207771, IMG submission 187731) | Aerobic enrichment media microbial communities from Eden Landing Ponds, California, USA - A23 M2 (2) (SPAdes) | ecosystem: Environmental > Aquatic > Marine > Unclassified | place...
CCCGCTGCGCATGTTGCTCTTCTGTACGGCCTCGATCCCGGAACGCGGGGAACGAATCCCCGAGATCCTCGCGATCGAGGGTGTCGTCTCGGTGCAGGAACTGGTCACCGGTGAGCAGAACCTGCTCGTGACCGCCGTCGGCGAGTCCGACGACGACATCACGCCGGTCGCCCAGCAACTGCTCGATATGGGACTGACCGTCGTCGACGAGGTGCTCGTTCGGAGTCACGAGACGACGCCCTTTGGCAAGTTCGATCCGGCACAACACGACGGGCGAGACGAGAACGGCAGCCAGTGAACGTCACTGCACAGTTTCTCTAGAACAGGACGCGATCGACATCCAGTGCGGTCGCACGCCGGACGACGGCTTCGACCGGATCGGTCGTCCCGTTGAGATTGTCCGAGTCGCCATCGAGCACGAGCAGTGCCGCCCGTTTGCCCGGCGCGATGACACCACAGTCGAATCCCGCAATCTCGGCTCCGGCGGTCGTCGCCATCCGAAGTACTTCGCGTGCGTTCACGTCGAATTGCTTGGCCGTGAACGCCATCTCGCGGAACATCGACGGCTGATTCAGCATGACGTTGTCCGTGCCGAGCGCGACCGTCGTGTGATCGAGCAGGTCACGGATCGGCGGCCGGCCGACGTCGAGGACGGCGTTGGCGCGTGGGCAGACAGCGATCGGGACCGACTGGTCGGCGACGCGGTCGAGGTGGTCGGGTCCGGCGTGGACCATGTGGACGAGCAGGTCGGGATCGAGATCGAGCGCCGGGTGGATGTCCGTCGCGTCCGGTTCGCCGGCGTGGATCGCGAAGGGGACGCCCCGGTCACTGGCTGCCGCACGCTCGCTGGCGAACTCGTCGTCGTTCGCACCGCTCGCACCGAACCCGTCGGCCACGTCGAGGACGGCCACGTCGTCGCTACCGAAGACGAACGGATCGATCGCCAGTGGTTCTGCGGCCTCCCGGAGCGCTCGCGCGCCTGGAATGCCGAACTCTCGAAAGTCGAGACACGAGACCGTCCCGGTTCGCTCCATGAAACGGAGCGTACGACGCATCGCGGTGACCAGTTCCGTCCGGTCGGCAGCTGAAAGCTGGCGGTGTTTCAGACTCTCCGGCGGTGCGACCGCCGCTTCGAGTGAGAGTCCTACGGCCGCCTCTTTGGCGACAGAGTCGCCGAGATGCGTATGGGCGTTGACGAACGCCGGCAGGACGATGTCCGTCGACGCGGTGGCCGTCTCCTCGACGGCCGCAATTCGGTCGTCCTCGACGACCACGCGGCCACGAATCTGTTCGAACTGTTCGCCGGCGAGTATCGTTCCCTCGATTGCGTCCATGGACTGTCTCGTACCTACGAACGATTCGGTCGTGAATGGGCATATATCGAACGATTCAGTCACGGCCGCCGAGTCAGCCGATGGCGAGGGCGTTGTCGATTGCCCGCCTGGGCGTTCGAATCCCCGCCAGTGTGTGGGTGAAAAGCGATTCGTGAGTGCTCAGAACGGCCGTATTCGTCATTGTGGGCGTGCGAAACGTCGTTCGATGCAGGGTGTGACACAGTCGCACAGCCAGATAAACATAATGTTCTTTAATACCATTCTTCCGAACGATTTGGTCGGATGAGTAGATTTAATACACAGTATGTTCGTAGATGGGGGTGAAGACGACCGGAATATGACGCGCCAGTGTTCACCACTGTCGTGGCAGTGACCGGTCGCTGATGGACCAAACGATGTCAGCAAACACCCAGTCGACGACCGTTGGAGAGCTTCCGACGCCGACCAGTACGGATTCACGCGTTGCGACGGCACTGACGCGACTCGTCTGGCTCCTGTTCGCCGGGAGTCTGGGCGCACTTGCCGTCCGGCTCGCCAACGGATCGGGCTGGGAATTCGCCGATCTCGTCGCCGTCGACGGGCTGACGGTCGTGATGTGGGTGGCAGTCACCTTCTTCAGCGGCATCGTCCACAGCTACTCGAAACGTTACATGGCCGGGTCGGAGACCATCGCCCAGTTCTTCGCTCGCGTGTTCGCGTTCACGCTCGTCGTGATGGTGCTTGTCGCGGCCGATAACGTCGTCCTGTTCGGTCTCGCGTGGCTCGCGATGGGTCTCCTGATGGCAGGTCTCATCGGCCACGTCGAGGGCTGGACACAGGCACAGGCCGCAGCGACAGTTGCGCGCCGCTACTTCCTCGCGAGCAGTGCGATGCTCGCAGTGGCACTCGCCACACTGTCTGTCTCGACCGGGACGACGACGGTGTCGGGCATCGCCGCGAACGTCGCGACGCTGCCGACGACGACCATCCTCGTCGCTGCGGGCGCGCTCGTGCTGGCTGCGATGCTCCAGTCGGCGCTCGTTCCCTTCCACACGTGGCTCCTCTCGTCGATGACCGCGCCCACGCCCGCCTCGGCGCTGATGCACGCCGGCTTCGTCAACGCCGGCGGACTCCTGCTGGTGCGCTTTGCCCCGGTCGTCACCGTCGAGTCCGGCGTGATGCTCGGCATCGCCGTCGTCGGCGCGGCAAGCGCCGTGCTGGGCAAACTCCTCAAGACCGTCCAGACGGACGTGAAAGGGATACTCGGCTGCTCGACGGTGGGCCAGATGGGCTTTATGATCATGCAGGCCGGGCTGGGCTTTTTCGGTGCCGCGATCACGCACCTGATCCTGCACGGCTGCTACAAGGCCTACCAGTTCCTCGCCTCGGGTGGACAGGTCGACCACGAACACCCAGAACCCACGGCATCGGCCGGTTCGACGGGTTTCGTCGGGATCGTTACGATCGTCCTGACCGCGCTCGCCAGTGGTGGTCTCTTCGCCGTGCTGACCGGCAAGGGGCTGGCGCTCGACAGCGGTCTCTTGCTGGTCGGGATCGTCGTCCTGACGGTCCTGCACGCTGCCCGCGGCGTCGTCTCGCAGGCCCAACTCCCGACGACGGTCCGCTACGCGGCCGTGCCGCTGGTCGCCCTGCCCGCGATCGCCGTCTACGCGGCGGTCTACACCGCGATCGAGGGACTCGTCGCGGGCCTGCCGGCGGTCGGCTACACCGCCGAACTGACGCCGATCCACGGACTCCTCGGCGTTGCCTTCCTCGCAGCCTATCTCGCCGTCGAGAGCGGTCTCTACACACGAAGCACGCGCCTGTACGTGGCGCTGCTGAACGCGAGTACCGCACCGACCGACACGCTGCTGACGACCACGGAGGACTACAATGAGTACTGAATCCGGCATCGAGTCAAGTATCGACACGGCGGCAGCGACGGTCGGCTCCGTCTGGCCGCTGCACTCCTTTGTCACCGCTAACCCGCTTTCGGGCTTCGAAGACCAGCCGTTCCACGAGGCCGTCTTGGACGCCGAGGACGTACTCGGTGGTGACGGCTACCCGAGCGCCGACGTGTTCCGTCGCGCCCTGGCGTCCGGCCAGATCGACGACGAGATCCTGCGCTCGGAGCTGTCGGCGCACGGCTACGTGGCCGATCCCGAGGCATCACTCGACCAGCTGGCCGCCGAGGACGAGCCTGCACAGTCGTCGGCCGAGACCACCGCGACGGACCGCGTCGACGCGGTCCTGACGAAGTGGCTGGCGGCCTTCCTCGACCAGGGGCAGGCCAAGTGGTCGATGCCTAATCGTGAACAGGGATTCTACGCGGCCTTTTGCACCGTCGGGACCCACGACGGAGAGATCCCCGATCAGGGAGCGATCGCCGACCTGCCGAGCGAGCCGACTGAGACCATCCGCGAACACCTCAGAGAGTACGATCTCGGCCAGTGGCAGGACATCTTCGAGTTCCAGCTGGCGACCCTGCCGGGCTGGACGGGCCTGATCAAGCAGCGCGCGAGCGACGAACACGCCTGGCAGTCGGCGTATCCGATCACGCTCGCGGGCTATCTCGCGGTGCGCCTGACGCTGGCTGCCCAGTTCGACGCGCCGATCGCACCCGCCGAGGCACCCGAAAGCGAGTCTGCGGCCGACGACGCAGACGTGCCCCTCCCCGAGGTGTGGCTGCGTGCGTGGGAGGCGACCTACCGTGGCGAACTGGCCGGCTCGCTCTCCGAGGCCAGCGAGGCGATGGCGAGCGAAGACAGCGACGAGCGCCCGGACGCTCAGCTGGTGTTCTGTATCGACACGCGCTCGGAGATCGTTCGCCGCCACATCGAGACCACCGGAAACTACGAGACCCACGGCTACGCCGGCTTCTTCGGCATCCCGATGGAGTACGATGGATACGGCAGCGACGTGTCGGTCGACGCCTGTCCGCCGGTCCTCGACCCGGAACACCGCGTCAGCGAACTGCCGGCCTGCGAGGAGACCCAGGACAGCTACGACCGCTGGTCGGCCGTTCGCGGGGCCGCGAGCAGGCTCGTCGAGACGCTGGAGACGAACCCCGGCACCGCGTTCGGCTTCGTGGAGAAGACGGGCAGCGGCTACGGGCTTGCGCTCGCGGCGCGCACGCTCGTCCCCGGCCGCGTGCACGACCTGTTCGACGCCGCCGACGACGCGACGCCGGACGACCACGAGGTCGGCGAGCCGCTCGTCGACCACCAGCACACCTACGCCGGTGATCTCCCGGTCGGACTGACCCACGAGGAGAAAGTCGAGTACGCCGCGACGGCGTTCGATCTGATGGGCTGGGAGCAGTTCGCCCGCCTCGTCGTCTTCGCCGGCCACGCCAGCGAGACGGCGAACAATCCGTTCGATTCGAGCCTCGATTGTGGGGCCTGCGCTGGCAACCCCGGCGGCCCGAACGCCCGCGTGCTCGCAGCGATCTGCAACGACGAGGCGGTCACAGCGGCCCTGCGTGAGCGCGGCCACGACGTGCCAGCGGACACCGTCTTCGTCGCCGCCGAACACAACACGACGACCGACGAGATCGAACTGTACGACGACGCGGTGCCCGAGAGCCACGACGACGACATCGAACAGCTCCGCGCCGACCTCGAAACCGCACGCAAAGGCGCAACGGCCGAGCGCGCCGCCGACATGGGCGCGGACACCGCGTCGGGCGTCCGTGAGACCGAGCGCCGCGCCGCCGACTGGGCCGAGACCCGTCCCGAGTGGGGACTTGCCGGCAACGCCGGCTTCGTCGTCGGACCGCGCGAACTCACCGACGATCTCGATCTGGACGGTCGCGCGTTCCTCCACTCCTACGACTGGACGACCGATCCCGACGGCGACGCGCTCGAAGCGATCGTCGCCGGGCCGATGGTCGTCACCCAGTGGATCAACACGCAGTACTACTTCGCGACGGTCGACAACGCGACCTTCGGCAGCGGCTCGAAAGTGACCCACAACCCCGTCGGCAACGTCGGCGTCTACCAGGGCAACGGCGGCGACCTGATGACCGGGCTGCCCCTCCAGTCGCTGATGGCCGCCGACGAGGTGCCCTACCACCAGCCACTGCGCCTCTCGACCGTGATTCACGCGCCCGTCGAGCGCGTCACGGACGTCCTGACCGAGAACGAGACCGTCACGGAACTGCTCGACAACGACTGGCTCTCCCTGACCGTCGTCGACCCGACGCAGGACCACCGCGCGTTCGACTACGATGGTGCACTCGACTGGACCCCCATCGACGAACGCGTGGCAGCCGAGCCGGAGAAACCCCGCGCCAGCGCCGACGACTGAACCGTTCGGCCCCTCACTCCCACGACTCACCGCTGGCGAGATCGATGTCGCCGTCGCCTTTTTCGGAGGGACAGATGTCCGCGAGCACACACTCGCCACAGTCGGGATTCCGCGCATCGCACACCGCGCGTCCGTGGTCGATCATGAGGTGGGTGAACTGTTGCCACTCCGATTCGGGGACGATGGGTAGCAGGTCCTGCTCGATGGCTTCGGGGCGTTTCTCCTCGGTGATCCCGAGTCGCCGGGTGAGTCGCTGGACGTGCGTGTCGACGACGATGCCCTCGACGATGTCGTGGCCGTGCTGGAGGACGACGTTGGCGGTTTTGCGCCCGACACCGGGCAACTCCGTCAGCCCGTCCATCGTATCGGGCACCTCGCCGTCGTACTCGGAGACCATGATCTGGCCCGCCGCTTTCAGGTAGCCCGCTTTGTTGTTGTGGAAGGTGATGCCGTAGATGTCCTCGGCCAACTGTTCTTCGTCGGCGTCGGCGTAGTCGGCGGCGCTCTGGTACGTCTCGAACAGTGATTCGGTAACCTCGTTGACGCGCTCGTCGGTACACTGGGCCGAGAGGACGACCGCGACGAGCAGTTCGAGTCGATTCGTGTAGTTCAGCGAGATGGTCGAATCGGGATACTCCTCGTGGAGTCGTTCGATCACTGCCTCGGCCTGCGCGTCCCGCGTCTCCAGCATCGTTCCCATGCACGCGTGTTCGAGCGCTCGGGCTTGAGCGATTCGACTCTAGCAGCTATCGTGATCATCACGACTGACACTGCCATCATTTCGAACGACCAGAAAGCCCCTGGCGCGCTCGGCGGCCGGGACTCGCTGTGCGCCTCGTCGCTCACTTCGTTCACTCCTCCGGTGCTTGCTTCGTCCGGGCTCACCGAGCGCGCCAGCCCCTTTCAGTCCCACCCATGTCGGCCGGTCGGCCGGTCTCTGGGGGTGGGACCTTCTGGTGTTTCGGAGGAGTGGCTGCCGCATCGCCGACAGTTTAGACCGATCCAAGCGCCGCGGTCAGATCGTCGAGCGGGATCGATTCATCGTCGGAGTCGGACCACGCGAAGCGAACCCGACAGCGCTGATCGATTACGAACAGCGCGCGCTGGGGTCGCCACCCGTCGGGCGTCTCGTCGAGGACGCCGTAGCGCTCGGCGAAGAAGCCGTTGGGGTCCGCAAGGAGCGGGAAGGGGAGATCGAGATCGGCGGCGAGACGTTCAACGTCGTCCAGTGGGCCGACACCAATCCCGAAGACGGAGAGGCGATCGATCACGCGCGCCCAGTCGATACCGGCGAGTGCGTCGAGCAGTGCGGTCCCGGCGGTGCGGTCGTCGATGTCGAAAAAGGCGACGACGACGGGCGCTTCGGTGGCCGCGGCCGAAAGTCGATAGGTCTGGTCGCCCTCGGTCAACGGTCGCGGGAGGTCGAAGTCGGGGGCGGGGTCGAAAGCGTCGAGCATACTGGATGGTGGGGTGAGTGTACGAAAAGAGCACGGCTGTCACAGCGTGACACGCTGGGAAAACGTTCAGGTGCCAGCCACGACAGCCTCCTGGTATGCCCGGAGCAGTGTTCCTCGACGGTGACGACGTAGCGCTACGGACGGTCGAGCGCGCGGACCTCGACTTCTGCCAGCGGGCGCTGAACGACCCCGCCGTTCGCGCCGGTCTCAGCGTGTCAGAGCCGGTGACGACGGACGAGGAGGAGTCGTGGTACGAGAACCGCGTCGTCGAGAGCGACGACATTCACCTGCTGGCCTGCGTCGACGGCGATCCGGCCGGCGTCGTCGGTCTCACCAACGTCAACGAGACGTGGGGCACCGCGGAACTGGGGTACTGGCTCGCCCCCAAGTATCACGGCAACGGCTACGCGACCGCTGGCGCGTCTCTGCTCGTCGCGTACGGCTTCACAGAGCGTCGCCTCCACAAGGTGTACGCCAACGCCTTCGCCCACAACGAGGCGTCCCAGCGCGTCCTCGAAAAAGTCGGCTTCGAGCGTGAGGGAGTCCATCGTGATCAGGCCTTCGTCGACGGCGAACACGTCGACGTGTTCCGCTACGGCCTGCTGGCGAGCGACGACTGAACTGTTCGGTTTGGCGAAACTTACGCCGACACGAGTGGCCAGGCAGGGTCAGGCTCAGACGGACCGCTTCTCGAAAGCTCGGGCTTCGGTGCCGTAAGCCGGTCTGAAGCTCCGATCCGACGGATAACGATCGTTCGCCTTTATTCCTCTGTTGAGTGACTAGTTTGTCCAACGCCACAGGTCCCCAGCCATGACTCTCGTCACGCCCCGATGCCGGCAGCCAGCGCATCGTCCACGACCAGTGTTCGGACTGCGAGGGTCGCGATGAGCGAGGTCCGTGCTGCGCTGGTGCTTGCCGCGGTGCTCGTCTGTAGCGTCGTCGCGCCGTCTGTCGGCGTCGGTGCGCTCGACGGCGAGACTGGTCCGGCCCAGCAGACCCAGCCAGCGGCCCAGCAGACACCACCGGACGACACGATCGACTACGACGCGATCGGAGCGCAGTTACAGGCGCTCGCGAGCGTCAGCCCGGACGCCGAGACCAGTCTCTCGGACCAGCGTGAGCGGGCGGCCCGGCGCGGTGCTCGCGCGGGCGCTCGACTCGCGGCCCAGCAGGGAATCACCGTCACACAGGCACAGCGCCAGGCCGCCATCGACGGCGCGCTTCGTGCGGCCGCCCAGATCCAGAACGCCTCGGTCGAGCAGGTACAGGCCGCTGCCCGCGGGGCGGCCCACGGTGCGCTCCTCCAGAGTCAGCGCGCCAACGTCACGCAACTGCAGGCTGGCATCTACGGTGCCAGCGCTGGCTCGCTCTCCCAGTTCCAGCAGGCCAACGTCACCCAGTTGCAGGCGGCCGCCTACGGTGCGGCCCACGGCGTCGTCGCCCAGCACCAGCGTGCAAACGTCAGTCAGCTACAGTTCGCCGCGGTCGGGTCGGCAGCGGGCGCAGCCAGAAGCGCGGGGCAGGCACAGCGCGCCGTCGTCTCACAGATTCAGGAGGCCGCACAGGGCAGCGCCTATGGCTCGCTCTCCCAGCGCCAGAACGTGACCGTCACGCAGATTCAGGCCGCGGCGTTCGGCGCGGCCGGCGGCGGTGCGTCGAGTGACGCCGACACCGACCCGAAGCAAGTGCAGGAGGCCGCGATGGGCGCGGCCCGCGGGACCTTGCTTCAGCGCCAGCAGGTCTCGATCAGCCAGATCCAGTCCGCGGCCCGCGGTGCCTGTCGCGGGGCGCTCTCCCAGAGCCAGAACGTGACTGTCACCCAGATTCAGGAGGCGTCGGCCGGGGCTGCCCACGGCGCGCTCACGCAGTCTCAGTCCGCGACGGTCCAGCAGGTGCAGGCCGCCGCTCAGGGCGCGGCCAGCGGCGTGCTCGTCCAGATTCAGATCGTCAACGTCGTCCAGATTCAGGAAGCGGCCTTCGGTGCTGCCCGTGGTGCGGCCCGCACCGCGGCCCAGCAACAGATCGCCAACGTCTCTCAGATTCAGGCCGCCGCCGCGGGGGCCGGACAGGGAACGATCATCCAGATCCAGCAGATCAACATCGTCCAGATTCAGATCGTCGCCGATAGCGCCGCCAGCGGCGCGCTCAGTCAGTACCAGTCTGCGACGGTCCGCCAGATCCAGTCGGCCGCGCTCGGAGCGAGCGAGGGCGCGCTCTTGCTGGCCCAGCGCCAGACGGTCGATCTCGAACAGTTACAGCGCCGCACCGAGCGCGCGGCCGCCGACACGGCGAGCACCGCTGCCGAGATCAACGTCGACAACGACGTGACGGTCGTCGTCTACGCCCGCAGCGCGGTGACAGAACCGGAGCGCGAGGACCCCGAACAGCTCAGGAGCCTCTTCGCTGCGGTCGACGACGAGACGCTGTTCCTCGCGAACCCAAACGACGTGGCGACGACGGTGACGATCAGCCGCGATGGGAGCGCCTTCGAGACGCTCACGCTCGCGGCCGGTGAATCCGTGACTCGCGCGCTCGATCCCGGCGAATACACGCTCACGGCCGAGAGCGCGGACGGCTCCACCGTGCGCCTCGCTGGCCGGACACAGCTTCGATTCTCGGTCGGGGAAGAACTCCGCTCGCTCGCGGCGACCGTCGACGGCCAGACGCTGACCGTCGACAACGGCAACGACCAGCGTGTGACGGTCACGCTGACCCGGAACGGCTCGACCGTGGCGACGTTCGACGTGCCCCGAGAGTTCACTGTCTCCCAGCAACTCGACCCCGGGACCTATCGCGTGACCGCCACGGCCGCCGACGGCCGCCGCGTCCAGGTGAACGACCAGAACGCGGCGACGGTCTCCATCGAGTCACCGATTCCGAACGTCCGCGCCAGCGTCGACTTCGAGACGTTGACGCTCAGCGTCGAGAACCCCGCTGACCGACCTGTGACTGTCTCAGTCGGGGGTATCCGTTCGGCTCTCTCTTTCGAGGTGCAAGCGGGCCAGAGCGTCACGCGTGCACTCCCGGTCCCCGTGACAGAGCCACCGCAGTACACCGTCTCCGCGCGCGGTCCAGACGGCAGCGCCGCCCGGGTCAACGGACTCCCGTCGTTCGACACGTTCTTCGTGCCAACCGACGCCTTCGCGAACCTCTCGGTGACGACCGCCGCGGGCAACGTGACCGTCGAGAATCCGAGCGGGACCGCCGTGACCGTCACCGCCGCCCCGCAAGAGGGTGAGAATCGATCGATCAGCGTCCCTGCGGGCGCGACAGTGACTGAATCCCTCGCCGCCGGCACGTACTCCCTGACGGGCACAGCCGAGGACGACCGCGTGATCTTCGTCAACGGCGAGCGCCGCACCTCGATCACGGTCGCCGAAGGGCCGGAACCATCGACTGAATCGCCAACGGAGTCTCCGACTGAATCGCCAACGGAGTCTCCGACTGAATCACCCACCGAAACGCCGACACCCGTGAACGTCGCTGTCGCCATCGCCGACCAGAACGTCACCTTCGAGAATCCCAGCGACACTGCGGTCAGTGTGACGGCGGCCGGTCCCACCGGAAACCGAACGGTCGACCTCGAATCGAACACGACCGTCACCGAGCGGTTCGATCCGGGCAACTACACGCTGACAGGCGAGGCAGCGGACGGCCGGCCGGTCGAGTTCGACGGCGCGAGTCAGCGCCGGATCGAGATCCAGCCAGCCCCCGTCGACCGGACGATCGACGCCTGTCGGAACATCACCGAACCCGGTCGCTACGAGGTCGTCTCTGACATCCGTTCGAGCAGTGATAGATCGTGTCTCCGCGTGCTGGCCGGGAACGTCACTATCGACGGCCAGGGGTATGCTATCGAGGGGACTGGACCAGTCAGTCTCGCCGTCGACGAAGCGAATGCCGGTGTCCTCGTCGACAGTCTGACCGAGACGCGCATCGAGAACGTCACCGTTCGGAACGTGAGCGCAAGTGGCTGGAACGCGGGCGTGCAGGTCCACGTCAGCGGTCTCGGTGGCCCGACCGACGTGGACATCGAGAACGTCGTCGTCCGGGACAACGAGGAGGGACTTGCTCTCGGGGGAGAGCGGATGGCGGTGGCGAACGTCACGACCGAGAACAACGGTGTCGGGATCGACCTGACCACCGCCGGCCCGACGACGCTTTCGAACGCCACGGTTCGGAACAATCAGATCGGTGTGTCGGCCGTCGAAACCGCCTCGGCAGTCCTCCGGTCTTCGACCGTGCGTGCAAACGCCGAGGAGGGCGTGCTGACGAGCGCCGCCGTCTCGCTCGGCATCGAAGATGCCGTCGTCAGCGACAACGGTGCGACCGGCGTTCGACTCCAGGGTGACACCGGTTCGACGCTCGTCAACGTGAGCGTCACGGACAACGCTGGCCCGGGCGTCGAGGTTCTGTCCGAACGCGGGACCTCGTCGATCGAACGGTCACGGATCGCCGACAACGACGGTGTCGGCGTCCGAATCGATGCACAGGTGCCGACGACGGTCTCCGATACCGCCGTCCGATCGAACGGTGCCGGCATCACCGTCGCCAGTGCCGGTGCGTTCCGCAACGTCAGCGTCACCGACAGCGCCGGTCTCGCGTTCGACGCGACCGCAGGGAACGCCACCGCGACCGGTCTCCGCTTCGGTCCGGCGACGACAGTCGCGTTCGACCGCCAGTCTGTCGCACTCGATCCGGTCGCTGTCGGATCACTGCCGACGCTCCCCGAGGGCGCGACGGCCGTCGGAGCCGGGCTGAACGTCACCGGTCTCGCTGGCACCGCGCAACTGGGCTTTTCCTACGACGCCACCGCGGACAACGAGACCGTCGAACGCTGGCGATACAACGGCACCGCGTGGGCCGTCGACGGCACCGACGCGACGCCCGGCGACGGCAGTATCGAGGGATCGATCGACCGCGATGGGCTGTACGCCCCGATCAGACCGCCCGAAGACATGTTGGGCATCAACGTGACCGTCGGCAACCGCATCGTCTGGGCCGAGAATCCGACCGACCAACCACTGGTGGCGACGCTGACCAACGCCTCCGGGACTGTGCTGTCGCGATCGATCGATCCGGGGATCAACGCCTCGCTCACCGGTCTCGATCCGGGCACCTACACCCTCACCGCGGCGACGACGGACGGAACGCCAGTCGCCGTCGACGGCGCGTCCGAACGGGCGTTCACGCTGCCGCCTGCTCTCCAGTCGCTCTCCCTGACTGTCGGTTCCGAGAATCTGACCGTCGAGAATCCAAACGACGAGACGGTCGTGCTGACCCTCGACAACGGGACCGGACCACCGCGACAGTTCACCGTCGACCCGGCGACGACCGGACAACGCTCGCTTGTCGCACTCGGCGCAGGCAACTACACCGCCCGGGCCGAGACGACCGACGGGCGAGACGTGCCAGTCGACGGCCGCTGGAACGCCACGTTCGAGATCACCGTGATCCAGACCCCAACCGAAACGCCGACTGCGACCGAGACGGCTACGCCAACCGCAACAGCGACCGCGACGGCCACGGCGACAGCGACAGAAACGGCGACAGCGACAGAAACGGCGACAGCGACAGAAACGGCGACAGCTACAGCCACCGCGACCGAGA
>Ga0207771_101111_pt1 | contig 12688 bp, 14 predicted proteins | sample A23M2SouthBayCA_2_FD_187731 | JGI IMG/M metagenome (GOLD analysis project Ga0207771, IMG submission 187731) | Aerobic enrichment media microbial communities from Eden Landing Ponds, California, USA - A23 M2 (2) (SPAdes) | ecosystem: Environmental > Aquatic > Marine > Unclassified | place...
GAACCCGCTTCAGGCCGCCTCGGCGTCGTCGCTGCTCGTTCCGCTATCGTCGTCCGATTTCGGCCGCACAACGTCCGCGAGCGTGACGACGATGCCGAGCAGCCATCCCACCGGAACGGCGATGGCGAACCACATGATGACGTACGCGACGCCCTCAAGGTCGTACTCCGCACGGAGGAACGCGGCGAGTCGCCCCGGCGCGACGTTGTCGAGGAACCACGTCGCGAGGTCGAGGCTCCCCGGCAACACTGCGTTCGCGACCGTCGGCGAGTACAGCGCCGCGACGACCGGCGGGAGGAAGATGGCGGTCATCGCGAACGGATACGCGAGCAGGACCGTGGTTCCGCGGCCGCCGACCCGAAGGAAGCCGTATGCGAGGAGGCTCGCGACGATCGCAGTTACCGAGGCCGCCGCGACCGCGAGGAACCCCTCCGTGCTGAACTGCACGCGAGCGAGCGCCGTCAACGCTCCCCAGACGACGACGCCGACGAGGAGAACCCCGAGCGCGCCGATACGGGTCACCCCGCTGTCGATACGCCGGGTGTAGAACCGGGTCGCGAAGCCGAGCAGGGCGAGCGGGTACAGCACTGCGATGAGCGGGACGCCCATTGCGGCCCACGTCCGGTACTTGATCTTGTCCGCCGTGGACGTCGGCTTCCACTTGCCGAGCACGGAGTGGGCGCGTCCCCGCTGGCGCGGAAAGACGAGCTGCATCCACGACTCGTGGAGGGCGACGACGTCGATCCTGATACCGTCGATGACGCCCTCGCGCTCGCGTCCCCCTTCGGCTGCCATGTCGACTACGTCCGCGGGCGCTCACGTGAACCTTCCGGCCCGCAGTCGCGCCGGCTCCCGGTCTCGCTCCGCTGGCCGACGCTGAATTTGAAAAACGAGTCGAACCGTGCAGTCGCGAATCGTCAGGCAACCGGGAGGTCCTGTTCGGCCTCCAGCAGCTCGTGGTAGCGGTTGCGGATGGTGACCTCGGAGATGTCGGCGACCTCGCTCACGGCCGCCTGCGTCGTCTTCTCGTTCGTGAGCAGCGCGGCGGCGTAGACGGCCGCGGCGGCGAGCCCGACCGGCGATTTCCCGGAGTGGACGCCCTGCTCTTTGGCGTTGCGGAGCAGCTTCCGGGCGCGGTTCTCGGATTCGTCCGACAGCTCGAGGTCCGATGCGAACCGGGGGACGTAGCTCTCGGGGTCCGCGGGCGCGACCTCGAGGCCGAGCTCGCGGACGACGTAGCGGTACGTCCGGGCGATCTCGTCTTTCTCGACGCGGGAGACGTCGGCGATCTCGTCGAGGCTGCGGGGGACGCCAGCCTGCCGCGCGGCGGCGTAGACGGCCGCGGTGGAGACGCCCTCGATAGAGCGACCGGGGAGCAGGTTCTCGTCGAGCGCGCGCCGGTAGATGACCGACGCCGTCTCGCGGACGTTCTCCGGCAGCCCGACCGCCGAGGCCATCCGGTCGATTTCGCCGAGCGCCTGCTTGAGGTTTCGCTCCTTGGAGTCCCGTGTTCGGAAGCGCTCGTTCCACTTCCGCAGACGCTGCATCTTCTGGCGCTGGTTCGAGGAGAGAGAGTTGCCGTAGGCGTCCTGGTCGCGCCAGTCGATGTTCGTGGAGAGCCCCTTGTCGTGCATCATGTTCGTCGTCGGGGCCCCGACCCGGGACTTCTCGTCCTTCTCGGCAGCGTCGAACGCGCGCCACTCCGGCCCGCGGTCGATGGTATCCTCCTCGACGACGAGTCCACAGTCGTCACAGACGGTCTCGTGGTCGCCGCTGGCGGTGAGGACCCCGCCGCATTCGGGACAGCCGCTCTCCCGCTCGTCGCGCTCCGTTTCGTCCTCGGTCGCCGTTCGTGTGCGAAGGTGATCGCTCATGGGTACGTTGGCAAGGGCTACCGGGAGTGGTCGAAACCGAAGAAAACCCGGTTAGCTATGGCGTAACTTGATTTCGGTAATCGGTAGTATAAGCTTGGCGGTCGCCCGTGAATCACCCGGTGGTATCGCCGGAAAAACGGGTGAACGACCGTGACCGACCGACCCGCGGCCGTGTATCAACAACCAAGTCCGGGGCGGGCCCACCACCCCTCATGCACGTCGCAGTCGGCAGTGGGAACCCGGTGAAGGTCGATGCGGTCGAAGCAGCGCTCCCGGACGCGCGGGTCGCGTCGGTCCCCGTCGAGTCGGGCGTCTCCGAACAGCCCTTCGGGCTTGCAGAGAGCATCGAGGGTGCGGAGACCCGGGCCCGACGCGCGCTCGACGACCACGACCTCGCCGTCGGCATCGAGGGCGGTGTCGCACGGCTGCCGGATGCCGAGGGGCTGTGGCTCGTAATGTGGGCGGCCGCCACCGACGGCGACCGGTGGGGCCGGGGGGACGGCCCGTCGATCCGGCTCCCGGACGACATCGCCTCGCGGGTCGACGCGGGCGAGGAACTCGGCCCCGTGATGGACGACGTCCTGGGTGAGGAGGAGGTAGCGAGAAGTCAGGGCGCGGCCGGTGCGCTGACCGGCGGCGTCATCGACAGACAGGGCGCCCTCGAAGCCGCGGTCGCCGGCGCGCTCGGGCCGTTCCTCACCGGCCACTACTAACTGACTCCTCTGCGGCCTCCGCCTCGCTTGCCCCCTCGACCGCCTCGGTGAGCGAGACGTTGAACACGAGCGTCGAGGCGACGCCCCCGATGACGGTGACGACGTTCTTCACGGCGTGGTCGACGACGGAGACGGCGAGCGCCACCGCGGCGGTGAGCCCCGGGGTCGCGGTGAAGCCAACGACGATGAGCGTGAACGCGCCCTCGTAGAGTCCGATGCCGCCCGGCGACAGTGGAATGACCTTCGCGAGGTTGCCGACGCTGACGGCGAAGAACAGCACGGCGACGAGATACGGCGACAGCGCGAAACCGAACGCGGCGAGGACGACGAGCGCCGTCGCCACGTCGACGGCCCAGATAGCGAGGCTCGTCAGCCCGACACGGGCGAACGCGCGCCGGTCGCCCGCGACCGCCTGCACGTCCCCGACGAACCGGCCCACGATGCCGGAGACGTACGCGGCGTAGGAGTCGTCGCTGATCGCGCTCACCGCCCGGGTCACGAGGTCCGTGTCACGGCGGGCGCTCGCGAGGATAACGGCGACTGCGGCGAGCGCGACGACGCCGACCGCGGCCGCGACCTGCAGCGCCGTCCGCGCTGCCTCGCCGGGCGCGAGCGTCTCGCCACCGATTTCGACCGTTCCGATGTCCGCCGCGATGGCCGCCGCGAGTCCGTCCGTGCCGCCGGTGACGAGCAAGCCGACGAGCACCGCCCCCGCGAGCACCGTAATCGCAAGGAGGTCGAACACCCGTTCGATAGCGAGCGAGGCAAAGCCGCTCGGGTACGGAACGCCCCGGCGCGCTTTCACGATGTACGCGCGGACCCCGTCGCCGAGCCGCGCCGGGAAGACGAGGTTTCCCGTCTGTGAGATGAACACGGCGCCGGTGAGGAAGCCGAGGTCGCCATCGAAGCCGAGTTCCGCGAGGATGTCGCGGTAGCGACCGCCGCGCAGCGGCCACGACAGCGCGTACACGACGGCCGAGACGGCGACGAGCCCCATATCGGCACCCGTTATCGCGTCGAGGACGGCCTGGGGGTCGAGGTAGACGGTCATCAGCGCGAGCGCTGCGACGACGAGCAGCGTCCCGGCGAGCAGGCCGACGCGTCGGGTCGCCCGCGGCTGCACGGAGAACTCCCACCAGACGCGGAGTATCTGGCTCCCCATCCCCAACACGTCGCGGACGAGGTCGACCTTCGTGTCGCCCTTCGGTGTCCACCGGACGGGGAACTCCTTCACCCGGTAGCCGTGTCGCTGGGCGCGCACGAGCACCTCGGTGTCCCAGAACCAGTGGTCGTCCTCGACGTCGTCGAGCAGGTCGAACAGCGCCTCGCGCTCGAACGCTTTGAAGCCACACTGATGGTCGTACAGCTCCGACCGGAGGAACAGGCGGACGAGCGAGTTGAACCCCGTGGATGCGACGCCACGTTCCCGCTCGCGGTCCTGCTTCTCGCCGGGGATCCGCCGCGACCCCGTGGCGACATCGTACCCCTCCGTGCGGATGGAGTCGACAAGCTCCTCGAGATGGGCCATGTCCGTCGCGAGGTCGGTGTCGAAGTAGACGAGGACCTCACCGTTGCTCGCGGCGAACGCCCGTTCGAGCGCCCCGCCACGGCCGAGTCGCTCGTCCGAGTGGAAATGTCGCACGCGGGAGTCCCCGGCCGCGAGCCTGTCCGCGATCTCGGGCGTGCGGTCGTCACAGCCGTCCTCGGCGACGAGCACCTCGAAGGCGTCCTCGGGGAGGAATGAGCCGAGCGTCTCGAGTGTCACCTCGACGGTGTGCTCGATGGTGTCCTCCTCGTTGTACGCGGGAAGGACGACGCTCACCTCCACGTCTGTCATTACCGTCGGTTGTAAAGCCCCGAGCAAGAACCTTCTGGGACGCGGTGACCGGCGCTCGTGCCGCGTAGCCGCGTCCGCCGGCCGCTTAAGTCGCTGTACCTCTGCTTCCACGTATGCGCGAGGTCACCCACGAGGCGACGGGGCCGGTCCGGCTCGACGAGTCCGACATCGACGAGGAGTACGGCGACATCGCCGTCTGCATGTGCGGGCTCTCGGACGAGAAACCGTTCTGCGACGGCTCCCACCGCGCGACGGAGAACGAGGAGCCGGGCGCCCGGTACAAGTACGAGGACGACAGCGCCGACGGGAATCGCCGGCCGGTCGAACTTGTGCCTGTCGACGAGGATTAATCCGCGGCGCTGTCCGACCTGACGGTGAAGAAGTCCTCTAGGTCGACCTCCGGTGCTTTCACCGCGTCGACGTCGCGGTGCGGACGGTCGACGACGATGTCGCCCGCCGTCCCCGACCCAATGCCGGGAACCGCCGTGAGTTCGTCCATCGACGCGGCGTTGATGTCGAGCGGGTACGGAACGCCCGAGACGGAGCGGTAGCCGTGTCCCGTTATCGCCACGTCGGTCGTCCGGCCGAGCTCTCGCTCACCGGGGACGGCGATGAGGAGCGAGTAGGTACCGAGCTGTCGACCGAAGGTGCGGCCGTCCTGGTGGTACTCGAAGTGGACGTCGGGGAGGACGGTGCCGACCGGCGCGACACGCTTCAGCATCGGGTTGTCGATCTCCTCGCGGACCTCTCGCTTGTAGGCCTTGAAGTTCTGCTTGTGCTCCTTCGCGATGTCCGCGCCCGTCTCGGCCATCTCCGTCCCCTCGAAGGCCATCACCTGCCGGATGTTGATGCGCCGGAGCATCAGGCCCTCGTCGAGCACGCGTCGGAGGAACCGCTTGTTGTGCTCGTACGTTTCCGGGCGCTCCCCCATCAGCCCGTGGACGAGGTTGATACCCGGCAGGAGCTTCGGTAGCCGATTCGCCGCGTCCGACCCGTGCGAGGGGGCGGCCGAGGGGTCCTCCCCAGGGCGCCAGCCGCCGGCCTCGTTCACGACCCGGACAGCCTCGAGACACTCGTCGGCCGTGACGAGCAGATTGTTCTCCTCCTGAACGACGGGGTCGGCTGATTCGAGCCCGAACGCAGCGGTGTCGCCCGCGGTGTTGTGTTCGGCGATGATCTCGATGGCTTCCCGCGACCGCTCGGGGTAATCGACGATGGTCACGGGGTTCATATTGTCGAGGTGGAGCGTCTTCAGGTCCGGTGCCACCTCGCGGATGCCGCCGTACAGCGCCCGGAGTGCGTCCGGGTTCGGCGCCTCGCCGTCGCCGCCGAACGCGAGGATATCGGCCTGTCGGCCGAGCCGGAAGTGGCGCGCCCCTCGGTCGTAGAGACTCTCGACCTCCCGGACGACTGCCTCGGCGCTCCTGAACGCCGGGTCGCCGTACATCGGCTCCGTGCAGAACGAACACCGGTACGCACAGCCCCGCGAGGTCTCCATCTCGCAGATGAGGTAGTCGGGGTGGTTCGGATGCTGCTCGACGACGAACGCGCCCTTCGCCGCCCAGCGGGCGACCTCCTCGTTCGAGCGGTAGCGGCCCTCGAACCCCTCCAGCCCGTTGTGTGCGAGGTCGTACGCGGCCGCCTCCACGTCGGCCATCGCGAGGAAGTCGTAGTCGAGGTCATCCCGCTCCATGTCCTGTGCGCCGGCGTTCTCCTCGCCGACGCCGAACCTGACGGGACCGCCCATCAGGCTGACTCCCTCGGCGACCCACGCTAGCTCGCGCACCTCGTCGGGCTCCGCGGGCGTCCCGCCGACGTAGCTTCCGGGGACGGTCATCCCGCCGATGTAGATCATGAGGTCCGCATCCGCCACGTCGCGCCACTTGCGACGGTCCTCGCGGAGTTCGTCGATGGTGTGGTAGGTGATCGCCGACTCGGGGACGCCGGCGTCGACGAGCGCGCCCGCCGTGTACCGGGGGTACGTCGAGATGTACGGCGGCACCCCGAAATGCGCCGGCTCGTCGACGTAGCCGTCGACGAGCGTGACCGAGAGCGTCGCCGGGTCCTTCATTACCGGACGAAACGCGTCGAGGAGTAAAACGCCGCCGGTCCGGGAGCCTTCGCACCCCCGCGAACTTTTCGTCGGTCGATACGTACGTTCTCGCATGGCAGACGAACTCCCGGCGGGGACCCGCGTTGGCCGCGTCGCACTCGCCGTCGACGACCTCGACCGGCTCGCCGACTTCTACGAGCGCGTCGTCGGCCTGACGGTGAGAGAACGGACGGACGACCTCGCGCTGCTCGGGGTCGAGGCGGGCGAACCGTTGCTCGAACTCCACGCCAGCGACGCGCCCGAACGCGGCGACGACGAGACGGGCCTGTTCCACGTCGCGTTCCGGGTGCCCGACCGGACTGCGCTGGGTGCAGCCCTCGACCGCGTCGAGGCGCGCTGGCTGCTCGACGGCGCCTCCGACCACCTCGTGAGCGAGGCGCTGTACCTCCGGGATCCGGAGGGGAACGGCATCGAGATCTACCGCGACCGCCCACGAGCGGAGTGGCCGCGGACCGAGGACGGCGGCGTGGAGATGGACTCGCTCCGGCTCGACCTCGACGTACTCCGTTCGGCGAGCGACGGCGCAGCGACGGTTCCCGACGGAACCGACGTCGGCCACGTCCACCTCGAAGTGTCGTCGATCCCGGCCGCGCGGACGACGTACGTCGATGCCTTGGGGCTCGGCATCCGCGACACATGGGCGCGGGACGCAGGCCCGGAGGCGCTGTTCGTCGCCGCGGGCGACTACCACCACCACGTCGGGTTGAACACGTGGAACGGTCGGACGGAGCCGCCGACGGGGCGCGGGCTCGCGTGGGCGGAACTGATCGTCCCCGACGCCGAGACGCTGGACGCGGTCGAACGACGGCTCGCCGACGCCGGCGTCGAACACGCCTGGGACGGCACCGCCCTCCGCGTGACGGACGCCGACGGCATCGAACTCCGGCTCCGCGCGGCGTGACGGCGTTCGATGACGAGACGCTACGTCCCCATGCCGACGGAAGGGATACGTACCGGTCGCCCCTACGTCGGATATGTCCCCGGTAGCGACGGTCCGTGAAGTCGTGTCCCGTGATGCGATAGCCGCCGCCGGGTTCGTCCTTCTCGTCAACGTCGTCGGTGCGCTGCCGGCCGTGTTCTTCGGGGCGGACACCAACTGGTTCGAGGAGCCCTGGTTCTTCCCACCGACGGTCGTGTTTCCGGTCGTCTGGACGCTGCTGTTCACGCTGCTCGGTGTCGCGCTGTTTCTCGTGTGGCGGGGAGACGCGGACCGCGGACGGACTCGAGTCGCCTACGCCGCGTTCGCGGTGCAGTTCGTGCTGAACCTCGCGTGGACGCCGGCGTTCTTCGGACTCCGGCGACCCGACCTCGGCCTCGTGGTCATCGTCGGGCTATGGGTCGCCGTGGTCGGCACGGTCGTCGCCTTCGACCGGGTCGATAGGCGGGCCGCGTTGCTGTGTGTGCCGTATCTCGGTTGGATCACCTTCGCCGCCGTGCTCAACTACGCGATACTCGTCGGGTGACCCCGGCCGTGGCCGGCTTGCGACGGTCGGGACGTTGAAGAGTCGCGGCGACGTACCACCGGTCATGCCGAAAACCATCGAAGTCGTCTGCACGCGGGATGACTGTGAACTCGACATGGCTGGCCTCCACTACACGTACGACATGCCGGACGGAACGGGGCCCGAGGCCTTCTCGTGTCCGTACTGTGGCGCCGACGTCGAGGAGCTCCAGCCGTAGGCGACACAACCGCTAAGAATCTCCCGGCCGAACGTCGTGTATGGACGACAACGAGGCCGGCGGGAACCCGATGGTTGACCTGCGCGAACTCGGCGAGTCGGTCGGAAAGCGGATGCTCTCCGGCGCGGGGAAAGTATCCGCCAGGGTACAGGAGGAGCGACCGCTCGGCGCGGACGTGCTAGAGGGCGACGACGCCTACCTCGTCGTCTTTGACGCGCCGGGCGTCGAGATGGACGACGTGCAGGTCCGGTTCGAAGAGGGAACCGTCCGCGTCCGGCTGGACCGGTTCCGCGACGTCCACGAGGGGTACGAGATGGTGTTCCCTGGCCGCGGCCTCACGCTCGAAGGAAGTGCGGCCCTGCCGAATGATGGCGCGGTCGATCCGACGGCTGCCGAGGCGACACTGACCGAAACCGGCGCGCTCCACGTCGAGGTGCCGAAGGTCGTCGCCGACGCCGACGACGAAGCAGAGGAGTCGGACGACTCCGCCCCGGGAGCCGACGAGGGGGCGGTCGACGACGGGCCCGACGAGGGAAGCGCGTAGCTACCCGTCGAACGCAACCACTTCGACGATCTCGAACGTCTCGTCGCCGTCGAACCGTCTCGGTTCGAACCCGGTGATTCCGTCGTCGCCGAGCACCTGCGCAGCCAACCGCTCGGCGACGGCCGGCGCGCGCATGAACCCGTGGCCCTGCCAGCCGGTCGCGACGTAGACGTCGTCCGCGAGTTCGCCGACGAGCGGATCACCGTCCGGCGTCGCCGTACAGAGCCCGGCCCACGAGCGCGCCTCCGGCCACGACCAGCCGAGCGCGCGCTCCTGATAGCGGACGCACGCCTCGCGGAACGACTCGTCAGCCTCCCTGTCGTACCCGTCGGGGTCCTGCTCGACCGGCTCCGTCCCATCGCCGACGAGTAGCCCCTCGCCGTGCGGGCGGAGGTAGAAGCTGTTCGACGCGTCGAACAGCATCGGTGTCTGGACGTCGGCCGACTCGGTGACGAGCGCCTGCACGCGATACGGCTTAACTGGTATCTCCGCAACCGGCGCGACGACCTCCGGGGTGTGTGCGCCCGCCGCGACGACGACCGCGTCGTGGTCGTGGGGGCCCTCGCTCGTCTCGACGGCCCCGTCCGCGGTGAGCCGGGCCGGCGTGTCCTCTCGGAGGTCGACGCCACGGGCTCGGGCGAGCAAGCCCATCGTCCGGGTGTACTCGCCGGGGTCGGCGTAGCCGGCCGACTCGGCGACTGCAGCGACGGCGACGTCACCGGCGACGAGCTCCGGGAACCTGTCCGTGAGTGCCTCGCCGTCGAGCGTCGTCACGTCGAGGCCGTGTTCACGCATCCGGGCGGCCCCGTCGCGAATCTCCGCTGCTCTCCGGTCGGACTCCTCGTCGTCCTCTCTCGCGAGCCACACGTACGGACAGGGCTCGAAGGTGAAGCCACCCCCGCCCGATAGCTCACGGAACCGTTCGAGCGCACGGGTCGCGAGTTCGGCGTCCCGCGCGTCGGCGTACGCGTCGTAGCAGAGCCCAGCGGCGCGGCCGCTCGCGCCGGCCGCGAGTTCGTCAGCCTCGTACAGCGTCACGTCGGCCTCGGGCGCGAGGTCGTGTGCGACCGTGACGCCGACCGCGCCGCCACCGACGACTCCGATGTCCATACGCCGGCAAGCGGAGCCGGCCACTTCGCGCTGTCGGTGCGGATCTCTCGGCGAGCGGTCGGTGGGCGGTCTCAGGCCATGAACTCGTCGAGGCCGCGGGCGGGATAGCCGACGACGGTGTCGACGCCGGCTTCCCGGAGCCGACCCACGCGGTCGGCCACGTCGTCGACGTTCCCGACGAGCGCGTAATCACGGACGGCCTGTGAGAGTACCTCGCGGGCCCGCCCCGACGCGCGGCCGTCGACGACCGGGTCGTCGGGGAGCGCGCGCTTCACCGGTCCCCGACGGGCGGCGTAGGCGCCGACGGCGTCGAGAACAGCGTCCTCGTCCTCGGAGAGTACGACCGGCGCGTACAGCGCGATATCTCCGGAGTACCCAGCCGCACGAAGTGCGCGAACGTCGCGGACGGTGGTCCGCGAGAGGAGCTCGTACTGCGGCCCGCCGGATGCCAACGCGACCCGTTCGACGCCCTCGGTGCCGACCCACGCGTCTGGGGCGTCCTCCCGTGCGGCGCCGAATCGGGGGGCGACGGCGCGTTTGCGTTCGTCGTCCGTGAGATATGCAGGGTTACCTGCGACGAGCACGCGGCCGACGCCATCCGGGAGTGGGAGCAGCGAGTCGTCGCCGAGCGGGTCGAACCCGTCCGCGCGGACCGGCGTCGTCGCGAGGACGCGTCGGTCGACCGCGAGGTTCGACAGGCTGGAAGTGGCCGGGAACGGGTCGCGCCCCTCGTAGTCGACGTTGAGCAGGTCCGCCGGAAGTTCGGCGGCGCGCTCCAGGTCGTGTTCGCGGGGCTTCAGGGCGACACCGTCGATGTCGGCACGGGCGAGAGGCGAGTGGCGCAACATGATGAGACAGCCGAGTCGTGTCTGCACGCTCGGTGCTCGGCGGGCTAAGCGTGTCGGTCGCCGCAACATTGTATCGGAACAGTCGCTGACCGGTCGGCGTCGACCGGCGGTCGCGACGGCTACACCGGGTACTCGGCATCGGGGTCGACCACTCGGTCCACCTCCGAGGGCATCTCCCACCCGGCCGCGAGTTCGAGGAACTGCACGAGCATCCGGCCGGTCGCACCCCAGACGGTGTAGCCGTCGACGTGGAAGAAGTGGAGCCGGATTTCGCCGTAGTGCGGGTGGTCGCGGCGCTCGCTCTCGTAGTTCGACAGCGCGGTGAGTTCCGCGAGCGGCAGCACGGCCACCTCCGCCACCTCGCGCTCGTCCGGCACCCACGTCTGGTCCGGCACCCGCGCGACGAACGGCCGGACGGCGTAGCTCGACACCGTTCCGATGTCGTCGAGCCGGCCGACCACCTCGACGCCCTCCGCATCCATCCCGACCTCCTCGTTCGCTTCCCGGAGCGCCGTCGCGAGGAGGCTCTCGTCGGACGGTTCGCGGCCACCGCCCGGGAACGACATCTGTCCCGCGTGCTCCCCGAGGTGGTCGGCCCGCTTGATGAACAGCAGGTGTGGCTCGCCGTCGCGCTCGATGACCGGAACGAGCACCGCGGCCTCGCGATCCCCCGGAGCGGACGCCACGGGGTCGTGGTCGCGGATGCGGTCGAGCGCGAGGTCCATACGCCAAGTCAGGTGACGCCCGCCCATAAGTCGCCCGTCTGTCCCCGATTTCGCCCGTTCGCCGAACCGGGACCCGTTACGACAGCGCGGTGTCGAGCCGCTCCCGGAGCGTCCGCAGTTCGATGTCTCCCCACGCTTCGAGGTCATAGCTCACGTCCAAGAGCCGGCGGCACGCGTCGTCGTCGCCGTCGGCGACGGCTCGGGCGACGTCGCCCCGGAACCGCTCCTCGACGGCACGCTCGAGCGCCGCACGGTTCGGCGCGCGCACGTCGACGTCGAGGATGTGGGGCAGGTCCTCGGCCCCTTCGGGAAGTTCGGGGAACGCGGCCGGACCGACAGCGAGCCGGGGCTCGGCGTCCGTGTCCTCGTTCGTCGGGTCGTACTCGACGAGCGCGTAGGCGTCGACGGCAGCCGCGACCGCGTCCTCGGGCACTTCCACGTCCTGCCGATAGCCGTATTCTTCGAGCGCGCGGTCGAGCTCCGGTCGCGAGAGCGCGCCGAACAGGTCGACGATCCCCGCGACCTCGTCGTGTGAAAGCGTCATCTGACCGCCTCCAGGTCGTCGTCCGCGGCCGACCGCACCGCTTCCGGATCTACCGGAGCGTCACGCCAGGCTGGCAGCCGGGTGTCCCCGCCCGGCGGGCCGACCGCGTCCGCGTACTCGGACACCTGCGCGCGCTCGTCCCCGCGGTCGTACGCGAGTCCGTTGAACGCCGCATCGGCCGCGTAGCCACGGATAATCGTCTCCGCGGCGGCCTCGTAGCGGTCCGGGAGCGTCGCGTACTCCGGGGAGATACCGTTGTCCTCGACGGCGTGGAACAGCGCCGCAGCGACCTCCTCGCTCATCGTCGACAGCCCGGCCGGCCCGGAGACGGCACGGTGGTCGTGTTCGTGGCGTCCGAGGTCCACCTGTGCGGAGCCGTCGGTGCCGGCCGTCGCGTAGGCGTCCCCGAGGGTTCCGACCTCGAGCCCCCAGCCGCGCTGGACACGGAGCGACCGGACCACATCGCTCGTCGCCGCGAACTCGCCGGCGAGCGCGTAGCGAAACGCTGCGAGGTACTCGACGATGCCGGCACCCGGATGCGCGTCGGCGAGCGCACGGACGAGCGGCCGGTAGAACAGCCGGAACAGCCGACCGTACAGCTGACCGTTCTCGACGCGGGCGTAGTACCCCTTCGAGAAGTCGAAGCCGTGGTCGAGCGGGAACAGCAGCCGGGGGACGTGCGCGTCGGTGTACGTCGTCG
>Ga0207771_101112_pt1 | contig 12674 bp, 9 predicted proteins | sample A23M2SouthBayCA_2_FD_187731 | JGI IMG/M metagenome (GOLD analysis project Ga0207771, IMG submission 187731) | Aerobic enrichment media microbial communities from Eden Landing Ponds, California, USA - A23 M2 (2) (SPAdes) | ecosystem: Environmental > Aquatic > Marine > Unclassified | place...
CGGCGTCTGCATGTTCTGGTTCGCCGTCGTCTATACGGGCCACGACCGCTGGCTGTCGCGTCGGCGTCTGGCTGGGCTGTTCGTCGTCCCCGCCGTCACCGTGGCACTCGTCTGGACCAACCACAGCCATCACCTCGTCTGGACGGATCAGACGGTGGTCGTGACCGCTGGCATCGTCCTCGCCGAGCAGAAGTTTGGGCTGTGGTACTGGCTCCACTTCGTCTACGCGTACGGCTTGGTCGCCCTCGGGTCGCTGTTGCTCCTCGGGCTGATCGTTCGCTCTGAGTACCTGTATCTCGAACAGTCCGTTCTCCTGTTGGTCGGGATCGCTGCGCCGGTCGTCGGCAACGCTATTTCGGTGTTCGTCCAGACGCCGCTGCCGGGGATCGATCTGACGCCGTATGCCCTGACCGTGACGGGTATCTCCTTCGGTGTTGCCCTGTTCCGCTATCGACTGTTCGATCTCGCGCCGGCCACTCGTCAGATCGGCCGCAACGCCGCGCTTCGTGATCTGGAAGACGGGATCGTCATCGTGGACGACGATCACACGGTCATCTACTGCAACAGGGCCGGGGCCGAGATTCTCGCCGCCGAACCGTCGGCCGTGATCGGTGATCCGCTCGACGATCGCTTTGGGACCAGTGCGATCGAACTGGGCAGCGACGACAGCCGCACCGAAATCGAGGTCGCCGAGTCGGTCTACGAGATCCGTGCATCACCCGTGACAGACCCGCAGGATCGACAGATCGGCCACACACTGATGCTGGTCGACGTGACCGAGCGCAAGCGCCACGAGCGAGCGGTCGCGGACCAGCGTGATGCGCTCCAGACCCTCGACGAGATCAACCGTATCATCCGCAACGTCCATCAGGCGTTGCTCGGGACGACGACGCGCGAGCAGATCGAGACGGCCGTCACCCGTGAACTGGCCGACTCGACTCTCTACGACGGTGCTTGTCTGGGACTTGGTGCGACCGCGGAGCACGGTCTGACCTGTGCTGTCGGGGACGACTCCATCGACGGGCACACCGACGGCGGTGAGGACGCGGTGATTGCTGCGATTCGGGCCACTGACGGCGTGACAGCGCCGCCCCAACGCCCACAGCCTCTCGATGTGCCCGACGACGCTCGTCTCGACGATACTGGCCGGTGGACGACGGTCTCACTGGCCTACGATCGAACGGTGTACGGCGTGCTCGTGGTCTATACGACCCGCGAGAACGCCTTCGACAAGCGTGAACTCGCCGTCCTCGAAGAACTGGGCCAGGCGATCGGCTACGCGATCAACGCCGTCGAGAACAGGCAACTGCTGTTGTCCGACGCCGTCACCGAGGTCACACTCGCAGTGACAGACGAAGCGGCGCGACTGGCCGGTCTCTCGGAGCGCCTCGGTGTCGTGCTCGAACTGCAAGGGGTCGTCCCGCTGAGTGACGACCAGCTACTCGTCTATCTCGCCATCGACGGTGACGCTCCCGAGACAGTCGTCGCCGCACTTGCAGACGCCGGTGTCGAGGCGGCTCGCATCGTCGCTGGCGACGTGATCGAATGCCGTCTCGGATCGCAGTCGCCACTCGTGTCGCTCGTCGCGTACGGCGCGAACGTTCGTGCAATGACGGTCGAATCGGGTCGGGCAAACATCCGGGCGGAGATCGCACCCGATGCCAGCCCTCGGACGCTCGTCGAGACCATGCAAGCGGCGTTTCCCGAGACGACGATGCTGTCGAAGTCACAGCGTGCCCCCGGAGACACTGATCGCGTCGATTCCGAGGGAGTACTCGACGACCTGACCGATCGTCAGCGGGACGTGCTCGAAGCCGCGTACCGATCCGGGTACTTCGGCTGGCCGCGGGACAGCACCGCCGAGGAAGTCGCTACGTCGCTCGACATCACGTCGCCGACGTTACATAATCATCTCCGTAAAGCCGAAGCCAAAATCATGCAGGAGCTTCTCGACGACACGGAGCGGTAACCGATCGACGGCCACCCGGTCGGCGTCCGGGCCGTTGCCTTGTTCTCGCCTCGGCATGCGTCCGTTCGAGTCGATCGGCTCACTCACGAGGCGACGGAGTAGTCCACCAGTTTCGTCACGTTTGGGCACCACGTGCAGTCGACTCTAGGCAGCTAGCGTATCCAGCTAATAGCGACTCGCGACTCGAACGGTCATGGCAAACCGGTCGACAGACGAGACGGCTGATTCGAACACCGATCACAACCGACGACGGTTCCTCTCACTGCTCGGAGCAGGTAGTGCGACCCTCTCACTGGCAGGCTGTCAAATACTCATTCCGGGCGATGAAACGGGGAGTGATGCTGACACGACGGCGACCGAAACGGCGGCCAGAACTGCGACCGACACCGCGACGGGGACGCCGACAGACGGTGCCAGTCCCACTGCGACGGCGAGCGAGACGGAGGCGGCGACCGATGCGACAACTGATGCGGAGACCGACACGGCGACCGACGAGAGTGTCATCCGAACAGTCTCAGTCGGTGCCAAGCAGTGCAGCGGGCAGATCACGTCGGCGTGTCAGCAACCGTCAGCGCTCTCCTCGAACGTCTCGTCGGACACCACGCTCGGTCAGAACTGCAATCAGATCGACGTGCAGGGAGCGATCGAAGTGACCAGTGGCGCGACGCTGACGATCGAACCCGGGACGGTACTCAGCTTCGACCAGGGTGGCTCCCTGACCGTCTCGGGGTCCAGTGCGCTGGTGGCCGAAGGGACCTGTGCCGACCCGATCGTCTTCACCGGCGATCAGGCGACACGGGGGTACTGGCGCGGTCTCTACATCACCGGGAGCGATCAGCAGCGGTCCTCGATGGCGAACTGTGTCGTCGAGTACGCTGGCTCCAGTGATTTCTACTACGGCGACGTTCCTGCCTGTCTGACGGTCGTCGAAGGCTCCCGACTCGACGTCGACAACTGCACCTTCCAGCAGAGCGCTGGCTACGGTGTCAACATCGGTTCGAACGTCCAGCTCACGTCGTTCTCGAACGTCGCCGCCACGGGCAGTGCCGACGGGGCCGCCTTCGTTCACACGTCTTCGGCTCACTTCCTCGCAGGCAGCGGTACCTACGCCGGCAACGATCGCGACATCGTCTTCGTCGACGCCGACAGCGACGTCGGTAGCGGCATGGACGTGCGATGGGACGCTCTCGACGTGCCCTACCGGGTCAGCGGGCAGGCCGAATGTTCCGGTGACGGCCACCTGACGATCCAGGCGGGTTCGACAGTGGAGTTCACGCAGAACAGCGGTCTGACGGTCCACGACAGCGCGCAGCTAACGGCAGATGGGATCGTTCCCGAGACCGAAGCGACCCGTCCGATCACCTTCACGGGCGTCCAGCAGACCCGTGGTTACTGGAACGGACTGTACTTTACCGAGGCCGACCAGGTGCCGAGCACGCTTCGCCACTGCATCGTCGAGTACGGCGGGGCACAGGAGTACTACTACGCCAGCGTCCCCGCCAATGTCGCCGTCGCCAACGGCGCACGCGTCACGGTCAGCAACACGACCATCCGAGAGAGTGGAGGCTACGGCTTCAATCTCGAAACTGACGTGATCGTCAACTCCTTCGACCGAAACACCGTCACGCGCAACACCGCTGGCGCGGGCTACGTCAGAGATAACACTGCTCACAACGTCGCTGGGACCGGAACCTACGCCGGCAACGACGAGGACCGCGTCACGATCCAGCCCGGACGTGGCATCGGCGAGGATCTGGACGTACAGTGGGACGCGATCGACGTGCCATACTTCGTCCGTCAGTCGACTGTCGAGATCAGCGGCGGGCTGACGGCAGAAGCCGGCACGACGATCGAGTTCGGCCAGAACGCCGGCATCCTCGCCCACAGCGGTGGCTATCTCAACGCCGTCGGGATGGTCCCCGAGACAGAGGAGTCTCGACCGATCACCTTCACTGGCTCTCAGCAGACCCGTGGCTACTGGAAAGGGATCTACTTCAGCGACACCGACCGCATCGAGAACGACCTCTCGAACGTCGTCGTCGAGTACGGTGGGAGCGAAGAGTACTACTACGCGGACCGGGCCGCAAACGTCGCCGTCACGAACAACTCTCGCGCTCGTATTTCGGGATCGACGCTTCGCGAGAGCGGTGCCTACGGCTTCGACTTCCAGCCCAGTGCGACCATCGACGACTTCTCGACGAACACGGTGACGGCCAACGAGGACGGGGCCGGCTTCATGGGCACCGCCGTCATGCACACCCTCTCTGACACCAGCACCTACACTGGCAACGACGAGGACCGCGTCACCGTCTACGCTGGTAACCTCGGCGAGAACGAGACCGTGACGTGGGACGCAATCGACGTGCCCTACTTCTGTACCGGCGGCGTCGCCGAACTGTACGGCGACGTGACGGTCGACGCGGGCGCGACGTTCCATTTCGATCAGGACGCCGGACTCGGTGTCTACAACGGCGGCGCGCTGAACGCGACCGGGACCAGCGACAGTCCGATCACCTTCTCCGGTGAGCAGGCGACCGCCGGCTACTGGCGGGGGATCTACTTCTCGGACACTCGCAACGCCAACAACCGCCTCGAACACTGCGTCGTCGAGGACGCCGGCTCCAGCGCCTTCTACTACGCGAGCGAACCGGCCAACGTCGCCGTCACGAACGACTCGACTGCCACGCTGTCGAACAGCACCTTCCGCAACGGCGCAGGCTACGGCTACACCGTGACGAGCGACGCTTCGATTACAAGCTCTGGGAACAGCTTCGCGAGCAACGCGCTCGGGAGTGTGCTGACCGGCTGAGACGGATCGCCGTCGATCCGTTCTGGAATCGACCGGGCGACTGCGTGTGATCGTTCGGACGAACGGCTATAGCTGTCCGTACGAGTCGAGCACTGGTGAGAGTGTGTGGCAGAGTCTCGAAAAAGAGTCGCTATCGACGAATCTACATCGCGCTGCACGTGGACGTGACCTTCTCAGGCCACAGTACGCTACTTGCTGCTGTCTCGGCGGATAAATGAGCGGGAAATTACTCGTCGCCTGCCCGTCTCAGTCGTCGAATCGCGGTTTTTGCCGCCGAAATCGGGCCAAGAGAGGGCGAATTACTCATTCGCATAGTCTTGTCCGACCCCTTATGCGACTGTGATCGCGTTTCGTCACTCGAGGTCATCTGGAACACCTATTCCTACATTTCTACTACATCGACATAACAATTGGGATCACAGTACCATAGAGGTGGAAAAATCACTCGTCGTCGGGGAATATACGGACGAAAACCTTCTCAGCCGAGTAAACGAAGGCGTTCAGGATCAGCATGAGGACCGCTGCACCGAGTAAAAGCGTCGCATCGATAAGCAACGGCAGGGTGTACAGGCCAGTGACGACAGCACCGGCAAAGAAAATGATCGAATCGATCAACAGGATGATCGTGCCGGTGATTAAGTAAGAATTGAACGTCCCGACGTTGGCATTGTGCTCCAGCCAGCCTTTGTACAGATCGCGAAGTTCGTTTTGGAACGCGGCTTTGCTTTCGTAGATGCCGCGGTCGGCGTCGTGGATGACTTCCGGTCCGATGCCGAGATCGTACGACGATGATGTGTACGCCATCGCTGAACTGGCCGTCGAGAGAAGCAACGTCAGCGCACCAAAGAGCGACCACGCGTTCAAGAACTGTCCCGGAACAACACCGTTTGTACGGACGATGATTGCCAATCCAGAGATCAAGACACCGGTCAAGAGGATGTTCGCGCGAAAGAGACCCACGGCCTTCGTGTCGTAGTTCTCGATCCGTCTGACTTGCTGGTCGAGGGTTGCACGAGACTCTGCACAGACTTCTTCCCACAGTTCGTCAGGGACATCGACAGTGTCTCCTTCTCGATCCGACATACTCGTCCGAATCCGCGATTCCGTCCCATATATAATTTCAGGAAATATAGTTCTCCAAGAGATTCCGGATACTTTCAATGACATTTGGCAAGACTGTTTACCATCCGGACATCATTCGGTTGCATGGAACGACGCCGCTACCTCCTCGTGACCGCTGCGATGATCGGCTTCGCAGGTTGTAACGACTCTGCTGGTGATACGACAGACACAGATGTGATCAAGACCGACGCCGCGACCAGCTCAGCCACGATCACTGAGACACCTTCGTCGACGCCCACACAGACGGACACGCCCACGGACACACCCACGACACCCACAGACTCCCCGGACCCAACCGAGCGGCCAACGGAGACGTCGACCGAGACTGCAACCGAAACAGAATCGGAGACACCCACAGAGACACCGACAGACACGCACACACCGGAGCCGACGCCCGATCTGGTTGACAAAGAGGTCAACACAGCACTCGACTACATCGGGGACTCGATCACCAGATATGCGGCCAACGTCCCGCTGGATGGGGTCCCGATTACGAACGAGGTGGCTGTGGACGACATTCGAGACGGACTCTTCGAGGCTCGCAACGCACTCCACGATGCCGAAGACTATTCGCCATCAACTGAGCAACAGCAACGCATCGAGCGAGCGAGAAAGGCCCAGTGGTTCGCTTGGTGGATTGGGCAAACGCACAACGCGATCCATGCCGCGTATCAAGCTCGGCCATCCGCTGCCGGGGCCGGAATCGACACGTTCCAAGCAAAGATCGACAGCGCAGACTCAGAGATTTCACAGATTCGCAAGGACGCTGCTGCACGGGGACTCGATGTTATCTCGGGATACAGCCCCGATGCGTACGATCAGTGTCTCAGCCGGTTCGAAGATATCTTGACCAACTGTGAGGATTTGATCGATGTCGCCGAAGCAGTGCAACAGGCAGAAGATAGACACGAAAGGGCGATGACCCAGTACAACGCCGAGAACTACGGACTGGCTGAACGATACCTCGAAGAGGCGCGAAACGCATACGACGATGCTGTCGAGTCGATTACCGAGTACGACCCTGTCGAGGCGTTCGTCTCGCTTCGGGACTCGATGGAGTGTTACTGCTCGTCGATGTCGAAGCGGTGTGTCGAATATATCGAGGCAGCACGCTACGGGCAAGAGGACGAGCGAACACGCCGGATTACGACCGAAGAGACTGCAACAGACCCACAGGACGAGTGTGATTTGGCGGCACAGTAGAAACGACACCGTCGTCATCGTCCGTACGGGTTCGTGATCCGGTGCGGGATCGTCGCCGACCATCGCTAGAATGTATCACAAAGAACCAGAGCCACGGATTGGCGCTCGAACCACGGAAAACGGTTCTGCTCGGTCACTTCGTTCCCTGCGCGGACCGCGACTTCCCTGCCTCAAATCCCACTCTTGGGTTCACTTCTCCCCTTCGTTCGTCGCAGAAAGCCAAGGGTGGGATTTGAACCCACGAACTCTCGATTACAAGTCGAGTGCTTGGACCACCCAAGCTCCCTTGGCGCACCCGGTAGTTGCGGGGGGACCGTTTAGAGCGTATCGTTTTCGGTCGGCTTTTCGAGCGAAATCCGATGGCGGGAGTAGCCGTGGCGACGGTAAAATCGGCGGGCCGGTTCGTTGTCTGCCATGACTTCGAGGACGAGGCGGTCGACGCCGCGGTCGGTCAGCCTGGACTCGGCCGCTTCGAGGAGTGAGGTCCCGACGCCGTTGCTCCGGTGTTCGGGAGCGACGTAGATGTTGCGTATCAGTCCCCGAGTGGTGTCCTGAGCGTAGTCACTCGCCTCGACGGTGAACATCACGAACCCGAGATAGTCGGGACCGTCGACGGCGACGAGGAGTTCGTTGGCGACGATGTGGCGCAAGACCGATTGACGGGCCATCGAACGGTTCTCATCGGCCAGGACGTGCGAGCCGTAGACCCGTTGACTACTGGCGAGATCGAGCCACTGTTCGGTGATCGCGTCGGCATCCTCGTTTCTCGCGAGCCGTACGTCCATCGGTTCAGATATCGCGACAGTCCACACAGAGCAACTGCCCGTTGAACGACGAGAGATCACGCGTCAGTGCCCCACACATCTCGCAGATGCCCTGTTCGTCGAAGGCGTCGTCGGTGGCACTCTGGCTGTTGGCCGCCGCGTTGGTGGTCGCCGCCATCTGCTGTTGCATCCCCTGCTGCCGTTCGCGGCCCTCCGTCGCCGTCGCTTCACTGCCCAGCGTCGACGTGGCGAGGATGTCGTGCTGGGTGACGATCCCGTCGGGTTCGCTACCGTCGGAGACCACCAGCCAGCTCGTCGACCACGACGCCATCCGGTCGCGAGCCTCGGGGAGCGTCTGGTCGGCACTCACGGTGGGCACTGATTCTGTCATCACGTCTTCGACCGTCGCCGATGCCGGGTCCCGGCCAGAGACGAGATGTGCAAGCACGTCTCGGTCGGTGACGACGCCAACGGGTTCGGCACCTCGGAGAACGACGGCGAGGTCGGCGTCCTCTCGTAAGAGGAGTTCCGTCGTTTCGAGGACGTCGTCCGATTCGCTGACACCGACGAACTCGCGCTCCATCACCTCCCGCACGGTCACGTTTTCATTCATGGTAACTGGTAGCACACAGTTGCCCTAAAAGCTACCTGCACTACGCTTATCACCGCGCCAGTCGAACGTACAGAGTTGGGGCGTTACTCGTCGATCGTCACGTCGTCGCCAGTGGCCCGACAGGTTTCGAGCGCGTGTTTCGCGGTCATCCCCGCGTTGGCTGCAACGCCGCCACGACCGACGCCGACCTTCAATTCGACACCGACGGTCTCTTCGACGTGGTCGATCGCTTCCTGGTACGCAGCGTGATCGAGGTCCGAACACACCGCGATCACGTTATCACCGCCGACGAAAAACGCCAGCGAGTCGTAGGCCTGACGCATATGGCGCATCAGCTCTGCGTAGCCCTGTTCGATCCGAATGAACGTGTCGAACTCGTTGAGCTGATCGGTGTACTTCTCGGTGGCGTCGTTGACGTCGAAGTGTGCGATCTGGAGGTCCTCGTCGGTCCTGAACTCCTCGTCGATGCTTCGTCCGCGGAGGATCTCACGACGGTGTTCGTCCTGGGCACTCCCAGCGTCCTGTAGCTGTTCGGTGGCTGTCCCCAGCGCCTCGGCCGGCGTCGTCCCGGTCGCCACGCTCAGGCTCATCGTCACGGGATAGCGGTTCCCCACCGACTCCTGGATCAGGGCGTGATCGTCCATATCCAGCCCGTTGCTGACGGCGATCATATTGTCGAACCGGGTGAAGAAGACGTATGCATCTCGGTTCCCGAACAGTTGCGAGAGATCGGCATAGAGCCGAGACTGTAGCGTCTGAAGGTCGACTTCACGACGTGGTTCCGGCGTCACCGTCCACGGCCCGTAGTTGTCGATCTGGATGTGCGTCAACTGCGTGTTGGTCACGGTCGACTCGGGGTTGGCGAGGGGCCGGTATTGTTCTGTCGAAACGGGTCGTTAGCAGACGACGCCGACGGCCAGTCGTCTCACGACAACCGATCGAGAATCCGATCGTCGTCACGTAGTGTGACGGTCCCGACCATCGAATCGTAGTCGACGACACCGGTCGCGGTGAGTTTCGGCAGGTGCTCGGCGAAAAAGTCGTCGCGGGCTGTGCGGCGCTCTTCGGGCGACAGTGCTGTCGGCGGTGTGTCTTCCTCTCGCGCGCGAACGGCCGCAGCCAGATCGTCGATCACCATCGGCTCGTCTTCTGCGGCGAGAATCGCCAGTGCGCTTCGGCGTCGGTCCGAGGCGAGGATGTCCGCGACGACTGCGTCCGGGAGTCGATCGGACTGGTCGCGTTCTGTCTCTCCGGTCGCCATACAGAACGTACAACGGCCGTCAAGAAGTATGTGTCGTGTCCGCACACCACGTGGTCGCGATGTCGACAGCGACGGCCGATCAGGCGTGTTCGAGACGGTACGGCCAGTAATCTGCTGTACGAAGCGCGCGTCCCAGTGCCTTGTGGAACTCCGGGAAGTCGCCGAACTCGTCGCCGTCGACGTGCTCGAATATATCGGCAACACTCACGACCGTCTCGTAATCGATGCGGACGGGATCGTCGCCGAACTCCGCGACGAACTCGTCGGCCGACAGTGGGAAATCCGCTTCCTCGTCGACTTTCTTTGCGATCACGGCGTGGCCGTACTTGCGACGCCCTTCGCTGCCTTGCTCGCCGTCGGGATCGTGGGGCCAGTCCATACCCGATGAGTAGAGTGATCGACGCAAAAATCTCTCGGTTACGGAATCGCCTGTCCTCGCTCACCAGCGCTGGAGCAACACGAGGATGACGCCGATGACCGCGACGCTGCCACCGATCGCAATCTCGGTGAGTCCGACATCGTCGGTCGACAACGAAATTCCGAGACCGCCAGTCTCACTGTCGGTCTTGGTGTCGTCCGCTTGCGTACTGCCCGCGCTGCTGTCGGTGGTTCCCTCGTTCGTGTCGTCACCAGCGTTTGTCGGCTGCTGGTCTGTCGGCTGCTGGTCTGTCGGCTGCTGGTCTGTCGGCTGCTGATCGCTGGTCGTTTGGCTGTCGTCTCCCGACTCGATTTCAGTCGTCGATTCCGGTGATTCAGTCGCGTCGTCGCCGGCTTCGGCGTCGTCTGTCTCGGTCGCCACTTCGGTCTGGCTCTCGCCGGTCGCGACGACGACCGTGCCGACTGTCGTCTCGTCCAGTCGGACCTGATACGTGCCATCACGACTGAGGCGGTGACTGACCGTGATCGCCCGCGTTGCAGCGGGTTCGAGATCGACGGTCGTGTTGTCGACGACTTCGTCGCCCAGGTACATCGTCGCAGTGTAGGTTCCCCTGACACTCCCTGTATTCGAGACGTTCGCCGTCACGACGATCCGCTTTTCGCTCTCGCTCTCACTCGTCGACAGCGCGTGTCCATGCACGTCGAACGCCGGGGCGAGCGAGCCGAGTAACAGCGTCCCAGTGTCGTTTGTCGCCGCTTCGAAGAGATACCGCCCGTCTTCGACGGCGATCTGTGTCGTGTTCAACTGGACGTAGCCGTCGTTGCTCGCCCGATAGATGTGGACCGCTTCACGCGCGATCGAACTCTCGTTGACGACCGACTGATTGACGCCCAGACGCACTCGGTGGTCGTCGATGCCCGAGCGAGATGTGATCGTTACTGCGCCATAGACGGTTGTCCGCTCGCCAGACGGGATGTCCACTGCTGCCGTCGACGTGTTTGTGTACACCTCGACGGGCCGCTCGAACGCGCTGCTCAGCGTTCGATAGCGCAGCGACTCGACGGTGATGGTGTCGTTGGTCGCGGGAAACTCAGTCGTCAGAAGACTGTTGTACGTGACCCGACCGCCTCGTAGCACCATCGACCGCCCGTCAGACCGAACACTGGTCGTCTCGGCCAGCGTTTGACTCACCTGAAGCACGCCAGCGCTCTTGTCGTTGACGCTGATGTTGTAGCGCCCCGGTTCCTCGAACGTGATCTGTTCGGTGACGCGCTTGGCCGCCCCTGATTCGACCTGATACCGGTCGGTATATACTGCCGAGCCGTTCCGTTCGATCTGTATCTGCCCCGCACCGGACTCCCCGGTGTTACGCAATTCGAACGTCACGTTGACCGCTTCACCTGGCACGGCTTGTGACTCTTCCAGTGACGCGCTCGCGACGAACACACGCGGTGTCGCAAGCGCCGGCCCGATGCTACTGACCAGTAGTATCCCAACGAACAGCAGCGTCACTCCCGTCCGTCGGTTCGCCGTCATAGATTCTGTCCACATCTGTAAGCCTCTGTTTGCTTGTCCCACTGAGCACGCGGGTATAAGCTTCGTGATTCCTAGAAGCTGTTTGTTGATTGGCGACTTGATGAGATGGTCATCTTTGCAGCGTCGTCACCAGTGACTCACCGAAGCGGGACCGCAGGTGTGTGCGCGCCACTCACGGATTGTTCGCGGCAAAAGACGGTGGGACTGGGAGTGAGCGAACGCACCGCGTTCGCGATCCTCGCGAGACCGGCGGTCTCGCGGTGTTTGAACCGGAGCCAGACATTCCTGCTCACTCCGTTGCGCGGGCTGTGACTGGCTGGGTTCAAATCCCGTTGTCTTGCTGTTGCTCCTCGCGTTGTTGGTCGGAGCAAAGCAGCGGTGGGTCGGGGATTTGAACCGGAGCCAGACATTCCAGTTCACTCCGTTGCGCGGGCTGTGACTGGCAGGGTTCAAATCGCCAGCGATACCGCTTCCTGCTCACTATCGTTCGCAGAGAAGCGGTGGGACTGGGATTTGAACCCAGGAGGCTTGCGCCACCTGCTTTCAAGGCAGGCGCAATGGGCCGCTCTGCCATCCCACCGCGGTGCAGTCGTCGGTAGCGGGGGGTCGCCCTAAGGCGTGTCGATTGTCGGCTGATGGTCCCGCGAGACCAAAGACCGAAGATAGGTGCCGTCGAAGGCCGACTCATGACGACAGCGAAGCTTGCACTCGTCGGAACGTACACGGATGGCGACAGCGAGGGAATCTACACCGTCGCGGTCGACGGCGACGGTGCCGTCGAGACGCGCAGTGTCACCGCGGCCGGGGAAAACCCCTCGTTCCTCGCGATCCATCCGAGCGGTGAGTACTGCTATGCGGTCAACGAAATCGACGACGGCGCGGTGACGGCGCTGTCGATCGACGCCGAGACCGGTGAACTCACGCGGCTGAACCAGATCACGACCGGCGGCGGCGCGGACCCGTGTCACTGCACCATCGACGCGACCGGACAGTACCTGCTGGTGGCCCACTACACTGG
>Ga0207771_101114_pt1 | contig 12668 bp, 12 predicted proteins | sample A23M2SouthBayCA_2_FD_187731 | JGI IMG/M metagenome (GOLD analysis project Ga0207771, IMG submission 187731) | Aerobic enrichment media microbial communities from Eden Landing Ponds, California, USA - A23 M2 (2) (SPAdes) | ecosystem: Environmental > Aquatic > Marine > Unclassified | place...
CCAGCCACAGAAGTTCGCGGCGATGGAGGCCCACTACGAGACCGGGAGCGCGGACCTCCACCTCTTCGCGATTCCCAAAGAGCCGTCGGCGATCACCGACCCGAGAGCGGACAACCTCTGGACGATCAGTTTGCCCGGCCTCGGATCCTACCTCGCCAGCGGCGACTTCGACGAGCCCGTCCAGGGACTCGACGAGTACGAGGAGACCCCGCCCGTCGCGATCGTGTTCTGGTCGTTCCGGTTCATGGTCGGGCTGGGCTTCCTGTTCATCGGGCTCGCGCTCTGGGGCGGGCTCATGGCCTGGCGTCGCAGCCTCACCGACAGCGACCGGTACCTGCAGGCGATGATGCTCGCCTCGCCGCTTGGCTTCGCCGCGCTCCTCACCGGCTGGTACGTCACGGAGATCGGGCGCCAGCCCTGGGTCGTGCAGGGCGTCCTCCGCACGGAGAACGCCGTTTCGACCGGACTCACCTCCGCGCAAGCCACCACCACGCTCGCAGGGTTCGTGATACTGTACGTCCTCCTGCTCGGCGCGTTCCTCTACGTCGTCAAACTGCTCGTCGAGACCGAGCTCGCTCGCGTCGAGGGGCAGGAGGTCGATCCCTCGGTCTGGAGCAGGGTGCCGATCCTCGGCCGGGCCGCGACGGACGGAGGTGAGGCGGAGTGATCGCTGCCGCCCTCGACAGCGTCGTGAGCATCGCGACCGTTGCCTCCGCCGCCGATCCAGCGTCGCCAACCGTCCCAGACGCCGATCCGGCGCCGCTCCTCGTCCCGGACGAGTACATCTTCGACGCCTTGCCGGAGTTCTGGTTCGCGCTCGTCCTCGGCACCCTCGCGGCCTACGTCGCCCTCGACGGGTTCGACTTCGGCGTCGGCATGTGGTACGCCACCCGCGAAGACGAGGAGGAACGCGAGCAATTCCTCGCGGCGTTCGGTCCGGTCTGGGACGCCAACGAGGTCTGGCTGGTCGCGTTCGGAACCACGCTGCTCGGTGCCTTTCCGGCGGCCTACGCCGCGCTCCTCAGCGACCACTACCTGCTGGCCCTCGGCGCAGTCGTGGCCCTCATCTTCCGCGGCATCGCCCCCGAACTCAGGGAACAACGCGAGGACGAGCGGTGGCGGCGGGCCTGCGATCGCCTGTTCGTCGCGGGCAGCACGCTCTCGCCGCTCCTGCTCGGGACGCTCGTCGGGAGCTGGGTGTTCGGTACGGGAACGCTCTCGCTGCCGGCGATCCTCACCGGCGTCGGCCTGATCGCGCTCTCGCTGACGACCGGTGCGGGCTACCTCGCGATCAAGACGGAAGGCGACCTCCGGGCGGCGATGACGCGCAACGGGCAGTTCGCGACCGTCGGCTACCTCGCTGGCGTCGTCGTCTTGCTCACAGTCCTTTTCGCGCTCGATCCGCGCGGGATCACGAGCGATCTGCAGTCGGTCCCCATGCTCGCGATCGTCGTCGGAAGCGTCGTGCTCGGGATCGGTGGCATTGCGCTCGCCAGGATGGAGCGCCACCGCGAGTGGTTCGCGAGCACGCTCGGTCTCGCCGTCCTGCTCGGGCTGTTCGTCGCCGTCTTGCTCTATCCCGAGGTGTATCCTGCGACCGACCTCACGGTGAGCGAGGCGATCGTCTCGCCGATCGCGCTCAACCTGATGACGATCCTCGGGCTCCCGGTGCTGGTGCTCGTCGGGGGCTACTTCGTCTACCTCTACTCGGTGTTCGGTGGGACGGTGGAGTCGGAGGGCTACGGCGGGTAGGAGGCGCGGAGCCGTACCCGTCGCGCTGTTCACCCGTCAGGCGCGCTGCTCAACCCCGTCCGGGCGCTCGTCGACCGTCGCTCACTCGATCTCGATCTCCTGGGCCTCCTCGACCTCCTCGCGGGGGAGTCGAACGGTCAGAACGCCGTGTTCCATCATCGCGGTCACGTCGTCGACGCGTACGGGCTCGGGCAACTCGATCGAGCGCTCGGCCGACTGCTCCTCGCGCTCCCGGTGGACGTACCGGTCGCCCTCCTCGGCCACGGTGGTCTCGCGCTCGGCCTCGACGCGTAGCCGCGTGTCTGTCACCTCGATGTCGACGTCGTCGCGTTCGAACCCCGGGAGGTCCATGACCACGACGTAGGCGTCGTCGCGCTCGACGAGGTCGATCGCCATCGACTCCGCACCGAGCGCGAGTTCGCCAAAGGGCTGGTCGAAGGTCCAGGCTTCCGCGGATTCGTCGTACTGCTCGCTCATTCGCTCGAAGAGTCGCTGTAGTTCGGTGAAGGGGTTCATGCGCTGGCTCATCGGAGACACCGATCGAAACTGTGCGTCGTGTCGGGAATAGTATGCTGTGCGTTTCGCCAGGGATCGACGGAAAGCGTCGCTTACCGGGCGCGCTTCGACCGACTCGGACCCCAGATTCATTGTCTCGATCGCCGTCGAGTGCCACATGGACGACCCGGCGCCGGTCACCGTTCGCGATCGCGAGCGGTTCGCGTCCTCGCAAGCCGCTTCCCTCGCGATCGACTGCCTGCTTGCGGGGATCGAGGCAGCGCGGCCGGCGACGGTGATCAACGCCAGCGTCTCAATCGACGGCTCGACACTCGCGCTCGGCGACGCGACCTACGACCTCGACGAGTTCGACCGCGTCCTCCTCGTCGGAGGGGGAAACGCCGCCGGCCGGGTCGCGGCCGAACTCGAGGGCCTCCTCGGCGATCGGATCGACGGCGGCATCGTCGTGACCGACGATCCGGTCCCGCTCGGTCGCGCCGAGTCGGTCACCGGGTCGCATCCGACGCCGGACCGCGCCGCGCTCGACGGCGCGGATCGGTTGCTCGACCTCGTGGCAGATGCCAGCGGCAACGATCTCCTGGTCGGCGTGGTCACGGGCGGTGGCAGCGCGCTGCTCCCGGCACCCGCCGGCGACGTCTCGCTCGCCGACCTGCAGGGCATCACCGACGATCTCGTTCGCAGCGGCGCTGCCATCGACGAGATCAACGCGGTCCGGAAGCACGTCTCCGCGCTGAAAGGCGGGCGGCTCGCGCGGGCTGCTGCGCCGGCGACCGTGGCCGCGATCGTCTTCAGCGACGTCGTCGGCGACGACCCCGCGACCGTCGCCAGCGGTCCGTTCTCGCCGGATCCGACGACGTACGCCGATGCCCGATCCGTTCTCGCGCGATACGAGATCGACGCTCCGGCGACCGTCCGCGATCGAATCGACCGGGGTGCCGACGCCGCGGAGGACGCCGCGGACGGTGCGGTCGACGCTGCCGAGGAGGCGGGGGACCCCGACGCCGCTGGAACACCCACCGAAACGCCCGACCGGGACGATCCCGCGTTCGACGCCGTCAACGTACACGTCCTCGCCTCGAACGACACGGCGATCGAGGCGGCGGCCGAGGCGGCTCGCGACGCAAGCGCCGACCCGCTCGTACTCTCGACGCGAATCCGCGGCGAAGCGCGTGAGGTCGGGACGGTCCACGCCGGTATCGCGGCGGAGGTACGAGCGAGCGGTCGGCCGATCGAGCCGCCCGCGGTGCTCGTCGCCGGCGGCGAGACGACCGTCTCGGTCGGCGACGCCAGCGGCGCCGGCGGGCCGAATCAGGAACTCGCGCTCGCGGCGGCCCTCGATCTGGCGGATCCGTCGACGGTGCTCGCGAGCGTCGACACCGACGGCATCGACGGAGCGACCGACGCGGCTGGCGCGTTGGTGACCGGCCGCACGATCGACGGGGCGATATCAGCGCCTGCGGCGAGGGACGCCCTCGACAGTCACGACGCGTACCCGGTCCTCGACGACGCCGGCGCGTTGCTCCGTACCGGCGCGACCGGGACCAACGTCAACGACCTCCGCGTGATCGTCGTTCCGGAGGGCGGGTAGGGTTTCGGGGCCGGCGACGAGCATCGATCCGCCGCCCACCCACGGCCTACCTGCCGACCGGGACGATGAGCCCGTCACCGTGGCGGACGAAGTCCGTGTCGAACTGCGCAGAGCGCTCGCGGATCGTCTCCCGAAGCCACCGCGCCGTCCCCGGGCTCGCGCGATGGACCGCTCGATCCTGGATCTCCGTGGGTGTGAGATGCAACGCGGAGATCGACGCGTCATCGTCGTCGACGCGGGCCTCGAACAGGAAGCTCCGGTCGTTGCGAAGCTGCTCGTTCACGGCGTAGTCGTCCACGAAGTCGCCGCAGTCGTAGCAAATCGGTACGCCGTCGTGGATCTCGATCCCCTGCACGACGTGGGCGCTGTGGCCGTGGAGGAGGTCGACGCCCTGGTCGACCAGCCAGTGGGCGAAGCGCTGGAAGCGCTCTGGCGGGTCGACGACCATGTTCGGTCCCCAGTGCAGCGAGGCGACGAGCAGGTCGGGATCGGTCGTCGTCGCTCGACCGAGGGCGCTCTGCACGGCGGACCTGGTTTCGGGATCGTCGACGTCGAACTCCACGTGGGCGGTGCCCGGCGAGGTGTCGGTCGCCGCGTACTCCGGCGTGTTGTCGGTCAGCGAGACGACGGCAACGGAGAGGCGATCGTCGCTCCCGGCTGTCCCATCATCGCCCGCACCATCGCCACCGAGCGCTCCGTTCCTCCCTCCCGATACGCCGCCGTCACCCGCGATGGTACTATCCGTCGCCGGTTCGGTCGCAGCCTCACCGACCGAGACCGTCGCTGGCGCGAACGCCGCCTGCTTCGTCCGCCCCGCTCCGGCGTGGGGGATCCCGGCGTCGTCGAGCGCGTCGAGGGTGTCGAACAGTGCCGGCTCCTCGAAGTCCAGCACGTGGTTGTTCGCGAGCGAGCAGTAGCTCGTCCCGGCGGCCTCCAGGGCGGGGATCGCCCAGTCGGGAGTCGCCCGGAAGTGGAAGGCACGGCGGGTGCGTCGCCACTTCGACCCGCGGGTCGAGAGACAGCACTCGAGGTTGACGAGGAGTCCATCGAGCTCGCGGAGGGCGGGGAGCAGGTCGCCCCAGACGGCCGCTGGCTGGCGGTCCTGCTGGGCCTCGTTCACGAGTCGACCGAGCATGACGTCGCCGGTCAGCCCGAGCCGGAGGGCCATAGACTCGGATCTACGGGATGCAGAGAGGTAACACTTCGCACGCGTCGAGGCCCCTGCCGATGGTCACGTGGCGTTCGATTCCACGGGCCTCGATTCCGTGGCCTTCGGTTCCGCTATCGCTCGCCACCGGTTCGATGGCGAGCGGCCGGGGATCGCTCCCGAGCAGTGCAGCCGCTCGGGGTGTAGAGGAAAATCGAGTCTGCAGAGTCGGCAGCGTTGCTGCCGAGAGCGGCCTCAGATGACGCGGTTCTGCAGGTAGTCGAGGTGCTTGGCGTTGTAGACGATCTTGACCTCGTCGGCAGCGGGGCTGCCGATGCAGGTCAGGCGGACGTTCTTGTCGTCGACCTCCTCGTCGGAGAGGATCTGCTGCATGTCCATGTCGATGTCGCCCTCGAGGACGATGGCGGCACAGTTCGCACAGGCACCTGCGCGACACGAGAAGGGCCAGTCGTAGCCCTGGGCCTCGGCGGCTTCCAGGATGTACTCGCCCTCGTTGACGTCGAGCGTGCCGTAGTCCTCGTCACCGAGGTCCATATCGGCCGCCTCTCCGAAGACGTCGTCATCGTACATGTCCCAGCCCTCGTCGTCCACCACGTCGTAGTTGAGGTATTCTACGGTCGGCATCAGCCGAGAATTCTTGGTCCGCACTGTTCAACCTTGCTGTTCAGCCCTGCACGTGCGTCCAGTTCCCTGGTAACACTTGTGCTGGGGGTGGACGCTCGGTGCGAAGCGGTTCCCAGAACGCCCAGCGATGGAGCGCTCTTCGGGGGCAAACGGTCCCTCAGACGACCTGATTCCGGAGCGTCCGGCCCTCCTCGAGCCGCTCGACGTTGTCGAGGACGATCTCCGCGATGTCCCGGAAGTAGTCCCGGGTTCGCGCCGCCGAGTGGGGCGTCACGAGCACCTCGTCCATGTCCCAGAGCGGCGAGTCCGCGGGCAGGGGTTCCTCCTGAAACACGTCCAGGGCGGCGCCAGCGAGGTCGTCGTTCTCGAGGGCGCTGACGAGCGCGTCCTGCACCACGACGCCGCCACGCGCGACGTTGATGAGGTAGGCGTCGTCGTCCATCGCGGCGAGCTCCGCGGGCCCGATCAGCCGACGCGTCGCGGGCGTCAGCGGCGTCGCGAGCACCACGAACGTCGCGTCCAGCAGTGCGGTGTGGAGGTCCTCCTGCCCGTATACCTCGTCGACGATCGGCACGGGGTCCGGCGAGCGCCGGACGCCCCAGACGTCCATCCCGAGCCAGGTCGCGCGCTCGGCGACGGCCTGCCCGATCGTCCCCAGTCCCACCACGCAGAGTGACTCGTCCTGGAGCGTGAACGGTCGGTCCCAGTCGGGCTCGATCCACTCGCCGCGGTCCTGGGCGCTCCGGTAGGCGTGGAGGTTCCGGGCGAAGGCGGTCATGTAGCCGAGCACCGTCTCGCCGACGCTCGCGCCGTGGATACCTGTGCTGTTCGTGAGCCGCAGTCCCTCGGTCTCGAACTCGGCCTGGGGGAACCGATCGACGCCGGCCTGAATCGAGTGGACCCAGTCGACGGCGTCGAAGAAGTACTCGCGGTGCTCGAATGTGACGACGCCGTCGCAGGCGCCCAGTTCGATCGGGTCGTCGCCGATCAGCTCGGCCTCGACGCCGCCCTCGGTGAGGGCGGTTTGGAGTTCGGCGGGCGGGAACACCGCCTCGACCGACTCGTGAATACCCAGCTTCATACCGATCTCTGCGGCGGGCAGGTATAAAGTCGAACTGGCGCGGTAGCGGCCTCCGACCGGCACCACGTGGCGGCTGCGGGCCCGACGCTCGCGACCCCTCGCAGTTCCCGACGGGCTTACGCCACCGAAGCGCCAACGTCGGCCGTGATCGTCGTCGTGACGGCGGACTTCGAGGTCTACCACGACGTGGTGGCCGAGCTACGCGACCGCGACGCATTGTTCACGACGCTCGAGCCCGGCGAGGCGCTCCCCGAGCGCGCGACCGTCCTGATCGCCGCGGCCGACGAGCTGCTCGAAACGATCAATCGAGACGTCCTCCGTGTCCACGATGACCGTCGTCCCGCCCTCGGCTGCGACCGCGGCCGCGGCGGAGAGCACGAGGTTCGTCTTCCCCGCCGCCGGCTGGCCGTAGAGCTGCGTGACGGTGCCCCGCTCGAACCCACCGCCGAGGAGGTCGTCGATGGGCCCACAGCCGGTCGGGATCGGGTCGCTCATTAGTATTGGTAGGTTGGTGCGTTGGAATAAGGCCGGTGGTTGTCGACGCTGCGTTCCCAGATACATTTCAGTGCGATAGCTATTACCGAAACTATATGAAATGTGCAAAGAAACGGGACAGTGATGTCCGAACCGGAGTGGATTCAGGACCAGCTCGACCGACTTCGAACGACGTACGGCGATTTCGATATCGAACATGAGACGTTCGAGACGACCACGGAGATTGTACAGATGGGTCGACAACTGCGGGAGGAGCAGCCCCTGAGTGGCGCGGGGGTGGTGGCCAGGCACGATGGCGAACTGCTGCTCGTCTGTGACGAGGAAGCGCCGGACGCGTGGACCGTCCCGGGAGGGAACCTCAGGCCAAACGAACGGTTCGAAGACGCCGCACGTCGAGAGTTGAGCGAGGAGACTGGAATGGATTGTTGCATAACTGGCATTCACTCTGCGCTTCGTGGGACGGCGGTCGCTGCGGACGGGGACACCACTCTCACCGCGATCGCCGTTTTCTTCGAAGGGGACGTCGATTCCCCGGAGCTCTCCGTCGATCACGACGAGATCGAAGCTGCCGAATGGTGGACCGAGCCACCCAACGACCCCGTCGACGGAATGCGCGAGCGCATCTTTCAAAAGGTGGCACCCGCTAATCAGTAGGGCCGTTTCCTTTCGGGCGGTTCGTCGTTTCGAGACGCCGTCAGTCGCGTGAATACCGTAAGGTGAGAGGAGATATCATCGTTGTTACGACTATAAAATTTAATATAGCTACTCAGAGATTATCTATCCGTGAGCTGTGATTATAGACGGTGCGTGTCGTGCGCCTTCCTCGAAGGCATGGGAATCCCGACTGGAGCCGCGGCGATCGTCCGTCGCTCTCGGGGAGAGATCGGCGGTCCCGACCAACGAGGGGCGTCGTTGCTGCCTCGACAACGGGATGGAGATAGCCTACAGGAGCAGGGTTCGAGACGATGAGTGCCGAAACCATCGTCGACTGGCTGGAAACCGACGTTCGTCCCAAAGTGGATCGCCGCATCGACGATCACCTCTCCGAGTGCCGCTATGGTGACCGGCTTCAGTACCAGCTCGAGCAAGGCGGAAAACGAGTTCGGCCCGGAATCGTCCTGGCAGTCGGTGATCTCTGTGGTCTCGACGAGGAGCGACAGGTAGCACTCGCCGCTGGTGTCGAACTACTCCACACCTTCACGCTCGTCCACGACGACGTCATGGATGAGGATTGCGAGCGCCGTGGTTCGCCGACGGTCTGGAAGAAGTGGGACGTCCCGACCGCGGTCAACGTTGGAAACCTCCTGTGTGCGAGCGCATTTACAGTGCTTCCCCGTGGCGTCCGAGGTGAGGCAGCGCGGTGTCTCGTAACGACCGGTATTGGAAATCAAACTGATATGGATCACTGTAGCTCCGACAGGATGTCGGAGCAGGAGTATCTCCGGATGGCAGAACAGATCAGTGCTCCGCTGCTCGACTTCGCCGCGAAAGCGCCCGCTGCACTCACTGGCGCGGACGTTTCTCTGGAGGACATGTCCGATCTGGGGCTCGCCTACACGATCCAGGATACGATCATGGATTTCGATCCATCCAAAGGGAAAGCCCAGATCGGCAACGACGTACGGGCTGGAAAGCAGACGATCATGGTCATACACGCCGACGATCCACGCGTGTACGACGTGCTCGAGAAGCCATTCGAGGAGACGACGGACGAGGACGTCCAGTTTGTGTACGAGATCTTCCGGGAGAACGGGAGCATCGAATACGCCCGCAAGATCGCCGACGACTACGTCTCCAGCACGATTCAGTGCATCGAGCGTTTACCGCAGTCCGAACCGAAAGAGCGCCTCCTCGGAATCTGCGCACTCGTGCAACGGCGGACGCAGTAACCGCTGACGAGGTCAGTTCGCCCTTCCCCGGGATCTCGCGTCCACCGGTTGTGCCGCCGCATCCTCGGACTGTAGGCGGCGGTGGAGCAGGACGGTTGCGAGACAACCCCCGAAGGCCCCACACGCCATCAGGGCGAACGCGAGGCCGAAGCCGCTGAAATCGTGGGCAACCCCGAACACGAACGGTGAGACGATGGCAGGCGTGAATCCGATGAGCGATTGGCCAGCGAGTGCCTTCCCCGTCGTACCGTTGTCGGAAATTTCCGTAATTACCGCCGAGAGAGGCGCGCTATCCGCCGAGAGGACGACGCCATACACGACGACCCAGCCGATCAATACCGGGAGGGACGGCCACCCCAGAACGACGAACAGGACCGTCGCACATCCACTGAGAAACAGCGCAGCTGCACTCGTCTGTACTCGGCCAACGTGGTCACTGATCCATCCACCGAGCACGTTTCCGGGCAGCCCGAACCCCGCGACCGCGCCGCCGAGAATACCAGCTACGACCGTCGGTGAGTCCGTGGTGAGGATGCCCGACGTGGTCACCAGATACACGACGATCCAGTTTTGGATTCCGAACAGCTCCCAATTGTGACCAGAGTACGCCGTGACCGCGTACCAGTACGACCGATTCCTGAATATCGACGCGTCGAAGATCCCCGTCTGGGTCGTCTGCCGACCGTAATCGTCCAGTCTCCACAGGATGCACACCCCGACGATAATCGCCGGGAAACTGGTCGCGACGATGGCGAATCGCCACCCGCCGATCATCTCGAGCCACGCCGCCACCGGGTACGCGGCACCGCCACACAGTGACAACATTCCGATGTATACGCCGAAGGCGCGGCCACGTTTCTCACGGTCGTAGACGTTCGTCACCGCCGACAACCCCGGAACGTACACGCCGGCGAAACAGGCCCCCGCTCCGAACCGGAGCAGTAGTCCGATGGAGACCGACTCCACGAACACACCGAAGCTCACTCCGAACACGCCCGCACCGATGGCAGAAATTCCCAGAATTCGGTGATTCGAGTACCGATCCGCGAGCATCCCCATGGGAACGACGAAAAGAACGTATCCGACGAAGAAGGCAGAAAACATCGCTCCACCGGCCGTGCTACTCACCGAGAGGTCGTCGAGTATCTGGGGCAGTACCGCGGAATAGTTCACGGCGCCGATGATTAATACACCGACAGAGATGCTGAGTAACGACAATATCCGATTCTGTTCGTCCACTGGGCCCGGTTTTTATGCTACCTTTATGTACCTTTTGAATAAAGAGTTGTATATATTGTAATGATTGGATTAGATATAAATATAATATATAGATAGATGCAAAGAGTTACGTGTTGTGGAAATAGCATCTCTGGACGATGCTTGCCGACGACGGGGTCTGTCGGTCCGAAATCGACGAGTGGATCACAGATATCGTGCCCAAAAGAATAGACGACGAGTATCTCGCGAAGCAATTTTCCGAAGCAACGTACCAGCACGATCCGGAAGCGATTCAGGGTGGACTCGCAGATCCGGTCTGGGATCTGCTCGATCGGGGCGGGAAACGATGGCGTGCACTGATCTTCGTTACGCTCGTGGATGGATTGGGTGACTCCCCCGGGCGATACAGGAACTACGCCTGCATCCCGGAACTGCTCCACAACGGGACGTTGGTCGTCGATGATATCGAGGACGGGGCGACGTTGCGGCGAGGGGAGCGTACGCTCCATCGGCGGTACGGACAGGATGTGGCCCTGAACGTCGGGAATACTCTCTACTTCGTGGCTCTGACCACCCTCTCACGGAACCCCGGGAATCTGCGCACCGACACCCAGTTACGCGTGTACGACATGGTGATGGAGGAACTCGCGTCGGCACACCTCGGACAAGCAGTCGACATTTCCTGGCACAACGACCGGGAGATCGGCATGGCCGAGGAGGAGTATCTGGAGATGTGTGCACGCAAGACGGGTAGTCTCGGGCGACTATCCGCTCGCCTTGCTGCGATCGTCACCGACCAACCGGAACCGGTGGAACGATCCCTAGCGGCTTGGGCGCAGAACCTCTCGATAGCGTTTCAGATCAGCGACGACGTCCTGGATATCGAAAATACGATGGGCGACCTCGAAGCGTTCGGCAAAGAATACGGCAATGATATCGTAGAAGGAAAAAAGACGCTGATGACCATTCACGCTGCCAGGAACGCGAGTTCGGCGGACGTGGCCAGGCTCGAAGCGATTCTCGACGACGACGAGACTCGCCGTGACGAGATCGTAGAAGTCCTCGACATACTGCAAACGACGGGGAGCGTGAAGTACGCTATCGAGAGGGCCCACGAGTTCAAACGCAGCGCGCTCGATCAGTTGGAGCGCGTAGACCTCGACGATGAACCGGCTCGAAAGCTGGCAGCGTTCACACGCCTTGCCGTCGAGCGGGACGAGTAGCCGGATTCTCGGCTGGCACCGGAGGGAAAACGGTCGCCTCGACCGTCAGTCGGCGAGTTGCGAGAGAGGCAGTTTGTGACCGCTACGCGTGACGTGGATGAGGCTTCCAGCGACCTTAACACGTACCAACTCCTGTTTTCAGGAGTGATCGTCGTCGCGACGGAGGACTTCGAAGTCTACCACGACGTGGTGGCGGAGCTCCGCGAGCGGGACGCGGTCTTCACCACGGTCGGCCTCGATGAGCCACTGCCCGACCGCGCGTCCGTGCTGATCGTCGCCGCCGAGGAGCTGGAGGCAGTCAGCGAGGACCGCAGCGCAGCACGACCGGATATCGAGATCGTGGGCGCGGAACCGGACGAAGCGCGTACCGCGGTCGAGGCAGCGCTCCAGCTCGCCCGCGGCGAGGAGGGGCAGATCGTCGTCGGGATCGACCCCGGCGACCGACCGGGAATCGCGGTCCTCGTCGACGACACCGTCGTCGCGGCCTACCACGTCCCGCTCGCGCAGGTCGCCGAGGTCGTTCGCGAGGAAATCGCCGACGCCCCGGACCCGATCGTCCGGATCGGCGACGGCGCGCGGCTCCAGGGCTCGCGACTGATCGACGACGTCCGCGTCGAACTCGTCGACGAGACCGGGACGACGCCGTCGCTCGGCGCCGGCGCGAGCGGATTCGGCGACGTGCTCGCCGCCGTCAACATCGCCCAGCGCGAGGGCGAGGTGGTCGAAGAACGCGACGTCGACCCGACGGTCGGCGAGCTACGCCGGATTCAGGAACGGTCCCGCGATCGCGGCGAGGACAACCGGGCGATCGACGAGGTGCTCGCTCGGCGGGTCGCGAGCGGCGAGCTCACCGTTGAGGAAGCACTCGAGACGCATCGGGACGGGCGGTAGCTGGAGGAGAATACAGGAACGACGGAGCGACGAAAGGGGTCCGGCCGCATGGCGTCGGCCGGACCGACGTATGCCAGACAAGGGAAATTGCTGGAGGCGACGATCGCAGCAGCCACGGACGGTGGCGGTGGATCGAGCGGGTGTCGCCTACCTCGTTGATCGCGCCTCCGTCCAGGTGCAGTCGGGGCAGTCGAGACGGCCGTGGCAGTTGATCGTCGCGGCA
>Ga0207771_101117_pt1 | contig 12656 bp, 8 predicted proteins | sample A23M2SouthBayCA_2_FD_187731 | JGI IMG/M metagenome (GOLD analysis project Ga0207771, IMG submission 187731) | Aerobic enrichment media microbial communities from Eden Landing Ponds, California, USA - A23 M2 (2) (SPAdes) | ecosystem: Environmental > Aquatic > Marine > Unclassified | place...
CAGCGCCGCACTCGCTTGGAATCGTAGAAGTCTCGACAGCCGACGACGAGGGCTGCGAGCGTGCTCGCAGTCCGAACGTGGCCGGCACATCCCGCTTAGCGCGAGCGAAGCGAGCGCTAAGTTCGCAGCAGTTAGTGAACAACCGTCGCTCGCAGTAACGACGACACTCTGGTGACTTCTCCCACGAGATCTATCGGCTGGCAGTTCGACCCGAAGCCAGGGGCCGATTCACGTCGAATCGTCGTCGGCGTCGGGCACGTCGGGGGCGGGGAAGTCGCTCTCGCCGGGTTCGGGCGGGTCGGCGACGGCGTCATCCTCGTCGTCGGTAGGCGGTTCGAACACGCGCGTGTCGCCGGACTGGCCGGCTTCGTCGGCCGACTCCGGCGTGAAGATGTCCGTGCTTCCCTCGTCGCTGCTCCCCTCGACGGCCTCGCCGGGGGGCGTGCCCGTCCGGATGGCGTTGGCGGCGTCCTGGACGAGGTCCTCGTCGATGTCGACGGCGGGGTCCCGCTGTGCGCGGCGCAAGCGGTCCGAGGCCTCCGCAGCGGGTTCGATTATCTCGGGGTGTTTGCTCGCGATGGTGATGACCGCCTTGGCGGCGTGTTCCCGGACGAGCGAGGAGTCGTCGTCGAGGCGACCGATGATCCGCCGGACGTCGGGTTCGACGGCCTCGGGCGCCTCTGCGCCGACCGTGCCCAGGGTGACGAGCGCGAGCGAGCGCATCTGCGGGTCCGTGTCGTCGACGGCGACGATGAGACTCGACGCCAGCGGCGCGACGGCGTCGGGGTACTCGATAGCGACGTTCGAGAGCACCTGCGCGGCGTTGCGCCGGACGCGGACGTCGCCGGCGTCGAGTGCTGCCTGTGCGGCGGGGAGCGCCTCCCGGGCGGCCTCGGGATGGTCCTCGGAGATGTTCGCCAGCGCCGCGAAGACGTACTCGCGGGTCGCACTCTGGGCGTTGCCCGCCAGGTCGACCAGCGCCCCGATCAGACCTTCCGCGCCGCTGGTGTCGTACTCGGTGATCTCGGCGAGGATGCGGGCGGTGACGCCGCTGACGGTCCGACCGACGACCATCGCACCGGCGTACTGCCGGGAGATCGAGGTGGGATTCCGGAGCCCGCCGACCGTCTCGGGGAGGAACTCCGTCCCGTACTCGGGATACTTCTCGAGGACCTGGACGAGCGCGCTGGCGGCCATCTCGCTCACTTCGCCCGTGGTGCCGAGGTTGAGGATCAGCCCCCGGACGAAGGGGCGACCGTTGGCGGGGTCGTCGGCGACGATGGCGGCGGCCGCGCGGGCGCAGTGCTCGCGCACGGCGTCGTGCTCGTGGGTGAGGCCGTCTTCGAGCGAGACGCGGACGGCCTCGTCGCGGCCACTTGCGGGGTTCTCGGCGACGAACGTCGCGAGGACGCGCGCCGCGGAGGCCGCGACGCCGCCGTCCGGGCTGGCGACGTACGCGGCGACCGTCTCGGCGACGCCCTCCTGGGCGGCGATGGCCTCTTCGTCGACCAGTTCCAGCGTCGACAGGACGGTGGCCTCGGCGGCCCCCGCGGTCTGTGGGTCGGCGGCGTCGAGGTGGGCGAGCAAGGACCCGAGGACGCCCTCGCTGTCGCCGGTCGCGCGGACGTACGCCTGGAGCGCGTCGGCGCCGACCCAGCGCACGAGGTCGTAGCCGTCCTCCAGAAGCGCGACCAGGTCCGGGGCGGTGAACTGGTCGGCGTGGGCGTCCATCGACGAGCGCACGACGTGGGCCGCCATGAACCGCGTCAGCGCGACGTCGTTGCTCAGATGCTGTCGGACCGCGTCCAGACCCGTCGCGTCGGTCGGCGCCGGCCCGCTCGCGACGGCGTAGGCCGCTTTCCAGCGCGGTATCTCGCTCGCGAACGCCGACCACCAGACGAGATCCGAGAGTACCGTCCGGCGGTCGGTCTCGGTCAGCGACGCGCCGACGGGACCGTCCCGTGCCCACCACAGGACGGCGAAGGCTTCGACCGCGCCGTCGGTGAGCTGTTGCGTGCCGGCGTCGCCGGTGACGGCGTCTTCGACCGCGGCGAGGGGCACGTCGTCGACCGTCGCGAGGAGGTCGTCGGCCCGTCCGGCGCGGTAGCCGGTCGTGATCATCCGACAGAACGCCTCGGCGGCGAGTGCTCGCGTCTGTGCGTCGTCGCTGTCGAGGGCGCTGTCGACCGTCGCCATCGTCTCGGTGTCGAGCAGTCCCCCGACGGAGTCGAGGCCGCGGTCGGCCCGGAACAGCAGGACGACACCGCGGAGGCCCGGTCGAGTGAAGCGCGGATCCTCGTCGTCGAGCGCCGCCTCGAAGACGGCGAGACTCTCACGTTCCCGGTAGGGCGAGGCCCAGACCGCCGACGCGAGCGTGTCGAGGGCGGCCGCGCGCAACCGGTCGCTCCGGCCGTCGGCGTAGACGAGCAACCGGTCGACCGCCGACTCCGAGAGTGCGTCGGGGTTCTCGTCGATACTGTCGCGCAGCGAGTCGGCGCGACTGGCCTTGACCAGCGACGTCGCGACGTTGACACCGACCGCCAGCGGCACGGCCACGAGTGGGTAGTACAACACCGCTGCAGGGTCGACACCGAGTCCCACCCCGCCCAGTCGCGTGAGCACCAGGAGCGTCAGGACACCCAGACCGGCACAGAACCCAAGGACGACGGGATCGGCACCGCGCCCGCCGGTCGGGACTGCCTGTGCCACTCTGCTCGTCACCCCGCGGACGTCGGCCGCGACGGCTATCGCCGCGACCGGTGGGAGGAGGATGGCGCCACGGAGGAACTGGCCGGTGGGGACGTAGAGGAAGACGGTCGCGGCGTAGGCCAGGTACGCGAGCGCCGGGACGGCGTAGTTGACCGCGGCCGCGGTCCGGTCGGGCGGGTAGAGCCCGCGAAAGCCCAGCACTTCCGGCACCGTGAGGTCGTCGTACTTCCCGCGGCTGGCGACGACGTAGGCACAGACGACGAACAGCGGGAGGAGGTGGCCGACCGCGACGACCACGAAGAAGACGTTCCCGCCGGCGTCGACGACGGGCGCGAGACTGAAGCCCGGGAAACTGGTGGAGACCGCCGGGATCGCATCCTGACCAACCACTGACGCGATCGGGCCGCGCCAGAGTTCGTAGACCGGGGCGAGCGTGAAGATCGACGCCCAGGCGAGTGCGATGGGTACCCGGGCCATCGTCTCCCAGAGCGCGGCCCGGACGGCGGCGTCACCCGCAGTGAGTCCGCCGAGCATTCGCGCGCGGAAGTGGCTGACGGTGTACGAGATCGCCGCGAGCGGCGCCAGCACCGTTGCCCACGCGGCGAGGAAGGGGAGCAACTGGTCGAGGAACGTCTGCAGGTCGGTCAGGTCGAACTCCGGGACGCCGAGCGTCGCCATGCTCCAGATCGGTTCCGTCGGCGTCGAGAGCGCCGGAAAGACCGCCAGTCGCGTCGCGACGAAGACGACCACGAAGACGATCGCCATCTTCTCCAGCAGTCGCCCGGGTGGCGGACTGGCGTCCAGGTCGCGTTCGGGGTCGACCCGCCGCCGGAAGTAGACGTACTTGTAGGCGAGATACCCCAGCGCGACGAGCGGGAAGACCAGTTGCCACTGGAGGAAGACCAACAGCAGGCTCACGAGCGCGACGACGACGGCGCTCACGATCGCCCGGAACTCCAGCATCATCTGTCGGAACACCCCGTTAGGACCTGCCCAACACCGGTTCCCGTCGCCTCGCTCGTCCCGACTCCTGTTCCTGTCGCCTCGCTCGCCCCGACTCCTGTCCTCGGCGCTTCGCCTGCCGCGACTCCCGTCCCCAGCGCATCGCTCGCACCGACTCGCGCCCCCATCGTCGACCGCGTGCGCCGCGGCCCGTCCGCCCGGTACCCTCGGTCGCCCGCGTGCCCCGCGTGTGCCCTCATTTGACAAGTGATTTCTATTGAGAATGGTATAAAATGAGGGGGTCAGTCGACCGACTCGGCAACGAAACGGAACGTGAGCGATTCACTCGGCGAAACTCACAGACCGGGCCGTCCTCGGGTGATCGTGCCGTGCCGTCCCGTCGACTCACAGAAACTCGCGGACTTCGGCGTACCACATGTCGTGGTAGTCGACGGCGTCGACGTGGCCCGCGACGTGGACGGCGATGGCGTGCCAGCAGAGCTGGTCGGGGTCGTCGTCGTCCAGGTTGTAGGTGGCATCGGCACACTCACAGGAGTCGTCCTCGACGACGTACTCGTCCTCGTGGCCGACGACGACGGTGAAATCGCGGTACTCCTTGACTCGTCCCTCGGCGACGGCGTCGATGGCGCGGGCGCCGCGCTCGCCGTGGGCGTCGAGGATGCTGTCGACTATCCCCGGCGTGAGTTCGCCGGCCTCGGCGAGCGCCGCTTCCCACTGTTCGACCGCGCTCACGTCTCTGCCGGGAGTTGTGCCCGCCCCGACAAAACAGGTTCGGTGGGTCGGAACGGTATCGGTTCGATCTCGCGGTCTCGCCGCTCACGCTGGACGTTCCCGAGAGCACACCTGTTCGCGGGGTCGAGTAGCACCGCTTGCACTTCGCTCGTGTGGTACTACGGAACTATCTCTTCTGAGAACCTGTTCAATAACCATTACTTATTAGTAGTATTGTTTGTATTTTCATTCCAATGGGATATTCCGGGGGCCTGGGGGCAGCGGGGGCTGCCTTCCTCGTCGTGACCGCGATGGTTGCACCGGTGTTGACGATCGACCCTGCGATGGGTGCGGGGAACCACTCGCCAGCGGACCCGACTGCGCGGGACCTGAAAGCCGACGCAGTCGACGCTGTTGGGGGACTCGACGCGCCCGACAGGCGTCGCGAGTCCGCCCGCGACCGGGCGCGCGACCGCTTGAACGGGTCACTGCAGTACTACCGCGGGCCGACACGGACCAACCAGTCGGCGATGTTCACCGACGACGCCGTCGCCATACAGGCGCTGACTGCCTTCGCCGGCACGAACGCCTCGGCGAATGCCACCGACGCCGCTGATATGGTCCTTACCGCGGACAACCGGACCGCCCATCAGGAACTCGCAGATGCCAGTCGACTGCTAGAGGAGTGGGGCGACGAGGTCGACAACCAGGGTCGCCTCCGGAGCATGGAGGCCCACCTGGACAACGCCGAGCGCGCATCCGACCGGGCGAGTCGGACGATGTCCCGGGCCCGGTCAGCCGACGGCCGCCGCGCCATCCGCCTGCGTGCCAGCAGTATCCGCCAACTGCGGCTCACCTGGCGCCAGTCACACTTCGTCGTCGAGCGCATCGTCCGCTATACGAACGCGACGCTGCCGACCGGTGCGACCGACGACCCGGACGACCCTGACGACGGTGGCGACAACGAAACTATCAGCTACAACGGGACGCTCTCGGCGTCGATTCCCACCCAGGCGGACCCGATCCGGAACGGGACCGGCGTTCGCAACCGGACTATCGTCGTGAACGTGTCGAGCGACGGTATCACCGCACTGGAGACGCTTACCGCCCGCGTCGACGGCGACGTGGTCACTCAGCGCAACCTCACCGGGGCTGTCGTCCCCGACGGACAGTCGTTCGCGGTGGGCGTCGTCGTTCCGCTCTCGGCGGGTGGCCACCGCGTCGAGATGAGCGTCACCGGCAACGACGGCTCGACGACTGCGAGCGACAGGGTCCTCCTCGACGGCGACGGCCTCAACGCCACCTACGAGAACCGGACGCTGGGGACGGATCCCCTCGACCCGGATAGCGATTCGACGAAAACCTCGACCGAGGAGAGCGACAACGGCACTGTCGACGGTCGCGAGGATTTCGACGGTGACGGCCTCGGAACGCTCGAAGAACTCGACCGGAACACGGACCCGTTGACGGCCGACACCGACGGCGATGGGCTCTCGGACCGGGCGGAATCGGTCTGGACTGATACCGATCCGCTGGTCGCTGATACGAACGACGACGGAACTGACGACGGCGAAGCTGACCCCGATAGCGACGGTCTGACCAACGTCGAAGAGGTGGGCGCGGGGAGTGACCCACTCTACGCCGACGTCGACGGTGATGGCCTCACCGACCCACAGGAACTGGCTAACGGCACGGATCCGTTCGACCCCGACACTGACGGGGACTTTCTCCTCGACGGTGAGGAGTTCCAGACCTCCTTCGAGACGGACCCGCTGGATCCCGACACCGACGGCGACGGAACGCTCGACGGCAACGAAACCTACACGACACGGGCGACCAACTCCGACGCTGGCGTGACGGTGACTGTCACGGGCGAGGGCAACGTCGCGCGCGGCCTCACTATCGACCCGGACCGCACGGGACGGTTCAACACCTCACAATTGCAGGGGATGCGAGCCACACCGGTCGTCGACATCGAATCCCGAGATGCGGTGACGACGGCGAACATCACCTTCGAGTACGACGAGTCGGCGTTGCCACGCGCCAACGAGTCGCGACTCGCCGTCTTCAGGTGGAACGAGTCGTTCCAGGGATTCCAGCCGGTCAATTCGACGCTCGATACGAGCGCGAACACGGTGTCGGCCGAGACGACACATTTCTCGCGATACACGGTCCTCGACGTGACCCGGTGGAAGGAGAGTTTCACGACGATCCCCGGTGGGGTTCAGGGCAACGGGACGACTATCGACCCGCTGGACGTCCTGTTGTTGATGGACACGTCGGGGTCGATGAACAGCAACGATCCCGACCGACTGGCGAAGGTCGCGGCGACGAACTTCACGGCTGGTCTGCTGGCGACCGACCGGGCAGCGGTGATGGAGTTCGCCAACGAGGGGCGACTGCTCCAGCCGTATACGACCAACGAGACGGCAGTGAACCAGACGGCGCTGAATCTCACCTACCGTGGAGGCCGTGGCGGGACGGACATCGGCGGGAGTATGAGCGATGCAGTCGATTACACCCAGCGCGCCAGCCCGAATTCACGCCGACAGGTCGTCGTGTTGCTCTCTGACGGGCGCAACTCCGCGGGGTCGAACTCACAGACCCGACAGGTCGCCCGCCGGGCAGACAGGTTGAACGTGACGTTCTACACGGTGGCGTTCGGCGGTGCTGACGAGGAGTTACTGGAAGACGTCGCCAGCATCACTGGTGGACAGGCGATCGTCGCCGATAGCCCGAGTGACCTGCCACGGGTGTTCGCGCGGGTGGCGACCAACGCGACAGCGGGGACGGACATCGACGGCGACGGACTACCCGACGGGACCGAACGACGCGGGTTCTCGGCGGACGATCTGCCGACGACCGTCGAGCCATTCGATACGAGTCGTGTGAACGCGGATACGGACGGCGATGGCCTCGAAGATGGAGAGGAAGTGGAGTCGTTACACAGGCGGACAGAGGCGTTTTCGGTCGTCGTGGACGGTGATCGAGTCGCCCAGTCGCTCGAAGGAGGGTACTGGCTGATCAACAGCGACCCGACGAAGGTCCACTCGGACGACGATGGGATCAACGACACGCGAGAGACCAACGGCTGGGAGATCCAGACGGTCACACGCAACGGAAGCCACTACCGGTGGGCACCAGCAAACAGCAATGGCACCCTGAAGGTAACTTCCGACCCGCTGGTCGTCGACTCCGATGGGGACGGGCTGACCGACCGCCAGGAGAAAAATCAGACCCACACTGACCCCGAGGCCGAAGTGACCTACCAGTTGACACACCGTCACCGGGAGATGTTACGGACGGCGTTTTTCGACGACAGAGTCATCTTCGATGTCGCCCGGCAAATCGGATTCGTCACCGGGGACGACGGTCTCGTTACACGCGGCGAGACACTCCGAGAGCGGATCAGGTCGCTGGACGACGGTACCGACGACTTCGATTTCGTGACGACCGACGACACGGGCTACGACAGGATGACCTTCAAGGCACTGGATGGAACGTTGCGGATCGACAGATGGCTCTCGAACACCGCCGAAGTGACCGATCCGAGCGACCTGCGATTTGACCAGGACGAACTCCCGCGACAGTTCAGGATGGAGACCGACCCGTGGGACCCCGACACCGACGATGACGGGCTCACTGACGGGCAGGAGTTGACCGACAACGGAGACCCAGTCGTCGTCGGGGAATGGAAGGCTCCACCGATCCCCACAGGGCTTGATCCGCTGGATCCCGACACGGACGACGACGGCTACTGGGACGGGTGGATCGGTGTCTACGACCTCAATTACTCGAAGACAGAGCCAATTGATCGGACTGACAATGTCGTATTGTACCGGGAGAATCTCCGAGACGATGACCTCGGGATCAGTGGTGACGAAATCGTCTCCGAACAGGTCGGGGTCCACAACGTTTCCTCGACCGACCCTGGCGTGGACTTCGACAACGACACTACCAGAGAACACTCGAACGTTCACGTCGGTGAACTCCACTGGGGGACTTCGCCGACCGACGCTGATGACGAACCCAACACGACGATCCACGTCGAAGTCGACTGGTTCACCGGAAACAATCCGTACAACGAGACGATTTCCGGCACGGGAATGAACCCCCTGGAAGCGACCCGACAGAACTACCTCCTGTATGGGATCGATATTCGATTCCACAAGGACGATCGGCTACGTCAGTCTGACTGGGTGTTCGAAACGTGTGTGGATATCCCGTCACCGGTAAAGCCAGTCGATTGCGTCGATGGGAACAAATTCAACGCCTGGGAACTGGACAAGATAGAAGACACGTATCACCAGAACACGTCGCGATTACACCTGTTCTGGGCGACGGAATACCGAGCACAGACCCCGGTGTATTTACCCCACGACCTCGGCATTCCGCTGGCAGGAACCCCCACCGGCCTCGAAGGGCACACTGGATCGCCGACACAAGTCGATCTGATCGAACGGCCTCGGATTACTCCGTATGGAACGGTACTGTTTGCCAACGTGAACGGGCCAAGCGGTCACCACCGGACGCTCATGGAAGAACTCGGCCACGCACTGGGTGCTGGCTGGCTCGACGACAAGGGATTCTCGATCGGAGAGTGCTACAGCGGCGGGAGTTGCTACGGCCTCGACGATGGGCGGGAAATTACGGGTGGGGGGCAAGACAGAACCAGAGAAGAAGTTCCCCCGAACTACATCTTTGGTGAGTGGCCGGTAATGGGGAACGCTACATACATAGATGATCACCGAACTGCTTTCAGCATAGAGGAGTTATTAACTATTGACTTCAGAGAAATCCCGTCTATTGATGATTGATCAAATCCCTCGGCGACGAGTACTCGCGACGCTTGCGTTCCAGCCACTCCTACTTTCGGGATGTATGAACCCCCGAGAACGAGAGCTGGAGTTCAGGAACGTTACAGTGGTAAGCGCGTCTGATCCTGTTACCATCACTGGCTCCGTTCGGGGTGAAAAGCGGAATGCCGAGAAAAGCTGGGCGACGTTCCACGAGGTCTTGGTAGTCGGATATGATACAAATAGAACGATCGTCTGTACAGAAAATATCGGTACTGTCTCTCCAAATTCAATGAGAGAGTTCGAACTCACTTGCGGGTCTCTACCCTCACGTCTCACACTCACAGCACGGGAGACCCCGTGCGACGGAAACACCTATATTGACGTTTTCGAGTGGATAGAGGCGGAAGAGAATCCGAATATCGACGAAGACAGATATCTTGGCCTGAGAGAGCGTGAATGCAACGAAACAGCGTTCCCACCATCAGAGTGAGAGAGAACCACACTCGATAGAACTTGGACACTGGCGACGAAGACTCGGCCGCCTCACCACCTGTACGTCCCGCTGGACATCGCCGAAGTCGACACTTACGCCTGTTACAAACCCATCGGGAGTCCTGTTGCCAACGACACCGACGGCAACGAAACGTATACGACGACGGTCGCAAACCGGACCGCGGGCGTCAGCGTCGCCCTCACCGGCAAGGGCAACGTCGCGGCGGGCGTCACGCTCGAACCCACACCCGCACCGCTTGCCAACGACAGCGTCAGCGCCGGTCCGACGGTTCGCATCGAGAACGACACCGCCTTCGAGCGGGCGACACTCCGTTTCGAGATCGACGACGACCGCGCCCCCGGCGAGTACGACGACCTGGCGGTGTATCGCTGGAACGGCACCGTCGACGGCCGGTGGCACTCCGTCGATGCGACCTTCCACGAGAACGGCACCGCCACCGCCACCGCCACCGTCGAACAGTTCTCGTACTACACAGTCATCGACGTCGATAGCTGGCGGTCGGCCCGACGCGTCGACGCCGTCGATCCGGTCGACCTGGGATCGAAGTCCGCCTCGTGTAGTGGCACCTGTGACGTCACGGATGCGACGCTGACGCTCGGCGGTGCGCCGGACAACGAGTCGAGCCAATGAGCTGGATACCACCGTGCGACAGGACCTGACTATCGGCACCGTCGGAACGGTTCGCGAGCAACTGAACACGTCAGCGTTCAAGCCAGGATTCAACGTGGAGATACAGGTCATCTCACACAACGTCTCGACGCGGATGCAGGTCACCGAACGGACCGACACGGACGGTGACGGCCTCTGGGACGCCTGGGAGAACAAAACCTACGAGTACGAGAACCAGATGGTGCTTCGTACCAGGACCTGATTGTCTCTCATGTCAAGTTCCGATTCATCCCGTCGTGAGTTCTGGGAACCAGCCCCAGACTCCCCTTATCTGGCGTTCTCGTACTCAATTACTCTGAAACTACATCATTGTGGCCTCTCGTTCAAAATTCAACGACATGGGTTCCCCAGTTCCCTGAGTAGATGAGAACGATCTCAACGGCAAGCAGCACCCAGACCCCCGCACTCAGTATAAATGGAGTGTTCCATTTAGGACTGGGGTTTTCTACATCCCTCTCGTGGAGATACAGCCTGAAACAGATCAATGCTGAAAAGGCGAACATCTGGTATAGAGCAAACGCCTGCCAGTGAGTCCCTCTTATCTCGTAGTACCCGGCGGCAGTCGCTAGAGACCCAAACTTCCGATGTAATAGCCAAGAATGTATTACGAAAGCTGCAATCGAAACTAATACCGAGATATCGAATGACCACCTTGGGATCTCCCATTCGTCCCATAGCTTCTGGATATCCGTTTTTAGGTCGGAAGAACCACTGTTTTCAAGCAACTCGAAGTATCCTTTTGCTCCTGAACTACCTCCGACATGAAATACTATTGTACCAATCGTCATGATCACAACTCGAGCAACTCCGGTCTGAGCGTGGTTTGATATAATGAAATCACTTCCCTGTGTAAAAGAAGCGAATGCCAAGAGTAGAAATATGAAAGACGCCACGGCAATATCTGGAACATCCTTGGTCTCAGTGACGAAGTAATCGCTCGGTAGTTGGATAGCAGATTTTGAGTTTCCGCGGTAGAGATGTCTCTCACGGCGATTTGAGTTCTCGTCCACCCAGCGTAGACTGCAACTGTTCTGGCGGATCAAGACCACGTCGCTGCCACGTTGCTAACATCGTTGTGATCGTTTCATGAATCCGGACGCCCTCGTCTGATCTGAGGCTACGGAAGATCTTCCTCATCACGACCTGTTCGCGCAGAGCGCGCTCTGCGCGATTGTTCGTCGAGTCCACCTCTTGCTCTGTCACGAACGTCAGCCAGTGCCCTAACCCGTTTCTAAGTTTCTCGATCAACTCCTTGACCTCTTTCGCGGTGTAGTCCTCACGAATGAGTCCTTCCAGGTGCAACATCGCCTCCGCCCGCTTTTCCTCGCGGGCGGAGGCTGATGGATCTCCTTCATCGAACTCCGTCAAATCGTCGTGGAGTTCGTGCAATTCCTCGCATAACTGCTCTGCTTCCTCGTACCGATCCGCGACGAACTCTGCCTCCCGCAGCAGATGTGCCCAACACCGCTGAAGCTTTAGATGGTACGCTGGATAGGCTGACCAACCGTCACAACTGAGTGTGGCGTCCTCGGCGAATTCCTCGCCGAGGACAGTCTCTAACACCTGGCTGCCACGGCTCTGGTCTACCGTATACAGCACTTCGTCCTCAGTTACGAACGTCCAGACCCAATGTTGATCACCGTCAACAGGGAATCCGGTTTCATCAACGTAGATTACGTCGCTGTCTCGAACGCTTTGCTTAACCTCTTCGTATGCGGGTCGCAGTCGGTCTGCGACCCGCTTGGTCAGATTGTAGATAGTTCGGTGAGAGACTGGTTCATCGAACTTCCACTCAAAGAGTTCCGCTTGCTTGCGGTTGGGAAGCCGTTCGTGGAACCGTCCAAGGGCGGTTTGGGCCATGATATTTGGCCCAAACCGCCCGGTCTGAGGACAGTCAGGATGCTCGGCAATGATCTCAGTTCCGCAGGAACACTCGTGCTGACCGAGTTTGTACTCGACAACGGTTGTTGGGATTGGGAGCGGAATATCGATGACAATCTGAGAAACGTAGTCGTCTGGATCGGTGAGAACGTGGTCACAGTCGGGACAGTAGCCTTCGTCAACGTGGAGGGTTTCCTCTGGCTCTGGCGGTGTTCTGGTCGTTCCTTCGTGGCCTTCATCGCGTCCAGGCGAAGAGTCGCTGGCGGCGTCGTCGCCGCCAGCTGACTCTTCCTGATCAGTGTCGTTGTCTTCGTCATCACCAGTCGAGGAATTGTTTCCACCCGATCCACCAGCACCACCCTGTTTGCTGGATGGCGTATGCGCGTTTTTGTAGCGCTTGAGCTCTGATT
>Ga0207771_101124_pt1 | contig 12581 bp, 14 predicted proteins | sample A23M2SouthBayCA_2_FD_187731 | JGI IMG/M metagenome (GOLD analysis project Ga0207771, IMG submission 187731) | Aerobic enrichment media microbial communities from Eden Landing Ponds, California, USA - A23 M2 (2) (SPAdes) | ecosystem: Environmental > Aquatic > Marine > Unclassified | place...
TACCGAGTCCGGTGGAGAGTAAGTCACACTTCCCACCGGATTCCTCAACCGGGTAGTTGCGACGATATCTAATCAGCAGATAGCGACTGGATTCCTCGCTAAACTAGAACGCATGGTTACCCTCGTTACTCCAGCCTACATCATGTCATACGTAACCGTGCAAGGGTGGTGATGGGGTTAACGGGCTTGAGGCATAACCCGACTGCATGGACGTCGTCAATCCTTCGACCGGCGAACGGATCGAATCGTACGAAACTCATACGAAAGAAGACATTGACGGTTCTCTTGAGCAAGCCACGACGGCCTTCGAGGAGTGGCGGAATCGTCCGCTCAGGGAACGCGAAGAGCTGCTCGAGAGCGCAGCCGGAGTCCTCCGCGAGAACAAACAGGAGTACGCCGAGACGATGACCCGAGAGATGGGTAAACCCATCACTCAGGCCGTCTCCGAAGTCGAGAAGTGCGCGTGGGTCTGTGACCACTACGCCAAGTCGGCGAGCGAGTATCTCCAGCCAGAGGGCCACTCCAGTCCGCCCGGCTCGAGCGTCAAGACTGTCTACGAACCGCTCGGCCCGGTTCTCGCAGTCATGCCATGGAATTTTCCCTTCTGGCAGGTCTTCCGGTTCGCCGCGCCGTACCTGACTGTAGGCAACGTCGGCCTCCTGAAACACGCCTCGAATGTCCCCGGCTGTGCCAAAGCCATCGAGGATGTTTTTAACGAAGCCGGCTACCCCGACGGTGTCTTCCAGTCGCTGTTGATTCCCTCCGGTCTCGTTGACGACATCATCGCCGACGACCGTCTGCGAGCCGTGACGCTCACGGGAAGCGGTCCGGCTGGTCGGGCCGTCGCATCGACAGCCGGTGAGCACCTTAAAAAAACTGTCCTCGAACTCGGTGGGAGCGATCCATTCGTCGTTCTTGACGACGCCGACGTCGCTGAGGCCGCCGAGATGGGTGCCTGGGCTCGCAACCAGAACGGCGGCCAGTCTTGCATCGCCGCCAAGCGCTTCATCGTCCACATGGACGTTTACCACACGTTCGTCGACGAACTCGTCTCGGAAATCGAGTCCTACACGGTCGGCGATCCGATGGACGAAGACACGGACATCGGTCCCCAGGCCCGCCAAGATCTCATGGAGGAACTCCACGAGCAGGTCCAGCAGAGCGTCGACGCCGGCGCGGAAATCGCGACCGGCGGTGAACCGCTTGATCGGGAGGGGACCTACTATCTGCCGACCGTCCTGACTGACGTGCCTGAAGGCTGTCCTGCTGATGTCGAAGAGACATTCGGTCCAGTGGCCGTTATATATGAGGTGGCCGACGAGGAGCGGGCGATTGCGAAGGCCAACGACACCGACTTCGGACTGGGTGCAAGCATCTGGACCGCGGACCGCGACCGCGGCGAGCGCGTCGCCCGGGAGATCAACGCCGGTTGTGTCTATGTAAACCAACTCGTCAAGTCAGACTCCCGCGTGCCATTCGGCGGCATCAAGGAGTCCGGATACGGCCGTGAGCTCTCCGGTGACGGTATCAGGGAGTTCGTCAACAGGAAGACGATCTGGGTGGAATAAATGAAGGCATCAGATCTGTTGGTCGCAGCGCTGGAACGCGAGGGTGTCCAGCACGTCTTCGGCCTGCCAGGCGAAGAGATGGAGGACCTGCTGTTCTCGCTGCGAGACTCGAAGGTGACTTTCGTGCCGGTGCGCCACGAGCAGGGCGCGGCCTTTATGGCCGATGTCTACGGACGGCTCACCGGCGAGGCCGGGGTCTGTCTCTCGACGCTTGGACCCGGTGCGACGAACCTGCTGACCGGCGTCGCGGACGCGCATCTGGACAAGAGTCCGCTAGTGGCCATCACCGCGCAGGGTGGCCTTGAGCGGCTCCACCAGGAGAGTCACCAGGCGATAGACGTCGTCGATATGTTCGAGCCGGTCACGAAATGGAACACCCAGATCGATGCTCCAGACATCATCCATGAGTCGGTCCGGAAGGCGTTCAAGCTAGCCGAGCACGAGAAACCGGGTGCGACTCATCTTGAACTTCCCGAGAACGTTGCAACCGAGGAGACACTAATGGAGCCGCTCCCTGTCCGCGAGAGAGTCGAGTTCGCCGCACCCAACGCGAACTCTCTCGACCGGATGAAGGAGTCACTCAAGGACGCACAGCGTCCGATCGTCATCACGGGCAACGGAGCCGTGCGGACCCAGGCAGCGGAACAGCTTCGCGAACTCGTCTCCGTGACGGACCTGCCGGTCGTCTCGACGTACATGGGTAAGGGTGCGGTGTCGGACGCCGAACGGCACTCGTTGATGACGCTCGGCTCCGGGGCACAGAAGGAAGCGACGAGCGCTATCGACGAGGCCGACCTGGTGCTCACTGTCGGGTACGACATTGCCGAACACGACCCGGCTGACTGGGGACACGGGAACGCCGATATCGTTCACGTCGACAGCGAACCGGCCGAGGTGTACGAAGCATACTCGCCTGAAGTTGAAGTCGTCGCCGACATCGGACAGACGCTCCAGGAACTGGTCGACTGGTGTCGGGAAGCCGGACTCTCCTTCGACACTGACTGGTACATCGATTACCGGGAACGAATAGTCACTGATGTCGACCGTGAACCAGAATCGGATCCTCCTTTCACTGTTCGAGACGTGTTGCCAGTACTCCGGGATGCGATGGCTCCCGAGGACGTACTCATCTCGGACGTTGGCAGTCACAAGATGGCGATCGCACAGAACTTCCCGACGTACGAGCCGAACACTTGCATCATCTCGAACGGCCTTGCGTCGATGGGGATTGCGGTTCCGGGGGGTCTCGCAGCCGACCTTGCGGTCGATGCGAACGTCGTCGCAGCAACTGGAGACGGGGGGTTCCTCATGAATGCCGCAGAGATCGAGACGGCGACCCGGTCCGGTTGTAGCTACACCATCATCGTGTTCAACGACGACAATTACGGACTTATTTCGGAGAAACAGCGCGACCACACAGGTGAGTCGTTTGGAAATCAGCTAACCAATCCAGATCTCGTGGCCTTCGCTGAGAGCTTCGGCATCGACGGGTATCGGCCCGAATCGAGAACCGACCTCCAGGAGGTGCTCACGTCTGCAGTCGGCGATGACATGGCACTCATCGAAGTTCCCGTCGAATGAACACCTCCACCGATTCACAGAGCGAAGAATACGTCGCAATCATCGACCAAGACGAAGTCACCGACGAAGTACGGAACATCGCAGTCAAGTACGATCCGTTGAATCGGTCCGGACACGAGGGGTTTTACCTCACCGATAATGGCGAGCTCCACATCGACGACAGCAAGGTGATGCGAGAGCACAAGCTAATCGAAAAGAAAATTCCTAACGACGCGATTCGAATCGTCCCGCTTCCGTCCGAAACAGGCCAACTCGTTCACCAGTACGCCGAAAACGGATTTCGACTGTATAACCTCCCGGCTCCGGACAATGGAGCGGTTATCGGCCTCCTCGGCCGGAACGGGATCGGGAAGACCACGGCCCTGCGTGTCTTGGCCGGTGAGTTGGTGCCGAACTTCGGAACACAAGACGGGATCGACTGGCACAGGGCGGTCGAATCGTTCCGGGGGACAACTCTCCAGACGCATCTCGAACGTCTCCGTGACGGAACGGTTACAACGGCCTACAAAAGCCAGCGAGTCGACTCACTGTCCGATACGGACGATGAGACGGTTCGACAACGACTGACCTCGCGGTCGACCGACCCCGATCATCTCATCGATAAACTTGGCCTCCGATCAATCAGTGGCCGGTCGCTAGGTGACCTCTCCGGTGGTGAACGACAGCGTGTCGCCATCGCAACGACGCTGCTGAGCGATGCAGACCTCTACTTGTTCGACGAACCGTCGTCCTTCCTAGATGTCAAACAGCGGTCGACTGTTTCGCACGTAATCCGCGAACGTATCCAGGATACCGATGCGTCAGCGATCGTCATCGAACACGATCTGGCGATGCTTGACCTGCTCTCGGACGGGGTCCATATCCTGTATGGGGACCCGGGTAGCTTCGGAGTCGCCTCCCAGCGACTCTCGGTTCGTGCAGGTATCAATCAGTTTCTGGACGGATATCTGGCCGAAGAGAACGTTCAGATCCGCGGCGATGCTATTGAGTTCCCTTCAGCCAGCGAGCGTGGGTTACCCAACAAGGACCCGGTCTTCGAATACCCGGAACTACAGAAGGAATTCACCGGATTCGCGTTGTCAGTCGATTCAGGCCAGATTTACGCGAGTGAATCGATCGGTATTGTCGGAGAGAACGCTCTCGGAAAAACGACGTTCGTGAAACTACTCGCAGGGGGTATTGAACCTGATAGCGGAGCTGTTCCGGGTACTCTTTCTGTCTCGTACAAACCACAGTATATAGCGCCGGATAGCCAGGCGACAGTGCGCGAACAGTTCGCAGCGGTTACTGACATCCACTCCCGGCGCTTCAAAACATGGATCCGAGACCCGTTCGATCTCGAGGTGCTGTACGACCGACATCTCGATTCTCTCTCCGGCGGCGAACTACAGCGAGTCGGTATCGCACTGTGTCTCGCCCGCGATGCCGATCTGTATCTCATCGACGAGCCGTCTGCGTTTTTGGACGTTGACCGGCGTATATCCCTCGCTGACCAGATTCATCAATTTAGCAAACGAACTGATCAACCGGTTTTCGTTGTTGATCACGATCTCTTCGTAATTGATCGATTCGCCGATCGCTTAGTCGTGTTCGAAGGAACCCCAGGAGAACGTGGGCACGCGCATGCACCACAATCGATACGAGATGGGATGAACACGTTTCTCTCGTCGCTTGAGATTACGTTCCGTCGCGATGAGCGCACGGGACGTCCCCGAGTCAACAAGCCTGGCAGCCAACTTGACCGAGAACAAAAAGCCGACGGAGAATACTACTATGATCGGCGTCGTTGATCAGGCCCACGCCGCCCGTTTCGAAGAGCGTGCCGATCGAGACGGGAGCTGTCTCGGCGATCCACTCCTCGAACTCGTCGAGGGTGTCGTAGTACTCGAGCATGTTCGGGTGGAACAGCAACGCGGCCCCCGGCCGGGTCTGGTCCCCGATCCGGTCGAAGGTTTCTCCCGGCCCGGAACCTCGTTGAGGTTTTTTACCTCTCTCGCGGTCTGAGCGCGGTCGAGGGCGCCGCCAGCGTGACCCCGCGGGGTCATCGCGCCCCGCCAGGAGGTGAACGCCGTGACGCTACGGGTGGTCGACGAACCCGAAATGGAGCGGATCCTCGGACGCGCCGACACCGTGACGGGATAGGAGACCGATGGCCCGACCGCGCGGGCGGACCCGGCTATCACAGGTCACTCCGCTAGCGGATGTAGCAGACTTCGAGGACGACGAGGAGGGCGGCGAGGGTGGCGTACTCGGTAAGTGGACGGGGGACCGTCCGCTGTTCGGGTCGGGTCACGTAGCCCGTCGGACCTGACCGTTCCGAGAGCAGCGTGACATCGACGGATGCTCTAATCAACCGATTGTTAACATTTCCAAAGATAAGATTATTGAAGGAGCCAAGATAACACCATATGAAATCAAATGTCCTTTTCATTTGATACCACTTATAAAAATTTAGACTCGAACCTCTATTCGACAGTAACGCCCAAAAGTATCGCTAACCCCGATATGTTGCTTCTTAATGACGGGCTATGTGCTGATCTTGGATTGGATACAGCGGAGCTCAATGCTAAAATTCTATAGTAGTAGTTAGAAATAGTTGCTCACTTTTGGTGTAGAGAGTTGATCGAGAGCTGTATCAATCGCTGTCGTCAACTCGTCAAGTGAATCAAAGAAGCGGTTGCTAAGAGACGCTTGAAGCTGTCTCCAGCATTCTTCGACAGGATTCAGCTCCGGCGAATACGACGGCAACGTCACGAAGGCGAGGTCGTCACGGTCCGCCAGGTCCGTGACGGCCGAAGCCTGAAAATACGACGCTCCATCGAGGACGACGATCAAGTCTTCCTCAAACTCTTTGCATAATGCCAAAATGAAATGTTTTGCGTGCTCGGCCGTGACGTACTCGGTGAATCGAGAGAAAAAGCGATCACCGTCTTCGGTGATCGCGCCGAGCAAACACGTCCAATCACGTTGCCCGGAGAGTTCGACGGAGGGCCGCGTGCCGCACGGGAACCACGCGGCACGCGGCTCGACCTGGACGGATTTCTTGGTTTGGTCGATGCAGACTATTGTGGCGTCCATCTCCGCTCGCTTTTTTTAATCTCGTCGCGGAACGCTTCCTGATCGTCTTCGTCGGCTTCGGCGGCTGTACGGCGCGGTTTTTGATAGCTGAGTCCAGCTTCTTTCAACAACCGCCGACAACTCGGATAAGAGTACTCGACGCCGTAGGTTTCTTCGAGAAATTCCTGGACGAGCGCCGGCGTCCACGCCGGCGCGTCGATCCCGGCTTCCTCGGGCGGTTCATGAACGGTTTGCTCGAATTCTTTTTGCTGTGATTCTGAAAGCTTTCGTTTTCTACCGGATCGATGGGCATCAGAAACGGCCTGGTCAAGTGGTTCGTCCGTATCAAGTCGCATCAACCAGCTATAGATCGTTCTTCGTCCGGTATCGTGCCACTCTGCAAGTTCGGTCTGCGTTACACCGTTCTTGTACGCAATCGCGGCTAACAACCGTTGTGTCGGCTTGTTTCCCTCAACGTTGTCGAGGGCGTCTTGAAGTTCTTCGACGGAGATCTCGTCGAGATGGTCCATTACATACGGCAACGACTTCCGGGCGGAAAGTTCTAACGACTACTATAGCAGGCCAGGACCTCCTGGAAGAACCGATCGCCCAAGCATATGCCGGCCACCAGTATGGAAGTTTCACCGTCTTGGGTGATGGGAGGGCGGTGGTACTCGGTGAACATGTACACGATGGTAATAGATACGATATTCAACTGAAAGGGTCTGGTCGAACGCCGTACTCCGGAAGAGGCGATGGCAACGCAACTGTTAGCTCGATGCTCAGAGAGTATCTGTATTCATATGCGATGCAGAATCTAAACATCAATACATCGAGAAGCCTGGCAGTCGTCGAAACTGACGAAGCGGTCGAACGACGACGGACAGAATCTGGAGCCATCCTTGTCCGAGTGATGAACAGCCACATTCGATACGGGACCTTCCAGTATGTTGCAGGCAAAGCATCCGACGAACTACAGCGATTCACTGACTACGTTATTGACAGGCACTACCCGCAGCTAAACGCAAAGGATCGTACATACCTAGAGTTCTTCGATGCAGTCATGCAGTCGTCGATTGAGATGGTTGTTGACTGGCTGCGTGTCGGATTCATTCACGGCGTTATGAATACGGACAATATGAGTATCGACGGGGAAACATTTGATTACGGACCCTGTGCGTTCATGAATTACTATGATGAGGAGACGGTCTTCAGCTCAATCGATAAGCATGGGCGATATGCATTCGGAAATCAGCGACCGATCCTGCGGTGGAATCTTGAACGGTTTGCAGAGGCACTCCAACCGCTGTGTACACAGTCAGCGCTCACATATGATGAACTCGAACGCAAACTAGACGAATTTGGGGATCGATTTGATGCGCAATACTACACGATGATGCAAAAGAAACTGGGGATCAATGCGGATGGCGAGGAAGAACTCGTTGATGACTTTGTGGAGTGGCTTCGCAAATCGAACGCAGACTACACCAATACGTTCCTCGAATTAGAGACGTCTGGTACGTTTGATTACCCAGTGTTTGCAACTGCAGAATTCGAACAGCTTCGGAATAAATTGGATGCTGTCGGCCTAGATGAGGAGTTGATGCAGAAAGCCAATCCGCGGTATATCCCCCGCAACTACTTGGTTGAAGAGGCACTGGATGAGTATCTCGAAACTGGGAATTTATCCACATTCAAGCGGCTATTGACCGTGTTGGAAAACCCCTATACATCGAAGGATATGGGTTCACAATTCCAGCAACCACCGCAACGAGAATTCGATTCAGAGTATACAACGTACTGTAATACTTGATCGGATAGTACCAAAATGAACATAGTTACCAATTTTAGTTGTCGGAAGTCGTCTCATCTCCTCGATACCACTGCAAAATATCAGTAAAGCTGACAGGACCGTAGCTCCGCGAGGAGTATGAGTTTCCTCTCGGGTTGGAGTATTCTCCATTGCTCAGGCTGGGACGTTATCATCGGGCGAGCGATGATCGCTGTCGACGAACTGCTGGGCATTGCCGATTGAGAGAACAGCATTCGCAAATGCAAGGCGGTCTGTGTATTTTGTATACGAATCTTACCGAGATTTGGACGGGAAGCGCGTGCGAATGTTTCTATGACACACTTATCTGTCTTATTTGAGCCGTTCTTGAAGAACAGCCGGGCAGGCCGTGGTCACGCCCTGAATGGAGAGAATCTGATCGCTAACGATCTCATTCAGCTCGGTACTTCCTGTCGCCTCGAGTTCGGCCATCAACATGTGGTCCCCAGTCGCGGTATATAACGCAGTGAGCGAGTCGAGATCCCTGAGTTTACTCGTCGCCTCCACATACTGGTCGCTCTCGACATCAATTCCCACCATCGCAATGCTCTGGTGGTTGACTTTCTTTGGGTCGATTTCGACAGTATAACCGACAATCGCGCCTTCTTCCTCGAGTTTCTCGATATACTTCCGGGCGGTCGGTCGCGCGACGCCAGCCTGATCGGCGATCTCTCCGAGGGAAGCTCTCGGATCCTCTTTCAGAATAGAGAGCAGACGATGTTCGAGTTCTTCAGCGTCCATTGTGTCCATTTTTGTGTAAAGCGGTGATCATCGTGCTGGCGGTCGTATTCAGGTGCGGAAAGATTCGCCACAGCCACACTCCGAGACGACGTTGGGATTTTCAACATCAAAGCCTGCTCCTTGAAGTCCTGTCTCATACTCAACAACACTCCCGGCAATATATTGGATACTCGCAGTGTCAACGAACACCCGTAGGCCGTGGTGCTCGTAGACAATATCATCGTCGTCGGGACTCGTATCGAACCGCATACCATATGACAGACCCGCGCATCCTCCTTGCTGGACGAACAGCCGAAGTCCTGCCGTCTCAGTGTCCAAATTTTCTTTCTCTAGGAGAGCGAGAGCGCTATCCGACGCAGTTTCTGAAACTTCGATCTCAGGTTGTTCACCCTCCTCGGCCGTTGTACTCATATGTTGAGTTGATTGGGCCAGGGTGTTAACCATGACGCTCAAAACTGTGACGTAGAGTTTAGCATCGAAATTGTCGAGAGACAGCTATACGCGTGGCCTCAGTGCGGTAGATTCCGTTGAAGACTGTCGCGCCGGACATCAGAGAAACCGATCGTCGGACCGAGTTGACCAGATCATGGGCCGTGAGGCGACAAGCCACCCTATTTCAACGTGATATCCAGCACATCGAATCGGGGGACGAACGCAGACACAGAGGGTGCCTTTTGACATCCTCCCCGCGCTGAAGCGCGAGGATTCCAACGCGGGACAGCGGGCCGGTCCCGAGTCCCCGCTGGCAACTTCTCGCCTGCCGGATGGGGTCCAGCGAGGCGATACCGGGTTCGTGCGCGATACGTCGGCCCCGCAAGGGGTGTGGCGTATTCGGCGTCCATTCGGACGCGGTATCCGCTTGCATCGTGCATCCCGTTCGTCTCACAGAGACGGCAGGGATGCCCCCGGTCACAGGTTTCCCTGCGTCCGGGCACGGGCCGTGCCATCGGCCTGCTTGCCCTTCGTGCCACGGTGGGCAGGCACAAGCGGGCGAGGGTCGCGTTTTACCTGCCGTGTCGCCACGGCCTCGGAGACGCCCTCTCGGGAACGGTGTGGTAGACTTCGTCGTCCGGGCGGACCCCAATCCAACCGCCAGTTTTTGCCCGTTGTGCTTACTGCCAGATATGCTGTCAGAGGGTTTAATTCCGGCGGTTGTCGCTCTTTTGCCGGATTCATCCCCGCGCTGAAGCGCGAGGCCTTCTCCTTGAAATTCCGTAATAGTCGTCTTCAGGATCTCATGACGATGTGGACGAATTCTTGAGCACGTGTTGCTCAGTATCCCGTAGTGTGTTCGACTCCTGTGTCTCGCCGAACCGTCTTTCGACGGATCGCCCAACGACCATACGGTGAGTGGCCGGCGTATAATTCGACACCACTGTATGATCGAACGTCGCTCGCTGGACTGGAATCCGATATCCGGACAGTCTCAGAGACGTGGTTCGATCACGAAAGCCACGACTCCGTCGAGGAGTTCGTCTGTGCACTCCCGCTAGCCTACTTCCGGTTCAGCGTCCACGACCGATATGCGGGGTCGACACGCTACCAGATGGACACCCTCTTTCGGGTGTTCGCCCTGAAAGAACTCCACGGATGGGCACACGAAACAGCACTTGTCGAATACCTCGGGGAACACCCTGAACTCTGCGAACAACTGTGTTTCGAGACGGTCCCGGACCAGTCGACACTGTGGCGCAGCTGGCACGAGCGGTTCACTCCTGACCTGAGGGAGACGGTTGAGACGGCGGCACGAACGATCCTCATCAAAGCTCAGAATGCGGGTGTCGAGATTCCGCGTGAACCAACACGAAAGCTCCGATACCACAGGAGCGAGTCTAGTGAGTCAGAGCCAGACGATCAAACTACGTTGGAGCAGGCAGAGAAGATCACCGACCACGTCAGCCGTATCGTTTTCCCGGCGTTTTCCCTAGACCGTGGTGAGGGCTGTGAGATCCACGAGAACGCCTTCTGGGACTTGCAGACGTATCTCGGACTTCGTGAGCGGTTGGCTGCCAACGAAGGGGCTCGCAGCTTTGTCTACGAATCGACACGCCACCGGACACCGCTAGGGCACTCCCCTCGCGAGCATATTCGTGATCTCTCGATCCCACAGACGCGAGAGATGTACCGTCAGGCGGTGAATCGACTGCTGGACGAAGTCGCGGAGACAGAGCAGTTCTTTCGGGCCGGGATCGTCGCAATTGACATCACTGAAGCTGAACCGTTCACCGGTGATAGAACGGGCTACGAAGACGAGATTATCGGGACGAAGGAGAAGACCGACGAGTATGCCTACCAGTGGGCGACAGTCCAATTAGTCGGCAACGCCGTCCCGATCGTGCTTGACGCACGGCCAGTTCGGAAGGGTGAATCTCGCTTAGAAATCGTCGAGGACCTCTTGAAGTCTGCTGAGGACCTCGTTCACGTCGATAACGTCCTGATGGACCGGGAGTTCGACAGCCAGCACGTCCTGGAGATGCTTAGCCGGCGTGGCTTGTCGTATGTAGTGCCGAAGCGGATGCAGACCAGCGAGAAAGCCCAAGCCAAGCGATTACTCCAGCGGGACCAAGACCGGTATGAAACCGACCGGAAGCTCCATCTGGGCAAGAACGAGTGGCACGAAACGACGCTGGTCTACCGCCGGAATGAAGACTCCGAGCACGACGACCATCGACAGTACTCGGTGTTCATGACGAATTGCGGGAGTGGGCACCTCACGGAGTATGGCTATCGCTGGGAGATCGAGAGTGGGTACAGGTCGATCAAACGGTTCATGGCAGCGACGACGTCGAAGAATTTCGGGCTTCGATTCTTCTACTTCGCGTTTGCGTGTCTGCTGTACTCGATCTGGCGAGCGGTCGATCTGCTCGTGCAGGTTGAACTGACCGGCAAATACGACCACGCGCCGATCGTAACGGCCGATAACACGCTGACGCTGCTGAAGAAAGAAACCGGAATTGGGTAGAGAGGCACTCGGTCTGAGTTAGCGCGGTGGCTGAGTGGCTACACTACCAGCGGTCTTCGAAATTCGACGTATAGTTGGTAGTGCAACACGAAAGGACGATTGAGAGCCAATCTGGAGCCGCTCCCGATCACTGATCCGGCCGAAACCACGCATCATAAACCCGCTAAAGCCGCTGTAGTCTCAACTTCACGGACCGATGGAAGTTGAGACTGGTCGTCTCAATGCATACGGATCTGACACTGATTTCTTTGTACAGGATCTCTCGATCAGCCGAGCCCGTGACTTAATTTGAGCGCGTCGTCGATCTCGCACATTGTCGCGTCGTCGAGACTGCCAGCCACCGAATGGATTCGGTTCTCGACAGACACGGCTCGAATTTGATCAAGCCGCACGGAGGGGTCTTTCTCAAACAGTGAGTCCGACGCTTCCACAAGTAACGTCAATCAACCCGTCAAGAAGTGAGAACGATGGTGCCCGACCGAGGATTTCTTCTGTCCGACATACTACGGTCAGTAGCGGCCGAAGCTTACAATATACACTGAATATTGAACGGAGCAGATAAAACGATGTCAACAGCCAGGAGTTTCCGTGATGAGAATAAACGGATCGCGCTCGCGGTTGTAGTCGGCGACATCTCCGGCGACCGCTTCGATGAGTCGGCGATGAACTTCTCTGGCTGCTCGTCCCTCGTCTGGGCTCAAGTAGTGGAGCCCGCCTAGCTGCGTCCAGAAATCACCGCCAAGCCAAAAGAGTGTCTCATCGTTCGACCGGTGGACGATGTCGCCGTTATCGGTCAGTCCCTCGGTGTCGAGTTGGCGACCCGAGAGCTGGGCGCGTGCCA
>Ga0207771_101125_pt1 | contig 12581 bp, 12 predicted proteins | sample A23M2SouthBayCA_2_FD_187731 | JGI IMG/M metagenome (GOLD analysis project Ga0207771, IMG submission 187731) | Aerobic enrichment media microbial communities from Eden Landing Ponds, California, USA - A23 M2 (2) (SPAdes) | ecosystem: Environmental > Aquatic > Marine > Unclassified | place...
CGGAGACTGACGGTCGTCCCCTCGCCGGGCGTCGAGTCGACGCTGACAGATCCGTCGAGTTGCGTGACGGTGTCGTGGACGACGTCCATCCCGACGCCGCGGCCGGAGACGTCGGTGACCTCCGTCGCCGTCGAGAAGCCCGGGTGGAAGATCAGGTCGTAGATGGCCGAGTCGTCCATCGCCTCGAGTTCGTCCGCCGACCGGACGCCCTGCTCCTCGGCCTGGTGTTTGATGTGCTCGACGTCCAGGCCGGCGCCGTCGTCTTCCACCTCGATGATGACGTGGTCGCGCTCGCGTGAGGCCCGTAGCGTCACGGTCCCCTGGCGTGGCTTGCCGGCCGCCTCGCGCTCGTCGGGGGCCTCGATCCCGTGGTCCAGCGAGTTCCGGATGATGTGCATCAGCGGGTCGCTGATCTCCGTGAGGATCGTCCGGTCGAGTTCGATGTCCTCGCCCTCGATCTCGAAGGTGACCTCCTTGTCGAGTTCGCGGGCGAGGTCCCGGACCATCCGCGGGAACTTCCCGACGACCTTCTTCAGCGGGATCAACCGCATGTCCATGACCGTGTTCTGTAGGTTCGCGGTGATCTTGTCGAGTTCAGAGAGCGTCTCGCCGGCGGCGTCCAGGTCTTCCTGTTCGACGGACCGGCGCAGCTTGATCCGACTCGTCACGAGCTGTTCGACGAGGCCGTGGAGGTCGTCGAGCTGGTCGACGTCGACCCTGACCGACTTGATCTCGTCGACGGCGTGGTCGTCGTCGCCCTCGCCCGGAGCGCTGCCGGCCGCCGCGTCGGACCCGAGGGCGTCCGAGACGTCCGTCACGTCCGCCGCTTCGATCTTCCCCACAGAGTCGAGTTCGGCGTCGACCCGTCCGAGGTCGTCGGCGTCGAGGAACAGCGCGAAGGTCTCCTCGTAGTCGCCGTCCTCTATCGCCTCGCGTTCCGGGTCGGTCGCCACGACGTCGAAGACCTCCTCGACGGCCTCCATCGCGAGCATCGCGTCGACGCCGGCCATGTCCGAGTCGCCGACGTCGATCTCGGCCTGCACGAGCGTCCCGCCCACGTCCTCGGGGTCGAGGTCCAGGTCGGCCACGGCGGGAGCACTGGCCCCTGCGCCCCCGGTCGCGACGTCGCCCTGCCCGTCGGCTGCAGTCGGCGCGCCGTCGGCGCTCTCGACGCCCTCCTCGAGGACCGCCCGCAACTCGGCGACGGTCTCGTCCGTGTCGACGGTCGCCTCGCCGTGCTCTTCGATCTCGTTGACGATGGCCTCGATCTGGTCGACGCCGGCGAAGATCAGGTCCATCACCTCGGGCGTGACGGCCATCCCGCCCTGGCGCATCTCGTCCAAGAGGTCCTCGATCGCGTGGGCCAGGTCGGAGGCGTCCTCGAACCCCATCGCCCCGAAGTTGCCCTTGAGGGTGTGGGCCGTCCGGAAGATCTGGTCCATGGCGGCCTCGTCCCCCGGATCGGTCTCCAGGGCCAGCAGCGAATTGTTCAGCTTCGTGATCTCCTCCTCGCTCTCGCGGACGAACGCGTCCAGGTACTGGTCGTTCATGGTTCGGTCACCTCTGTACTCGGGGCGAGGATCCCCGCGGCGACGTCGTCGATCGGCAGGACCTCGTCGACGTGGCCGGTCTCGATGGCGCGCTTTGGCATCCCGAAGACCGCCGACGTCGACTCGTCCTGCGCGATGGTCCGGCCGCCGACGCTCTTGATCGACGAGATGCCCGCCGCACCGTCCTTGCCCATGCCGGTGAGCACCACGCCGGTGATCGGATCGTCGATCACCTCGGCGGCACTCCCCATGGTCATGTCCACGGCCGGGCGGACGCTGTTGACCGGCGGATCGTCGGTCAGGGTCACGTGCAGGCGCCCGGCGCGGTAGTCCGAGACCAGCATGTGGCTGTCGCCCGGCGCGACGCGGGCCTCGCCGCCCTCGATCCACTCCTCGTCGCGGGCCTCGCGCACGTCGTAGTCGCTCCGATCGTCGATGCGCGCCGCGAACCGCTCCGTGAAGCCGTCGGGCATGTGCTGGACGATCAGGATCCGGTAGTCGGCGGCCACCGGGAGCTCCGAGAGGACCCGCTCGACCATCTTGGGACCGCCCGTCGAGGAGCCGATGACGACCGTCCGATCCTCGCTCGTCGTCGCGCTGGGCCCGGAGGGCGTCTCCGGCGTGGCCGCCTCCGGGCGCTCCGCTCGCTCGACGCCGCTCGACCCGGCGACCGACCGGACCATCTCGACGAGGTGGTCCTCCAGGCGGGACAGTTCCATCGAGACCTCCCCGCCCGGCTTCGTGACGAAGTCGACGGCGCCCTTGTCGAGCGCCTCGAAAGTCACGTCCGCGTTCTCGTCCGTGTGCGCGGACAACATGAGGACGGGCGTCGGACACTCGGCCATGATTCGCTCGGTGGCCTCGATGCCGTCGACCTCGGGCATCTCGACGTCCATCGTCACCACGTCGGGTGCCTCGTCTGCGACGAGGTCGACGGCCTCGGCCCCGTTTCTCGCCTGGCCGACGACCTCGATACCACCCTCCTCGAGGATGTTCGAGATGACGCTCCGCATGAAGTGGGAGTCGTCGGCGACGACCGCTTGCGGGCCGCTCACGGGTCACCGCCCCCGCGCGTGCACAGACGCCGTCCCGACCCGTCCGCGCGTGGCTCCATTGTCGTCCCTTCGTCGGGACAGACTCGCAATAAACGCTCCGCCGCGGTACTCAATTCTGATAGCAGGGTGGGCAACTTTATGGGCTCGACCGCGCTTGCATCGACGTACGCGGACGGGTGGCACAGCCACGTCCCGGAGGACCCACATGTCGGCCACGAACGACCAAGTACTCGAATTCGGACTGGGCGAGGAGACGTACTGCGTGAGCATCGACTACGTCACCGAGATCGTCGACGTCGGCGACCTCACCTCGGTGCCGAACTCGCCGCCACACGTCCGGGGGGTCATGGACCTGCGCGGACGGACGACCTCCATCGTCGATCCGAAGGTCGTCTTCGACATCGACGAAGACGGGGCCGAACGCCGCATCATCGTCTTCGATCCCGGCATCGTTTCCGACCAGGGGGCCGCGGGCTGGCTGGTCGACGAGGTCTTCCACGTCGTCACCGTCGACGAGGCCGACGTCGACACCTCGCCGGCCGAGGGCGACGACGCCATCCGCGGTGTCGTCAAGCGCGACGAGGGCCAGTTCGTCATCTGGGTCGACCCCAGCGAGGTCCACTCCTGACCGTCGTCCGCCCGCCGCCGCGTTCGGACGACCAACCCGACCGCCACCCGGGGCGCCGATAGAGGAACAAACCTTTTGTACTCCCACGACACAGGATAGCCTACTTAAACCCGCTCCGGAGATTTATGATCGAGTTAACGAAAACCGGCATCGACGGCCTCGACGACATTCTCAACGGCGGCATCGTGCGAAACTCGACGACGCTCGTCAGCGGGAACCCCGGGGCCGGCAAGAGTCTCTTCGGCCTCCAGTACGTCTACAACGGGGTCGACCAGTTCGACGAGGACGGCATCTACCTCACCTTCGAGGAGAACGAGGCGGACCTGCGCCAGGCCGCCGAGTCCATCGGCTTCGAGCGGTGGGCCGAGTACGTCGAGGAGGGCCACATCAAGGTCTACGACAAGCAGGTCCTCCTCCGGGAGAACGACTTCAGTTCCTCGCTCGAGATCCTGCTCGACGACATCGACGACGCGGACTACGAGCGCCTCGTGCTCGACTCGCTGACGATGTTCCAGCTGTTCTTCGACGACGAACGCGAGAAGCGCACCTACCTCCTGAAGTTCACCGACATCCTCCGGGACAACGGCCTGACGACCCTCCTGATCAACGAGCAGGGGACGGTCTTCCCGGAGACGGACATCGGCCTCGAGAACTTCCTGACCGACGGGAACATCTACCTCCTCCAGACGCCGACCGACTCCGGCGTCAACCGCTACGTCTGGGTGGCGAAGATGCGAAAGCAGAACATCGACACCGACATCTTCCCCATGGAGATCGCCGAGGGTGGCATCACCGTCCACAAGAACGCCAGCGCGTTCTCGATGATGAGCGAGCAGGACTCGCCAATCTGAGGCCGCCCAGCCCCCGCGATCCCGCCCCTTCTCGCCCGGCCCCCGCACACCGCGGGCTCAGCCCGTCTCGCGGCCGCTACCAGTTATCGATACTGAGTATACCGCGTTGAATCCGATTATCGGGTCTTTTCACGCTGTTTCAATGCACGATAGCTTTAATAAGTCCGTACTTCATGATCTGATACTACCGATGGCAAGTGCGGATCTGCTGCAGACCCTGGGGAACAAATACAGCGCGGCGATCCTCGACGCCACGGACGAGCCGCGGTCGGCCCAGGAGCTGAGCGACGAGCTGGGGATTCCGATCGCGACGTGTTACCGTCGCATCGACGAACTGACCGAACACGACTTGCTGGAACTCCACGACAACATCCTCTCCGACGACCGCCGCCGGATCAAGGTCTACCGACGCAACGTCGAGGAGGTCCGGGTCCAGTTCGAGGAGTCGCTCTCGGTCACCGTCGAGGAACGCTCCGAAGTTACCAATACTCTCGACGAGGCCTGGCGGACGCTCTCGGAGAGCTGACCGTCCTGGACGCGGCCGTTTCCCGACGCGGGGTGGAGCCCGTGTGGCGAGATAATTTTATCTTTGTTCCCGCGCACGCGGGAGATTGTATTCACTAAGAACTGCCGGTTCACCCGCCGCTCGCGTAGATTATCACGAGAGATATTTTCGAAGGTGGATTTAATAGCCGCTGTTCGGAAGGACCGACATAGTGTCACCCGGAATCGTCGAAGTGCTCTACGCGGTATCGACGCTCGTGTTCGTCGTCGCGGGGCTCGTGATGGTCGGCATGGCCGTTCGGGCCTACGTCCAGACGTCGCGCCGCGCGATGATGCACCTCTCGCTGGGCTTCTCGCTGGCAGTCGCCGGCGCGGCGGCGACGATGATCAGTGCGTTCCTGACCAACTTCGAGGGCGTCCGCTCGCTGTTGCTCGTCAACAGCGGCCTGACCACCTTCGGCTTCATCTTCGTGATGTACAGCCTGGTCACCTACGAGTGACCCAGGCCCGAGACGGCTATCCGCCGTCTTGCGATATCACTGCCGATACCGATTGTTATCACCAGTTGAATCGCGGGTGTGAACCGATGATTGACCGTTTTCACCGCCGATAATTTGCGGGTTATCCTTAAGAGGTGTGACTGAAATCTTCGAGGTAAGTCTGCGGCAGATCCCTGCCCAGGCGACCACAACCATGGAACTGAGAACACCCAACGACGAAGACAAGGGCCAGGTCGGTATCGGAACCCTCATCGTGTTCATCGCGATGGTTCTCGTGGCGGCGATCGCCGCGGGCGTCCTGATCAACACGGCCGGCTTCCTGCAGTCACAGTCAGAAGATACGGGCGAACAGTCGAGTCAGCAAGTCACGGACCGCGTGACGATCATTTCGGAGAGTGCTAGTATTAGTAGTAGTAGTACAGATACAATTTCGCTGAACGTCAAGAAAGCGCCGGGAGCCGGTGACATTGACCTGAGCCAAGCAGTGATTCATTGGGTCGGTCCCAGCGGATCCCTGGATCTCAGTCACAGTAGTGTTTCTGGGGCTTCAAATACGTTCAGCACTGCTGGCATCGGTGATGCTGAGAGCAACGTATTGTCCGATAACTCGGACGTGATCACCATCTCCATCGATGACCCGTCGATAGATGCAGGGCAGTCTGCAACTGTGGAGATCACTACTGCTAGTGGCGGAACGTCAACTGCGACGCTCAGCGTGCCCGAGTCCCCCGACAGCTACATCGAACTGTAAAGGGCGACATAATGGAGCACCCCTGCTCCGTCGCAATCGGAACACCCACCGCGTTCCTCGTGGTGGTCGCCGCGAGTCGAACCCCGCGGTTGTTCCACCATTCGCTTTCGTTTCTTTCGACCACCACGAGACGAGCGTCGAGCAATCGCTTCATCACCGACTCGACTGCGTCTGACGCCGCCGACGGAGTTATACGGGTCTATGACAGAGTACCACGCATGACGGACGGGCCCACGCAGCCGCCGGAGGACGACCGCCTCAACCCCGAGGACGGGCCGATCCTCTCGCCGGAGGAGCTCCAACTCGAGGACGACGACCACGTGACGAAAATCGACGAGGGCCGGTTCGTCGTGTCGCCGGACGGTCGGAGCGGCGAGGGCACCCCGAACTCCGGTACCGCTTCGACGGCCGATACCGGAACGTCGCAGCCCGAGGCCGACGCTGACCCGGCAAGCGACGAGCCGCCGGCGACCGACGGGACCGACGCACCCCGAACCTCCGTGCAGCCGGCTCCCGGGACGTCCCCTGGAACGCCCGACGATTCGCCGCTCACCGAGCGCGAGGTCCACGACTGGATCCAGCAAGACCTGGCAGGCACGCGCTCGCGGTACAGCTTCGACGTGACGGCGAAGTTCGACGATAGCGTGACCCAGCGTCGGATGGCCTCGAACGACGTGATCACCATCTTCGAGAGCCTGGTGGTGTGGTACGCCCAGGGCATCGACCGCGACACGCCCGTCGAGGAAGTGCTGGGAATTCTCCTCATGGAAGCGAACGTCCCCATCCGGTTCCCCGCCGCGAGTATCCAGCAGCTGGTCCAGTCGTCGGACCTCGGCCCCGAAGACTCGATCGGCGACCTCCTCGCGGCGGTCGAGGCGCAGGACGGCTTCCGTCTCTGATAGCCGGGCCGCGAAACTTATGTGACCCGGATCGAACAGGTTGGGGTATGGAACCGGCACGAAGCGAGGCCGCCGTCCTGGTCCTGGTCGCCGTCGTTCTGCTCGTCTCCGGGCCCGTGGGCGGGGTCTCGTTCGCGTCGCCCTCGCCGTCGCTTGACGACGGCGACGCGTCGCTCGCCGTCCTGTCGCCGGGTGAGGCGGACGCTCCGCTCATGCTCAGGCCGGGTCGGTTTGGCACCGACGTCGCCTACCTCGAGTTGCCGGACATGGTCGCCGACGTCCGGAGCGTGACGGGATCGCCGGAGGTCGTCTACGAGATCCACGTCTCCGAGATCGGCGTGGAAAAGCGGGTTCGGCAGGTCATCACCTCGGACTTCGAGGGCCGCCTCCGGTACGAGGTCGACGACAGGGGGCTGCCGCGACACGTCCTGGACACTGACAGCTACGAGGGGCGAGTGGTGGTGCGCGTCCAGAGCTTCTCGACGTCGCGAACGGTCGTGAACCGGACCGTCACGGTGGTGACGGAGCGATGACCGCGGCCGAGGACGCCCAGGGGACGGCGATCGACAAGGGCGAAGGCGATCGGGAGCGGTCCACGGGCGTGCGGTCCCGGATCGACAGCGAGCGGCTCGTGGCGACACTGTTCGGCGACCCCCGGGGGCTTGCCCTGTTCCTGGGGACGCTGCTGGTCTTCGGCTTCGTTTCTCGGGTCGGATTCTTCATCATCGACTCGTACACGGTGGCGACCACGCTGGTCAACGTCGCCGCCGGGTCGCTGGAGGTCACCCGGAGCCCGTTCTCGCTCGTCGTCGAGACCCAGCCCGGGATGGTCGACGTCGGCGGGCGGTACTACGGCCGGAACTACGGGCAGGTCTTCGTGGCCGTTCCCGTGCTCCTGGGGCTGCGGGGCCTCGCCGCGATCGCGGAACCCAGACTCGTGCTGCTGGGCGTCTGGGCAGTCGCCGGCCTTGGCTTCGGCCGCGTGCTGGGGGATCTGACCGGTCGGCCGCAGCTCCGGCACCTAGCGAGCGCGCTCGTCGCCCTCGTCTTCGCGGTCGGCGTCGCCGGCGCGACGGCGTTCCAGTCCGAACAGCTTCCGATCGTGGCGCTTCAGATCGTGACCCTCGTCGCGGTCGGCGTCGCGGTGGTGGCGATCTACCGGCTGGTCGCGCTCCTCCACGGGAGGCGCGCCGGAACGGCCGCTGGTGTCGGACTCCTGCTCGGGTCCCCGCTGGCGTTCTGGGCCACGATCCCCAAGCGCCACACCATCTCGGCTGCGGCCATCGCGGTCTCGCTGTACCTGTTCGCGGTGAGCCGGCGGTCGGGGCCGAAGGCCACCGCGGCGCGGGCCGGGACCTACGCCGTCCTCGGGCTGTTCGCGACCGTCCACGCCTTCGAGGCGGCGGTCCTGGTGGCGGTCCTGATTCCCGTCGACCTCGCCACCGCGCCGTCGAACGACCGTCGCTCGCTCGCGGCGGTCGCGGCTGGCTTCGCCGTTTCGCTCCTGCCGCTGTTCCTTGTGAACATTCTGATCGCGGGGAACCCGCTCAAACCGCCGCGGATGCTGCCGGCGGCGGACACGGGTGCGACCCGGGGGGGTCTCGACGGCGACTTCGGCGGGGGTGGCGCCGGCGGTGGCGGCCCGCTGGGGACCGTCCTCGATCTGGGGAACGACGTCCTCCAGGTGCCGATGTTCCTCCTCGACATGGCCTGGGCGGGGTCCGCGACGCTGTCTGAACCGGAGCGGCTCTGGCACGTGTTCGTCCGGAGCGGGTACGTCCCCGGCCTGGAGTACTCGAAGACGGCCTACGAGACGGTCGACCTCGCCGTGCTCGAGTCGTTCCCGCTGCTGGGCGCGCTCGCGTGGCTCCCCATCGCGGCCGCTCGCCGACTCCGGAATCGGGGAGCCGGCCTCGACCGCGCGAGCCGGACCGACGTCCTGGCCGCCGCCTGGACGGTATCCTTCGTCCTGGTCTACCTCTCCAGACTGCCGCTCCACTCCATGATCACGGCGCGGTACATCCTGCCGGTTGCTCCACTCGGGATCTACGCGCTTGCCAGGCTCGGCCCGGTCCGGGCAGCCGTCGGCGGGGCGCCCCGCTGGCTCGCCGGCGGGTTCGTCGCGGCAACGGCGGCCGTGCTGGGTGGGATGCTCGTCGCCATCGGCTGGCTGTCGCTCGCCGTCGGCGAAGCGGTCCAGCTCCACGCCCTGGTCGCCCTGGCCGCGGCCGCCGCCCTCGGAGCCGTGGTCGCGACCCGCTCCCGCCACCGCGAGGAACGGGCCGTCGCCCTCGCCCTGGCGCTGGCCGGCGGCGTCACCGCGAGTTTCCTCTTGCTGTCCGGGCTCGTCTACTTCGGGTACGGCGAGTACGCCCTTGACCCGGCCCGGCTCCTCGCGGACCTGCTCCCCTCGCTGTGAGCAGCCGGCGCGCCGGCCGTCGAGTATCAGCGGCGATAATTTACGGGTCAGGTTTATTGACCGGTCGTCGATACCCACGTGCCGACGAGACATGGCAGACGTACTGATAGCCGACGACTCGGAGTTCATGCGGAACCTCCTCCGGGAGATCCTGGAGGAGGACCACGAGATCGTCGGGGAGGTCGAGAACGGCGTCGAAGCCGTCGAGGTGTTCAAAGAGCAGCAACCGGACCTGGTGATGATGGACATCGTGATGCCCATCCGGGACGGGATCGAGGCCACCGACGAGATCAAATCCGACAATCCCGGGGCCCACGTCATCATGTGCACCAGCGTCGGGCAGGAAGAGAAGATGAAGGAGGCCGTCAAGGCCGGCGCCGACGGCTACATCACCAAGCCCTTCCAGAAACCCAGCGTGATGGAAGCGATCCAGGACGTCGTGCCCTCGTGATACCATGAAGGTCGATGTCCAGTCGCTGGGGACCTTCAACGACCTCGCCCACGAGGGGGCCCAGCAGGCGACGGGCTCGCTCGCCCAGATGACGGGCATGGAGGCCGAGGTCGAGGTGACGAAGATTTCGCTGGTCGACCGCGCGGACGTCGGTGAGGAACTCGGAAACGACCGGTATGTCGGCGTTTCCTTCGACTTCGAGGGGGCCCTGGCCGGCGAGACCGTCCTGGCGTTCGACGAGCCGAGCAAGGAGACGATCACGGAGGCGCTCGTCCCGGGCGACGAGGCGGACGAGGCGATGGCGCGGAGCAGCGTCGAGGAGATCGGCAACATCATGATGAGCGGCTTCATCGACGGGTGGGCCGACTACCTCGGCGCGACTATCGACCACTCGCCGCCGACGTACATCGAGCGAACGGGCCCCGACGTCCTGCCCGCGCCGCCGGCAGGGACCGAGCGCGACCACATCTTCGTGTTCCGCAGCCAGGTCGAGTGGGTCGACGAGACGATCTGCTTTTACATCTACATGCTCCCGGAGTACGACTCGCTCACCGGGCTGCTCGGCGAGCACGCCGACGCCGAGAGCGACGCCATCCCCATCGAGAAACTGGAGACGTTCAACCGGATGACTCGCTCGGGGACCCAGACGGCCGCGGACAACCTCGGCATGATGGCCGGGGTGGACGTCGAGGCGGAGGTCACCCGGATCAGCTTCGCGCCCATCGAGGACGTGCCAAAGCAGGTCGGGACGGAGACGTACGTGGGCACCGTCGTCGAGTTCACGGGGCTGCCCAGCGGCTTCCTCCTGGTGCTGTTCGACGAGCCCTCCGCCATCAACGTCGCCGAGGCGCTCATGCCCGTCGACCCCGACGGCGAGGGGCTGACCGACCAGCACACGGCCGCCATCGAGGAGCTCGGCAACATCATGACGAGCGGCTTCGTCGACGGCTGGGCGAACGTCCTCCAGCAGTCGGTCGAGCACACCCCACCGCGGCTGGTCCACGACATGGGCCGGGCGATCATCGACCCGCTCGCCGCCCAGCTCGGCCAGCACCAGCGCCACGCGTTCATCATCGACTCCCGGATGCAGACCGAGAGCCTGGCCTTCGAGAGCGAGATCCTCGCGCTCCCCAACGAGGCCGAACTCCGTCAGGCACTCCAGGAGCTCCAGGTGGACCGGGCCGACCAGACCGAGGCCGACGTCGAACAGATATTCTGATGAAAGTCTACGACGGCAGCCAGGCAGAGGGGGCCACGGAGCCGGAGCCCGAGCAACGCAAGGTCGGCATCGCCGAGTACGAGGTCGCGACCGACGGCGCCGTCCTGACGACGAGCGGTCTGGGCTCCTGCGTCGGGGTCGCGCTCCACGACCCGCACTCGGGCGTCGGCGGACTCGTCCACGTGATGATGCCGTCGGCGGACGAGGTCGACGGCGGCGACCCGGCGAAGTTCGCCGACACCGGGACCGAACTCATCGTCGAGGAGGTCACCGCGGCGGGGGCGGACCCCGACCAGCTCGTGGCGAAGCTGGCTGGCGGGAGCGACATGCTCGACTTCTCCGAGAGCGGCGGAGGGATCGGCGAGCGCAACGCCGCCGTCGTCCGCGAGACCCTCGCGGCGCTCGACGTCCCGATCACCGCCGAGGATATCGGCGGCGACCACGGCCGGTCGCTCCGCCTCGAGTCCCGGACCGGCGACCTCGTCGTCAAGAGCGCGAAGCAGGGCGTCGAGCGCCTCTAAGACGACAGGGTCGTGCCGGTTTGGCGCGGTCGTTTCGACCGTCGATACCTCGAGGGCCGTGTGCCGGCACGCACCGATCTGGTGACCTGGTCCGTTCCGTGGGACGAAATCACATTCATCCGACTGCTTCTGATCGGCTGTCAGACGCTCTGTTATCACTAATGATAGGCGAAACGGTACATTCAAGGGTTTCACCCGGCACCTCACGATATAATGAGTAGTGTCGCGCTGGCCCAGCCGCTCCAGACGGTCGTCCCGGTCGGCGACGTCTGGCCCGTCCTGGCCGTCCTGGTGGGCGGCGGCCTCGTCGGCATGAGCATTCGCAACATGTTCGAGTCGATCATGTCCGAGGACGAGGGCGGCGACGCAGGGGGCGCGGGGACCGGCGGCGACGGTCCGACCGCAGACGGAGGCGGTGGCCTGATGGCCGACGCGGACGACGGCGGTGGCGACGACCTCGGGGGGCTCGGCGGCCTCGACGACGACGGTGACGACCTCGGGGGCTTCGACGACGACGGCTTCGGCGACATGGACGGCGAGGGCGGCGGTGGCGGCGACCTGGACGAACTCGAGCACCGGCTCGACGAGATGGAAGCGGAGGTGGGCAGCCTCTCCTCGACGGTCAACACCGTCCGCAACGAGAACGAGCAGATCTCCGAGACCGTCGAAGACGTCGAGGAGAACGTCCGGAAGCTGCTCGACATCTACGAGATGGTCACCCGCGGGGTCAATCCGTTCGCGGACGACATCGACGCCGGCATGGCTGGCGGCGGCATGGGCGACGACGGCGGCTTCGGCCTGTTCGCCGACGACGACGGCGGCGAGTCCGACGAGGCCATCGACGAGGACATCGCGGACGCAGACGCCGAGGGCTTCTTCGACGAGGACCTCGTCGACGAGGACGAGGAGGATCTGTCCGCGGACGGCGACGTCGACGACGTGTTCGGCGATGACCTCGAGGGAGACGACGATTTCGAGGACGGTGGCTTCGATGACGTGGACGACGACCTGGGCGGTGACGATCTCGACGTGGAAGACGGCGACGACGGCGGCGGTGGCGGCACCTCCTTCCAGGACCTCAAGGAGGAGTACGAGTCCGGTGACGCCGACTGGGCCGAAGACGGAGACGGCGATGGAGACGACGGCGCCGACCTGGCGGACGAGGCGGCCGAACTCGAGGACGAGGCCGACGACATCGGAGACGAGTCCGACGACGTGACCGACGGCGCGTCC
>Ga0207771_101126_pt1 | contig 12569 bp, 13 predicted proteins | sample A23M2SouthBayCA_2_FD_187731 | JGI IMG/M metagenome (GOLD analysis project Ga0207771, IMG submission 187731) | Aerobic enrichment media microbial communities from Eden Landing Ponds, California, USA - A23 M2 (2) (SPAdes) | ecosystem: Environmental > Aquatic > Marine > Unclassified | place...
TATAATAACGGAAAAAAATAAAATATATAAAAGCAATTACGAGGAAGATTATACATATCGACATGGATGCGTTTTATGCATCGGTTGAGCAGCGCGACTTTCCTGAATACCGGGGCAAGCCGCTTATTGTGGGAGGGTCTCCGCAAAAGCGCGGAGTTGTGGCTGCGGCCAGTTACGAGGTGCGGAAGTACGGGGTGCATTCGGCGATGCCGTCTGCAAGGGCGGCGCGTCTGTGTCCGCATGCAATCTTTGTGAAGCCTCGCTTTGAGGTTTACCGGGAAGTATCCAGCCAGATCCGCGAGATATTTTTTGAATTTACTGATCTGGTTGAACCGCTCTCGCTGGATGAAGCGTACCTCGATGTGACCGAAAACCACTTTGACTGTCCTTCAGCCACTCTCATCGCCCGTGAAATTAAAAAGCGGATCAAGCAGAAGACCGGCTTGGTCGCTTCGGCCGGGATATCGATGAATAAATTTTTGGCCAAGGTGGCTTCGGACCTGGATAAGCCGGATGGATTGGCGGTTATAACACCCGACGAGGCCGAGGGCTTCCTGGAGGAGCTGGAAATTGGGGAGTTCCATGGGATCGGGGATGCGACCGAGCGTAAAATGAACCGGATGGACATTTATACGGGAAAGGATTTAAAGCAGTTGGGTGAGTATGAGCTCGTTGAACAATTTGGAAAAGCGGGTCGTCATTATTATCGCATCGTGCGCGGCATCGATCCGAGGGAGGTCAAAACACACCGCATTCGTAAATCGATTGGCAAAGAGAACACCTTCAACGAGGATATCCTCGACCTTTCATGGTTGAAACAGTACCTGGAGACCCTCTCACAGAAAGTGGCCGATCGGGCTCAACGCCTCAATGCAGCCGGGAAAACGGTCACGGTCAAGGTCCGATACGCCGACTTTGAAACCATCACCCGCAGCAGTACTTTCAGCGGGTACCTGGACCGGGCGGATGAACTGGCGGAGGCGGCAAAACAGTTGTTAAGGGAAACCGAGGCGGGAGCCCGCAGTGTCCGCTTGATAGGGGTGACACTTTCCAATCTTAATTTGGAAAGGCAACGGGAGGGAATCCAGCTCGATCTGTTTGAAGAACAGGATGATTCCGATTTGATCACATGAAAAGATTATCACGTTTTCCCGTTAAATTGAGCTTCGCTCTCCATCGCTTTTTCGAGCAGGAACTGGTAGTGATCTGCCGGTATCTCCTTGCACCCGAACTGGGCCAGGTGCTCGGTGTAGAACTGCGTATCCCATAGTTGAAAGCCGCCCTCGACCAGGGCCTTGTGACAGTAATAGAGGGCAATTTTCGAGGTCTCTCGCTCCTCGTTAAACATCGATTCTCCGAAAAACGCCGCCTGCAATGATACGCCGTACAAGCCCCCCACCAATTCGCCGTTTTCACGGGAGTGCACTTCGACCGAGTGAGCATGTCCCATTTCATGCAGTTGTTGATAAGAGTTGATAATTCGATCCGATATCCAGGTTTGGGGCCGGTCGGCGCAGGCCAGCATTACTTCCTTGAAATGCTGATCGATGCTTATAGCGTAGCGATTGTTTCGGATGAGTCGACGCGTGTTGGAATTCACCTTAAAATCCTGCAGGGGGATGATTCCCCGGCGCCGGGCGGTATACCAGTTGAAGGAATCGTCATAACGGTGCTCGGCCATGGGGAATATCCCCGTGGAATAGGCCTCCAACAATACGTTGGGTGGTATGATATCCATTGTGCAAGAATAAGCCGGTCTTAAAAGAATTCGCTCTTTATAAACGAAATGAAGAGACTCCTATTGAATATAAATTTTGAGTTTTTAAAGAGTTCGGCCGGTAACTTCGAGGTATTAACTGTTTTGAAAATTGTGGCTGTTTTGGCAAGAACTAATAATTATACGATTGAGAGCCAGTACGACGGGAAAGCCTGCAATAAGGAACAGCTGACCGCTCTGGTATAATTTTTTTGCGCAGAAGGGAAATTAAAAAAGGTGGCGACTATCAGCCGCCACCTTATTGGCCACAAATCTTTGAAGTGACCATGTAGGGAGCTATTCAAGAGATGATTTTTAGTAATAGGGGATATTCTTGATCACCTTGCTCCACCAGAAGAGTCTATTTTTTCAATAGAGATTTAATGTGATTATGCTTGAAGGCAGATGCATAGGTTTCAGCTGTATGGCCGGAATTATTTAAAGCCATTGGATCGGCACCATGTTTAATAAGCGTTTTTACTGCGTAGGTGTTTCCATATTTAGCGGCGATCATCAAAGGCGTGGTGCCGGTTTCATTGGCTTTGTTGACGTTGGCTTCGTTCTCGATTAGTAGATCGATGATTTTTTTATCACCTACTTTGACAGCGAAAAACAATGGCGAATTACCAATTTCATCTTCCAGATTGGCATAGTCTCCGCCCGACAGGAACATCTTGAGTTGTTTATACTTTCCATCCAGAATAAGATCATGTACATAGTCAATATCACTTTCATCTGCGGCTACAGGCCGTTGTGACATACCAAAAGAAGTTGCCATGAATAGCACGGCAATGGTTAGGATAAGTGGTTTCGTATATTTCATATAGGTGCTCCGTATTAATTTATAGTATTGGTCACTTCTGTTCTGATACCAATCTCATATAAAAAGCAGAGATATTACGGGCAATTGTGATAAAACCAGATATGCTGGGATGAAGAGCGATTCAGACGTGACGAAATGTGAATCTTTGAAAGAGGGCGGTTGTAATTTTTTAATTTTCCGGGAGTCTGTCGGACTTTCCGCTTCGCAACGAAAGATACTCAAATCCGGCTTTTTTGTAGTTGTATTGGGAAAGCCTGACAGCCTCCCGGGACATTTATCGGGTACTTCTGTCTTTAAAAAGGGGGGAGCAACCTGGAATTTCAGCTAGCGGGTCGGCCTGATCCGGTTCAGCTTGTGATGCATGTATGCCTCACATAATATGTATCCCTTTCGTACATTGGAAATCCGGATGCGCCGATCAAGTATCTGGTCGGGCGACGTCTGTTTAATTTTTTGAAAGAGACGGCGGTAGTATAGATAGGATACGTAAACGCCAAATTTGGCTTTAATAGGCAGCCGGGTTATTCCCTGGTATGCAGTGTTGAAATCTGTCTCAATCTCTTGTTCGATCTGATTTTTTGTGTGCCAGTTCAGATTGTATCGGTCAAACTGGGGAAAATAGGTGCGATTAAGCTCCTCCATGTCTTCTCCCAGGTCTCGCAGAAAGTTCACCTTTTGGTAGGCCGCCCCGAGTTTCAGAGCGTATGGCTTCAGCTGGTCGAATATTTCGTGATCTCCCTCACAGAATACGTGCAGACACATTAAGCCGACGACTTCGGCCGAGCCGTAGATGTAATCTTCAAAAGCAGACCGGTCATATCGATTATGGTGTAGATCCATCTCCATACTGTTGAAGAAGGTCTCGATAAGCGATTCATCGATCTGGTAATCATGGACGACCTGTTGAAAATAGTGAAGCACCGGGTTACTGCTGAACCGGTTACGTATGGCTTGGTAGGTCTGCTCCTTGAAGGACTGCAGTTCGGCTGACTGATCCGTCTCATGAAAGGTGTCAACGAGCTCGTCCGTGAGTCGGACAAATCCATAAATCCCCCGAATAGGTCCTCGCAGGTCCTGGTGCAACAGGAAAATGCTTAATGAAAAGGAGGTGCTGTACTCGTGGGTTACATATCGACTCGTGCGGGCCGATACTTTCTGGTAGATTTGTCGATTGTGCTCAATGCGATTCATTATGTCGTTCCTCCCATGATTTGTTGAGCCGCCATGCGACCGGATATCAGGCATGGTGGAACCCCCGGTCCCGGTTGGGTCAATTGACCCCCGAATACCATATTGGATATTTTTGGATGCTGCATGGAGGGTTTTAATACGGATGTTTGTTTCAGGGTGTTGGCTAATCCATAGGCGTTTCCCCGGAAAGCGTTGTAGTCTGAACTAAAATCCTGCACGCCGTAAGATTCTTTTACCACCAGGTAATCGGAAAGACGAATCCCGGTATGTCGTTCGATGCGTTTTTCCAGGAGCTTGAAATAATAACTCTTGATGTTTTCAGTATCGTCTAGTCCGGGGGCAACGGGCATCAGCAGAAAAAGGTTTTCCATGCCCTCCGGAGCTACCGTCGAGTCGGTTTTTGAGGGACAGCAGGCGTAAAACAGGGGACGTTCCGGCCATTTCGGGTTCTTGTACAGGGCATCGGAATGCTGATCGAGATCTTCGTCAAAAAACAGGTTGTGATGCGTAAGACCCGGCAGCTTGCGATCGAGACCGAGGTAGTAGATCAGGCACGAGGGCGACATCGTCCGGGAATTCCAGTAGCTTTCGCTGTATATCCGATGGTTTTTCGGCAGCAGATTTTGTTCGACATGATGATAATCGCCGGTGGCAATAAGCGAATCAGCGTCGAAAGACTGGTCGCCGCTCCGGAGTCCGGTGACCCGGTTTGAGTGCACTTTTATTTCCTCGATCTCCGTGTTAAAATGAAATTCCACGTCCAACTCTTCCGCAAGCTGATGCCAGGCTTTGACGAGTTCATATATTCCTCCGGGGGGATACCACGTTCCGAGCTTCATGTCGGCGTAATTCATGAGACTGTAGAGAGCCGGCATTTGCCGGGGTGACCCGCCTAGAAACAATATGGGAAAGCTAAGGAGTAGTCGGATTTGCGGATCTGTGAAGTATCGGTCAATATGGCGCTGCATCGATTTAAAAAGATTGAGCGTGGCCACCGACTTGATCATATGAGGTCGCGCGAAATTTCTCAGCTTGGGTTTTCGCTGTTGAGCCAGGTCGAACATCCCGAGATGGTATTTCTTCCGGGCCTCCTCCAAAAAATCCTGCAATTTTTGTCCGGCACCTTCTTCACGTTGCTCAAGCCAGGGTGTGAGCCGGTCTACGTCGGCCGGGACCTGCAAAGGTTCATCCTCCGACCAGAAAACCGTATAGGAGGGATCCAATCGCTGCAGGTCAAAGAAATCAGTTGCCGTATAACCATAACGTTTGAACTCGGCATCGATAACGTCCGGCATCCAATACCAGCTGGGGCCCATGTCAAAATGAAACCCGTCACGGCTGAATTGGCGCGCACGTCCCCCGGGCGTGGCGTTTTTTTCATATACGTCCACTTCATACCCCGCCTTTGCAGATGCGACAGCGGCGGTTAACCCGGAAAACCCGGCCCCTATGACGGCAAGCTTTGATTTCATATTGTAACTATATGTAGTATATTCATATTACGAACAATGGATGTTATTTAAAATAATAATTATTATGTAACAATATAAAAATATTTAACGTTACAAAATGTGATCAAATCATGGTAGCATATATAGCCACAGGGTTGGCAGCATTCTTGTTTATGGAGTTTATGGCGTGGTTTACCCACAAGTACGTCATGCACGGTTGGTTATGGAAACTGCACGAGGATCACCATAAGCCCCACGAACATACATGGGAGCTTAACGATGTGTTTGCCCTTATTTTTGCCGTACCCTCGATATGGTTAATCTACGAGGGAACCATGCATGAGAATATGTATTTGTTGAGCATCGGGATCGGGATTTTAGTCTATGGTATTGCCTATTTTCTGGTGCACGACGTGTATGTCCACCGTCGTATTCGCTTGTTGGACCGATTTGACAACACCTATCTTCGAGCGGTTCGACTGGCGCACAAAATGCATCACAAGCATCTTGAGCGTATCCCCGGGGAGGCATATGGATTCTTGTGGGTGCCTTCCAGGTATTGGGAAATGGCTAAACAACGGAAAGGCAGGAAGCGAAAGTAATGCAATCACTGTATCTGTGGGTGGACTTGTTGGTGATTCTGATTCCCCTGCTGGGCAGTTTTGAACGCCGTGTTCAGTTTTATCGCCGCTGGAAGCCGTTGTTTGCAGCCATATTCCTGGTGTTGGTCCCTTTTATTTTGTGGGATATCCGATTTGCGGAAAACGGGGTATGGCATTTTAACGAGCGTTACAGTGGTCGGGTGACCATCATGGGGCTTCCGCTGGCCGAATGGCTGTTTTTTGTATGTATTCCCTATGCCTGTATGTATATATATGAGTGGGTGCGATACGTGCGGGGAGAAGAAAGAGCCTGGCGACGGGGGGCGGGGCTCTACTGGTTTCACGCATTGATGGGCACCGGATGTTTGTTTGCTGCCTTTATATTTCACGAAAAGGCTTATACATCGGTGGTACTGGGGCTTTCATCCATCTTGTTTCTGTTGATTAATGTATGGAGGCCTGCGTATATGGTTCGTTTCTGGGTCGCTTACTTGTTTACGTTAATACCTTTTTTTATTGTTAACGGGTTTTTAACGGCAAAACCGATTGTACTCTATAACGACCAGGAGAACCTCGGATTCCGCCTGTATTCTATACCGGTGGAAGACCTGTTCTATACGTTTCTTTTGCTAATGCCTATTGTCATAATTTACGAACGGTGGCAAAGACAGGACCAAACAGATGATTAAACAAACCTTTACGTTGAATGACATCGCCCAGATTACGGGAATCCAGACCAATCGCTTGCGTATATGGAAAAAGCGATATGGTATTCTGGAGCCGCTGCGGACCGAAGGAAAGGAGCATCAATTTGATGCGTCGACACTGCGGTATATGATGAAAGTTGCGAAGATGCTGGATCAGGGATACCGCATTTCCACGGTCCTGGAGATGGATGCAGGCGAACTGGATGATCGGCTGGAATCGTTGATTCAGCAGCATGATGAGGCGTATTTAAAGCAGTTATATGACGATGCGTTGAATCAGATTCTGGATCTGGAGGCTGCCAAATTGCGAAAGATCTACCACAAGGCGTTGGAGCGGTTTGGATTTCGGTTGACCTTAAAAGATTTATTCCTGCCTTTACTCAGTACTCTTGGAACCCTCTGGGAGATCGGCACGGTACATTCGGTCCACGAACACCTCCTTTCTAATTTTATCCGTCGAAAGTTGATGGTCACCATCGACCTGGCCGATTCAAACGATCAGAAACCCGAGACTACCCTCTTTCTGCCGGACCAGGAACTCCACGACATTTCTATATTGATGCTTCAGTATCTCTTGCTGGAGGAAGATGAGAATCCGGTCTTTCTGGGAGCGAGTGTACCGTATCCCGACCTGGAGGATTATCTTGAAAAACGTCACCCGAAATCAGCGGCAGGGTACCTGACCTATACCGGCAACATGGATTTTCATGTTCAGATGCTGCCTGAAGTTGTCCACAAGTTTCCGGATATCTCATTCGACTTTGCCCTCCCCAGTGGATATGCAGATGCTTTTAAAGAGGGACTTGACGCCTCGATTCCGGATAACCTGGTTATCCATGAAGGATACGAGGCAATGAACCAGGCGATGCTTGGTCGGCACAAGCAAGAGAGGTAAAATTTAAGAGGTTTTTGGCCCACCGGACGGCCGGTTACGAAGCATTAAAATTTTCTGGGTATAAGCCTGTAAAAACTATGATCGTATATATGACAACCACCCGTTCCTTGCTAATTGTCGAAGAAAAGTTTCCGAGCAAGGAACCGGCCGTCCGGTGGGCCAAAGACCTCTTAAATGGTGTTTCTCAAGCTTCTTCTATCAACTCCAGGGCCGCTTCGATCGTTCGAAATTGTATGGACAGGGCGGTTGACAAGGGCAGGGAAGTGAATTTATAGGGGGCCAGTAAATCATCGAAAGATTCGCCTTGCGAACGACGTTTGCGCAGTAAGGGAATTTTTTCTTTCAAGGAGAGATAAGCTTCCGGCTGATCCGGTTCGGTCTTTTCGGGTTCTTCTTTAAATGCCACCAGAAACAGGGGAAGTTCGGTAACCAGACATAGCGGGCTGCCTCCGAGCGATCGGACGTATTCCATGGAGCTGAGGTGGAATTTTTGGGCGGTTTCCGTATCCCCCTTGTTTTCAAAATGCTGCCGCATGGCTCTTCCCTCGGGAGTTGTGCTGAAACCGGGGGCTATATACTTAAAACCCTTTTCTCCGCCGCGGTCATGATCGTGCAACGGCAGACCATTTTGGTCGGCAAGTGCTTTAAAATGATTTCGCAGCGACTCGGTTTGGTCAATCCAGTGTCGTTCAATCAGCAGCATCAGTCCCTCCGAAAATGCCATCCCGTGCAAACTCATGTGAAGGTCGAAGGTCCCCTGTGATCTCAGGTAACTCGATACCAGCCGGTTCTCCACGCGCATATTCGGATAGCCGAACTCCAGGTCGCGGCCGGGCTGCTCGCGAAATGCATGCTGGAGGTAGGAATCCATGTCGGGCCACTTCCGGATCCACTGCCAGTTGACAGCCTCTCCGTCAGGATTGATATGAGGAATAATGTGAAAGGTGAACGTTTCTTTTAACTTTTTGATTGATTTTTGGCCGGATTCGGCCATGAGGGTGTTGATAAAAAGCCGCAAGGTTTCAGGACCCACCGGTTCATCCGAATGAGCCCCGGCCAGCAAACTTACCCGTAGCGGGCCTTCTCCGAATTCTACGGCATAGAGCGGGCGACCCTCTTCGCTCAGTCCCAGGGGTTGATATTCAAGTTCCGGATGTTTACTGACGCGTTTTCGTAGTTGCTCGCGTGATTCGTCCGGATCGGTAAATTGGTTTTGGTCTGTATTGGCCGGTATGTTATAGGACACGGGAGTTGATTGTTGAAATGTCGTGTGATTTAGGTTTCTGCGTTGTTCGACATATTGTTGATACCGAAAGATTCCAGCGCCTGTCAACTTTCTTTTTCATATTCCAGGTTGAGACCGTTTTACGTATGGCATACATACAACTATACTAATACCTCTTTCATTATGCGAATCTATTAAATCATCAAAGTCAGGCTCCGAACAAGTAATCAATTCCTTCCCGGTAGTGTTTGGCTTCCAGGACGTCAGCTATGTCCGAATTAGCTCCGCGTGTAGCCACGAAAGGAATTACAAAACAGGATCCTGCTTCCGGCAGCTCGTCGGGCGACCATACCGGGATGCCGTGAATTTTTTGTCCGAATTTATTGGGGTTCACGTCTACAAACGCCGTAATGCGAATACCGTGACGCTCCAGCAACTTTGCCCGTTTTCGGTTGGAACGGGCCGAACCCCAGATAACCACCTCGGGATGAAAAGGGTTGTAAAGTTCCAGCCATCGGGATAGATAATAGGCCTTGATCCGGTGAAATGCCATCCGGTGATACCGGGGATGATTCCGCGATAGTCGTGCGGGATGATCGTGCCATTGTAGAATGACCTGGTCCAATTTGTGAAATCTAATTCCGGCGTTCATCCAGCGCAGCCATAACTCGTAATCCTCGGGAAAATCACCGTCACGATACCCGCCCAGCGTTTCTACGATCCATCGTCGAAACATGACAGAAGGATGGGGGATGGGCGATTCGATGAATCTGTTCAACGATATATCGTTTTCTGAATCCAGGCTGTTGACCCACTCCACGTATCGTGCATATCCGTTATAGTCTTCTTCCAATCCCTTGAATCTAACTTTTCCGCTGATAACTCCAACACCGTTATTTCGGTCCAGATAGTCAGATTGAAGTTGCAATCGATTTGGGAACGATATATCGTCGGCATCCATGCGGGCGATATACCGTCCGCGGGCTTCTCGTAGTCCGAGGTTCAGGGCGGAGGTGATGCCTTTGTGGGGTTGCCGGTGATAGATGAGACGGGCGTCTTGTTGCTCCCATATTTGAATCAGTTCCGGGGTTGCGTCGGTGGAGCCGTCATCAATGACCAGCAGCTCAAAGTCGGATGCTTCCTGGTTAAGAATACTTTCAATGGCCTCTTCGATGGTGTCCTCGGCGTTGTATGCCGGCATCACCACAGAGATTCGTGGAGATGAAACCGAATCGATAAGAGAAGTCGAATCAACCATATTGATTTATGTCTGTAGGAGGCAAGCTTCCTGACCAATCGGGCGGCGGTTCCGAAGCATTAAAATTTTCTGGTTCAAAAGCAAAGATAATGGATTTTTGGTAATCTGCTCACGAACTTTATTAGAAGCTGCAATACAAAGAAAAGTTTCCGAGCAAGGAACTGCCGCCCGATTGGTCATTTGCGGCCTCTTCTCGACTATAAACTATTTATCTCCTGACTCAATCCTGCATGTCAAACGTGTGAATGCGGGAGAAGTAGTCGCGGGCGGCCTCCATGACTTTGGGAGCCAGCAGGACCGAGGAAACCATGGTGGGGATGGCCATGAGGGCAAACATGCCGTCAATCAGGCTGAATACCGCCTTCAGGGAAGCCACACTGCCGAATACGATGGTGATCACGTACAAATAGTTATAGAGTCCCTGTCGCTCGGCCCCGATCAAATATCCCAGGCATTTGTAGCCGTAATAGGAGTAGGTTAACATCGAACTCAGACTGAAAATAAGCACGCATATGCCGAGCAGCAGGGATCCCGCTCCCGCAAAGGCCGCATTGAAGGCATCAAGCGTCAGGGTTACTCCATTTGCTTCGCTGGTTTTCCACACGCCGGTTACAAGAATGGCCAGCGCAGTCATGGTGCAGACGATCAGGGTATCGATGGCCGGACCCAGCATGGCTACCAATCCCTCGCGGACCGGCTCTTTGGTTTTGGCGGCTCCGTGAGCGAGCGCTTCGGTCCCGATACCCGCCTCGTTCGAAAAGGCCCCGCGTCGGATACCGGTGACGATTACGGATCCGACCACCCCGCCGGCTGCAGCTTTTCCGGTAAAGGCATCGGTTACAATCAATCCGAGGTAATAGGGGATTTCTTCAATATTCATGGCCAAGATAACGAGCACCAGTCCTACATATAAGACTACCATAAAGGGTACCATGCGGGAGGCAACGCGGCCAATGCGTTTAATACCGCCGAAAATGACGATCGAAACCAATCCGGCAAGCACCACCCCTGTAATAAAGTCGACCGTAAAGTGTGCCTGGGCCGTCGCCATGCCGTATGGAATATAGATTACATCCCGTAGTATCTGGGTAAGCTGATTGGCCTGAAAGATCGGCAGCGGACCAATGAGCCCGGCCAGGGCAAAAAGAACGGCCAGCGGCTTCCAGGCCTTTCCCAGTCCCTCGCGGATGACGTACATCGGACCGCCCTGGAGTTTTCCCTGTGAATCTTTTCCCCGGTATAAGACGGCCAGCGTACAGGTAAAAAACTTGGTCGCTATACCGACGGTGGCACTGACCCACATCCAAAATAGCGCACCGGGTCCGCCCATAAATATGGCGATGGCGGTACCGCTGATATTTCCCATACCGACCGTTGCGGCAAGGGCGCTCGATAGCGCCTGAAAGTGGTTAATATCTCCGGGATCGTCGGGATCATCGTATTTGCCGAGTAAAATGTTGATCGCATGACGAAAATACCGGAAGGGCAGAAAGCGTGAATAGAGAATGAAAAATATCCCCCCGCCCAAAAGAACGATCAGCAAAGGGGCGCCCCAGATCCAGTCGGCAAAGGCAGCTAACGATTTTTCAATGACTTTAAGCGCAGAATGCATCGCGGGTCGGTTCTGCTTTTAGTTCCATGTTAAACTATTACGGCTGAAACGCCAATAATAATGCTAATAAATGGAATACCCAACCCTAAAATGGGTAACATTGTGATAAAAGCGGGCGGCGGTTCCGAAGCATTAAAGTTTTCTGGTTCAAGAGCAGGATTGGATGATAAGGATTAATAAGATTTCGAACTATTGTTAAAAAGCACAATACGAAGAAAAGTTTTCGAGCAAGGAACCGCCGCCCGCTTTTATCACAATGTTATTGCTTTAAAGCATAACGGGTGTGCAGTTTTTCAGAAAGCGCAATCTTTTGATCGATGGGGTATTGGTAATCCTCAATCCACCGGGCGTCAAGCCAGTGTTTAAGTCGCAGGAAGCTTTTGCCGGAGAACCAGGTGCGAGAGGTGATCCAGATTGCTTTTTTGCCGCCGGTCGAAATGATGACGGGGGCGACAGGATAAGGTTTAAAGGACTCCAATTCAGCGTCCTTGGGGTGGTTGCCCTCCACCATCTGTTGTACGGCTGCGTCTACATTATGCAGAAGTTGTGCTCCCTGCTTGACGGCATGAATCCCCAGCTTTTCCAGATCGGGCAGTTGACGGATGCGAACGCAATCGCCGGCGGCGAATAACCAGGGGTATTCAGCGTGACGAAGGGTATCCTCAATCCATAAAAATTGTTTCTGGTCGCACTCCAATCCGGCTTCAGCAAAGATGGGCTGACCCGTCGGCCCGGTGGCCCATAAACCAAAGTCATAGGGCAGCGTATGGTCGTCGTCCAACACCAGTTGATCCTTGTCAATTCGCGTGGTTTTGCGTTTTATGCGGACGTCTACGCCGCGTTTTTGCAGCCAGTCGCTCACGTACTCGCCGGCCGAGGCGGGGAAGCGGGACAGGAGCCGGTCCTGCTCTTCGATAAGAGTAAGTTTGAGCGAAGTGTGTCGTTGGTACGCTTTTACCCGGGCGCTGATATTGAGAGCAATCTCGACGCCGGCTGCCCCTCCGCCGACGATAACGAGGGGTTGTTTTTTGCTTTCGGTCGGGTTAAGC
>Ga0207771_101127_pt1 | contig 12557 bp, 11 predicted proteins | sample A23M2SouthBayCA_2_FD_187731 | JGI IMG/M metagenome (GOLD analysis project Ga0207771, IMG submission 187731) | Aerobic enrichment media microbial communities from Eden Landing Ponds, California, USA - A23 M2 (2) (SPAdes) | ecosystem: Environmental > Aquatic > Marine > Unclassified | place...
GTTCACGTAGATGAGCCCCATCACGGTGTTGCCCAGCGGCTCCTTGAGCCCTCCCTCCTCGTCGAAGCGCTCTTCGGAAGTCGTCTCCCACTCCTCCTCGGGCCCCCAGTCGACGGCCTCGTCGGGAGTGTATTCGTCTTCCCGCCCACCGGCGAATCCGAACGTCTCGAACCCCATCGACTCGAGGGAAACGTTCCCGGCCAAAACGATCAGGTCTGCCCACGAGAGCTTCCGGCCGTACTTCCGCTTGACCGGCCAGAGCAGCCGTCGTGCCTTGTCCAGGTTCACGTTGTCCGGCCAGCTATCAACGGGGGGCAAGCGCTGGTGCCCGCCCGACGCGCCACCGCGGCCGTCGGTGGTCCGGTACGTGCCGGCGCTGTGCCACGCCATTCGGATGAACAGCGGTCCGTAGTGACCGTAGTCGGCCGGCCACCAGTCCTGCGAGTCCGTCAGCACCTCTTCGAGGTCCGCCTTTACTTCCTCGAAGTCGAGAGACTCGAACGCCTCCGCGTAATCGAAGTCCTCCCCCAGCGGGTCGGTCTCCTGCGCGTTGCCGTCGAGAATCCCCAGGTCCAACTGGTCCGGCCACCACTCCTTGTTCGACTTACTCATAGGTCTGGTTTCGTCGCTATCGCCTGTTAAGCTTGTCTAATTCGGTAACTAATTATGCCACACGAGAACCGAATTTGTCGGATTCGGGAACTTCTATTCACCATACTCCGGGTCGTGAGTCGAAGCCCCGTAACGAGGGTCCGAGGGCTGACGCTGATCGCTTCGGAACGGCCCGACCGGCGACGAATAACGCATCAAAAAGCCGCGGTCAGTTGACCACGCGAGGGGAAACGGTAACGTACCCGCCGGTAGTCGAGCGGGCGGAGTGAACGGAAAGCCGCAGGAGAACGAGCAGGATGCGAGTGGACCGACCGGGATTTGAACCCGGGGCCTCTCCCATGCCAAGGGAGTGATCTACCACTGATCTATCGGCCCGCAACGCATCGTGTCGTATCCCGCTGTCGAGTATAAACCCATCGAAGCGACGAGATGGCCGGCTCGTGACTCGTCGAACCGCGAAGTAGCAACCCATAAGTGCGCCAGCGGATAGTGTACTGACGGGAACGGCACGGCCGCAAGTCCGACATCGCCGCGGTTTCGCGGCTTGGGATTGCGGAAGTGCGACGCCGCGCAAGCGGCTCGTAGCGGTTCACAGCGGTTCGTGTCCTTCCAACCCAGAACAATGGCACGAATGCACACCCGCCGTCGCGGCTCGTCCGGTTCGGACAAGCCGACGGCAGACGATCCGCCGGAGTGGAGTGACGTGGACGCCGACGCCATCGAGGAACGCGTCGTCGAACTCGCCGAGCAGGGGTACGACCCCTCACAGATCGGGATGAAGCTGCGCGACGAAGGCGTCCAGGGGACGCCGATTCCCGACGTGAAGGCAGCAACCGACAAGAAGGTCGGCGAAATTCTCGACGAGCACGACGCCGCCCCCGAGGTCCCTGAGGACCTGCGGAACCTGATGGCGCGTGCGGTCCGGCTCCGCGACCACATGGACGAGAACGGAACCGACTACCAGAACAAGCGCGCGCTCCAGAACACGGAGTCGAAGATCCGACGGCTCATCAGCTACTACCGCGGCGACGAGATCGACGAGGACTTCGCGTACTCGTACGACGTCGCCGTCGAGCTTACCGAGGAGTAGCAATCGATGTCGACCGCCGACCGTCCGAACGCGCACACCCCCGCCGAGAGCATCGCCGCGGCCTGTCGCAGCGCCGGCTTCGTCCGGCTCACAGCGACGGCCGACGGCGACGCGCTCGCGGCACTCGGGCAACTCGGAGCCGCGCTCCGGGCGGTCGGTGTCCCGTTCCAAGCGTCGGTGAGGCGCGTGCCGACCGCGGAGGACGTGACGAGCACGGACGCGGACGCGACGGTCGTCTTCGGAGCGGCCCCGGCCGACGCGACGGTGTCCGTCACCGACGGCCCGCTGGCCGCAACGGCGTTCGACGCCGCGCGAGAACTCGGCGGTGAGCCCGACCCGATGCTCTCCGTCGCAGGCAGCATCGCGGGCGGGTTCATCCCCGGCGGCGACGGGCCGTTCTACGACGCCGTCGAGTCGCGGACGGAGCGGCGTCCCGGCATCGCGACTCCCGTCGCGGACAGCACCGACGGGCTCGCACACACGACGCTCGTCCACGCTGGGTTCTCGGGAAGCGAGACAGCGGCGGACGACGCACTCGACGCGGTGTCGATTTCCGGCGGCGCATCCGCAGAGGCGGACGACGACCGCAGGCGACTCGCTTCGCTCGTCGCGTTGCGCGCCGTGGAGGGCGCGCCCGACCGCGCGGCCGAGCACGTCGAACGCGCGCTCCGACCGTACGTCGGCGGCCCGCTGGAGACGCTCGGCGGTTTCGCCGACGTGCTCGACGCGTGTTCGAGAGTCGCCCCCGGCACCGGAGTCGCGTTCGCTATCGAGGCGGCGCGGGCAGACGCGGACGGCGACCTCGGCCACGCGAGCGATGCGCTCGACGCGTGGCGCGAGCACGGCCGAACCACCCACGCGCGGCTTCGCGAAGCGACTACCGCCCGCCACGGCGGCCTGTTCGTCGTCCACGCGGGCGAGGACGCGCCGCTCGGGACGGTCGCACGCCTCGCGTACTGCTTCCGCTCGCCGGAACCGCTCGTCCTCGCCATCGGCGGCGATGCGGCGGCGTTGTACGGCGACCGGGCGGCCGAGGTTGCGCGCGCGGCTGCGACCGACGCGGGAACGGCGACCGGGCGTTCGACGACCGGCTACATCGATGGCATCGACGCGGAAACGGCAGAACGGGAGGTGCGCGCTGCGATATGAAGCGAGCAGTCGTCCAGACGACTCACGACGACCCCGAGCTCGTGGCCGCGGCGCTCACGCCCGACGACACGACCGAGATGGAGACGACGGTCGACGGCTCGACGCTCACTATGACCGTCGAGCGTACGACGACCGGCGGTCTCCGTTCGACGATCGACGACTACGTGAGCAACCTCGCGGTTGCACAGCGGATACTAAACGATACAACACCCAACAATGAGTGACCGAAGCGTTTCACGGCAGAAACAGGAGAAGCGGTGGTACACCGTCATGGCCCCCGAGCTGTTCGACCGGGCCGAACTCGGTGAGAGCCCCGCTGACGAACCCGAACAGCTCTACGACCGAACGCTCCAGACGACGCTGGGCGAACTGCAGGGCGACGCCAGCGAGAACAACACGAAGCTGACGTTCCGCATCACGGATGTCGGCTCCGACGCCGCGTACACGGAGTTCATCAAGCACGAACTCACGCGGGATTACCTGCGTTCGCTCGTCCGCCGCGGCTCCTCGAAGGTCGAGTCCTTCGAGACCGTCCTGACGAGCGACGACCACCGGGTGCAGATCCAGCCGGTGGCGTTCACGACGAAGAAGGCGGACCACAGCCAGGAGCGTGCCATCCGCAAGACGATGACGGAGATCGTCCGCGAGACGGCGCGTGACCGGACCTTCGCCGACCTCGTCGACGGGATCGTCGAGGGCCGGCTTTCCTCGGCAATCTACAGCGAGGCGAAGCAGGTGTACCCGCTCCGCCGCGTCGAGATCCAGAAGCTCACCCTCGAAGCGCGACCCGAGGAGGTCGCCGAGGAGGAGGCCGCATCGGTCGACGTCGACGAGGAGGACGTCGACGTCGACGAAGCCGAGGAGTAATCCGAGCGACGACTTCCGTTTCGTTTTCACCGTCGAGAGCGGCGCGGCTTCCGGTCGTGTGACGCTCCGCTCGGCGGCGACTCCGTTACTCGACGACGACGGTTCCGACCATCCCACCGCGCTCGTGCGGGATACAGAAGTACTCGTAGGTACCCGCCACGTCGAACTGATAGCCGTAGGTCTCCCCGGACTGCACGTTCCCCTGTCGGGGATAGCCGTCGCGTGCTGCCTCTTCGGAGTCGAAACCACCGGACGCCCAGTAGTCGGCGTTCTCGGGGAGCGACGACTCGTAAGCGGTGACGCTGTGGCCCCGCGAGCTCGTGTTCCCCCACGTGACGGTCTCACCCGTCGAGACCGTTATCTCTTGAGGGCGGTAGCGGTTGGCCGTCATCTCGACGTCGTACTCCGACGCAGAGAGTCCGGTGTTGCAGCCGGCGAGCGCGGTCGTGGCTGCGGCTCCGACCGTCGCGAGGAGGGTCCGCCGTTCCATGGTTGTGGTAGGGACGGCCGCGGCATAGGCGGCCCGGTTCACGACGGGAGAAGCGAACGGAATAAGGGAGCCACCACCGACCGGCGAGATATGCAGCCCCGGTTCGTCGGACGGCTCTCCGCAGCCGACGTCGTCACCGTCGCCAACGCTGTTCTCGGCTTCGCGGCGACGGTGACGGCGGTGGCCGTGTCGCCGTCGCTAGCCGCCCGGCTCGTCCTGCTCGGCGCCATCGCCGACGGGTTGGACGGGGTACTCGCACGGCGCTACGGCTCCTCCGACGCCGGAGCGATGCTCGACTCGCTCGCCGACGTGTCGACGTTCGTCGTCGCGCCGGCGGTCATCACCGTCTCGCTCGCGAGAGAGCTTCCGGCGACGGACCCAGAACCGTTCGCCATCGCCGTCGCAGCGGGCGGGCTGTTCGTCGGGGCCGGCGTCCTCCGACTCGGGATGTACGCCGCCTTCGATGCGGACGCCCACTCGACGGAGGGCGTGCCGACGACGCTGGCCGCGACGCTGCTCGCCGCGCTCGCGCTCGCGAACGTCACCGCGGTCGGGACGACCATCGGCGGCGTCGCAGGGCCGACCATCGCGGCCGTCGTCACGGTCGTCCTCGCCGTCGCGATGCTCGCGCCGATCACGTACCCCGACCTGCTGGCCGGCGACGCATTAGTTCTCGGCGTCGTGCAGACGTTCGCCGTACTCGCCCCGGAGGCGCTCGATGGGGCGTTTCCACTCGCGCTGCTTCTCTGTGCGCTCGCGTATCTGCTCCTGTCGCCGCGGCTCTACTGGCGGGAGGCGTGAAGGGAAACGCTCTTTTCGTGAACTCACGGAGTGAGGGGTATGAGCGACGGGGACGACGAGCCGGATACCGAGGAGACGGCCGTCGACGTGACGCCCGAGGAACTGCACGAGCGGCTCGACGGGCTCGAAGCCGACCTCGAGGAGGCCGAAACGGAGGCCGACCTCGACGACGTCGAGGCGGAGCTCGACGACATCGAAACGAAGCTCGATGCCGCCGAGATTCCCGAGCCAGACGACGAGGACGACGAGGACCCTCGCGAGGAACTCGAAGAACGGGTCGGTGAGCTCCGGGACGAACTCGAGGCCCAGCGTGGCCCCTACGCCGAGGACGTGATCGAGGAGATCGAGACGGCCAACGAGACCCTGACCGACGCCGAGTGGACCGAGACCGGCGAGGGAGAGGCGGCCGACGCCGTGACGGCGTTCCTCGACGCGGTCGGCGAACCCCTCGACGAGTCGTTCGGGGCCGACGGCGAGTTCCCTGACGCGCAGGCCGAGGCACTCGACGCCGTCGCCGACGCCGTCAGCGAGGCTGACCTCGACGCCGACGCGGACGCGGATACCATCGCGTCGCTACTCGAGGCGACGGATGCACTGACGACGGGGCTCGACGACGCCGAGGAGTGGGAGGACCTGACCGTCGTCGAACAGCTGACAGTCGAGGGGTTCTACGACCGACTCGAATCGGAGAATCGGAAGGATTTCCCGCCGGAGCTGGGTGTCGTCCGCATCGCCGAGGCGGAGAACGACCCCGACCGTATCCTGCAGGCGCTCGACGCGTTCGAGTCCGACTTCATGCAGGAGAACTGCGTCACCGCGCTGCGCCGGATGGGTGCGTCGGAGGCGTACGACGCGATGATGGAACTCGCCCAGCGGCGTGATCGGCCGGCGATCGAAGTACTGGGCAAGATCGGCAACGACGACGCCTGCGAGACGCTCCACGAATACATCGACGGCGAGTCGAACCCACCCCTCCAGAAGACCGTCCTGAAGGCGCTCGGCGAGATCGGCTCGCAGGACTCTACCCAGCCGGTGGCGGACCGGCTCGTCGCCGAAGATCCCGAGGTCCGCTCCGGGGCGGCCCGCGCGCTCGGCCGCATCGGTGACACGAGGGCCGTGGAGCCGCTCGCCGACGTGCTCGCGGACGACGAGAACGACAACGTCCGCGCCGCGGCGGCGTGGGCGCTGTACCAGATCGGGACCGAACGGGCGCTCACCGAAGCCGCCGGGTACGCAGACGACAGGTCGTACATCGTCGAGAACGAGGCGATGCGCGCGAAGGACGCGCTCGACGCGGCTGCGCCGACTGCCTGAATCTCGGCTTCACCGCCACCATCGTCCGTAGCTTCTTGTCGGATGCCGGACCAACCGCCGCGTGCGCACCCTCGTCGCGCTCGCACTCGTGACTGCACTCGTCGTCCCCGGCTTCGTCGCCGCGGCCCCCACGGACGACTCGTCTCACCCGACGGTCGTCGCTGTCGGACCGAACCCCGTCGCTGACGGCGACGTCGGCGAGTTCGTCGTCGTCGATGCGCCACCGGAGACGAACCTCTCGCGGTACGTCCTCGACGACGGTGAAGACCGGGTCCGCCTCCCGAACAGGTCCGTCACCGGCGAGGTGGTCCTGACGACGGCGCCCGACCGCCACCGGAACCGGACGGACCGACCAGTGTTCGAGGTCTCGTTGCCCGACCTGTCGAACGCCGGCGAGACGCTCCGACTGCGCCACCGGGGAGAGGTCGTCTCCGTGCTCCGCTACGAGGACGCGCCCGAGGGAGAACTGCTGCGGAACGGGACGTGGCGCCCGGTCGGCGCGAGCGACTACCCTGTCGTCGTTGGCGACGCCGGAACCGCACGCGCGTTTGTTCTTCCCGACGCGCCGTCCGTGCCGCTCGCACCGATCCGAAACGCGAGCGAGCGGGTGCTGCTGGCCGGCTACACGCTTACCTCCGAACGCGTCGAACGGGCGCTCGTCGAAGCCGCCGACCGAGGTGCGACCGTCAAGGTGCTTCTCGAGGGGGACCCCGTCGGCGGCCTGTCGCGCCGACAGGGTGCTCGCCTCGATGCGCTCGTCGACGGCGGTATTCCTGTCAGGGTCGTCACCGGCGACCACGCCCGTTACGAGTACCACCACGCGAAGTACGCCGTCGCGGACGACCGCGCGGTCGTCCTGACGGAGAACTGGAAGCCGTCGGGGACGGGTGGCCACTCCTCCCGCGGCTGGGGTGTGGTCGTTTCGGACGGCGCGGTCGTCAGAGGGCTCGCCCGGACGTTCGACGAGGACTTCGCGTGGCGAGCAGCGACGCCGTGGCGGGAGTACCGTCGCGGTCGGACGTTCACGCCCACGAACGCCTCGCGTGGCGAGTTTCCGACCCGGACGGCACCCTCACGCGTCGACTACCGGAACGTCTCACTGCTCGTCGCGCCGGACAACGCCGGGAGCGCGCTCGCTTCCCGACTCCGGCGTTCGAACGAGTCGATCCGGGTCGTCCAGATGTCCGTCGGTGGCCCGGACGAACGGTTCCTCCGCGCGGCCGTCGACGCTGCTCGGCGCGGCGTCGACGTCCGGCTGCTGCTGTCCGGTGCGTGGTACGTCCGCGAGGAGAACGCCGCGCTCGCCGAGCGGCTCGAAGCCCTCGCCGAACGTGAGGGGATTCCACTTTCGGTCCGGCTGGCGGAGCCGGCCGGGTTCGAGAAGGTCCACGCGAAGGGCGTCGTAATCGACGACACGGTCGTGCTCGGCAGTCTCAACTGGAACTCGGCAGCCACGACGCGGAACCGGGAGGTGTTGCTCGCGCTCACCGGGCCGGAGGTCGCGGCGTACTACCGGCGTGTCTTCGACGCCGATTGGCGCGCCAGCGCCGGAAAGAGCGGGCCGACGACCGTCCCACTCGGCGTTGTCGGCGCGCTGAGCGTGGCTGCCGCCGGCTGTCTGCTCGCGGCGCGCCGTCTCGAGTTCGACTAGCAGCGCTCCTCACAGATCCGGTCGACGATGGTACCCGTCGAAAGCACCTCCTCCTCGTACCGCGGCTCGCGGGCCCCGACGCGGGTGACCTCGCAGTCGATGCCGCGGTCGGCGAGCGCCTGGCGGATAGCCTCGTCATCGTGGTGTTGGTCGTGGCCGAGCACGATGATGTCAGGGTCGAGCTCCTCGATGGGGACGAAGATGTCCTCGGTGTGACCGAGCCGCGCCGTGGTTACGGGGGCGAGCGCGTCCACCATGTCCCGACGCTGGCGGTCTGGGAGAACGGGGGGCTGTTTGTGCGTCACGTTCCCCCCGCGGGCGATTATGACGTGGAGCTCGTCACCCAGTGCACGCGCCTCGGTCAGGTAGTGGAGGTGGCCGGGATGCAGGAGATCGAAGGTGCCCTGTGCGACGACGCGCGTCATCGTCGGTCCCTCAGCTCGGCGTCGATGTCCGCCTGCGTGAAATCGAAGAAGGCGTCCTCGGGGAGGTCGACGTCGATGACGTCGAGGTCCCGGGGCTCGCCTTCCCGATCGAACGCCTGCCAGTCGTGGGGGCCGTAGGGTGCGCCAACGATGATGTGAACCTTTCCGGTCCCGAACGTCTGGAGGTCCTGCTCGGAGGGGCGGAGCACGCCGTTCGGATGCGAGTGGACGGAGCCGATCCGATTCGCTCCGGTCGGAACCATATCGGAGCGGACGGTGGCGCTGACGGGAGAGGAGGTCGTTCCGGGAATGACGAGTACGTCTGTCACGACGGTGCCGTCGCGGTCGAGGCCGAGGGAGTGGGCGTCTTCGCCACGGAGCAGCCCCATGTACTCGTCCGGATGGGCGTCCTCGGACGCCGACCGGGCGAACTCCAGGGCGTCGGCCGCGATGCCGATTATCTCGCTCGACCGGAACAGCCGCATACCTGGATTCGGTTCGGGCGACAACTAAGCGTTCCGATGCGGTCGGGACGGCCGGGAGGCCTCGCGTCAAGACCGGACGACAGCGTGTCCGTGCCACCCGTTCGCGGCAGGGGCGACAAGAGGCAAACCTTAACCGCGGACGGACCCCAGCGTGTATAAATGGTTCCACCTGCTGACGCCGGCGAGAGCGCCAGTGCGACCCGCTCGGGCCGCCGCGTCTATCGGCTCGACGACGGGTGTACGTTCGAGGACATCGAGGAGGGCGAACGCTACCACGCGACGGTCAACGGCGTCGTCGAGTACGGCGTCTTTGTCGACCTCTCCGATCACGTCTCGGGGCTCGTCCACGACTCCGTGCTCGACGGCGACTACGACGTCGGCGACGAACTCGTCGTCGAACTCGTCGAGATACGCGAAAACGGCGACCTCTCCTTCCACGAGAAGACGCCGACGGACGTGACGACGGTCGACGTGAGTCACGGTGAGGAAGCCGGCATCTCCGACCTCGCCGGAAAAATCGGCCACACCGTCCACGTAGAGGGGGAGGTCGTCCAGATCAAACAGACCGGGGGACCGACCCTGTTCCAGGTTCGCGACGGGACCGGTATCGTCCCCTGCGCGGCGTTCGAGGAGGCGGGCGTCCGCGCGTACCCCGAAATCGAGCTCGACGACGTCGTCCGCGTCACCGGCACGGTCGAACAGCGCGACGGCGCGCTCCAGGTCGAGGTCGACGACCTCGCACGCCTCCGCGGCGAGGCCGAGACCGAGGTCACCGACCGGCTCGCGGAGCGACTCGACGAGACGGCCGCACCCGCGGACGTCGAGCCGCTCATCGAGTGGGCCGAGTTCGAACCGATCCGTGCGGAGCTGCGCGACGTGGCAGAACGGCTCCGCCGAGCCGTGCTCGAGAACCGGCCGATCCGCATCCGACACCACGCCGACGGCGACGGGATGTGCGCATCCGTTCCCGTCCAGCTCGCGCTGGAACAGTTCATCGACTCGGTCCACGAGGACGGCGAGGCCGCCCGCCACCTGCTGAAGCGGCTCCCCGCGAAGGCGCCGTTCTACGAGATGGAGGACGTGACCCGCGACCTCAACTTCGCTCTGGAGGACCGGGAGCGTCACGGCCAGAAGCTCCCGCTGCTCTGCATGCTCGACAACGGCTCTACGGAGGAGGACACGCCGGCGTACCGCGCGCTGGCACAGTACGACATCCCCGTCGTCGTCGTCGACCACCACCATCCGGACCCGGAAGCCGTCGAGCCGCTCGTCGACGCGCACGTCAACCCCTACCTCCACGACGAGGACTACCGCATCACGACGGGGATGATGTGCGTCGAGCTCGCCCGGATGATCACTCCCGACCTGACGGAGTCGCTCCGGCACGTCCCGGCCGTCGCGGGGCTCTCCGACCGGTCGAGCGCGGACGCGATGGACGAGTATCTCGAACTCGCCGCCGAGGCCGGCTACGAGGAGGACGACCTCCACGACATCGGCGAGGCGCTCGACTACGCCGCTCACTGGCTCCGATACAACTCCGGCGACGCCGTCATCGAGGACGTGCTGAACCTCCGTGGCGACGACGAGCGCCACGAGCAGCTGGTCGAGTTCCTCTCCTCGCGTGCGGCCCGCGACGTGGACCGACAGCTCGAGGACGCGCTCCCACATATCGAACACGAGCGGCTCGACAACGACGCCCACCTCTACCGCATCGACGTTGACGAACACGCACACCGGTTCATCTACCCCGCACCGGGGAAGACGACCGGCGAACTCCACGACCGAAAGGTCCAGGAGACGGGCGACCCGGTCATCACGATCGGCTACGGCCCGGACTTCGCGGTGCTTCGCTCCGACGGCGTGCGGCTCGACATCCCCCGGATGGTCACCGAGCTGACCGAGGAGCTCCCGGGAGCCGGCGTCAGCGGCGGCGGCCACCTCGTCGTGGGCTCGATCAAGTTCGTCTCCGGCGCCCGCGAGGCGGTGCTCGACGCGCTCGTCGAGAAGATGGCCGAGGCGGAGCTCGACGAGGAGCTCCGGTCGACGCTCGCCGAGTAACGCCGGACGATATCTTATTCTACACGACGCTCGCCGGGCTTATCACACCCCCACGCGATACACCGTTCACATGGGGGACAAGTTCGCCGACCGCTCGGTTGGGGACGACGGACCGAGCGCGGCGATGTCGGGGAGAGACGGCGCGGCAGTGTACTACGTCGACCTCGACGGAAACCTCGGCTGGTGGACCGACGGGTTCCGCTCGCTGACCGGGTACAGTCAGGCGGAACTCTCCCGGATGCGAGCCGGCGACCTCTTCACGCCGGACGGGAGGCAGATGTTCACCGAACTTCTTTCCGGTGAGCAGCCGGAGCGCAGTTGGACCGGCGAGCTCGATCTACTCAGCAGCGACGGCGCGACGATCCCCTGTCGGCATGAGGCCGGCGTCGTAACAGACGCGGACGGCAACCCGATCGGCCTCGTCGCGGTGACGACCGGAGAAAGCGACGACGGAACACACGTGCCCCTCGGCACGTACCGTCGGATCATCGAGACGCTCGGTGCAGTGGTTGGTGACTTCGGCTCCGCAGGCACGCGGACCGAGATAGAGCGACGGGTGTGTGAAGGGCTCGTCGACTCGACGCTGTACACGGCAGCGTGGATCGGCCACAGAGCGCCCGACGGATCGGTCGCGCCCACGGTCTCGGCCGGGACGGAAACTGATGGAGAAGCCACGCCCGGAGCGCTCGACGGCGCCGACGACTACCCACCCGCCGAGGAAACGCTCGAAACCGGGGAGACGCGGGTCGTCCGCGTGGATACCGCGGAGCTTTCGGAGTCGTTCCGGTCGTTCGCGGCGGCGAACGGCGTCGCATCGGTCGTGAGCGTCCCGGTCGCCAGCGGCCCCACGACCGACAGCGTGCTCGTGGCGTGTTCGGACCGCCCCGAGGGGTTCGACGACGTCGAAGCGTGGGCGTTCGAACAGCTTGGCCGTATCGTCGGCTTCGCGGTGAACGCTGCACACACGGAACGAATCGTTCTCTCAGAGCCGGTCGTCGAACTCGAGTTCCGGCTGACGAGCACGGAGCTCCCGCTCATCCGGCTCGCGCGTGAAGAGCAGATTACCGGGCGGATGGAGTGGATGACGCGGGAGACCGACGGGACCGTCGTGCAGTACTTTACCATCGACGGCGCCGACGCGGAGACGGTGGTCGAGTCGGTGACGGCCGCCGACCACGTCATCTCGTGTACGCCGGTCGGTGAAGGGGCGACGAACCTCTACGAGATTCGCCTCTCGAAATCGGTCGTGGTGGAGTTGCTCGACGCCGGCGCGAAGACCCGAAGCATCAGAATCGAGGACGAAGGGGCGAGCATCGTCACGACCGTCCCGCAGGATACGGACATCAGAAACGTGTTACAGCAGGTGCGCTCCGTGTATCCGGACGCGGAGCTCGCCGCAAAACGGACGCTCGACGACCCGGATGGAGACAGCGACGACCCCCGGTTGAACGGCGTCTCCTTGACCGAACGACAGATGGACGCGCTCGCCGGTGCGTTCGAGGAAGGGTACTTCGAATGGCCCCGGGAGGCGACGGCCGAGGAAGTCGCGGAACGGCTCGACATCTCCGCCGCGACGCTCCACTACCATCTCCGGCGCGCGGAGCGCGCGCTCGTC
>Ga0207771_101132_pt1 | contig 12535 bp, 10 predicted proteins | sample A23M2SouthBayCA_2_FD_187731 | JGI IMG/M metagenome (GOLD analysis project Ga0207771, IMG submission 187731) | Aerobic enrichment media microbial communities from Eden Landing Ponds, California, USA - A23 M2 (2) (SPAdes) | ecosystem: Environmental > Aquatic > Marine > Unclassified | place...
GTCCTTGATCGATGAGATGCTCTCCGAGCCGATCGATAAAGGTGCTTTTTCCAACGCCGGGGATACCGGTTATGCCGACACGGACAGCTGAACCCGTGTGAGGAAGGCAAGATTCCAGAATCTGTCGCGCTATGTCATGATCTTCGGCTTTTACACTTTCAATCAGCGTGATGGCTTTGCTAAGAGCTTTGCGATCTCCTTTCAACAAATCTCGGGCAAGTTCGGGATTATCCTCTGCCTTTCGGGCTTTTTGACGAAAACGTTTGCGGCTGGCCGCCCTTTTAGACTCAGTCTCCTGCGGGCTATTGGAAGAGGGTTCGGATGTATCGTTTGGAGCCAAGGTAGTCAGTTTTGATTAATAGACGTACGCCGTGTTATCGTTCGTAAATTGGTTATCCGGTTAGCTGATATATTAAACGGAATCACTGTGCGCCTCAATCAGCAGGTTCATAATGTCGTGAGCCGCCGCAGGTATTTTGGAGCCTGGACCGAAGATAGATACTACGCCGGCTTCATACAATTCATCATAATCCTGTCGAGGTATGACGCCGCCGACGACCACCATGATGTCATCTCGCTCCTCTTCTTTTAGTTGTTCTATGAGTCCCGGCACCAGCGAGCTGTGCGCTCCGGCTTGACTGGAAACGCCAATTATATGGACATCATTCTCGATGGCTTGACGAGCCACTTCTTCGGGGGTCTGAAAGAGCGGTGCAATATCGACGTCAAAACCCAGGTCCGCAAAACTGCTGGCGATGACCTTTGCCCCCCTGTCATGTCCGTCCTGTCCCATCTTGGCAATCAAGATACGCGGACGTCGCCCGTCGGTCGACTCGAATTTTTTCGTCAACTCCCGGACGTCCTGAAATTCCTGGTCCTGTTCCATTTCTTCTGAATAAATTCCCGGTCTGATTTTATTTTCAACCTGGTAACGACCAAACTCTTTCTCAAGTGCACTTGAAATTTCACCCAGGGTGGCCCCTTTTCGTGCGGCGTTCACCGAAAGATCCAGCAGATTTCCATCTCCCGTGGAAGCACAACGGGTGAGAGCATCCAGGGAAGCATTCACCTCACTTTCGTTACGTTCTTCTTTAAGTTTTTCAAGACGGTCGACCTGGGCATTGCGAACTTCGGTGTTGTCAATTTTGAGTATCTCAAGGGGGTCCTCCTCATCCACCTGATACTTGTTAACACCGATAATAGAGTCTTTTCCGGCGTCAATGCGAGACTGTTTCCGGGCGGCTGACTCTTCAATACGTTGATTCGGAAGCCCCTTTTCAATAGCGGCAGCCATGCCGCCGTATTCTTCCACTTCCTGGATATGTTTCCAGGCTTTACGGGCCAATTGATCCGTCAGATATTCTACATAGTACGACCCTGCCCATGGATCTACGGCATGTATAATATCCGATTCTTCCTGGAGAAACAATTGGGTATTGCGTGCAATGCGGGCCGAAAAATCCGAGGGCAGCGCGATGGCTTCGTCCAATGCGTTGGTATGCAGAGATTGGGTGTGGCCCAAGACGGCGGCCATTGCTTCAATAGTGGTTCGGGAGACATTGTTGAATGGATCCTGTTCTGTCAGGGACCATCCGGAGGTTTGTGAATGGGTACGTAAAGACATCGACTTGGGATTCTGTGGGTCGAACTGTTTCATCAGCTTGGCCCATAACATGCGTCCCGCTCTCAACTTGGCGATTTCCATGAAATGATTCATGCCGATACCCCAGAAAAATGAAATGCGTGGAGCAAAATCATCGATATCCAATCCGGCGTCCAGCCCGGTCCGAACGTATTCCAGGCCGTCTGCCAGCGTATAGGCAAGTTCTATATCAGCGGTGGCCCCGGCTTCCTGCATGTGATAACCCGAAACGCTGATCGAATTGAATTTAGGCATGTGACGGGAGGTGTACTCAAAGATATCACTGATAATGCGCAGGGAGGGAGTTGGGGGATAAATATAGGTGTTGCGAACCATGAATTCCTTTAGAATATCGTTCTGGATGGTGCCGGCCAGCTTTTCCGGTTCCACCCCCTGTTGTTCTGCAGCTACAATGTAAAAGGCCATAATGGGGAGTACGGCTCCATTCATGGTCATTGAAACCGAAACTTCGTCCAGGGGTATTTGATCAAACAAAATTTCCATGTCCTTGATCGAGTCCACTGCCACTCCCGCTTTACCGACATCGCCCGTAACCCGTTCATTATCGGAATCATAGCCACGATGAGTCGCCAGGTCAAATGCAACGGAGAGACCTTTTTGTCCGGCTGCAAGGGAGCGACGGTAAAATGCATTGGTCTCTTCGGCGGTCGAGAAACCGGCATATTGTCGAATGGTCCACGGCCGAACGGTATACATGGTCGAGTACGGTCCGCGCAAAAAAGGAGGGATGCCGGCGGCGTAATCCAGGTGTTCCATGTCGAGTAAGTCGGATTCATGGAAAGTGGATTTTATAATGATTTCTTCCGGCGGTTTCCAATTCTTCCAGTCACGGGCTTGTCGTTCATTTGAGTGCTCGGTATTGTTTTCGGGTCGATAGTCCCTGTTGGTAAAGTCAACGCGCATAGATTTAAACTTGCTGGTTGGATTGATATTTATAGGATGTATTTTCGCCTGTGACGCCCAGTTGCCGGTGCAGGATTTGCAGCAATTCGAGTCGGTTGGTTTTCCGGTGTATAAAGTAATCTACTCCCTGCTCTCTAAAGCGTTCCACCTGATCGACAGGATGCCCTGCAATGCAAAGCGTGGGAGGCGACTCTAAATTATGAAGCCAAGAAGACAGGTTTTCGACCATCTCTCCGTATTTATCGTCCGGAGCACAGAAAACCAGGATCTCGGGATTAACCTCGCGTATCTTTTCTTTAGCTTCATCAAATGCATCAAAGCCCAGTGGTTCTACCAGGTTGTAGCCGGCACATCCCAGTAAGTTGGCTGCAAAATTAACTCGTTGTTTGCGTCGAGCCGGATTTCCCATCGGGATAAAGAGAACGGTGGGTACGGTTCCGGTATTTGCACTGAAAGCCTCCGTTTGCTTGCGCAGCTTTTCGAATGGTTGAGGCCCGCGTCCCGGGTGCAAAGTTTGCAGGAATTCTCGAGAAGGTTTCACCAGGGTATTCAGTACATCTCCCAGAAATGCTCCGTTTTGAAATGCATCCGACAGCGATTCCAGTAGCTGATGTTCATCGATATTATAATTGTTATCGCTTCGCAGCAGTGATGAGGAAGTGTAGGCAGTCACGGTGGTATCCGGTACGGTATCATCGGGATCAGGATACTGGTTGACACCGATGAAGGCCGTCTCGCCTTTTGCAATAGACTCATTCCGTTTTTGGCGAGTCCGGTTGATGACCGACTGAAGGTATCCGTTCCGAACGGATTTAACGAATCCTCCCTGTTTTTCGATTTCCTGGAAGAAATTCCAGGCATGGCGAGCGAGTTCGTCTGTCAGGGTCTCAATATAATAGGATCCCCCCGACGGATCCGCTACTTTGTCAAAGTGAGATTCTTCCCGCATGATATGTTGTATGTTGCGTGCAATGCGTTGTGAGAAATCACCGGGCTTGCGAAAAGGTAGATCATGAGGAGCAATTTGCAGGGAGTTGCAACCACCGATGACAGCGGACAGCGCCTGGCTTGTGTTGCGTACTAAATTATTATAAGCATCGTATTTGGAGTGCGACCAGGTACTTGTTGAAGCGTGAATGACGGCCGGATCGGGTTCTTCTCCCTCTGGCAGATAAGCTGCCAGAACGCGAGACCAGAGCAATCGCAAAGCTCTTAACTTGGCAATTTCGAGGAAATAGCTGGTTCCGACGGGGACGGCAAAATGCAGATGCTGCTCCACCTCGGATGGGCTGCATTCGAGGTCGGTTAAACGCGCCATATATGACTGACCAATCGCCAGGGCGATTCCGAGTTCCTGTACGTTTGAAGCACCGCTGTAATGATAGGGGGGTAGGTTAACGGCCAGGGGACGAGCTCCGGGAAGGGTCGCTTGACTGTAATGAACCATATGAGCCGCCGTGCGGGAAATTTGCTCCGGTTTAGACAGCCAGCGACCGTTTGCGACAGCATATGTAAAAGGATCATATGTAAAAGCCGCCTTAACACGGTGAGGATCAAGCTTGCGCGCACTGACCTCATTGGATAGCATTGCGAGATAGGCCGGCGTTGCCATATCGGTATCCAGGTAAAGGGAAATCTCTTCCAGGTTGATAGACTCCAGCAGCGTAGAAAAATCATGCTGATTTTGAACATTAATTCCTTCAAGGTCGCCCCCTAACATGCTATCAGACGGGTGCGGCTTCATTTTAAAGCTGAGACTCTCGCTTCCTTTTTTCAGGGCATGCTGGGATGCGTGATTGGCTGACTCCGCCTTTCGGTCATATATAGCTTCTCGAATAAGCCAGCGGTTACCCGTGGGATCGCTCCCCCGTACAAAAGGGAAACGGCCGGGCTCCTGCTTCAAATAATCCAGGGATTCCAGATCCTCTCTTCGATAAAAAGGATAGATCGGGAAAGTATCGATCGGCTTCCAGGTGAGATGTTCTCGATAATCCTTTCCTTGTAAATCTTCGTGAATTTGGGCCTCCCACTCTTCCAGTGAAATTGGTGGAAATTCAGGGAAAAGCTGACTTGATGAAGCTGTTTCTTCCGATTTTGAATGGCTCATAGCTCGATGGATGCGTGTATTGGTCTTAAATTACACATTGGAAAACCAGTGTTTACTTACTAATATAACATATCAGAATCTCAAGAGGTTCGTCGATTTAAAAATGATTTATTCAGGACTGTTTTTGGAAAGCTCGACTGCGGTGCCGAAGTATTCAGGTTTCCGGTTCAAAAAGGAATGATATAAACAAGTGCACAGGCGTTTATATCATTTTTTAATGAATGCTCAACGGAGGCCAGATCGAGAAAAACTTTTGAACGAGGAACCGTCGCCCGGCTTTCAAAGGCCCTGTTAAAAACTATTACGTAAACCAAGTAATGAAATAATTTATGGAAACTCCTGATACAAGTTCATATCCGCCTCTTACTCAGCTTACAGAAGATGAAAAAATGTTAGCGGATGCAGCTGAAGAGTTTGCAGAGAATGTATTAAAACCTAAAGTCAATGAGATGGAAGAGCAGGCCCGGCTCGATCCGGATATAATAGAAGCTTTTTTTGATATGGGGTTTATGGGCATAGAGGTTCCGTCCGAATATGAGGGGGGAGACGGTACGTTTTTCATGTCTATCTTGGCGATTGAGCAGATATCGAAAGTGGACGCTTCTGCTTCTGTGTTTATGGATGTCCAGAATACACTTGTAAATAATGCTTTTTTGCGTTTTGGATCAGAGCCGTTGAAAGCCAAATATTTACCGGAGTTGGCGACGCAAAAAGTGGGGGCGTATTGTTTGTCGGAAGCAGAATCCGGCAGTGATGCATTTTCGTTGAAAACCCGAGCCGAGGAGGCAGGGGATGAGTACGTGTTGAATGGTTCCAAAATGTGGATAACGAATGCAAAAGAAGCGGAGGTGTTTGTCATCTTTGCGAATCTTGATCCCAGCCAGGGATACAAGGGTATTACCGCGTTTGTGGCGGAGCGTGACATGGAAGGTCTGACCGTGTCCAAAAAAGAGGATAAACTGGGCATACGAGCCAGTTCAACCGCCGAAGTGTTGCTGGAGAATTGCCGTATCCCCAAAGAAAATCGATTGGGTGAAGTTGGCAAGGGCTACCGTGTAGCCATGGAAGTGTTAAACGAGGGCCGCATCGGGATAGGAGCTCAGATGGTTGGCATTGCTGAAGGAGCTTTTGAGGCAGCCAAGGCTTATACGAGCGAACGAAAACAGTTTGGCCGGGCCATTTCCGATTTTCAGGCCGTTCAGTTTCAATTGGCTCGTATGGCAACTGATATTGAAACCGCCCGACTGATGGTCTATAACGCCGCCCGGAAAAAGGAAGCGGGCGAAGACTTTAAGAAGGATTCGGCTATGGCGAAGTATTATGCCTCGGAGGTGGCCGAACGAGTGACTTCGCAGGCGGTTGAACTCTTCGGGGGTTATGGATATGTAAAAGAATACCCGGTGGAAAAGTTCTACAGGGACGCCAAAATTGGAAAAATCTATGAAGGAACTTCCAATATGCAGCTGCAGACAATTGCCAAGAATATTTTGAAATAAATGCCAGGGGACGTGCCGTTCGAAACGCATCCTGATCGCATCTTGTTGGATTCTGGTAGAGTTAAAAGGCCGGTAGGGAATGATTTTATTCGCTCTGTAGTTATTGAATTAGTTCAATAAACAAAACGACCGATCCATATTATCTTAAAATGAAATCCACTCGGGTCATGGATCAACAGCAAATTGAGTCCCTGAAGAAGCACAGTAAAAACGAGGAATCTTTTCAGTTTCTGCAAGAAGAATTTGAACGGATAGATCAAAAGAGACAGGAGCTGGAACAGCAGCTTCAACTGTTGGAGTCAGCCATCCGGAACGACTACGATGGTATTATCATAACCAACCTTCCCCTGGATAAGCCCGGTCCCCGGATTGTATATGCCAACGAAGGATTTGAAAAGATCACGGGATATGACCGACGACAGGTAATCGGAGAAACGCCCCGTATCCTACAGGGCGAAAAAACGGATGAGCAAACGTTGAGTCGTCTTCGCAGAAAACTGGAAAACGGACAGTCATTTTTTGGAAGACTCATTAATTACCGGAAGGATGGTTCCGAGTTCGTTAATCAATTTGACGTGCATCCCCTCCGCAACGCAGAGGGAGAGATCACCCACTGGGTTTCATACATGCATGATATTACCGAGCGAAAAAGGGCGGAACGCAATGTCGTTGATACCGAAATAGAGTTTGACGAACTTAGGCAAGAGTCAAAACGGACGCTCCTGGATATTGATGAAGATGGAAATATCATCAAGGCCAATCGGGCATTTCGGGACCTGGTTGGGTATGACCAGCAGGAGCTGCAACAAATTAAGGTGTGGGAGCTGGTTACCGAGAAGTACAGGGAGTCGCTGCGCGATCGTTTTGAAGGAAAGAAAGGGCAGCAGGATTTTGAGGGCCAACCCTACCGAGTTATCATTTGTCACAAGTCGGGTGCTGCCTTGCAGGTAGAAATCAACACGCGGGTCATGAATTTGCAGGACCGCCGCATCATAAGGGGGGATGTAAAAAACATCACATTTCAGAAGCGGGTTGTACGTAAATTAAAGGAACGCAAGGAAGATTTTAAGCGGCTATTTCGGAATGTAACCGACTTTACGTATCGCATAGAGAAAGACGAGGAGGGTCAGTATCATTTCGAGGCCCTGTCCGAGGATTTTCCCGAGTTGACCGGCTATTACGAAGATGAGTTTATTCAGCATGGCTCCTGGGAGAAATTGATTCATCCTGAAGATGTTGAAAAAGCCGCCAACCACCTGGAAGTTGCATTTCAGGGACAATCGCATACTGAAATTTACCGTATAGTGCAGAGTGATGGCTCTTACCGAACGATATTGGATTACGTAAAACCGTTGAGAGAGAAGGAAGGATCAGATGGAGTTACAGCGGTACGGGGTTCGGTCAGTTCCCACCTGGAGGTACAGCCTGCAACACAGGAGTAGCAAGTCGGTAAATCAGGCCTCTGCTTGTTGTTCCAATTTAGTTTTGAAAGCCATGGCATAGATTTTCATCTGTTTGATCATGGCTGCCAGGCCGTTTGCCCGGGTAGCGGAAAGGTGTTCCTGCATACCAATCTTCTCAATAAATTTCGGAGGCTTGGTCAATATGGTCTCGGGATGTTGCCGGTCGTACACCCGCATTAACAGGCTAATCAAACCTTTTACGATAGCGGCATCGCTGTCTGCTTTGAATTTTACTTTATTACCTTCCAGGTCGGCCACCAGCCAGACGTTGGATTGACAACCTTTTACCATGTTTTCTTCTGTTTTGTGCTCCTCCTCCAAAGGTTCGAGCTGATCCCCCTGTTTAATAATATGCTTGTACTTTTCCGTCCAATCACTCAGGGCTGAAAACTCTCTAACAATCCGATCCTGGATTTCGTCAATATCGTTGGGGGTATTGGTCTCTTTGTTGCTCATAGGTATTAAATGACTGGAATTCTAGGTATCAATGCATGTCGGTTAATAGGCGGAGCTGAACTTGTTTTCCCATTATTGACCTGTAATCTAGCCAATTACGGGCAAATGTCGGTTTCTATAGATATAAAATCCCCGTTTGTATTAAGTCTAAATCAACATGACCATTAACAACGAGCTCAATATAGCCTTATTGGAATTGATCCCCAAACCTTCATGGAAGATTTGGTTGCCGGGGTCTGTTGCATTATTGCAATTGAGGCGAAGCACTATGTTGGATACCTGCAATAGATGGGGAAATTTATATTCTGATAACGTATTGGAAGATCTCTTCAAAATGGCATTAGTCCAGTCTTTTAAAAAAAAGATAAGCATTTGATTTCAATTCGGCATTGTCCTTGCATCCTAATAGTACAGAAGTAGTTGACGCAATTGATTTAAAGTCGATTGATGGGTAGTAATCGCTAGTAATTCCTTTGGTGTTTAGATTGATTCAGGTTAGAGGTTAAGGTGATATCAGCTGAGAATCCGTAGCTTTCTAAGCAATGCCTACTTCTCCTTAGCTGATTGGGCGGCAGTGGGATTTTGCCTGCTGCCGTCCATAATTTTCAAATGAGTATGAAAGTGAAAAATATAATGAGCGACCGTTCTGTCGAGAAGGATACAAAATATATTTTGGTGGTAGATGACGAACCTGAAATTCGTCAGTCATTGAAAATTATTTTGGATGACTGCGGATATGTTTCTTCAATTGCAAGTACGGGCAAGCAAGCTTTACAAAAATTTGATGAAGAGCAATTTGACTTGGTAATAACCGATATTCGTATGCCCGAGATGGGTGGACTTGATGTAATTGAACAATTGAGAAAAAAAGGTCATGATGTTCCCATACTTATAATTACTGCATATGTCTATAAAGAAATGGCTGTTCGGGCAATGCAGTTGGGGGCTTCGGGATATTTGCTGAAACCGATCGATTTTGACGAATTAATAAGCCAGGTGGAAATGCTGTTGGATGTTTAATAACTTAAATAGGTCAATTTGGGTTGTTGGCATATCGCTTTTTAGCATATTGAAGCCTAAGCCAATCTTGCCAGCTCGTTGAGGCAGTCTGACAAGATTGGCAGGTGTTATGACCCTTTCGAAAAGCGCGGGCTATTTTGCCCGGTATCGGTAGATTGACGCATTTTTTTGCCTCTTCCCCTTGTTGTTCAAACCATTCCCGGGCCATTTCGTCGAACGTTTGTATCCGGGGACCCGCAAAATCAGGAACCCGGCCCCCCGGACCTCCTCCGACCAGAGATACCAATCGCTGAGCCACTTCTGAAGGATCTATGCTTTGAAAAATAAAATAGCGCGGCAGCAACATAAGGAGGGGGAGTTTATTAAAATATTTCAGCCCCGAGTCGATGAGTGTATGAAATTGGGTAGTTCGCAAGATAGTGAATGGGACTCCGGAAGACTCAATATAGTCTTCGGCAGTCTGTTTGTATTGATAGTATTGCAAGGGAATTTGCTCGACCCCGATAATAGATGGATAGACGAAATGGGAAACTTTTTGTTTTCGGGCCAGATCCACGAGTTGGCGGGTTCCTTTCAAATCCACCTTCTCGGGGTTTTTTGCCGGGCTGGTTGCGGCATGTATAATCAGGTCCACCTCATTTACGGCCAGGGTTAAATTCGTTCCGTCGGCAAGATTTCCTTGTATCCAATCCACCGATTTGTCCAGGTTTTCGGGGCGGGGCTTGCGGCTCAGCAAACGTAATTGATAGTTTTGTCCGAGCAGGGGTACGAGCGATTTACCCAAGGTGCCGGTAGCACCCGTTATAAGTATGGTCTTCATGCTGACATAGAGTATTAACCGATTCCGGAATAAGTGTGATAGATCATGTCATGTGTCCGTTTCAGAAGTCAAAGGATAGGGATAAGAATAACTGATTGCAAAAAGCTGAATAACGTAAGATATTAAGGACAAGCCGCATCTTTTAATACTTGATGGTGCTGCATCAACTATCTTCAAGAACATATATTTATGTCTGGCCCATTAAAAGAAGCACCTCGCATTCATATTAATCGATCGCTGGTTATTACAGTCATCCTGTTCGTACTGGCAGGTTGTTGTATGATTGTACTGACCAATACGGCGATTAATATGTTATCGGCATCCCGTTCCTATACTGCTATGCAGGCCATGTGGTCGCAATCACAACATACGGCCGTAAACCAGCTAAGTCGCTATGCGCATTCCGGCGATGAGTATTTTTATCGTGAATATCAAACCTCTCTGGAATCTATTAAAGGTATACGAATGGCCCTGGATGAATTGCATGTCGAGCATCCAGATCCGAAAGTGATTTATCGCGGATTTGATAAAACACGTCTCCACCCCGCCGATATTACCGGTATGATTACCGCCTTTAAGCGGTTTGGCTATGTAACCGACCTTGAATCCTTTTATCAAAAATGGAACCGGGTGTATGAGAAAGCGGGAAGACTGGATGAACTGGGGCAAAAGGTCAGGAGGGTTCGAGAACAGCATCCCCCGGACCAGGCTGCGATTGAAAATACCATGAAAGAAATCAGGATGCTTAGTGAGGATTTAATGACCGAGAAGCGGATGTTGCTGATCGAGTTATCTACCCAGGCTCGCAACATACGTCAATTGGCGATATGGCTTATTGTATTTGTAGGCATTATCCTTGTTATTACCGGTGTTTTGGTGTCGGTGCGAGTAAGCAAAAGCGTACGGCAATGGAGAGAAGTGTTGGAGGAGCGTACTTACCTCGCGTCCTTTCCGGAAAATAATCCGACTCCCATCGTTCATGTGGACTCTAACGGAAAAGTTATTTATCAGAACGCAGCTTCCCGTAAGTTGTTCCCTGAGCTGACAGCAAAAAAAGAAAGGCATCCGTTTTTGCATGATATTTCCAGGATCAGACAACAAGCGGACGCCGACCAGAATGTGATTTCCCGGGAGGTACAGGTTGGAAAGGCCACGTACCAGCAAACCATTTTCTATGTGGAGCCGCTCGATGCTCTTTACGTTTATGCCGTTGATATTACTCATCAGAAGAAGAGCGAGCAAAGGGTGCGAAAGTCGCTTCGGGAAAAAGAAATTTTACTTGGGGAAATACATCACCGCGTGAAGAACAATTTGGCGGTGGTTTCCGGGCTGCTTGAAATGCAGATGATGCAAATGCAGGATGAAGAAGCACGACAGGCACTGAAGGATAGCCAGGCTCGGATCCAATCGATGGCAACGATTCACGAGATCCTGTATGATTCAGACCGATTCTCCGAGGTGAATTTGCGTTCCTATTTAAATGAACTCAAGGAGTATATTTTAGGTGCTTACCAAAAGAATGGGACCCAAATTGAGATCCAGGCCGAGGTGGAAGATGTCCAACTGAATATCAACCAGGCGATCCCGTGCGGTTTGATCCTCAATGAATTGATGTCGAACGCCATACAACATGGTTTTGATCATCAGGAAACAGGCCTCGTACGGGTGCAGCTAACAGAAGTTGATAACAGAGTTATGATGGCTGTGGAAGACAATGGAAAGGGATTGCCTGCAGATTTTGATTATGGGGAAGCCAGCTCGATGGGCATGACCATCATAGATACGCTTATTAAGCAATTGGGTGGAGAGCTGGAAATTAAACGCGACCCGGTAACAAAGTTCAGCATAACCTTTGAGAAATCCGACGCTGCCGGATCAAGTAATAATCTGTTTTAAAATTAACTTCTAGTAAAACTGACATGATACAAATGATGACGAAATGGACACGTGCCGCCATAGCCGGGTTTATTGCCAGTTTATGTATGTTTATACTTTTGTATCTCGGTATTTATGTAACCGGATGGGCTCCCTTTAACATCACCCCCTCCGCAGCCTTTTTGGAAAATCTTGGCGTGAACATCGGTCCTCTGCCCCTGATAGTGCACTTTTTCTATGGCATGTTCTGGTCGGTGGTATTAGTCTATATCTTTGAAAACGATGTGAGCGTTTCAAAAGGATTGCTCATGGCCTTGGCACTCTGGTTATTTATGATGATCGTGTACAGCCCGATTATTGGTTGGGGCATGTTCGGATTTGGCTTTGCCCATTTGCTGGGATCAGATCATATGCTTTACCTGAGGCCGGGCTTGTCTTATTTGATATCGACGATGATACTACACCTGGTTTACGGGACGGTTATCGGATGGTTGAACGCCCGATGGATCAAAGATTGAGTGCCGGGAGTCTGTAGGACTTTCACAACTCTCCTGCAAATACCAAACGCCGTCGGGGTATTCGTTTCGAGCCGGAAAGACCGACAGGCTTCCGGAGTATCAGGACTTCACCAACTCGTCCTTGTCCTCATCTTGTTCACGTTTGAGCTTTTCGTGCTCCTCTTTTTTGCGCTTTTTGAAATTGATCCACCGAAAACCGTAACGCCGGTGCATT
>Ga0207771_101133_pt1 | contig 12531 bp, 8 predicted proteins | sample A23M2SouthBayCA_2_FD_187731 | JGI IMG/M metagenome (GOLD analysis project Ga0207771, IMG submission 187731) | Aerobic enrichment media microbial communities from Eden Landing Ponds, California, USA - A23 M2 (2) (SPAdes) | ecosystem: Environmental > Aquatic > Marine > Unclassified | place...
CGCTATGGCGGTCGTTCGAGCGGGTGCCAACCCGGATCTGGCGGCAACTGCTCCGTCGGTCAGCGACCGCCTGCGATCCCGGCGAGCATGGGGCGATGGATGCCACCTTTTTCGACCGCGAAGCGGCATCCAGCCACTACGTCGACCGGTCGGATCGCCACATACGGACGCTGAAAACGACGGCCCTCGTTGATACAGAATCGTGTGCCGTGCTCGACCTCCACTGTTCGGCACACTGGCCTCACGATACACAGGTGGGCCGTCGGGTAGCGCTACGCAACACCGACGAAATCGAGAGTCTCGCCGGCGATAAAGGGTATGACGATCAGTCACTGCGGGACGCACTCCGCGCCGAAGGCGTCCGGCCGGTCATCAGACACCGGCTGTTCGCTCACTACGATTACGCCCACAACGCACGGTTGGACAGCGATCTCTACGGGCAACGCTGGATGGCCGAGAGTGTTTCTCGGCCATCAAGCGCCGATTCGAGTCCGCTGTCAGGCCGAGCGCTTGGTACCGTGAATTCAGAGAACTTGTGCTCACTGTCGCCGTCTACAACCTCGAACAAGCTATCAAGGAGTGATCGCTACGCCGTCTGTGGATTCAACAAGGCAGTTGAGACTGGTATTCTACAGGCGGAACTCAATTGATTCAATAGCTTCCGTCGCTCATCGAGGAGTGACTCCACACGTCAAATACATCCTTCATGCACTGGCTATGCTGACCGTCGAGACGCCTGCAACAGATGTCTTCCGAACACACCGCACTACACCGTCTATTCGAGGGTCTCCGAAGAGGACGGCGTAGAACCGCTCTCAGAGGAGCGAGTGTATCGACTGCTGAAAGAGCAATCGTTTCTTGGTATCACCGAATCGAACCACACTGGTGGTGGGCGTGGTGAGGGAAGTTATCTGGAACATCGATTGTTGCAAAACCCGGACATCGTCCTTCAGGCGTTCGGTCGTGAAGACTGACTGAGGCCCCCACCCTCTTTTCTCGATACACTCGTTGCGAGGGGAGAGGGTGGTGAGTATAAGATTCAAAGGTTAGCGAAAAGGCTTCTACTGCCAACATTGGGCGGTGAGGGCGGTTATTGACTCCACGCTTTTCTCACCGTGTGGGGCGGAGTCGGGGGCCTGTATAGTTTGAAAGTCCTCGGTCGCGGCCGCTGTGTGACATCTCTTCGCTTCGATCGGAGAGGGATTCCACAGACGATCATGTGAACGCGACCGACCCCGCATTCTATCGCCCCAGAGGGGTGCGGGGGAACCCACAGATCAACTATGGGACATCGAGCACTCGTTGCCTACGAACGGCCGGATGGACTGTACAACTGCCACTACTCACACTGGGGCGCAATGAACCTCAGGCTCACGGACGCATTGTCGACGGTGACACCCTTCGGCGGTCACACACCCTCGGACCACGTTCAAGACTACTTCGAGAAACTTCTTGAAACACCTCGTGACACCACTTCCTTCTCATCGCAGACGAACGATTGTCCGATCGATCTCGACCCACTAGAGGTTGCGATCACCCTCGACGACATCGCCTTCACGACGCTCGATTACCTTCATCACGAAGCATTCTACGTCGTCTTGGAGTCCTTCGAGGTCACGCCCTACCGAACGTGCTGGCTTGGGCTCACACAGGATGCAGAGACAATCGAGGCGGCACCGACGATCGGCAATGGCGCGTGCTACACCGTCCGGTGGTACGAGGGCGTCCCCGTTGGCGATGGCGTGATGCGCGGTCGCTGTAAGGCACTCAAAGACGTGACTGGTGATATGCTTGACCGCGGTGTCTTCGACGAAGAGAGTGCGACGAGATATATGGTCCAGAAACTCAGGGCCTGGTGTCGCGAGCAAGAAGTCCACGTCACTCGCCCCGCACAGCCGTAGTTTATCGTGCCCCGACGGGCGAGGGCGCACTCATTGCCCTTTCAACTATGACCGAGAACGAACTTGCAGAACTCGTCGACGCCGAGCAGCAACTCCAAGCACTCCTCGTCACCACGGCCGAAGGGGGAGTACCCGAACTCGCACTCATCTCGATCCTTCGTGACTACGCCGATCTCGTCGAAGCACAGGGATACGTGCCTCGGACGTGGCGACGGTAGGAGCTGACGACACCCACGCCGACGCATTTTATCGCCCCCTGAGGGGTGCGGGGCGCATTGGCCTCGCACTTCGCTATGAGTGATACAGAACATCCACTCGATTTCCTTGACGCACCGACTCGCATTCTGAAACGCGCCCAGTACGAAGCCCTGACGTTCGAACTCTTCGAGACGAATGTCCTCGTTCGCAACGAGAACTACACCGATCCTGAGAACCACGAGTATCTCGTCGAGATCGAAGACGGCCTCCCAGTGTCGTGTCCTTGCCCTGCAGACAAACACTACGATAATGCATGCAAGCACCGTGTTGCCGTGGCGATGCGCCGTCCAATCCTTGACTTTGCGAATGAGGCCAAACTAGTTGCAGATGGGGGCTCGACAACCCGGGAGCGTCGGAGCGCTACCTCCTCTCTTGACGAGCTAGGCGGCGAGCGGAGGGATACTGAAGACGATCTCGAGGACTGTGATTGCGATGACCTCCACGATGCGTTTCCGTGCTGGGAGTGCTATCGAATCGGCAGACAAACGTTCGGGTGACTCGCAACGTCGTCCCTCCTCGGATAGCAGATTGCGAGGACATCTTTGTCTACATCCTCCACACAGCCACGACTCCCGCCTGATTTTATCGCCCTATGGAATATCGGTGGACACACACCAGATTTTGAGTGATTACCGCCATGACCAGTATTTCTTTTGTCTATACAGATGCTGTCGGTTGTGTTCCATAGATCTCTTTTGGCTGAAGACTCCGGAAATATGGTGTGTCAATATGTCTTAGTCCGTAGAGGGGTATTCGTTTATTCCGGCAGCAAAGTAGATGACAAAGACAGCGGAAATGTGGTGTCTGTGTCGACCTGTACCGCTCTGTTCAGGTTTGAGTTCTTGGATGAAATATAACTTTGAAACAGGTGTGTCTCTACAGGCGGAGCGAGCCAAATACTTCGGATCGTACGAGTATCTTCGATTTCTGTGATGACGAACCCTACCGAAGTCTTTCAAGGGTCCATGAAGAACTACCCTGCACGTACAATATATCCATTCTCGGAAGGTCGCGTATGTCGATCTCTCAAAGAATAGCCATTCCTTGGATCACCGAATCGAATCACACTGGCGGTGGTCAAGGCGAGAGAGCTATCTTGAACACCGACTTCTCCGGAGGCCGGAAGTCGTCGTCAAGGCATTGGGTAGCTTCGAAACGGCGTAGTGATCCTGTCTTCACTCGTTGCGTGGTGTGTAGGCATCATACCTCAAATTCTGCTCTGGAATTCGGTTCTCTCTATTGATGCTCCGATGGGTTTATCTCGATAACCTAAGTTACCCAAATCATGGACGACGTACGCGAGGCGACTGTAGATCTCCTTGCGGACAAACCTGAGGCAGAAGATGCGCTCAGGGAGATTCTTGAAGTTAATGAAGAGGGGACATGGGCCTATGATGACCTCTCGATTGACTCTGGTACATTCGGTGAAATCGTCTCTCGTGGGATCGTAGAAGATCGAGCGGATGGATATCGGATTGCTGATCGACACGCTGTACAAGCTGTTTTGAACGGGGAAGAAGATTTAGCGGACAAGACTGGTGGAACTGACATTGGTTTTTCTTCTGTGTCGCTTCCGGATATCGACCGTCAAACAGCACTCATCGTTGGCGGCGCGTTCGCACTCGTCGCAGTCGTGCGTATCGCCTTCATGTGGTCGAGCGTGTTCCGCGGAAGTGATATTATTCTCGCTGGAAATGACCCCTACTACTACCGTTACTGGGTCGATACGCTGTTGGTGAGTGACCTGCAAGCGTTTGATTTCGGCTCGCTGACGGAGCTTCCGGAAGGCGTGGCAAACTCAGACGTGCTATTGATTATCACATTATGGTGGAGCGCAAGCCTGATTAGTAGTGGACAGACTGCATCGGGACTTGTAGTCGCTTGGTATCCGGTCATTGCTGGCGTAGTGAGCGCATTGCTTGTGTACCTGCTTACCGTTCAATTGACAGCTGATAAACGAATCGGGCTAGCCGCGACGTTAATGCTGTCCGTGATTCCCGCCCATAGCTATCGATCATCACTAGGGTTTGGTGATCACCATGCGTTCGATTTTGTATGGCTTATGCTCCTTGCACTCTCTTTGTCAATCCTATTTGATGGGTCAAAATCACACTCATGGTCTTCTGGGGCAACGTGCAGTACAGTACTCTTACTGGCAATCAGTATCGTCGGTCAAACCACTGCTTGGCGGGGCAGTCCCATTCTGCTGCTTCCAGTTGCAGTAAGTGTGTTTTTATTCGTTTTTATCACAATTCGGGCGGACTTGTCACCACTTATTAAGAGTCAGTGGTTACTTGCTGGATTAAGTCTCGGCGCTGGCGTGACCCTCTTTATTTTCTCAGTGCTCGATTGGATGCAACTATACCGTGGGATCGCGCCGCTGCTCCTCATGATTGGGTCCACAGTCACTGTCGGGTTAGGAGAGGTATTGCATCGATATAATCGGTCTGCAACCGAATTTGGCGTTTTTGGTATACTGTTCATAGTGGCCGGAATAGCGATGGTTTTGCAGCTGGTTCCTGAAATGCGACAGGCTATCGATCTTCTGTTTAATTTCCTCACATCCTCGAGAAATATCGCAGAAACCCAGCCGCTATTTACCACAGAACTCGGAATTCTTGGACCAATATTCATTTTCGGACTCGCACTCTTTTTAGCATTACCATATGTCGCTGATGTCGTGTGGAAACTCAGTCGGGACTACCGCCCGAAGTGGATTCCAGTGGTTGCGTTCACGGGAAGCCTGTTGGTTATGACTATCGTGCAGTTGCGCTTCGGCGGTGAGTTGTCTGTATTCATGACAATCTTCAGTGGAATCGGCTTAGTTGATATTAGCAGACGCGTAGAAATCGTTGATAGTGCTGCATTTTTTACCGGGAGTAATCGTGGACTCTCTATTCCAAATGTGAAAACTCTCAAATTACTATTTCTATTGTTTATATTGATAGCTGGCATGGGACTAGTTCAGACCGTCATTAAACAACAACAAATCTCTCATGAGCGTAGTACAGTCGCTACAGCGACATGGATCGACGACTATGCGGCCGAAGAAAATCTGGATTATCCAGAAAACTATGTCTTGACTCAATGGGGCAGCGTCAGATTTTATAATTATCAGGTCAGTGGGATGTCGAAAGGATATGGTTATGCCCTTAATAACTACCTTGACTTTCTTGCAGGCGAAAATCCATATGAATGGTATGACAGACTGGAAGATGATGTTGGGTTTGTGATGATCGACACGACAATAACCAACAGTCCAAATGGCGTGATGCAACAGCGACTGGGATCAGGTCCGAGTGTAGCCTCCACAGCATCACTTCACAATTACCGTGCTGTATATCAATCACCCGACGGACAGTATCTTGTGTACGAACTTGTCGATGGAGCAACCATAACCGGAATCGGTCCGTCCAACTCATCAGTCATTATCAACTCCAGTGCCAACCTTTCATCCACACAGTACAGCTATGAACGCGAGTTCGACACCACCAGAAACGGCTGGTACACCGTGACCGTCTCCCAGCCGGGAACGTACACCATCGGTCAGGAGCAAATCACCGTCGACAGCGCGGCCGTTCGCAACGGCTCGGCCCTCACAACGGTGTCGACAAATGCAAGTTTCTACTGGTCCTTCGACGAGGGGACAGATGAGACAGCCTACGAATTGTTTGGCACTAACCACGGCAGGATACACAACGCTCAGCGTGTCCAAGGGGTGGAAGGCGACGCGCTGCAGTTCGACCCGACACGAAACAGCACTCTGAACGCTCGACTCCACGACGGTGGTCCGGAACAATTCACTGTGAGCGTCTGGGTCCGGCCGACGGCGCTGGACACCGGTCCGGAGAACGAGCCCCGACAGCTTGTTCGCACTGACGACAGCAACGTCCTGCTCATCGAAGAGACGGGAGCAGTTTCGTTTCGCGTTCCGGGCGTCACGACCGAGAACTTCCGGACAGGAACCGTCCCGACGAACGAGTGGACCCATGTCGCTGCGACGTACAACGGCACACACCGGAGTGTCTATCTCGACGGTGAACGCGTTGGCACCAACCGCGTCGGTTCCGGCAACGTCAGCTGGGACGAACAGATAATTATCGGCGGTGCGAGTCGTGATACGGGGAGTTTTGAGGGGATGCTTGACGAGGTCCGTATCTACGACGACGTGCTCAGCGAAGAGCGGATTCGGTCAGTATGCAATTGTCTACAGGACTGAATACTCTCCTATGTGCCTATTCCACTACGACTCTAGTGTGACAATCAATATTTCTGTTTTTGCAGTTCACACCTAAAAATCGGTTCCGTTGTCAACGGCTAGTTGTTCGAAATCACAGACCAGGTTCGCAAACTCCACCTCACTGTGAAGCAAGTTATTAGTAATCAAATAATTATTCCTAACATGTCATACAATGAGATGAGTGACAATAAACAGAGCTTCTAAGACTACCTTTGGGTCACCCATAGTGGGTGATAGATGGATGAAACATGAAATAAGCTAGTTGTATGGGTATTCAGCAGGCGGAACAGCACCCAGAAAAAGTTGCATTAATACGAAAGAGAGTTGTAGAATTGAGCGTAGTTTTGACCAGCATTGTACACAGTAAACTCTGAAATATCGTCCACTGCTAACGACTCGAAATCACAGACCATGTTGACGAATTCGGTATCATGCTCAAACAAATTATCTGAAACTTCGGACAGATCGCCGACATCTCTGGCGATTACAGGCGTCGACACGTACAGAGCTTCCAGTATTGCCCGTGGGACGCCTTCAGTAAGAGACGGATGGACTAATGCATCGAACCCTTTCATATAGGCTGGCACTTGTTCAGGTGGAACGCGACCGACGAACTCAACATGGTCGGAGAACCGCTGTTTCAGTGTGTCGTCGTTGACTTCACCAACGAAGACAAATTTGCAGTTTGGTCGGCGTTCTATGATTTTGGGAAGGGTTCTCTCAAGCGTTTCACTTCCCTTTAATCGACTGATGCGCCCAACGAAACCGAAGATCGTCTGATCGTCACAAAATTGTATCGGGTCTGTATCCCGAAATCGATCTGGATCGACCATAGGGGGAAGCTGAACGATCTGACCCGGAGAAACTCCCCGTTCGGTTAACTGATCTCTTCCGTGGTCGCCGAGGACGATGCACTTGTCGGCCTGATAAAGCGGAACTCCTCCGACAACATTATATAGAAACCAATTCCGATATTTGGAATATCCCGAGTGAAATTCATGCAACTTAAAACTATCACCACTATATCTGTAAATAAATTTAGTATCGGGGTGCAGTTGCGAAACCGAACCAACTAGAGTGCCGTGAATCGGTGGTTGGGTTACTTGTGTAAGTGTGGCTGGAGAGTGTTCGCGGAGATAATTTTTCAACGCACGCACTTCGGAAAGTCGTGAGTCAGAATCCAGGGGTCCATAGAGTTGCAAGTGCTTTCCGACATTTGATCGAAGTTCGTTTGCTTTCGTGGTGACAAGATGAAGTTCGAAATCACCGTTGAGTGACTTGCTGAGATTTATCAGATCTCTCCTGACATTAAATGCGGTAACAGAGCCAGCAAAGAAGGCGTGTGTCGCAGTCATGCAGACACCACCTCCGGAAGTTCACACATCCGCAAAACCTGGACCCCCCCTGCATCACGACGGTCGGCGAGATACTCGAGGCCCGAGCGAACGACTGATAACTGGTCTCGGTTGGTCATATTGTATACGTGAGTCCACAAGTGAACATGACCGTTGGTTGCTTCCACACGGTCAATCGTCGAGCGGAGGTGACGGCGGTGCAGTTTCCGTCGGACGAGTCGAGGAATCGTCTGGAAGGCAGGATGTGGCGGCAATTGCCCAGCAGGTAGGGTCGGTGTGGTGAGTGATGGAGTTGGTGTACAGGGGGTTTTAACCAGCCCATCGGATACTTCCAAGTCTGCTATCGGATGGTAACCAAACAAGTGCCACACAAAGGTCCCGATTTTTCCCATTTGATTCATCCAGTCCGGAAGTTCGTTCGAAACTACTCGCAGGGTCTCGATTCCATGATCAGTCAATATTTCAGGATTTGGCGGTTGATTACGGGGAGTTACAAGCGAGCGGGGTTGCTCCAGACCAGTTCGAGAATGAAGGTCCTCAACGACCGACAGTTCGTGGTTGAGGACAGCATCTGACGTTTGGTTACAGAGCACGTGCGAATAGGTATGTGTCCCGATTTCGTGCTCCATACTGGCCTCGCGAATAGCGTCGACGAATGCCGGCGCATAAAATAGCGGATCAGTTTCTTGGTCCGTTCCGGGGTCTTCTTTCCACCACTCATCCGGATAGGGTCCTCCATGCTGACCGGTACATCCCTCGTGAAGCAGGTGGCCGACGATGTCGAAGGTAATCGGGATTCGATAGTTATCAAGTGTTTTGAGAAACGCAGACAAAGCATCAAATTCTGCACGGCCATCTGCAGAAAGGTGATCGTATTCTTGCAGGTCGTGACTCCCCCATCCGAGTTCCAGTTCGATACTAATGGTGACTGTTCCGACCATTAGTGAAGCGGATGAAATGCTGTCAGGAAGCGTAGTGCTCCACAATTCATTCGGTCAGGCATTATTGACATTTCGTTCTCAACGAAGTATTATGATTTTGCTTCTGTCGGCAGACGAGTGTAATCGGCAACCGAGTGACTGTCAGACGGTGTTTGACTCTGATCAACTGAGATACCCCAGATCGTCAAGACGGTCTTTGACCTCATCGTCCATATCACCGCGTTGATTTCCATCCGTCGAGGAGGTGAAATCACTGCTCTCTGCAGTTTCGGGGGGCTCAGCGGCGAGACCAGACTCGTCGGAGAATAGACTCGCTCTTACCTCGCCATCCATGTCGGTCAAGATTGGATAACCATGAAGATGGAGCAACGTCGGTGCGAGATCGAGGATAGAGAGCGAATCGATGGTACCTTCGGAGAAGTCAGGGCCGGCAGCGGCAAAAAGGCCGTGTCGTTTGTTTTCCGCTCGCCAACCGCCGGATTCAGGATCAGTAAACACGGAGTTATCGTTGAGCCCTCCCTGAATATGTACTCCTCTGGCCTGATCAATCACGATATCTGGTGCTTCATCCTCGAACTCGCCCGAATAGACCATCTCACCTCGGTATACGTCGCTGGCGATTGGGTTTCCGTTGTCGTCTCTAACCTCAGCTAGTTTCGAGAGCAGTTCTTCCTGGATTCGGTCGTACCTATTCGATGATTCCGGAGCAGTGATGTACACTGGCCCTTGGCCGCTTGCAACTGCATCCGTCTGGTCCCAGTTGACGACATTTGTTTTTCCTTGCTTGTTTACACTACCGGATTCGTCAGGGAGGCGTCTAGCAATATTGAGGACCCGTTCGGGTAAGCGATCGACCAGGTCTCGAACTCCGAGTCTGACTGCCATCTTCTCTACCGTCTCCAAATTAAGTCCGGCACGGTGGAAGAGATCCGAGAACGTACTGTCTGTAACCAGATATCCTTCTTTCTCCAGCCATGCATTGATATAGAATGAGGTCGTAATTTCGTTTGCCCCATGGTCGCTCATCAGGACGATGTTCCGGCTTTCCTCTCGAAGAGCGCCGATATGGTCGTCGATCAACTGCCACGCGGTGAGTGTTGTCTCGTCATCCCAGAGATAGTGATGCAGTGAATTGATGTAGAATGTCGTTACCTGTAGGAAAGAAAGATCGTGTTCCGAGAGGAGATGCCTAGCTGCCTCAAATCTACTATCGATCAACGCGAGGATTTCCTCTGCTGCTGCAGTCTGGTCGTGCTGCAGACGGTGCTTTTTCGTAACCCGGTAATCGAACTGTGTCTTCAGTTCTTGCTCGATGGTATCGGGGTGAGCAAACCCTGTATTTTTCCCGTCAGGCGGGCCTGCGACGAGAAATTCGTCAATTTGTTTTGGCGGATGCGTCGTCGGAACTCCGAGAACGCCAACAGGTTCGTCCTGTGCGATAATCTCCCAAAACTCCGTTCGTTGATGCTTACGGTTGTCGGGATAGTAAACTCGTTCTGCCTTCGTGTCAATATTTTCCCACCAGAAGATCCCAAATCTTCCGGGATTCACGCCAGTACTATAAGCCTTCCAGTTTGGTGATGTCACAGGCGGAAGCACAGACTCCAAATCGCCGTGAATGCCCGAATCAAGTATCTTTGCTATTTCAGGTAGTTTCCCGGCATCAATCCATGGCTGGATCAACTCAAAGTGAGCACCATCGATTCCAACGACAATCGTCTTTGGTTGAGACATACGAATCTGAGTTACGTAGTAAGTCACTCGCCCCTATATTACCAGTTCTGGTTGCAGGCCACTTCAAGAGAATCACTGCAAACCAGTTTCTGCCAATTCTGGTAGCACAATACACCACAAGACTGCTTCCTTCGCCCAAAAATCATTTCACTAACCAATCGAGATTAATCCCAATCTTCTTTTCTATTTTTTCGAAGATATATTCGTCCTCTTTGGTCAAACTTGCGGTAATAAATAGAGACGTGATCTGAAACATGGATAGCAAGACCCCTATAACGAGCAAAGCAAACAGGCCCAGTTGATAGTCAGAGAGAAGAATAAATAGTCCCAATCCCAGTAGCAAGGGAGGGAGTAAGGGTTTGACATTATTTAGGCTAAAAGGGTGAATTCCAACAGTACGATAGATCCCGGCGATTTCGAGGCTGTTATACACAATATATCCCACAACAGTTGCGACTGCAGCACCTTTGATACCGTATCTCGGGATGAGTGAGATATTCAAGACAAAATTTGATACTAAGCCAAGAACAGCGGATATCAATTCGATTCGTGTTCTATCAATTGCCTTTACTGTGCTTCCATTCAGGCCCACAACCGCCCTAAAGAATAGACCGAAAACAAGTATCGAAAGCACTGGCGCGGCGGGTTGGTATGACGAACCCAGAAACACTCTCACAATGTCATCCGAGAATAAGCCCAAGACAAGGATAACTGGGAAAGTACCCATCATAACCCACTTTGTTGAGGCAGTGTAAATTCTACCGAGCTCGGTAATATCATTCTGCTCAAAATATTCTGTGGCTATTGGCATGTAGAGAAAGGCAACCGAACCTAGAGCAAAAGTCGCAGCCTCTCGGAGGGGTTGTATAGACCGGTAGTACCCAACAAATCTCGGCTGGAGAAAATATCCAATCATAACGATATCGAGATGAGACAACAAGATAAACACGAATGCACTCAACGCAAGTGGCCAAGAAAAAGACCAGAGGCGCTTGGTAACTTTGATATCCGGAGTACCTTTTATAATCTCAGAGGGGAAATATAATCCACGGATAAAATATGAAGATGCGAGGAACATTACTAATGGAATTCCGATCCAATATATGACTGCACCAATACTCTCCCGGGAGGTTACAACAGCTCCAGCTAAAATCAACAACGGCAACGTTTTACCAATAATATCCTTAGAAAGAACCGCAGAGAAAGAACGATTTTTCGAACGGAGAACACCGTATGCGATATATCGGAGCGGATTAACTACGAGGATAGGAAGAAAGAGTAGTATTAACCCAGCCAACTCTGGTTGGTCCATTCTTTGAGCTAAAAAATCTCGTCCAAGAAAAAGGATAATGCCAGCGATAGCGGACAGCACGAGCGTCATCAGGTTACCGTGATACAAGATCTGCCGTTGCTCATGTTTGGACTCGGACGCGGACATGAGACGTGTGACACCGTTGTGAAGTCCGAACAGAACGACTGTGCTGGCGAGCAAAACAACAGTGTATGCCAGTGAAAGGCTACCGTACTCCTCTGGTGCCAACGAACGTGCAATGAGAATTTCACCGAATAACCCGAATGTCTGTCCGATTATTGTACCCAAAAAAATGACTGCAGCGCTCGAAGCAATGTCGCCGACAGTCTCAGATAGATCTCTCACGTTCTGGGAGTTGTGATGAGGAAATGTTTATTTTTCTTTTTCCTCCACTTTTCGAATCCAGGGAGAGCGTCTATCGTCCGTGCTGACAGCGACACTCCGTGAGAACCCCGCAAGGAGCCAGTCATACAATAGTTTTCAACCAGAAGATTTCGAACTGCTTCGTCTGAAATAGATTATGAAATGCAGTGTCTCACTCACTTAGGCGTGACATGAATGGTTAGAATTACGACGTAGAGGGTATGAGACGTATTCTATGACACGCTGCGCAAGGGCAACTAACCGCGATATTCATAGCCTTGTTGAACCAGTGTCTGGACGGTGCTATCAGCCCTTGTACTACTGCTTGGCCTTGTTTAGACGCTTGAATTCACGGTCATGAGTGGCTGACGCTGAGTTCGATGTTTCTGACAGCGCATTTCAAGACGAGTTCGCGGAACTGACCGAA
>Ga0207771_101134_pt1 | contig 12522 bp, 12 predicted proteins | sample A23M2SouthBayCA_2_FD_187731 | JGI IMG/M metagenome (GOLD analysis project Ga0207771, IMG submission 187731) | Aerobic enrichment media microbial communities from Eden Landing Ponds, California, USA - A23 M2 (2) (SPAdes) | ecosystem: Environmental > Aquatic > Marine > Unclassified | place...
CGTTCGCGAGCCGACAGGCGACGATAGTCGTCCCGTCAATCCGCCAGGTCCGTACGGCGAGCGTCACCATGCCGTCGGTGGTCGCGTCATCCGCGATAAATTACAGGCGGACGACCGGCGCACCGACCCACTCGGCCGCATCTTCTGCGCCGAAGGGTCCGGTCGTGACGACGACAGGTGCGGCGACGACGCCGATCCGTGCGGCCGCCAGACGGACGAGAGCCGGCGATGCGTCCTCGGGCGGAGCGTCCGTCAGCTGTGCCAGCACGGTCGTCACGCGCGGCTCGACCGCCTCGGCCAGCGCCGCCCGGGCGTCACGTTCGAGGTTGGCGACGCGGTCCTCCAGCCGGAGCCGGCGACGCCGCTCGTCGACACCGTCCCGGGCACGTTCCCGCTCGCGGGCGAGCCGCTGTGCGGCGGCCGACCGCGCCGTCGCCACCTCCGAGAGCTCCTGCGCCGCCGCTCTGAGCCGTTCTCTCGCGTCGCCGGCGTCCAGCCCGGCCTCCCGACGGGCCCGCACCTCCCCGCGCAGTCGGGCGACGCGCTCGCGAAGTCGCTCCTGGTCGTCCTCGGTCGCGGCGACGCGCTCTCGCGCCGCACGGCGCTCCGCTCCGTCGTTCACGTGTTCGCTGAGACGGCGACGGGCCGTCTCGAGGTCGTCGAGCATCGCGGGGCGATGCCCCCGCGAGAGCGCGACCGTAGCGAGCAGCCGTCGCCGTCCGACCGGCTCGTCCGGCCGGACGAGCCCGACGTGTTCGTGAACCGGTCCGGGTCGGGGGCAGCGGACGCGGTCGTCGGTCGGGTCGCGGACCGCATCCGCCACCCGCGCCGGGTCGAGGTCGGCGTCGCGGCAGTCGAGGGCACGCCCCGCCCGGTCGAGCGCGCCGAGCCGGAGCCTCACGGGTCGAGCGAGCGTTCACGCAGGCGGTCCGGGTTCGGGTGGTCCGTTCCGGCAGCGAACCGCCCGTAGGGTGTGTGTTTCGGCGCCTCCTGCTCGTACGCGGTCGCGGCCTCGCGGACCGCGTCCGGTACGTCGGCGAACTCGTTGAACGGGACGGTCCGCTCCACCCGTACGTCGTCGGCGTGGCGCTCGCGGAGCCGACAGGCCAACAGCGCGCCGTGTTCCGTCGCGTCGAACAGCGCGGCACGACCGAACCGACCGACGACGCTGTCCTCGTGTGCTCGACAGAGGTTCCGGAGTGTCGCTCTTGCGGCTCGCGAGTACGTCACGGCGAACAGCATAAATCCGCGAAGAGGGATGCGAAATTTAAACGCTTCGACGCCGAACCGCCGCCCCGTTCACGTCCGCGACCGGACGGCCCCGTCGGCGTCGATGCGCGCGTCGAACAGCGAGGTGATGGCCGCGACCGTCTCGGGGTCGTGCGCCTCCGGGTTGAAGTGGAAGTGTGCCGTCGCGTTCGCGTTCCACAGGTGACCCAAAAGCGAGTTCAGGAACGTGTACGCCCGCTTCGTCTCCGCGTACTGCAGCATCGTCGTCACGGAGTCGAAGCAGACGTTCATCCCCGGCTCGAGCTGGTCGGTGATCGCGATGCCGAGCCCGGTCAGGTCGTTCGGGTCCGCGACGGCGACGTTCCCGGACGTCGGCCCGTTCGACGCGGTTGCCGCCGAGCGCGTGCCGCTGTTGACGCTCACCGCCGCCTTCCGGTCGTCCGACAGAGCCGGCAGCTGTGCGAAGCAATCCGTGGGTGATGCCGTGTAGCTCACCCACAGGATCGACTCACCGCCCGACGGTTCGAGCGCCCGCTGGCAGACGTCCTCGACGCGATCGTCCATCGGCGTCCCGCAGACGAGCGCAGCACGCCGACCGTCGACCGTCGCCGGTTCCTCGTCGGCGCTCATCCATACCCCCCCAAATCGCGATCCCCCGTTCTCATACGTCGGCCTACGGGCCCAACGGTACTAAAACATGGCCTGACTGTTCAAGGTTCGACCGGCTCCACGTCGAACGACGGGTCACTGTCGAGCAGTCGGGTGACGCGTTCACGGGCGGCACCCTGCGAGGGGGCGAGCACGACCATCCCGTCGGCCGGCTCGTCCCCGCTTGCGCGGTACGCCCGCAGCTCGCCGTCGAGCTCCGTCGCGTACGTCCGGACGGTTCCGCGCACGCGACGTTCCAGCTCCGTGAGGTCGACCTCGCCGTCCTCGAAGTCGGCGAGCGCGTCTTCGACGTTACGGAGCGCGGAGATGCGGTCCATGTCAGACCGTCCGAAGGTGGTCGGTCACCGGCTCGTACAGCTCGCCTTTCGTCCGGAGCTTGTCGATCTCGTGTTCCGCCTTCTCGCGGTCCATGCCGACCTCCTCGGCGCGGGCGTAGATCTCCTCGATCGGCGCGCCGTCCTCGTACTCGCCTTCGAGTTCCTCGATTATTCCCTTGATGTTCTTGATGCGGTCGCGCTGGCTCTTCGAGGTGCCCGACTCGATGATGTCGGCGTCGAATTCGCCGGTCTCGGGGTCGACGCCGACGTCCTCCAGCGACGAGCGGACGATGTCGATGACGCGCTCGGCGTCCTCCTTCTCGACGGTATCGGAGAGCCGGACGCGCGCGGACGCCTCCGCCAGCCGCACCAGCGCCTCCAGCTTTCGGGCCGTGATGGGGATCGGGTTGTCGCTGCCCTGCCCGTCGAGCCGGAGGTCGACGTAGAACTCGCGGATGGCCGTCTTTGCCTCCTCGGTCATCGTCGGGAAGCAGCTCCGCTTCGCGTGCGCGACGTACTTGCGCAGCAGCTCCGTCTCGATGGCCGGCTTGACGTTCCGCCCGACGTTCTCGACCTCCTCCTCGCTCACGTTCGAGGTCGGCACGCTCTCACGGTGGGTGAACAGTTCCCCGGCGTAGTTCGTCTCGATGATGTGCTCCGCGAGCGCGCGGTCCTCCTCCTCGTTCGGCTTGTCCGTCACCGTGAAGATGAGGTCGAACCGCGAGATGAGCGGCGGGTCGAGGTCGATCTGTTCGGCCATCGCCTCGTACTCGTCGAACCGGCCGTGGATGGGGTTCGCCGCGCCCAGAAGCGAACAGCGCGACTTCAGCGTCGCGTTGATGCCCGCCTTCGAGATGCTGATCTCCTGCTGCTCGAGAGCCTGGTGCATCGCCGACTGATCTTCCGATCGCATCTTATCCAGCTCGTCGACCGCGGCGACGCCTTGGTCCGCGAGCACCAGCGCACCAGCCTCCAGCGACCACTGCTGTCCCTCGCCGAAGTCGTCCCGCACGGCTGCTGCGGTCAGTCCAGCCGAACTGCTCCCCTTCCCCGACGTGTACACGGAGCGGGGGGAGAGCTTCTTGACGTACTGAAGTATCTGGCTCTTTCCAGTGCCGGGGTCCCCGATCAACAGGATATGCAGGTCGCCGCGGATGCGCGAGCCGTCGGGGAGATTCTTCCGGACACCGGAGAACAGCTGCAGGATGATGGCCTCCTTCTGCTCCTCGTAGCCGTAGATAGAGGGCGCCATCGACCCGACCATCTTCTCGTAGATGTCGGCGTCGTTCGACAGCTCGATGATGCGTTTCTTGTCTGCCTCGGTGATGTCCATCTCCTCGAACTGCTCGTCCTCGATGGTCACCGTCGTCCCCTCCATGTAGAAGTCGAAGATGGGCGACTTCTCCTGCTGGTTGCCCTGCTGTTCGAGCCGGAGGATGCCGGCGACGGTGACGTGGTCGCCGGCGGTCACCTTCCCGGTGATGTCGTCCTCGATGTTCACGTCGATGGCCTGCGGCGTCTCCCCGCCGCGCAGCCCCTCGGGTGACTCCTGGACGCGAATCTTCTGGGCGTCGACGAACTCCGACTGGTCGAAGTTGATCTGGAACGGTCCCTGTCGCTCACAGCCCTGACACTCGTGTGGCTCCTGGAACTCGCCGTCCGACTGCGGGATGCGCGTCATCGTGCCGCAGCGCTGGCACTCGAAGGCAGCCTGTCGCATCTTCGGGCGCACGTCGGTCGCCTTCCGGACGATTCCCTGGACGGCGACGAGGTTCCCGACGTGGTCGGCGCGGATGTCGCGGATGTCGGTCCGCTCCGAGAGGTTGCGCACGCGGACGTGTGCGGAGCCGAGCTTCACGTCGACGGGAAGGTCGTAGAGCCGCAGCGCCTCCTCGGCGTAGTCGCGCATCTGCCCCGGCTGGGCGATGAAGTCGTCAGCCATGTCCGGGTCGAACCGGTAGAGGTCGTTCCAGTCGACGTACAGCGACCGCTGTTCGTTGGGGTACTTCTGGGCAAGCTCCCCGATTTCGTTCCGGTAGTAGCTTCGGTAGAACTCCTCGAACCGGTCGATCAGCTCGGCGTCCTCTGCGCGCGCCATCGGTCATCGGGCGTTGTGCGCCACCGGATAAGAACGTTCGCAACGGGGGGCGAAAGTGGTCGCCACCCCCGTTCGTAGTCCAGCTGCGCGGGGGTCCGGGACCAGAAACGATGGGGTCGAGTCGCTCGCCGTCGGGGCACGGCTGTCGAAGGTAGCAATCTCTGCCGAAACCACCGGAGGGAAGCCCCATCACGAACGACAAGGCCTTTACACCGGAGACGGCTACCCCGGCCAACACCGTGCCACTCGCCTTTGCTCTGCAGCCAACACAGCATAGCGACAGCCGACGGCTCCCTCACGGGGGGCCGACATGATTCCCGTTCGCTCCGGCACCGCTTCCCCCGTGGGGTGTCGCTGATGGAGGCGCCGTCCGCCGACCGCGTCCAGCGGTCGTTTCTGAAGTACCAGCACCTGTTCGTGCTGACGGCGCCGGTCCTGTTCGTCACCGCCGTCTATCTGTTCGCACCGACGACCGGCACCGGCACCGACTACTGGCTCGACTACTGGTGGCTGTTCCCCTTCTTCCTGCTCGGAGCGACTATCGTGAACACGGTCGGCATCAGCGGCTCGGCGCTGTTCGTCCCCTTCCTCATCTTCGTCTATCCCGTCCTCGCGTCGGGGAGTATCGACCCGTCCGCGTGGGCGGCCGTCGCGCTCTCGCCCGAGACGCTCGTCAAGGTCGGACTCATCAGCGAATCGTTCGGACTCTCGAGCTCCGCGGTCGCGTTCATTCAGTACGGGCTCGTCGACCGACGGCTCGCGCTCACGCTCGTCGGCGGCGCCGTCCCGTTCGTCGTCGCCGGCGCTCTGCTCTCCTTCGTCATCCCCGAGCCCGCTTTCCACCTGCTGCTCGGCCTCGCGCTCATCGCGGCTTCCTACCTGCTGTTCAACGCGGATCTCGGCCACGGTGACTCGGCCGATGACGGGGCCGAAGCGGGGGCGGTCACGGACGGCGGGGGCGACCTCCCGGACGACGCGGACAAGCTCGGCCCCGCCGGCGTCGAAACCGACCCCGAAGGGAACGTCACCCGCGTCGACAAGGCGGGCGACGACTACCGCTACACCCGAGGTGGCTACCTCCGTCGGTTCGCCAACTACTCGGTCGGCGGGACGTTCCAAGGGCTCGCCGGGTTCGGCATCGGCGAGCTCGGCATCGTCTCGATGCTCGGGACGAAGGTACCCGTTCGCGTTGCCATCGGGACGAACCACATCGTCGTCGCGATGACGGCGGTGCTCGCCTCGCTCGTCCACGTCTTCGGTGGCGGGCTCGTCCCCGGCGGCCACTCCATCGACCTCGCGTCGACGCCGTGGAACATGGTCGTCTTCACCGTCCCCGCGACCGTCACCGGGGGACAGATCGCTCCCTACGTCTCGAACGCGCTCGACGTCGATACCATCAAGCTCGGCGTCGGCGGCCTCTTCGCCGTTATCGCGCTCGCGCTGTTCGGCATGGCCGCCGGTGGTGTGCTGTGACGGACGCGGCCGACCCCCCGAGCTACGACACCCTTCTGCTTCCCGTCGAAGGGAGCGCGGCCGCCACCGCGGCGACGACACACGCCGCGAAGCTCGCGACAACCTACGACGCGACCGTCCACGTCCTCTCGGTCGTGGACACGCGCAACCGATTCGAGAGCCCATCCAGCGGGCTCGCGCCCGAGGCGTGGGAGGAATCACAGCGCGAGCAGGCGACCGAGGCGATCGACGCGGCCGTCGCGGCTCTCCCGGACGCGGCCGACGTCGAGACCTCCATCGAGGAGGGGCGCCCGGAGACGGTCATCCTCGAGTGGGTCGACGACCACGCGGTCGACCTCGTGGTGATGGGGACACACGGGCGAACGGGGATCGACCACTACCTCATCGGGAGCGTGACGGAGGACGTCGTGCGAAAATCGGCGGCCCCGGTGCTGACGATCCGGCTTGAGGACGGGTGAACGGTCAGCGCTGGCGCTCCAGCGCCTCGACCTGTGTCTCGACGCACCGGTCCGGCCACTCCACGAGGTGCGTCTTCAGCCTGCCGAAGACGGCACCGAACGCCCCTCTATCGGCAGGTTCGGGCTCCGGCGTGCGCCCAGATGGCTCCTTCCCGTAGCTCATTGTGTACTAGTCTCATGGGGTGTTCCTCATAAATGTTGATGCTTTATCGGTCCCATCGAGGCGAGCGGCTGCTCGGGTCCCGGTGTCGAAACGCCCGCTCCGAACTGCACGCCCGCGATGGCGTCGGCTGTCGTCGACAGGTGTCGCGGTTCGGTGTATCCCGGATTCAGGAACCGGTCGGCGAGAGGAGTGGGACCGCTCAGAGTCGAACTGAGAGCACGAGCACCCAAGGCTCGGAGGTTACCATTACCCCACGGTCCCTCACACGTCCGTACCACGACGCCGCGTAAACGCGTTTCGCTCCCGGGTCACAGTCCGTACAGGACGGCGATGCCGAGCGTCGTCGCGACGGCGAACAGCAGCTGGAGCGGCCCGCCGACCTTCACGTAGTCGGTGAACCGGTAGCCGCCGGGACCGTACACGAACAGGTTCGTCTGGTAGCCGACGGGGGTCATGAACGCGGTCGAGGCCGCGAACGTGACCGCGAGGATGAACGCGAAGACGCTCGCGCCCACGTCGGCGGCGACCTGCGCGGCGACGGGGATCATCAACACGACAGCGGCGTTGTTCGAGATGATGTTCGTCAACACGGCGGTGACGAGATACATCAGGCCGAGCACGGCGAGCGGCGGGAGCGTCCCCGACGCGAGTACGACCGCCTCCGCGAGGAAGTCTGCGCCACCGGTCTCCTGCATCGCCAGCCCGAGCGGGATGACGCCGGCGAGCAGGACGATGACGTCCCACTGCACGGAGTCGTACACCTCCGTCGGCTTCAGACAGCCGGTGAGTACCATCCCCAGCGCCCCCGCGAGCGCGGCGACGACGATCGGGATCGGTGTGAGTGCCGCGCTGCCGACGACGCCGACGATGACCCCGACCGCGACCGGAATTTTCGACTCGCGGAAGTCCGGTCGTTCGACCTCCTGTGCGACGATGAAGTTGCGGTTGTTGTTGAGTCGGTCGATAGAGTCGCTCGTCGCCTGCACGAGCAGCGTGTCGCCGACGCGGAGCTGCTGTTTGTCGAGCCGGTTGCGAACGAGTTCACCGCCGCGCCGAAGCGCCAGCACCGTCGCGTCGTATCGCTGGCGGAAGTTCGTCGACGCGAGCGACTCGCCGACGAGGAAGGAGCCGGGGGCGACGACGACTTCGACGAGGTTCTGTGGGGCCTCCGCGAGCTCGAGCTCCTCCTCGTCGACGGTCGCGTCCGGGACGAGGTCGAGCCCCTCCTCGTCGAGCAGGTCGACGAGCGTGTCCCGGTCGGTGCGGAGCGCGAAGACGTCGCCAGCGCGGATGGTCTTCTGCGCGAGCGGCTCGAGGAACACCTCGTCGCCCCGGATGAGCTGGATGAAGTCGACGTCGAACTCGGTCGCCTGCAGCGCCTCCTGGACGGTGGAGCCGATGACGGGCGAGTCCTCGCGGACGACCACCTCTGTGAGGTACTCGGCCATCTCGAACTCCTCGGTGAGGTCCTCCTCGGGCTTGATTCGGGCCGGCGTCAACCAGCGGCCGACGGTCATCAGGTAGATCGTCCCGACGATGGCCACGACGATGCCGAGCGCCGTGAACTCGAACATGTCAAACGGCCGGCCGAGATAATCGATGGCGAGTTCGGAGGCGAGGATGTTCGTCGACGTGCCGATGAGGGTCAGCGTGCCGCCGAACATCGACGCGTACGACAGCGGGAGCAGCAGCTTCGAGGGGGAGGTGCGCCCCTTGTGGGCGAGGTCGGTCACCATCGGCAGGAGGATAGCGACGGCCGCGGTGTTGTTGATGAGCCCGGAGATGGGGCTGACGACGCCGATGACCGCGCCGAGCTGTTTCGTCTCGGAGTCGCCCGTCAGCTCCGAGATCTTTCGACCGAGGATCTGGACGACGCCGGTCCGCTGGACGCCGGCGGAGAGGATGAACATCGCGAGCACCGTCACCGTCGCCCGCGAGGCGAACCCGGAGATACCCTGTTCGGCGCTGATGATCTCCACCGGCGCGGCGAGCAGGCCGGCGTCCGCGAGCCCCTGCGTCACCGGACCGAACAGCATCAGCGTGACCATGATCCCCAACGCGGTGATGTCGATGGGGACCGGCTCCGTCGCGAACAACACCAACGCCGCGAGGATGATGGCGAACACGACGAACATCCCCACGGTCACCTCAGGGAGTGCCACGGTTTCGAGACGCCACGCCTCAGCAAAAAGGCCCCGCTTGCGGGAATCCGCTGGTACGCCTCCTCCCTCGGCTCGATCCGGTCGGACTACTCCTCTTCCATCAGTTCGAGGTCGGCGACGATGTCGTAGGGATGGCTCCCCTTGCGGACGCCGTCGAGCATCGTGAACGCCTCGTCGGGCGCGAGGAAGTGCCGACAGACGGCCTGCCCGAGCCGGGTCGGCTCCAGCCCGTCGATGAAGCCGAACTCGAGCAGCTTTCCTAAGGCGTACTTCGTCGGCACCTCCCCGACCATCCGGTCGTTGAGCCGCTTGGCCTCCTTGCCGGCCACGACGAGGTTCGCGAGCGTCTCCTCTACCGCCGAGGACTCGTCGTACGTCGTCATCACGGACTCCATCTCTCCCTTCAGCAGTTTGAATGCCACCTCGTCTTCGGTCATCTCCTGTGAGCCGTGGTAGCTACCGTCCGGCTCGACGAGCAGGTAGACGGTCCCCTCGTCGTGGTAGTCGGGACGGCCGGCACGCCCGAGCATCTGCTCGAACTCCTGGACGGTGAGCCACTCGATCCCCATCGCCAGCGAGTCGAAGATCACCTGCGAGGCGGGGAAGTCGACGCCGGCGGCGAGCGCCGCAGTCGTCACGACGGCCGCGAGCTCCTGGTCGGCGAACTTCCGCTCGACGGTCTTCCGGCGGCGGTAGTCGAGCCCCGCGTGGTACGGCGCGGCGTCGTACTCCAGCTTTCTGGTGATCTCGTGACAGCGCCGCCGGGAGTTGGTGAAGATGATCGTCTGCCCGCGATACCCCTTCGAGGACTTCGTGTCGAACGCCCGCTTCACGAGCCGGTTCTCGATGCGCGGCTTCTCCTGGCCGTCCGCGAACGTGACGTGGCGCTCGATGGGGATCGGCCGCTCCTCGAACTCGACGAGATTCGCCGACAGCTTCCCGGCGAGCTGTTCGGGGTTGCCGACCGTCGCCGAGAGGTAGATCCACTGCGTGTCCATGTTCCCCCGCGCGCCGTGGCGGGACGACGCGGTCGTCCCGCGTTCCGTGTAGTGTTTCAGCCGCGAGACGAGCCCGTCGAGCCGGTGGCCGCGCCTCTCCTCGCCGAGCGTGTGGATCTCGTCGATGACGACGGTGCCGATCTCGCCGAGGTCCTTCCCGGTCCGGAGCGCGTGGTCGATCCCCTCGTACGTGCCGACGATGATGTCGGCGTTCGGATCGAAACGGTTCCCGTCGTCGTTAATTCGGGAGGCGCCGACCCGGATGGTGACGTTCGCGATGTCGCCGTACCGCTCCTCGAACTGCTCGTGTTTCTGGTTCGCGAGCGCCACGAGGGGGACGAGGAACAGCATCTTCCCCTCGCCGTTCAACACCCTATCGAGCCCGGCCATCTCGCCGATGAGCGTCTTTCCGGTCGCCGTCGCGCTCACGACGAGCTGGTCGCGACCGTCGACCGCGCCGTTCTCGACGGCGAGACTCTGGACCGGGAGCAGCGTGTCGAACCGCGATTCGAGCTTCGACTGAATGCCCGGATGCAGGTTCAGCGACGACGTCTCGACGAGGTCGATCTCGTCGGTTGTCGCCGAGACGGTGTCGAACCGGGTCACCTCGGGGTCGAGGTTCCCGGAGAGGAGGTCGGTGATTCGTTCGAGGTCCCCAACGTCGAGCAGCAGCTCCTCCAACCGCTCGCGTGCGCCCGACCGGAGCCCCCGGAAGTTCGCCTCCCGTTCGAGCTCCCGCATCGCGCAGTCCGGACAGATGAACTCGTCGTCGGCACGGATGGCGGTGTCGTCGGTCAGCGGCGAGTAGCGTCCGGCGTTCGCACAGTAGCGGCACGTCCTGACCGCCTTCACCTTGTCATCGAGCTGGTAGCCGGCGAACAGCGCGCGCAGGCGGTCGCGCTCCGACCGCGCGGTCTGCTCCGAGATGCGGATGCGCGAGGCCCGCCGGGCGATCTCGACGAACTGATCCGGCGGGCGAGGGATCTCGTCGGAGCCGTCCGTGACACGGAGGCGTGCGGGTCGCGGGCCGGCGTCGGTCTCTTTCAGCTCCAGCCGGCCGTGGAGCATCCGCTCTCCGTTCCGGAGGACGGCGACGGTGAAATCGCCGTCGGACCGCTCGTGGAGGAAGAGCGTGTCGACGGCGGCGACCTGCTGTGACACGTCCGTACGTCCGCGGGGCGTGTTCAAAACGGCTCCGGAAGCGCCCGACGCACCGGGTTCGGACGTGTCCGCCGTCGGACCCCCGCGGACCGACCTACTCCACGAGGTCGATACTGTCGTCGCCGTTCGGCACCGCACAGATGAACGCCCCCTCGGCGTCCCCGTCGTTTCGGTACCAGTGGACGACGCCGGCGGGAACGTGTATCGCGTCGCCCGCCGTCACGACGTGTTCCTCGTCGTCGACGGCTTCGCCGTCTACCCGAGGCGTCTCCGACGCCTCGCTGCCGAGGCCGACGACGTACTCCCCGGCGAGCACGTACTGCTCGTGTTCGATCTCGTTCGTGTGTCTCGGCACCTCGGCGCCGGGCGCGAGGGTGAACCGCCGGAGCGACAGCGTCGGCGTCCCCTGTTCCGGGCCGAGGAGCACGCCCTTCGAGAGCCCGTCGGCCGCGTCGACCGGCTCCGACTCGATATCCTCGCCGCGTCGCACCAGCGGTCGGGCCTCCGTTCGCGTCATGGCGGTGGTGGGCGGGCGACGGGCAAAAAGCCGCTGTCGTGGACGCTTAAGTGTGCGCGCCGGCTACCCCGTGTATGCGAAGCTTTCGTATCGGCCGGCTCTTCGGTATCCCCATCGAGCTGGACCTCACGTTCCTCGTCGTCCTTCCGCTGTTCGCGTATCTCATCGGCTCCAGCCTCGGCGAGTACGGCCGGCTGTTGAACGAGTGGCTCGGCCCCTCGGCCGCTATCGACGTGTCGGCGCTCACCGGCGATACGACCGTGGCGTTCGCCGTCGGCTCGCTCGCCGCAATCGGGCTGTTCGCCGGCGTTGTCCTCCACGAGCTCGGCCACTCGCTCGTCGCGATGCGGTTCGGCTTCCCCATCTCCTCGATCACGCTGTGGCTGTTCGGCGGCGTCGCCCAGCTGACGGAGATGCCCGAAGACTGGAAACAGGAGCTGTACATCGCCATCGCCGGTCCGATCGTCAGCGTCGCACTCGGCGTCGTCTCCTACGCCGCGTTCACGCTCGTCGCGCCCGGTACCGGGACCGGGATCGCCGGCATCCGGTTCCTGCTCGCCTACCTCGCGGTGATGAACGTCGCGCTCGCGGCGTTCAACATGCTCCCCGGCTTCCCGATGGACGGTGGCCGGGTTCTCCGGGCGCTGCTCGCACGGACCCGGCCGTACGCCCAGGCGACGCAGTACGCCGCCGAGGTCGGCAAGCTGTTCGCGGTCGTGCTCGGGCTGTTCGGGCTGTTCGGCGGCGGCGGGCTCTTCCTCGTCGCCATCGCCTTCTTCATCTACATCGGCGCCTCCTCGGAGGCACAGCGGACGACGATGGCCGCGGCGTTCGAGGGGGTCGCCGTCAGCGACATCATGACGCCCCGCGACGACGTTCGGACGGTGCCCCCCGACACGAGCATCGCGGAGCTGTTCTCCCGGATGCTTTCCGAGCGGCACACCGGCTACCCTGTCATCGAGGACGGGCGCGTTGTCGGTGTCGTCACGCTCGCCGACGCACAGTCGGTCCGCGAAGTGGAGCGGGACGCGTACACCGTCGAGGAAGTGATGAGCCGCGAACTCCACACCGTCGCCCCCGACACCGACGCGATGGACGCGCTCGAACGGATGCAGGAGTCCGGTGTCGGCCGGCTGCTCGTCATGGACGGCGACGAACTCGCCGGACTCATCTCCCGGACCGACCTGATGACCGCCCTGGACATCATCAAGCAGCGCGGCTCGCTCGCAGCGACCGGCGATGGCCGGTCCGTGGCCGTCGAGCAGCCGAACTGACC
>Ga0207771_101135_pt1 | contig 12518 bp, 10 predicted proteins | sample A23M2SouthBayCA_2_FD_187731 | JGI IMG/M metagenome (GOLD analysis project Ga0207771, IMG submission 187731) | Aerobic enrichment media microbial communities from Eden Landing Ponds, California, USA - A23 M2 (2) (SPAdes) | ecosystem: Environmental > Aquatic > Marine > Unclassified | place...
AGGACATCCACGCGACCATCCTCGCGCAGGGGTACCGGCAGGCGGCCGCGAAGGCCAAGGAGATCCTCGAGGACATCGCCATCGAGGTCGACGCCGACGACACCGAGACGCTCCAGCAGATCGCCGGCACCGCGATGACCGGCAAGGGCGCCGAGAACGCGAAGGACACGCTCGCCAACCTCGTCGTCGACGCCATCCGCGCGGTCGCGGACGACGAAGGGATCGACACGGACAACATCAACGTCCAGACGGTCGTCGGCGGCAGCGTCGCCGACTCCGAGCTCGTCGAGGGCGTCATCGTGGGCAAGGAGCGCGTCCACGAGAACATGCCCTACTTCGTCGAGGACGCGAACATCGCGCTGCTCGACACCCCCATCGAGGTGAAGGAGACGGAGATCGACACCGAGGTCAACGTCACCGACCCGGACCAGCTCCAGCAGTTCCTCGACCAGGAGGAGAAGCAGCTCCGCGAGATGGTCGACCAGCTCAAAGCGGTGGGCGCTGACGTCGTCTTCTGCCAGAAGGGCATCGACGACATGGCCCAGCACTACCTCGCACAGGAGGGCATCCTCGCCGTGCGCCGCGCGAAGAAGTCCGACATCAAGGCGCTCTCCCGGTCGACGGGCGCGCGCATCGTCTCCAACCTCGACGACATCACCGAGGACGACCTCGGCTTCGCCGGCTCCGTCGCCGAGAAGGAGATCGGCGGCGACACGAAAATCTTCGTCGAGGACGTCGAAGAGGCGAAGTCCGTCACGCTCGTGCTCCGCGGGGGCACCGAGCACGTCGTCGACGAGGTCGAACGCGCTATCGACGACTCGCTCGGCGTCGTCCGCACGACGCTTCAGGAGGGGAAGGTGCTGCCCGGCGGCGGCGCTCCGGAGACGGAGCTCGCGCTCGGGCTGCGCGACTACGCCGACTCCGTCGGGGGCCGCGAACAGCTGGCCGTCGAGGCCTTCGCTGACGCCATCGACGTCATCCCGCGCACCCTCGCGGAGAACGCCGGTCTCGACCCCATCGACTCGCTCGTCGACCTCCGGTCGAAGCACGACGGCGGCGACACCACCGCCGGCCTCGACGCCTACACCGGTGAGGTCGTCGACATGGACGAGGACGGCGTCGTTGAGCCGCTCCGCGTGAAGACGCAGGCCGTCGAGTCCGCCACGGAGGCAGCCGTGATGATCCTCCGTATCGACGACGTCATCGCGGCCGGTGACCTCGTCGGGGGCAAGACGGGCGACGACGATGACGACGACATGCCTGCCGGCGGTCCCGGCGGTATGGGCGGCGGCATGGGCGGCATGGGCGGTATGGGTGGCATGGGCGGCGCGATGTGAAGTCGGGACGCTACGATTTCACATAGGCCGCCGAGCTCCGATCGACGACGTCGATGCAGGAGCCGGTCACGGCCACACCACACCGACCACCGCACCGCTGTCTGACCACCGACTTCTTTCGCGTGCCGCTCCGCGAGCGACCGCTCCTGTCAGTCGTGACCAGCCGGAATCATGCCGTGAGATGACACACCACTAAGTGGCAAGGACCCGGAGCGCTCGGCCATGAGCGACGGTGAAGACGCCGGAAACGATACCGAGCCGCTGGTGTTCGAACACAGGGAAGACGAGTCGGGCGAGAGCTACGTTCGTATGGAAGTCACGCTTCACCCGGGAACCGACACGGCGGACGCCGACCTCGCCCACCACCGAACCCTGTTCGACATCCCGGACAGGCACGTCCACCCGAAACAGGAGGAGCGGTTCGAGGTGATCAGGGGCGAGTACGCCATCGAGCGAGACGGGACGGAACACCGCCTGACGCCGGGCGACGAACTCGTCGTGCCGGCGGGGACGCCACACACTCAGCGGAACCCGACGGACGACCCGATCCGTGTCGCACACGAGCACCGCCCGCCGCTGAACTCCCCGGCGATATACGAGTCGTTCCACGCGCTGGCACAGACCGGGCGGACCGACGACGAGGGGATGCCAGGGCTGCTCCAAACCGCAGTTGTGGTCGACGAGTACCCCGACCACACGTACAGACCCAGTCCGGCAGTCCCCGTCCAGAAGGCGCTGTTCGGCGTACTCGCCGCCGTCGGTCGACTGGCCGGCTACGAGGCGACCCACACTCACGACGACGTTGTCGTCCGCGGTTAACTGCCGGCGCGTGTTCACCCGGCGTCGATCCGCTCGACAAGCAGCCGCGTCACCCGGTTCTCCTCTACCGACCGCACCGTCAGTCGGACGCCGTCGACGACGACCGACTCGCCGGGCGCCGGAACCCCACCGAACTCCCGGGCGAGAAGCGCCGCAAGCGACCCACCCTCCACGCGCGGCAGGTCGGTGCCGAGCAGGTCGTTCACCGCGTCCACGTCAGCTACCCCGCGAGCGCTCACCCGGTCCGGACCGATGCGCGACACCGCCCGAGGCTCGCCGACGTCGAACACCTCGCCGACCAGCTCCTCGATGATGTCCTCGACGGTGACGAGCCCTTCGAGGGCGCCGAACTCGTCGAAGACGACCGCGAGTTCGACCCGTCGCTCCTGCAGCTCCGCGAGCAGGTCCGCCGCGTCCCGCCCCTCGTAGGCGTGGACGACGGGGAGCAAGAACGCGGAAACGGATGCATCGGCATCGGCGTCGACGAGGTCGCGCAGGTCGACGTAGCCGACGACGTGTTCGCCGTCGCGGACGGGAAGCCGACTCACTCGCTCTGCTGCCGCTCGGGCAACCGCCGTCGCGACCGTCGCCGTCTCCTCAACCGCGACCACGTCGGCACGCGGTACCATGACCTGCCGGACGGCCACGTCGTCGAACCGGAACACCCGGTCGATGAACTCCCGCTCCTCCGGGTCGACGACACCCTCCCGCTCGGCCGCACCGACGAGCGCGGCGATGTCCTCCCGGGTTACGTACGGCCGCTCGATGTCGCGTGCACCGCCGACCAACCGGCGGATCCCCTCGTTCGCGGCGTCGAAGGCCGTGACGACGGGCGACAGCACCGTCCCGAGTGCCGTGACCGGCCGGGCGACCCGGCGCGCGACCGACTCCGCGTTGCCGACCGCGTAGCTCTTCGGGACGATCTCGCCGAACAGCAACACGAGCACGCTCACCACGAGCGTCGCCGCGACCGTGCCGACCCCGGAGTCGAACCGGGCGACGAAGACCGCCGTCGTCACCGACGCGATGGCGATGTTGACGACGTTGTTGCCGACGAGGATGGTGATGAGCAGTCGGTGGGGGTCCTCGCGGAGCTGCGAGAGTGCCGCCGCGCCGGAGTCGCCCCGGTCGACCATCGCGGCGACCCGATGAGATTCAAGGGAGAAGATCGACGTCTCGCTCCCCGAGAAGAAGGCGCTCGCCGCGAGCAGGCCGGCGACGGCGACGGCAGCGAGTGGTTCGGTGACCATACGGCCCGCTCACGCCGTGGGGTAAGGAAACCCTGGGAAGAACGGACCGGAACAGGAAGCAGTCGGAGTCAGTCGTCGGCCGGGACGGCCTCCCGCTCCTCGGCCTCGCGGGCGGCTTCCTCCTCGGCCTCCTGCTCTTCCTTCTTCGCTTTGATCTTCTTCATCCGGAAAATCTCCTCGCGCTCCTGCTCCTCAAGCTTCTGTTCGATATACTCTTCGGCGTCGTACAGCTCCGGCAGCAGCTTGAACTCGAGGGCGTTGACGCGGCGCTTCGTCTTCTCGATCTCCTCCAGCATCTTCTTCATCGCCGTCTCGACCTCGGCGGCGAGGATGATGGTCTCGAGGAGCTCCTCGTAGGCCTCGGCGGCCTCGTCGATGCGCGCGCTCGTGCCGAGCACGCCGTATCCACGCTCGTCGAGGTCTTTCCGCACCTTCGAGGACTCGATCTGCGGAACGACGACGCCCATGATGTTCTTCGACTCGGAGGTGATCTCCGGGTGCTCCTTCAGCGCCGAGGCGGCCCCTCGGACTGCCACGTCGCCCTCCATCGCGCGGGCCATGTTGATGGCGCGCTGTGCGCGCTGGTACTGCTCGTCGGTGTTCTCGCGGACCTCCTTCGCCTGGTCGAGGATGTCCATGAACTCCATGATGAGGCCGTCGCGCTTCTTCTCGAGCGTGTCGTGGCCCCGTTCGGAGAGCTCGATGCGATCCTCGATCGCCATCAAGTTCTTCCGGGTGGGCTTGACGTCCTTGGCCATTTGCGTGTGCGTTGCGCCGCGAGGGAGTTAGTCGTTTCCTTCGCCCGACGAGGCTCAAAAGACGGGGCCGCCGCTCCCCGGTGAAAACGGAAGAAAGACGAGTGGAGTCGACGGCGTCAGTCAGCCGTGACTTCTTCGGCGGCGTCCTCCTCGTAGTACTTCTCGATGAGCTCCTCGTCGATGCGGTTCAGCTCCGCCTTCGGGAACATCGACAGCAGCTCCCAGCCGAGGTCGAGCGTCTCGTCGATGTCGCGGTTACGGTCGAACCCCTGATCGATGAACTCCTCCTCGAAGCGGTCCGCGAAGTCGAGGAACCGGTTGTCGCGCTCGGAGAGCGCCTCGCGACCGACGATGTTCACGAGGTCGCGCAGGTCCTCACCCTCGGCGTACGCGGCGTACAGCTGGTCCGACACGTCGCCGTGGTCCTCGCGGGTGAGCCCCTCGCCGATACCGTCGTCCATCAGCCGAGAGAGGCTCGGCAGCACGTTCACCGGCGGGCGGATCCCCTGACTGTGCAGGTCACGGTCGATGTAGATCTGCCCCTCCGTGATGTATCCCGTCAGGTCCGGGATCGGGTGGGTGTCGTCGTCGCCGGGCATGGTGAGGATGGGGATCTGCGTCACCGACCCCTCGCGGCCCTCGATGCGGCCGGCGCGCTCGTACAGCTGTGCGAGGTCCGTGTACATGTAGCCGGGGTAGCCACGGCGGCCCGGAACCTCCTCGCGGGCGGCACCGATCTCACGGAGGGCCTCACAGTAGTTCGTCATGTCCGTGAGGATGACGAGGACGTGATACCCCTTGTCGAAGGCGAGATACTCCGCCGTCGTCAGCGCCAGCCGGGGCGTGATGGTCCGCTCGACGGCCGGGTCGTCCGCGAGGTTCATGAACACGACCGACCGCTCCAGCGCGCCGGTGCGCTCGAAGTCGGCCATGAACTCGTTCGCCTCCTCCTGGGTGATACCCATCGCGCCGAAGATGACGGCGAACTCCGAGTCGCCCTCGGCCTCGTCCTCCTCGGGGACGGTGGCCTGTCGGGCGACCTGCAGCGCGAGGTCGTTGTGCGGCAGCCCCGAGGCCGAGAAGATGGGGAGCTTCTGACCGCGCACGAGGGTATTCATCCCGTCAATCGAACTCACGCCCGTCTGGATGAACTCCTCGGGATACTCCCGTGCGGTGGGGTTGATCGCCGAGCCGACGATGGGGCGCTCCTCCTCCGGCTCGATGTCGGGGCCGCCGTCGATCGGCTCCCCGGAGCCGGAGAGCACGCGCCCGAGCAGCTCCTCGGTCAGCGGCATCTGGAGCGTCTCGCCCAGGAACCGCACCGACGACTGCTTGTCGATGCCCGAGGTGCCTTCGAACACCTGGATAGCGACGTACTCGGACGTCGATTCGAGCACCTGGCCGCGGCGCGTCTCGCCGTTGGTGGTCGTGATCTCGACGATCTCGTCGTACCCGACGGGCTCGTCGACCTCGGCGAACACCAGCGGGCCGCTGATCTCCGTGATGGTTTTGTATTCCTTCTGCATCGTCAGTACTTCTCCTGTAGCTGCGATTTGATCTCCGCTTCGAGCTCGTCGATGAACTCGTCGTAGTCCTCCGCGGTCCCCATCCGGTTCAGGCGGGGTGCCGCGTCGATCTCCTGTATCTCCTCGACCGGAACGCCGGCATCCAGCGCCTCGAACGCCGCGTCGTTGAACGTCTTGATGGCGCCGAGCATCTGGTAGGTCTTGTCCGGTGAACAGTAGGTGTCCACGTCGTGGAACGCGTTCTGCTGGAGATACGCCTCGCGGAGATAGCGGGCCACCTCGAGGGTGAGCTGCTGATCCTCCGGCAGCGCGTCCTTCCCGACGAGCTGAACGATCTCCTGCAGCTCGTTCTCCTCGTCGAGCGTGTCGACGGCCCACTGTCGCCGCTCGGGCCAGTCCTCCGCGACGTTCTCCTTGAACCACGGGTCGAGCTGGTCCTGATACAGCGAGTAGGACTCGTTCCAGTTGATCGACGGGAAGTGACGCCGTTCGGCGAGGTCAGCGTCGAGCGCCCAGAACGTCTTCACGATGCGCAGGGTGTTCTGCGTCACCGGCTCGGAGAAGTCGCCACCCGGCGGCGACACTGCGCCGATGACGGAGATGGAGCCCTCCGTGTCGTTGATGTTCTGGAACTTGCCGGCGCGCTCGTAGAACTCCGAGAGCCGCGCGGCGAGGTAGGCCGGGTAGCCCTCCTCGCCGGGCATCTCCTCCAGCCGCGAGGAGATCTCCCGCATGGCCTCCGCCCACCGCGAGGTGGAGTCGGCCATCAGCGCCACGTCGTACCCCATGTCGCGGTAGTACTCCGCGATGGTGATTCCCGTGTACACGCAGGACTCGCGGGCCGCGACGGGCATATTCGAGGTGTTCGCGATGAGACACGTCCGGCTCATCAGCGGGTTCCCCGTTACCGGGTCCTCCAGTTCCGGGAAGTCCTCGATGACCTCCGTCATCTCGTTGCCGCGCTCGCCACAGCCGACGTAGACGACGATGTCCGCGTCGGCCCACTTGGCGAGCTGGTGTTGGGTGACGGTCTTCCCCGAGCCGAACGGCCCCGGAATCGCGGCCGTCCCGCCCTTCGCGATGGGGAACAGCCCGTCGAGGATGCGCTGGCCGGAGACGAGCGGCGTCGTCGGCGTCTCCTTCTGCGCGGTCGGGCGGGGCTCCCGCACCGGCCACTCCTGCCGCATGGCGATCTCCTCGCCGTTCTCCAGCGTGACGACCGCCTCGTCGACGGTGAACTCGCCGGCCTCGACCGCCTCGACGGTGCCGCCCTCGTAGCCCGGCGGGACGAGCACCTTGTGGTCGATCTGGACCGTCTCCTCGACGACCCCGACCACGTCACCCGGTTCGACCTCGTCGCCGACCTCGACGGCCGGCTCGAAGCCCCACTCCTTCTCGAGGTCGATACCCGGCGCGTCGACACCGCGGTCGAGGAACGCGCCCATCTGCTCTTCGAGGACGTCGAGCGGACGCTGGACACCGTCGTAGATGGAGTCCAGCATCCCCGGACCGAGGTCCACGGAGAGCGGTTCGCCGGTGTTCTCGACCGGTTCGCCCGGCGAGACGTCCGACGTCTCCTCGTACACCTGGATGGTGGTGATGTTCCCTTCGATTTCGATGACCTCGCCCATCAGACCCTCGTTGCCCACGTAGACAACGTCGTTCATCTTGGCTGCGAGGTCCGTGGCGGTCACGACCGGACCGCTCACGCTCTCGATGACGCCGTCTTGCTCGACGTCCGTTTGCTGTGCTTGACTCATTATTACTCGTCTTCCTCCATCAGGTCGATACCGATCGCCCGCTTGATCTGTTCGCGGAGGCCGCCCGCAGCGGCCCCCCCGCCCAGCGTCACGAGTACCGGTTCGACGCTCGTTTCGACGTTCTGTCGGACGGTACGCGAGAGGTGGTCGAGATCGTCGTCGTGCATCACGACGATGCCGACGCCGTCATCATCGAGCATCTCCTCGACCGCGTCGTCGAGCTGTTCCGGTTTCTCGTCGTCGGGGACGTTCGCGAAGCGGCGAACGCCCGCGAGACGGAACCCCGTCGTGAAATCCGGACTCCCGATGACGCCGATCTCCTGGCTCATGTTACCACCAGCTCCGCCTCGATCTCCTCGGGGTCGAGGCCGGCCTCCCGTCCGCGCGCGATCGCGCGGATGTTGTCCGTCTCGCGCTCCTTCGCGAGCACGTACGCGAGCACCGGACACACCGACAGCGGATACCGGCTCGACAGCGTGTCCGAGTACTCCAGAAGCGCCGCGTCGAGCGCGTGCTCGAAGCCGATGAGGTCGTCGGCGTCGGCGAGCTCGTCGAGCGCCACGTCGAGTTCGTCACCGTACACGGACTCACGCACCCGAGCGACTAATTCGTCGGGGTTCGACGCGAGGCCGGCGAGCTCCGAGGCTGCGAACAGCCGACCGCCCTCGATGTAGAACTCCGCCGGATCGATGTCGGCGCCGGAACGGGCGATACGCAGCGCGTTCCGGAGGTTCCGGAAGTCGATCTCCGCCCGGAGGAACTCGATGTACAGCTCCTCGGCGCGGTTCGGCTCCGCCGGCAGGTTCGAAAGCAGGTCCGCGTAGTAGGCGCGGTCGACGGCGTTCTCCAGCGGAACGAGCAGCCCCTCCGCTTCGTACAGCTCGTACGCCTCGTCGAGCCCCGCGTCGAAGATGGTGCCGTCGAGCAGCTCGACGACCTCCTCGATGGAGCCTGCGTCGACGAGTGCCGACAGCTCCTGGTCCGAGAACTCGCCGGCGCGGATGAGGTCGTCCTCGATCTCGCTCGCCGACGCGTCGGAGTAGAGCCCGCGGAACACCGTCTTCACGTTCCACGCGTCGAACTTCCGCAGATAGCGGGCGACGTAGTCGTACAGCTCGCCGTCCGCCCATCGAAGCAGGTCGTCGAAATGCTTCGCGAGGTTCCGGTTCAGCGCGTACTCGATGAGGTCGACGCCCGAAAAGCGAGAGCCGAGCGCGTTCATCTCGGTCTCGTACTCCGACTCCTCCATGAACCGCGCGATCTCGCCGGGTCCCATCCGCACGAGCTTCCGGTAGTCGTCCTCGCCGAACAGCGAGGAACGGCGCGACCGGACCCGCGCGGTGACGTATTCGTAGTTCGCTGTGCCCTCCTGTCCGACGCTCATCGTTCCTCGAAAATCTGCTCCGAGATCTCCCGGAGGTTCTCCTCCCACACCTCCGCGAGCACGGAGTCGAAGGTGTTGTTCACGCGGACGCGGGAGGCGTCACTCTCGACGACGACGCCCCCGAGACAGTCGTGCTCGCCGGCGTACTCGAAGCCGGCGTAGTCGTCGAGCACGTCCTCGAGCAGCGCCTCGTCGTCGGCGCGGCCGTACACGAGCACGGTGTCCGCCTCGTCGAACTCCGTCGCGGCCGCGTCGAGCAGCGTCCGCGTCAGCTCCTCGCGCTCCTCGCCGTCGATGTCGGCGATGGCCGCCTCGACACGCTCGTGTACGTCCTGAAGCGCCTCGCGGCGCGCCTCGAGGCGTGCCTGCTTCGCCTCGAGCTTCGCGGAGGAGAGCCGCTGCTCGCGCTCCTGTTCGATCTCCTGTTCCACTTCGCGTTCGGCCTCCGCGACGATCTCCTCGGCGTCCGCCTCCGCCTCGGAGACGATCTCCTCGGCGCGGCGCTCGCCCTCGGTGCGGATCTCCTCCGCACGCGCGCGGGCATCGTCCCGAATGTCCTCTACGACCGTATCAAGGCTCATGATTGGAAAAGGTGGGCCGCTGTTTACAGCGTGAGGAACACGACGACGAGCGCCAGAATGACGAGCGTCTCCGGCAGGACCGTGAGAATGAGGCCCCGACCGAACATGTCGTCGTCCTCCGCGATGGCGCCGACCGCCGCAGCACCGATACCGCGCTCCGCGTACCCCGCGCCGAACGCCGCGAGCCCGACGGCGAGGGCGGCGGCGGACGTCGACGGGATGGCCGGAGCGTTACTCTGCAGGATAGGTGCGATACTGCTGAACAGCGTGGTGGCGATGTCGTACATTATTGCTCTCCGAACGGTGAAACGTCGGCGTACACGACCCATAAAACTTCCCAAACGCGGTCGCGAGGGCCTGACGCGCCCGTGTGCCAACTGCTGCCACTATCCGTGTCACGAACGGAGAGAACTGCAGGGAGCGGGCCGCTACTCGTCGGTCGTGAACCGCCGCTCGTAGCCGAACGGTTCGTAGTCGCGACCGCCACCCTCGTAGAACTTCCCGAAGAACTCCACGTACTCCAGGCGGACCGCCTGCAGGCCCGCGGAGGTGATGCCGAGCACGAGCACAAGCAGGTGACCGAGCACGAGCACCACGAGCCCGAACAGGCCGCCGAGCACGAGCATCACGGCCCCCTCCGCGTTGAACAGCCCGGAGAAGATGACCCAGCCTTCTGCCTGTGCCTCGGCGACCTCCTCCGGACTCGAGAAGAAGAGGAGATGGAACTCGCCGTTGTGGGCGTACGCGCCGAAGGTGAGCAGGTTCACGGCGAGCGCCATCCCGGCCTTCGCGAGCAGCACCGCGGCGAGCCGGGTGTAGGAGACGACGTGACCGAACGCCTGCGTGATCGACTCGATGAGGCCGATACCACCCTCCGCGGCGACCACGAGCACTAGGCCGATCAGCGTCACGACCAGCATGAGGTCGACGACGATGCCACCGACCGCGAACAGGTCGACGGTCGGGAAGCCGTTGAACCCGAGCGGGATCGCGACCGTGTCGGCAGCGATCTGCTCGCCCGTCGCCGGGTTGGTCATCCCCTCACGCGCGAAGACGCTGTACATGAACGGGGGCTTCGCGTTCAGTGCGGTCCGCGAGAACACCCATCCCCACAGCGCCACGGTGAGGACGATCCACGAGCCGCTCTCCATGAACGCCTCCCGGAACCCGTGATCGAGGTTGTTCACGAAGTCGAAGAGCCGGCCGACGGCCATATGCAGGACGCCGGCGACGACGCTGAGCAGGAGCCACGCCTGCGCGTACGCGATGTAGTGCGGCTGGAGCCCCTTGTGGATCGGCGCCGACCCGCTCGGATACAGGATGTAGCCGAGCTGATGGAGGCCGAAGAACTCTCCGTACAACACGCCGAAGACAGCCGTGAACAGCCCGGACAGCACGCCGATCCCGCCGAGCGCGTTGATCACATCGGAGTCGAACTTCGAGATGAGCAGGTAGCCGAGCCCCATGTAGAGGAGCCCGTAGCCGAGATCGCCGATCATGAACCCGAAGAACAGCGGGAACGTCAGGAACAGGACAATCGTCGGGTCCAGTTCGGAGTACTTCGGCTTGTTGATGACGTCGACGAGCGCCTCGAACGGTTTCACGACGCCGCTGTTGCTCTGGACGACCGGCGGCGCGCCGCCGCTCATCGCGAGGTCACCTGCCGCGTGACCTCCGTCCGTCGCAACCTCCTCGTCGGTCGGGCCGCCGTCGGCCGCGACCGCTTCACCGCCCGCGTCGCCGTGTGCGGCATCGTCGGTCGACCCGGTGGCGAAGCCGTGTTCGTCGTAGTCGGCGCGCTCGAGCTCCTCGACATCGACGTGGTCGCCGACGGCGTCCTGTAACCCCTCGGCGAGGTCGACGAAGTGCTCGGTCGGCAGCCACCCCTCCGCGACGAACGCGTTCTCGCTGGTCGCGAACGAGAGCGGTGCCTCCCGCTTCTGCACCTGGACGGAGAGCTGCTCTTCGGCCGCGAGCAGGAACCCCGCGACCTCCTCGCGAAGCTCGTCGATGTCCTCCTCGACTCGGTCGAGGTCGCGTTCGAGCGTCCGCTTGCGCTCGCGGAGCTCCTCGACGTACCCCTCGGGGTCGTCGTCGGCCTCGGGCACGGCAAGCGCCGTGAAGTTCGCGCCGACGAGCGCGTCCTCGATGGCCACGTCACCGGGGTAGACGAAGACGGCCATCGTCTCTCCCTCACCGAATATCTCGTGCCGTTCGACGCCGTCCGCGTTCGCGAGCGCCCGGCGAACACCCTCGCGGTCACCCTGTCCGACGCGCACGGAGAGGTTGTCGTACCCCTGCAGCAGGTCGAGGTCGATGCCGAGTTCCACGAACGGCTCGACGGCGTCGAGCTCCTCTTCGACGGCTCGCAGTTCGTCGTCGAGCTCGTCGCGGCGGTCGTCGAGTTCGTTGACGCGGTCGCGCACGTCCGCGAGCTCGCTCGACAGCTCGTCGTCGTCGAGCACACGGCTCGGTCCCTCGTAATCGTCGCCGTCGATATCGAGGATGCTCTCGAGCGAGCGGACGGTGACGAGCTGCTCGGATATCTCGTCGGCCCCCTCCTCGGGGGTGCCGGGGCTGAACCCCTCCCACTCGCCGTCGTAGTCCGTCATGTCGAACAGCCGGAGCTCGTGGACGGCCTCGATGACATCGTCCATCACGCGCTTGGACCCCGTCACCGAGACCCGGCTCATTCGTTCAGGTCTGAGCATGCACCGCCTCCGTGAACCGGTCGAGCACGTCTTCGACCACCTCCTCTTCGCGTTCCGCCGCGCGGTTGTGGAGCTTCTCGCGCTCGGCCTCACCCTCGGCGAGGATCGTCTCGGCCTCGGCCTCGATCTCCTCGCGGGCCTCGGCGAGCTCCTCCTCCTTGAGTTCGGCCGCCTCCTCGCTGGCGGTCTCGCGGATCTCCTCGGCCTCGCGGCGGGCCTCGGTGATCTGATTCTCGCGTTCGGTCTCGGCCTCGGCGATGATCTCGTCGGCCTCCTCCTCGGCCTCCTTGATTCGGTTTAGAACCTCTGGCCTCGCCATATTCGTATCACGAGTGGGTTGGGAGACGGCATATATGGTAGTTGCGAAACGCGTGGCGTAGGCTGGCGGGGGG
>Ga0207771_101137_pt1 | contig 12469 bp, 12 predicted proteins | sample A23M2SouthBayCA_2_FD_187731 | JGI IMG/M metagenome (GOLD analysis project Ga0207771, IMG submission 187731) | Aerobic enrichment media microbial communities from Eden Landing Ponds, California, USA - A23 M2 (2) (SPAdes) | ecosystem: Environmental > Aquatic > Marine > Unclassified | place...
ACCCGGTATCGAGGTCGTGATCAACAACCCTCTGACAGATCCGGGTGACATCGTCCTGGTCAAGCTTCACTTCACCTAGTGGCTCGTCGGGGAGATAACGCCGACGAAATCTTTGGCGGACACTACATCGGTCGGTTCGACGCTCCCCGCGGTGACCCGCACGTCGCTTCCGTCGAGTTCGAACGAGTCGGCCATCTCCTCGCGCTCGGCCTCGGAGGGGTCGGTGCGCCAGTCGCTGACGCTCCCGACGTTGTCGGGGAAGACGACGACGTAGACCGGCGGGTCGAACCCCTCGACGGGCCGGTCGAAGCGCTCGACGTACACCCAGGGATTGGTCGTCGGGAAGTCGACGTCGCCGTTGACGCTCGTCGGCCCGTCCGGGTCGATCGCCAGCGTGAACTCGTAATCGGCGTCCTTGAGCGGGACCTGCCGGGCACCCACCTGCGCGTAGGCGAAGCGCGAACCGGTCCCCGAGAGGGGACACGCCGTCTGGGTCGCCACTTCGTGGTCCTCGATGAGATACGTCCGGTCGCCCCCGGCGTCGGCGCGGACGTAGACGGTGTCGCCGGGGTTCAGACACCGCACTCGGCGCTCGCGCTCGGTGTTTCCACCCGCCCACTCGTAGACTTCCCGTCCGTTGATGAGCAGCGTGAACGGCGTTCCCTCGGTCATGTACTGTGGGTCGACGACGATAGCGCCGTCGTCGCGCTCGATGCTGAAGTCGGCCTCGGGTCGCGTCGCCGGCTCGTCGGTCTCGGGGAGGAAACTCATCGCGCCGACGACCAGCACGACCGCGACGACGATCGTCACCGCGACCATGAGCATGACCGACACCAGCGAGGTCATGGCTCGCTCGTCGTTCGCCGCGTTCGTCCTCCTGTCTCCCCTCGCTCTCCTGTCACCCGACACGCGTTCGACACTCGCTTTCGAGTCGGCCAATATAACTGGTTCCCCTCGATTCACAGCGCTGATACTGTCAGCGAGCAGTGTCAGCGAAAGCGATCGAGAGCGCCTCACTCGGGTGCCAGCGCCCGGATGGTCGCCTCGATCTCCTCGGCGGTGGCGTCACGCGGGAACGAGACTGACACCGCGTCGACGCCGTCGATGGCCTCCCAGTCGGCGTAGCGGTCCCGACACTCAGCGGGCGTCCCGAGGACACCCAGGTCGTCGAGTAACTCGTCGGAGATGGCGCCCATCGCCGCCTCGTGGTTTCGGTTTGCCCACTCGCTTGCGACCTCGTGGGCGGTCTCCTCGTAGCCCTGACGGGCGAGCGCCTCGCGGTAGAACGTGCCCATTGCGCCGAGATAGAACGCGAGGTGGTTGCGCGCCGACTGACGAGCACGCTCCCGGTCGTCGAGTACGAGACAGGGCAACGACAGGGTCACGCGCACCTCGTCGGGGTCACGATCCCCCAGTTCGGCCCCCCGACGCAGGTCGTTGAGGCGGTCGCGGAGTCCCTCCTGTGTGAGCATCAGCGCGTGCCAGCCGTCGGCGAAGCGGCCGGCGAGTTCGACCGATTTGGGTCCCATCCCGGCGGCGTCGATCTCGGGGGGTGTCTCGGGCGGGTCACAGCGCAATCGCAGTCCCGACAGCTGGAAGATATCGCCGTCGTACTCCAGACTCTCGCCGGTGAGGACTCGGCGGACGATGTCGATATACTCGCGGGTGCGCCTGAGGGGATTGCCGTACTCGACGCCGTGCCACCCCTCGACGACGGCGGGCCCGCTCGGCCCCAGTCCGAGTCGGAAGCGCCCCTCGGAGACCTCCTGGAGGGTAGCGGCGGTCTGACCCAGCAGGGCGGGCGAGCGCGAGTAGACGTTCGCGACGGAGGTGCCGATCCCCACCTCGTCGGTGCGCTCGGCGATGGTCGTGAGCACCGTCACGGCGTCGCGACCCCACGTCTCGGGGAGCCAGACCCGGTCGTAGCCCTCCGATTCGGCCAGTTGCGCGAACTCGACGAGCGTGTCGACCGAGGGCTGGGCGGCGACCGGGAGAAAGACGTCGCGGGTCGGGTCACCGAGAGTGTCACTGTCTACCATATCCGTGGTGGGGGTTCCACGCCGTTAAATCCTCACAGCACGCTCGAAAACTGACACGCGGTTTTCGCGGACGCAGTTCACGGCTCCCGCGAGCGACGTCGGGTCGGCTTCGTACCGTCGTCTGTGGCGCCGTGTGGGGTCAACGGGACGGAACGCATAAACCCGATGGGGCGTTAATCGATTCCATGAATATCACCGGCCTGAACCGCCAGCAGATCATCACACTGATCATGGTCTTTCTGATGATCGGCTCGTCGGTGGTCTACGTTCTCGCGTACGCGTTCGGGTAGTGAAAACGTGCCCCTCCGGTTTCGGAAGGTACGTCTCTCCTGTTTCGAACGGTCACTCCGCGTCCGCGCTACTGGCCCGTCCGAGCAACCAGACGGCGAACGCACCGACGAGCACGTCGAGGGCGACGAGCACCGCGAGTGCGGGAACGAGCGTGTTCCAGACCCCGCCGAAGGCCGTCACGTCGAGGACCGTCATCACGTCCTCACCCAGCACCAGCGCGCGGACGGCGTCGACGCCGTAGGTGACGGGGTTGACCGTCGCGAGGGCTTCGATATCCCCCGACATGGGGATGAAGGCCGGCGAGAGAAAGAGGAGAGGAAACATAAAGAGCATCGTCGCCGCGTTGAGCACCTCGTCGTCGCGTGCAAGCATGCCGACGACGTTCGAGACGGCCATGAACAGCACGCCGATGGGGAGACAGACGGCGACGATCCCGACCGCGCCAGGGAGTCCGGTCTCGATGGTCGCGCCCATCGCGACGGCGAGTGCGAGGACCGCACTGACCTGCAGGACGATCCGCAACAGTTCGGAGGCGGCCTTGCCGGCGAAGACGGCGGTCCAGCTCATCGGTGCGACAGTCGTCTTCTCGAACATCCCCGTCTGCAGGTCGTCGACGAGGCCGATCCCGGAGTTGAACGACGAGCCGATCGTCGCCTGCATGAGCACGGCGGGCAGCAGGTAGGTGACGTAGTCGACGCCGCCGTACCCTGCCTCCGCGAGCGCGAACTCGCCGACGTCACCGAACACCGCCGCGAACAGCACCAGCGAGAAGAGCCCGATCACGATCTCCAGGAGGAACGCCGTCGGATTGTGTATCGCCTTCCGGTTCCACCGGGTGAAGTTGACCCGGACGTCGCCGAGAAACGAGTTGCCCGTCGGCGGAGCGCCGGGAGTCGCCTCGTCTGTCGACCCGCTGTCGATCTCGGGCGTGCTCATGCCGTCACCTCCGTCGACTCGACGGGGTCGGTCGAGTCGTCCGCTGACTCGTCGTCAGACGAGCCGTCTGCCCGCTCGTCGTCGGTCGACTCGTCGTCCGCGGCGTCGAGATCCGGCGTCTCGCCGTCGGCGATGGCGAGGAACACGTCGTCGAGTGAGGGTTCTTCGACATCGAATCGCTCGACAGCGACGCCGGCCTCCCGGAGCGCGACGACGAAGTCGGTGCCACGTTCACTGGCCCGCCGGGTCGTCACTCTGACCCCGTCGTCGGTCGTCTCGACGGTCGCGTCCTCGCCGAACTGTTCCGGGGTGCGGGCGACCTCGGCAGCCGTCGCGACTGGGTCAGAGACGGCGCTGTCGTCGGTATCGTGACCGTCGTCCACGCCGCCCACGTCGACTTTGAGGATCTCGCCGCCTACCCTTCGTTTCAACTCCGCTGGGCTCCCGCGTTCGACGATCTCGCCGTCGCGGATGACCGCGAGCCGGTCACAGAGCGCGTCGGCCTCTTCGAGATACTGGGTCGTGAGAAAGACCGTCGTCCCGTCGTCGTTGATCCGCCGGAAGTAGTCCCACAGGCGGTTGCGGGCCTTCGGGTCCAACCCTGTGGTTGGTTCGTCGAGGAAGACGAGTTGCGGGTCGTGGACCAGCGCGGTCGCTGCGTCGAGTCGTTTCTTCATCCCCCCGGAGAAGCCGCCAGCGGGTTTGTCGGCGACGTCCGCGAGGTCGACGAGGTCGAGCAGTTCGTCGATGCGGTCGGCACGCCGGTCGCGGGAGACACCGTAGGCCGCACAGGCGAAATCGAGGTTCTCGCGGGCGGTCAGTTCCTCGTCGATGGCGGTTTCCTGGGCCATGTAGCCGACTGTCGCTCGCACCGCTCGGCGTCGGTCGGACACGTCGTAGCCGTTGACCGCGACCGTGCCGTCCGTGGGGTTCAGGAGCGTCGCGAGCACTTTGATCGTCGTCGTCTTTCCGGCGCCGTTCGGGCCCAGAAAGCCGAAGAACTCGCCGCAGTCGATGGCGAGCGAGACGCCGTCGACGGCGCGAGTCCCGTCCGAGTAGGTGAGTTCGAGGCCTTCGACAGCGACCGAGCGGTCGCGGTCGGCCGTGCTGTCGGTCCGGGTCGTCGGGTCGGCCCCACCTGTCGAGTCAGTCACTCCCGTTCGCGATGACGTATCCGTCATGTACTCGATGATACCGCGGCCCCCGGGAGGGCGTTCTGGCGGGCATAGAACCCGGATTTATAACCCCGTCGCGCGACGCCCCGCTCGATGAAACACGTCCGCCTCACCGCCTGCGTCGACCCCGACCGGGCGCCCGCCTTCTTCGACCGGCTGGCGAACGCGCCGGCCGTCGACGAGGCGCGGGTGCTCGACTGGAACCTCACCGCCGAGGACGCGATGATCCTGTTCGAGGTGGCCGGCGACCCCACGCCGCTCGTCGAGGGCGCGTCGGCGCTGTCGGGCGTCGACCGCGTCGAGATATCCGGCGACCGGACCGTCGACGCCGACAGCGGCGGCGACGGTGCCAACGTCGGCGACGGCGAGTCGCAGGTGCTCGTCCACGTCCAGCGTTCGTCGGTCCCGATCTTCAGTTGTCTCGCCAGCGCGCTCGCGAGCGGCGGGTTGATCGTCCGGACGCCGCTGGTCTTTCGCGACGGGGAGATACACGCTCGCATCGTCGGGGACCCCGCGCCGTTGCAGGAAGCCTTCGAGCGACAGGGCGACGACGTCAGCGTCCGGATCGACGAGGTCGCCTCGCGACCGACCGACGCCGAGCGACCCATGGGGGAACGACTCAGCGACAGACAGCGAGAGGCGCTGGCCGTCGCGACCGAACTGGGCTACTACGAGGCGCCCCGCGAGGCGACCCACGAGGACGTCGCTGACCAGTTGGGCTGTTCGGCCCAGACCGCCGGCGACCACCTCCGGAAGGCCGAGGCGAAACTCGTCGAGGGTGCCACCGACGCGTTCGGTCCCGGCGTCTGATCCGTCGGTCCCGTCGGAACTGTCGGTGTCCGTGATAAATCGGCCTCATTTCTCTCGCAGCAGTCCCAGAGTCAGCTGGCCGCTACATCGACCGATGGCACACGACTCGACGGAGTCGAACGCGGCGGGACGGAACGGTGCAGATCGGAACTCGACAGGTCGGGACGAGCAGTCGACGCGCTCGACGACGTCGAAGACCGTCGATAGACGGCGACTACGCCGTGGCGACGGTGAGAGCGTCGCAAACACCTTCGCGAGAAATATCTCGCGTGTGTCGACTGAACCACGACTCCGCCTCCCCCGACGCTCACGTTCGTAGGCCCTTCGGTCGGTGCCACCGGTGTCCCGCTGGCAGTCTCCGCCAGCTATCGGACCGCCCGCCTGACTTTCCGCAGTACTATCTTCGGAACGAGGGGGACGATCGCTGGAAACTCGAGTCCGAGCTGTTCGGTAAACGTCTGCTGGTCCCAGTAGTCCCGCCACGACGTGATTCCGTCCGCAGAGACGTCGATGACGGTCATCGACGGGACGACCACGGAGTTCCCCGTCGGGGGAATACCTTCGAGCGGCCCTTCGTGCGTGCCGACGTAGTTGCACTCTATCGCCGTGACTCCCTCGTCCGAGGCGATAACTCGTTTCACGTCGATCCGGATATCCGGAAAGGCCTCGAAAATCGCGGCGGTGTACTCGTGCAGTTCCTCGCCAGTGAGGTCCGCCTCCAGGGGGTCGGTGAACGTACTTCCCTCGGCCATCTCGTCCATCAATCGGTCCGGGTCGTGGGCGTTGAACGCTTCTATCGCTCGCTCGACCTGTGGATCCATGTCGTGTGTTGCCATGCCTGACAATTCGGTAGAACCCACTTAACGATACTCGACGGGAACCTCGACAACTCGTCCTGTCGTCACAGTGGTGGAGTCGACCGCCGGATCGGTCCGCTGGCGTCTCCTCCGGTATTTTCTCCTCGGCGTCTGCCGTCACAGTGACGACGCCATACGGGGTCAACTGGTTTGCGCCACGTGTGCCACTCGCGGACGACCACGAGCGGTCTGAGAGCGGTTCGGTCGTATCCGAATCGGCCGATCGACACCCGTCCGTCTCATAGTGATTATTGTAGCGATATATCGGTAGGCGCCGCTCCCGGGGTCGGCGCGATCCGGAAATAGTCTACAATAATCACTATCACTCCGTATCCCAGACATCCGCGACCGGATTGGACTTCGAGCCGGACCGACGTGAGCGCCGCGAGCGAGAGCGCGACCGGCGTCGACCACCGGAGTCGCTCCCGGAACCGTCGTCGTCCGATCCCGAGGCGCTCGCACTCGACCCGGAGTCACCGCTCGACCCCGAACGGGAACTCGACCGTGACCCGCGCCCGCCGTCCATCCCGGCGGTCGCCGCCGCGGGGTCGGCCGCCGGCAGGTTCGGCGTGCTCATCAGGTCGACCTGCTCGGCGAACCAGTCGGGCATGTCGTGGCGGGCGCGCTCGAAGAGATCGAGCAACGACGAATCCCCGAGATACGTCGCGCCGTGGTCGTCTGGCGCCCGGACGACGCGCCCGCAGGCCTGAATCACCGTGCGAAGCGCCGTCCGGTAGTACCAGCCCCACTGGTCGTCTTCCAGTCTCGCGGCCACCCGGGAGTCCCTGGTATTGGGATAGGGCGCCTTGCAGAGCAGTTGCCACCGACACAGATCCCCCTCCAGATCCAGGGCCTCCTCCATCTTCACCGAGAGGAACACTTCGGGGTCGTCGACGCGCTTCCACGTCGAGAGCTGCGGGTCGCGGTCGTCCTTGTCGTGGGCGCGGACCCGCTCTGTGACGCCGTGCTCGCGGAGGAGTTCTTCGAGTTGCTCCTGGATCGCATACGAGTGACAGTGGACGAGTCCCTTCTCGTCGGGGTGACGGGCCATCAGTCGAACCAGGATCTCGGCCAGTTTCGGGGTCGTGCGGTCGCGGGCCTCGTAGGTCATCTTCCCCTGTGTGACGTCGTAGAGCGGGCGGTTCTCGACCGGGAACGTGTGGGGCACTTCGACGAGGGCGACCCGATCCGGCGCGAGGCCGACGTTCGCACAGAAGGCGTCCTTGTTGAGGATCGTCGCAGAGAGCAGCGCGAAGCGTTCGGCGCGGTCCCAGACGGTGTGTTTGAGGTACTTCTCGGGGGCCATCGGCTTGATCGTCACGCGCGAGCCCGCGCCGTCTGGCTGGTCGACGACCCACGTCGTGGCGCTCTCGGGGTCGCGGTAGTCCTCGACGAACCACGACAGGTCTCCCTGTAACTTGACGAGGGCGTCGCGTTCGGCGACCTCCTCGGGGTCGAGTTCGACCTGCGAGCGCACCTCGGCGAGGCGGCGGTCGGCCATCGTGTCGAGTTCGTCTGCGTAGCGGGCGGCGTCGTCTAACCCGTCGATTTCGGGCGGTTCGACGGCGTCCCAGATGGGGACGGTGTCGGGCCCCAGATCGATGGTGGCGTACATCTCGGCCCAGTTGCCCAGGCCGTGCGCCTCGTCGACGACGAGGACGTCCCGCTGGCCGAAGACGTCGCTGCCGGCCGTCTGCATGAAGTACGCGAGCGTCATCGCCGCGACGGGGGCGTTCGAGGCGATGGCGCGGTCCGAGAAGTACGGACAGCGATGTTGCACCTGGCAGTCGAAGCCCCGCTCGCGGGCACACGGTGCCTGATTCACGGGCGTGTCGGTCTCGCCGGGGAGGATACAGTCGTAGTTGTTCTTCCCGCGGATGACGGCGAGATCCGAGAGGAGGTCGTCGCCGGCGACGTCGTCGAGCTGAGAGACCTGCGGTGTGGTGTAGTAGGCACCCGTCACCTGGCCGGCTTCGGCCTCGCCGGGGTGGCGGGCACAGCCGGCGATGGCCCGGGCGAGGAGGGACTTGCCGCTGCCGGTGGGCGCGCGCACGAGGACGACGTCGTTGCCAGCGTCGAAGGCGTCCTGGATGTCCGCGAGCGCCTGCTCCTGGGCGCCGCGGTACTCGGGCGCGGGGAACTCGTCGTAGATCCGACCGACGTGCACGGAAACACGCAGGCGGCCACCGGACCTAAACGCTACGGGTCGCCCGTCGCCGACGGACCGGCCGAGGGTGGAATCGGCGGGACCTGTCACGGACCGGAACCGATTTGTTTCCCCCGTTGAAACGACAGGAAGATGGAACGAACGCGACGACAGCTACTCGAACTCGGGGGAGCGACGCTCGCGACAGTCTCACTCGCCGGCTGTATCGGCGGTGGGGCCGGGACAGACACTGACGGACCGGACGACTCCGAGGGCGGGACGCCGACCGACGGGGGACCGACGGCGACGGCCGCCGCGACCGACACCGCGACGGCTACGCCCACGGATACCGCCACCACGACGCCGACAGCGACGCCGGCGCCAGCGCTGACCGGCGACCGGCCGGCGACGGACCTGTCGGGCTACACGGAGTGGCTACCGGCGCCCTCGGCGATCGAGTTCGTCGACGAGTCGGGCTACGCGTTCCTGGGTATCGCGCCCGCACAGCTCGTCGAACTGGGCGACGCGCTTGGCGACGGGGCGACCGGAGGGCTCACTCGCGAGACGCCCAACCCCGGGCTGGAGACGCTCGCCGACGCGACGGTCGTCCTCCAGTTCGCCCGGTCGGCGACGCTCTACGAGACGACGTTCGACCGCGGGGCCGTCGAGACGGAGTTCGAGGAACTCGGCTTTACAGCGGCGGACACGCACCGCGGATTCACGATATTCACGCCCGGGACGGACGCCGCGGGCAGCGCCGCACGCGCCAGCGCGGTCGGCGACGGCGCCGTCCTCAACGTCGGGCAGTTCTCCAGCGAGGAGGACGTCGACAAGCGTCCCGCAGTGGAGGCAATCCTCGACGCCAGGACCGGCAACGCCGAGCGTTACACCGACGCCGTCCCGGAGTGTGCGCGACTGGTCGAGGCGCTGGGCAACAGTCACGTCGTCGCCGGGCGCACCCACGAGACTGGCGCTACTTTCGACGGGGCGGCCGCCGGGGGGACCTCGAACCACGTCGCCAGCGAGGAGACTCGCGTCCGGGCGAGTGTCGTCTTCGACGGCGAAACCGACGCGAGCGGACTCGCCGAGTGGGCGGGCGACGCCGACACGTTCCACGGCCAGAAGCCAACCGCTCGCGCGGACGGGTCGGTCGCCACCGCCGCCGCGCTGGTACCCTCCGGAGACATCGACACGTTCCCCTCGGAGTTCCCTGGCCCGCCGATCCCCGACGATAGCGGACGGGGCGTTCCCCGGGTCGAGTTCACGTTCGAGTACGAGTCGAGCGGGGACGGCCAGGGAGTCCTGACGATAACCCACTCGAGCGGGGACACTGTCCCTGCCGACGAACTGTTCGTCCGCGGGTCGGGCTTCGCCGACGTGAGCGACGCCGACCAGACCGTTGCCGGCCAGTGGCAGGGGACCGCGAGCGGGGACGACAGCGCCGTCGTCGCGGGCGATTTCGTCGACGTCGGTGTCACGGGCGACTACGAGCTACAGATCGTCTGGGAAGCCACAGACGGCAATTCGGCGGCGACGCTCGCCGAAGACCGGGGACCAGACGCCTGATAGTGATTATTGTAGATTGTTTCCGGATTAGGCCGACCCCGAGGTCGGCGAATACCGATAGATCGCTACAATACTCAGTATCAGAGGTCTGCGACGTCGTCGGTAGTGGGTTCGCGGTCGTCCGGGAGGCGGTCCATACAGTCGTAACAGAGGAAGTGCTCGGAGCCGTCGGCGAGTTCGAGGGTCATCCCCTCGGTCGGTCGCGAGTCGCTCGACCAGAACCCGCCGATGCCGCCGGCGACGTTGACCTTCTCGTGACAGCCGTCACACCGTCGGGACACACCTCCCCTACGGGCAGTACCGACAAAAACACGCCGGCCGCCGACCGTCGAACCGGTCGTGTCCTCCGCGAACGGGACGTGCAGGCGAGAGAGGTAGCGATTGGCGGTGTGCAGCGTATCGCGACCGACTCGGTCGGTCGGCCTCGGGCACCCGTGCAAGTATCCGCGTGGAGCAGTCCAATTATATACCTCTCTGTCAGAGAGAGGGTATGAGCGAGACCGAGGAGAAAGTCACCGCCAAAGACACCCGGGAGGTGATCATGGAGGCGACGTTCCGGGCGCTGAGCAAGCACGGCTACAGCGACCTGCGGATGCGCGACATCGGCGAGGAGATGGACCTGACCCGACAGGTCATCCACTACCACTTCGACGGGAAGTACGACCTGATGGCTTCCTTTCTCGAGTACATCACCGAACAGTACGAGGGCAGCGTCGAGATCGACGAACCCAGCGACCCGCGCCGGGAACTCGAAGCCCGTATCGACCAGTGTCTGTTCGGCCCGGACTTCGACCAGTTCACCCACTGGGACCGCATGAAGGTCTACCACGAACTGTTCGCCCACGCGACCAACGACGAGCGCCACCAGGAGATCCTGGACGAACACTACGACAACATTCGCGCCAGCATCGTCCAGGTCGTCGAACGCGGCATCGACGAAGGCGCCTTCCGCGAGGTCGACCCCGTCCTCATGGGCCAGCACATCACCGACACGATCCACGTCGGCCGCGAACGCCGCATCTCGCTGGGCCACGACGACGCCCCCGAGGAAGCCCGCGAGGCCATCCACGAGTTCGTCCTCGACTCGCTCTATCTCGACGAGTAGCGACCGGTCGAACGGTCGAACGGTCGACTGTCAGCCCCCGCAGTCTCGGTTCTCGTTGCTCTCCTCGAAGCCTCCTTCGCTTCGTTCACTCCACGTCGGCGTCGCCGAACACGCCCGCTCGCTCCATCTCGTCGAGTTGGGCCTCCGAGTAGCCCATGTCCCGGAACACCTCGCGGTTGTGTTCGCCCAGCAGCGGCGGCGGGAGTTCGAACCCGCTCTCGGCGCCCTCGAACCGCAACGGGTGTTCGATCACCGGTACGTCACCCAGTTCGGGGTGTTCGATCTCGGTGATCGTCCCCCGGGCGTCGATCTGGGGGTTGTGCAGTGCCTCCTCGACGGAGTGGACCGGGCCCGCGGGGACACCACCGTCCTCTGCGATGATCTCGGTCCACTCCTCGGTCGTCCTGTCGGCGAGTGTCGCCTCGATCTCAGCTTCGAGGGCGTCGACGTTGCCCACGCGGTCGGCGTTGGTCTCGAACCGGTCGTCGTCGAGCAGGTCCGTCCGGTCGAGTACGTCACAGAGTTCGCCCCACAGCTTCTCGTTGAGGATGCAGATGTTGATGTAGCCGTCTTTCGTCTCGAAGGTCTGGTAGGGTGCGAGCACCGGGTCTTTCGTCCCCATGCGCCGAGGTGTCTGGTCGGCGAACACCTGTCCTGCTTGTTTGGTCAGCCAGGGCAAGACGGCCTCTAACATCCCGAGGTCGATGTAGTCGCCCTCGCCGGTCAGTTCCCGTTTGTAGAGCGCGGTCGAGACGCCGAAGGCCGCCCACATCGCCGTCACGAGGTCGGTCATCGGCAGGCCGACCTTGACGGGCTGGCGCCCCTCCTCGCCGGTGACGTCCATGATCCCGCCCATCCCCTGGATGAGCAGATCGTAGCCCGTCCGTTCGCGCCAGGGGCCGGTCTGGCCGAACGCCGACACCGCGACGTAGATGATCTCCTCGTTGTGCTCGGCGATGGTGTCGTAGTCGACACCCAGGCGCTCGGCGGTCCCCGGCCGGTAGTTCTGGAGGAGGACGTCCGCCTCCGCGGCGAGATCGTACAGCGCCTCCTTGGCCTGCTCGTTTTTCAGGTTCAACTCCAGACTGCGCTTGCCGTAGTTGACCGTCCAGTAGTAGGGCGACTCCCCGTCGATAAAGGGCGGCCCGGAGTGGCGGATGGCGTCGCCGTAGCCCGGTTGCTCGACCTTGACCACCTCGGCACCCTGGTTCGCGAGCATCGCCGAGCAGAACCCGCCGGTGACGAACGTCGAGAGGTCCAGGACCGTGATCCCGTCCAGTATCTTGCCCGCTCCCGGACCGCCGTCGGAGTCGGTCATGACTCGTGTTACGGTTTGTCACGTGGTAATATTATCGCTGCCGCGGCCGGCGCGCCAGTTCGGACCCCGCTTTCCGGCCGGCGTCCGGCCAGGCCTCGACCGGGATCCGGTCGATACCACGTTTTCGGGATGTAGAGTGTCTACAAACGAACCGCGGATAGAGTGACCGGATTCTGACCACACGCTGTGGCAATTCTCTGCAGTTGTGCCCAAGAAGTACAGAGAG
>Ga0207771_101138_pt1 | contig 12465 bp, 7 predicted proteins | sample A23M2SouthBayCA_2_FD_187731 | JGI IMG/M metagenome (GOLD analysis project Ga0207771, IMG submission 187731) | Aerobic enrichment media microbial communities from Eden Landing Ponds, California, USA - A23 M2 (2) (SPAdes) | ecosystem: Environmental > Aquatic > Marine > Unclassified | place...
ACATACGATATAGTATATAAATACGCCGTCCGTCGAAGCTTCTTTGGCCACTCGGCGACGCCGGACTGCTATCTTCGATCGTCGGTCGCCTCGACGGCCCGCGACCCGGTCAGATCGGCCTGCTCGAAGCTGTAGTCCACCAGTTCGTGGGCGACGGGCGAGGACTCGATTCGCGAGCAGTGATCCTCCCGCAGGTCGGTCAGTTCGACTCCACAGTCGTGGCAGCGAGGACCTGCTCGGCTATGCGTCGAGAACGAAGGTGGGCAACTCCGCCCGGGCTCTCTCCTGGCTGACTGCGAGTAGTCGTTTTCGGAACTCCCAGATGTTCTCCCCAAAAGCACACCGAGAGGTAGGGGAACGGGCCCGGTAACAGGCCGGCGTCGTAGAGCTGCACCATCAGCAGGAGTCGGCTCGCGCCGGCCGTTACAGTCGAGGCACGGGTGAATAACCTCGAACTGGTAGTGACACACCGGCACGTCGCCGACCGGGGGATACCGGCCCCGGTGGACGGACGAGCAGAGTTGCTGGAGGAGGGCGTCGATCACGGTCCGGACTCGCCGTGGGCCAGCGGGCGCGGTATACGCCACGTCCGCGACGACCATCGATCCACGTTCTGGACCCTCAGCCGCGGCACCGCGACGCAGCGCTCTGTGCCGCGTCGTCGTTTGGGACCGACCGTCGTGTCGAGGCCGTCAGTGCTCGACGTTTCGATTAGCCATCCGTGGGGTACTGTGTTCCAGAATCCCAACCGCCAGCAACGCCTCTGGCTTCGGTGACTGAGGCAGGGGGCGCTACCTGGTCTCCACCGTTGCCGCGTACAAATCTCCGTTGTTGTCCGAGGACCGTCCCGTTGGAAACACCACTGTGTGGAACTATAAATTGCCGTCGTGAGTAGCAACATTCCAGAAGCCCGCGGACCTCTCGGTGGTCATTGCTACTTGTTCGTCTCCGACGCCCACTAAATTGCACTCGAAAGCGACAGATGTCGGTGCTATGGGCCGTGGCAATCTCTTCCTTCACTAGGGATCGTAATTAATACCTATGTGGGTAAAGCCCTCGTTTTCGCGAACCTTGGGCACGTTATTTGGGTATCCTGGATAGTCACTTTGTCGACGTCTGACTGGCGCCCCGAATGAGCGACTGATCTGAGATGGCGCGTACCGAGATGTTTGCGGAGACGGCGCCATCGGAGCGTACGAACTCGTGGTGATACTACCACCCGACGGCACGGGCAATGCAGTTTGTATTACGCCACTTGCCCAACCATGACTACGGCGTTAGCCAGCTAGGTTCGATCGATGCGTTTCCATTGACCTTGCCATCTTCCCATCGATAACGCACGTGTTCGTGCCGTTGGGCCAGACCTGTCTTGGTCCTCGCCGTTCTCCTGGTGGGTCCGTTGTGAAACGGGAGGGTGCACGACGACCAGCCTGGCCGGGTCGCTGGCCACCATTTGTCGATTCTGCTTCCTTCCACCTCGTCGCTTCTGGCCGTTAACGACTGGATATTGGAGGCTTTGGGTATGGGGGCATCAATTGTCCGTCTGGGCACCCGCTTTGCGTAAGTGGGTTTGAGCCCGGATGACGAGGGCCCGACCCACTCAAATGTGGTGGTACCAGAACGACATATATCGCATTTCGCGATATCGAATACCGTCGGTGCCGCCCAAGCGCACGTCTCAAGGGTGTCGAACCCCCACGTCCCCCTAATGAGTCAGAGCGGTGGCCCACTCTCACCGGACCGACCGGACGTCGACCGGGACTTCCGGGTGGAGGCACCATTCGAGCCAGCCGGCGACCAGCCCGACGCCATCGATCAACTCGCGTCGGGCTTCCAGCAGGGGCTCGACCGCCAGACGCTGCTCGGCGTGACGGGATCCGGGAAGACGAACACCGTCTCCTGGGTGATCGAGGAGATTCAGCAGCCGACGCTCGTCATCGCCCACAACAAGACGCTCGCGGCACAGCTCTACGAGGAGTTCCGGACCCTCTTCCCCGACAATGCCGTCGAGTACTTCGTCTCGTACTACGACTACTACCAGCCCGAGGCCTACGTCGAGCAGACGGACACCTACATCGACAAGGACGCCTCGATCAACGACGAGATCGACCGCTTGCGCCACTCGGCGACCCGCTCGCTCCTGACCCGGGACGACGTGATCGTCGTGGCGTCGGTGTCTGCCATCTACGGGCTCGGGGACCCGCGCAACTACGTGGACATGTCCCTCCGCCTGGAACAGGGCCAGACCATCGACCGTGACGAACTCCTGGGGCGACTGGTCGACCTCAACTACGAACGCAACGACGTCGACTTCACGCAGGGCACCTTCCGCGTGCGGGGTGACACCGTCGAGGTGTTCCCGATGTACGGGCGGTACGCCGTACGCGTCGAATTCTGGGGCGACGAAGTCGAGCGTCTCCGGAAGCTCGATCCCCTGGAGGGGGAGGTCAAAAGCGAGGAGCCCGCCGTCCTGTTTCACCCCGCCGAGCACTACTCGATCCCCGACGAGCGACTCCAGCGGGCCATCGAGGAAATCGAGGAGCGCATGGAGGATCGCGTCCGTTACTTCGAGCGCAAGGGCGACCTGGTCGCGGCCCAGCGCATCGAGGAGCGGACGACCTTCGACCTCGAGATGATGAAGGAGACGGGCTACTGCTCGGGCATCGAGAACTACTCGGTGCACCTCTCTGACCGCGAGTCGGGCGACCCGCCGTACTGCCTGCTCGATTACTTCCCCGACGATTTCCTCACCGTCGTCGACGAGTCCCACCAGACCATTCCCCAGATCAAGGGCCAGTTCGAGGGCGACCGGAGCCGCAAGGAGTCCCTCGTCGAGAACGGCTTTCGCCTCCCGACGGCCTTCGACAACCGGCCCCTCACCTTCGAGGAGTTCGAGGCAAAGACCGACCAGACGCTGTACGTCTCCGCGACGCCCGGTGACTACGAGCGGGAGGTCTCCGGCCGGATCGCAGAACAGATCGTCCGTCCCACCTACCTCGTCGACCCCGAGATCGAGGTCTCGCCCGCCCAGGGCCAGGTCGACGACCTCATGGACCGGATCGAACAGGTGCCCGACGACGAGCGCGTGCTCGTGACGACGCTGACCAAGCGCATGGCCGAGGACCTGACGGAGTTCCTCGAGGAGGCCGGCGTCGCCGTCGAGTACATGCACGACGAGACGGACACGCTGGAGCGCCACGAACTCGTCCGCGGCCTGCGCCTCGGCGAGTTCGACGTCCTCGTGGGCATCAACCTCCTTCGGGAGGGCCTGGACATCCCCGAGGTCTCGCTCGTGGCCATCCTCGACGCCGACCAGGAGGGATTCCTCCGCTCGGAGACCACGCTCGTCCAGACGATGGGCCGCGCCGCCCGGAACGTCAACGGCAAAGTGGTCCTCTACGCCGACGACCCCAGTGAGGCGATGCGCTCCGCGATCGAGGAGACACAGCGGCGTCGCCGCATCCAGCAGCAGTTCAACGAGGAGCACGGCCACGAACCGACGACCATCGAGAAGGAGGTCGGAGAGACGAATCTCCCTGGGAGCAAGACCGACACCGGCGGCACGGCCGGCCTCGAACCGGACGACGCCGACGAGGCCGCCCGGCTGGTCGAGGACCTCGAAGACCGCATGGGGGCGGCCGCGGACAACCTCGAGTTCGAACTCGCGGCGGACATCCGCGACCGCATTCTGGACCTGCGCGAGGAATTCGACCTCGGCGGCGCCGACGAGGACGACGGCGTTCCCGCCCCAGCCCCGGACTTCGACGGCTGACCGGACCCGAATGATCGCCGGGATTCTTCCGTATACCGGCCGAGTACTTCGCCATGGCTCAGACCAGCGGTCCTCCCTCCACCACGGCGGCCGGCCTCGATGGGTTTCGCGAGGAGACGGTGCGGGCGATGGGCGACCGGATTCACTACCTCGTCGGGGCTAAATCCGGCGCCGATCGAGCAATCGTCTTGCTACATGGCGGTATCATCGACGCCGCACACGTCACCTGGCGCCCGGTACTGGAGTCCCTGGCCGAGGACGCGACCGTCGTCGCGCCCCACCTCCCCGGATACGGGCCGAGTCCGCTGCCCGAGGCCCCGTTGAACATCGGTCGACACGTCGAATCCACGGCCGCGCTGCTCGACGAACTGGACCTCACAGACCCGGTCGTCGCCGGTCTCTCCATGGGCGGGGGTATCGGGATCGGCCTCGGTCTGACCTATCCCGACCGCGTCGACGGACTCGTGGCCCTCGACGCCATGGCGCTCGGTGACGACCTGGCGAGCGGGCCGCTCACCTGGCTCCTCGCGACGGTCCAGGTCACGAACAACCTCTCGGTCGAACTCATGCGTCGCAGTCGCGGCTACGTCCGGTTTGGCCTGGAGCAACTCGTCGCCGACGCGAACCCCGTCCCCGAACCGCTCGTCGACCTCGTCCACGCGGAGGTCAAGCGACCTGGCGCTGGCGCAGCCTTTCGGAGCCTCCGGGCGAGCGAGGTTACGTGGGGCGGCTACCGCACGAACTACGCGGACCGGCTCCCCGACCTGTCAGTCCCGACGCGGCTCGTCCACGGCCGGGACGACGACGTCTTTCCGACACACTGGTCGAAACGTGCGGCAGACCGGATACCGGACGCCTCGCTTACTCTCCTCGAAGATTGCGGCCACCTCCCGACGTGGGAACGCACTGACGACGTCTGCGACATCGTTCGCAGTGCCCTCTGAGGGCCTCGCCGGTCGCATCGAGCCCCGAACCTGTTACTGCAGCGCGTGCTCCCTTCTGCGACGATGCCCACCTGCAGAGACACGAACTCGCCGTTTCTGCCGACGTTCGCAGATATCGCATCTGGCGTAGTGTGGATACGCCCGATGGATTTGGTATAGTGGTATACACTATAATATATGAATGGGGCCTCAATTCTGCGTCCCGTCAGGCACTGTCTCGTGACGGCTCCGCTTCTGCAACTGGTCTCCGGCGGTCGGGGGTAGGAGCCGCGCCGTCAGTAATTCGGGCACGAGGTCTCGCAGCCGAGTGGCAGGTTACTGGTGCTGCCGACGTTGGAAATTCACTCTCGGAGCGTGGGTTCGCTAGATGGGCCTGGCACCGCGCTGCATTCTGCGAGCCTGGCGGAGGGGTACTCCTCCGTTCCTCGCAGCACTCGGCCAGTTCGCTTTGGGTGCTCGCGGGCTCGATCCTGGTCCGAGCCATCGGCTGGTCGCTTCGAACGCTGCCCGGGCGATATCGATTGTTCGTCGCGCGCGAATTCGCGTTCCTACTGTGGAGACGCCGGACTGTGTCGATTCTGCACGAGCGGTGTCTGGCAATCTCTCCCAGTACTCGACCTGGTCGCATGAGTCCAGGGAGATCGGCTGCGACGGCGTACCTCGGGGCCGTAGACTCCTCGGGAAGCTGCCCGACTCCGATTTCGTATAGTGGTGCGGCATTCATCGATGGCCGAAACCGAGATTTCGACCAGGTGGTGCCGCGTTTGGACTGGCTGACAACTATCGCGGAGTTGGGTGAAGCTCGCGATGTCGAGCGCTCGCTACGAATCCGCCGGCCTGCGTGGGATGCTGAAACCGCGTGGGCTACCGGACCGTGCCGGGTTCCCGATCGAAGTTCCGAAGCGCAATATGGGGGGGGAGGGGTCACGTCGGCCCAGGCGACTGAGATAGCCGTCTCATCGATCGGTCCAGACTCCACTGCCGTTGCGTTGGCTGCCACACCCCATCTGGGGGACACGGCCGGCCTGGTGGGTTGAAGCACCCCCGTTCCGGTTGTCTGGTCTGGGCTGGAACCGCCGCCTATTCACGACCCGTCTTCGACGGGCCGAACGATCGTCTCTCTCACACGATCATTTAAATAGTGTACCGTATACTGCTATACAAAAATGGTGGGCCGAGCGCCACGGCGCTGGCTGCGAAGGTGCGTGAGCGTTGTCTTCGTATCTGACTCGGCACAAAGTCGTCAGAGACCGTAGAGTGACCGCTAGCCGGTCTTGGGTCGGTTGGTACTACTCGGAGAGCCCCTCGCCGTCGGCGGCCATCGGCCGACGCGTCGCGGCCAGTGAGCCCTCGAACGTCGCCTCCATCTCGCCGCCGCTCAGGGCGCGCTGCTTGCAGAACTCGGCGTAGAGGGCCTCGGTCACCTTCGGGTGGTCCCCGAGCGGATCGGCGTACTCGATGCCACCGCGGTCGAGCTCGAGTTCTTCGGGGACGCGGACGCCGGTCGCGGTCGAACGGGGCACGAAGAGCGGGACGGCCACGGCCTGGTCGTTCGTGACGTTGTACCGCGCACAGTCGACAGTGGGGTTCTGGAGCAGGAAGGCGGAGACGACCTCGCAGAAGTCCGACAACCGACGAAGGCGGGAGGCGTGGTACTCGACCGCCTGCCGGTTGAATGGGAGCGAACTGCTGCCGAACCCGATCAGGATCAGCGAGGCCTCCGAGGGGCGGACGTGCGAGGAACCCCGGTCTGCGAGGACCTCCGTCACTGCCGGACTGGTCCCGGTGGGCTCGCAGTACCGGACCTCGCCCTCGACGTAGGAGAGCGCGGCCGGGACGCCGTCGACGGTGTGGTGGTCGTGGGCCGCACACACGGGTACGGCGAAGACCCGGTCGCCGGGAACGTCTCGCAACGCGTCGCGCATGTCGCGCACCGGTTCCCGGTCGTACGTGACGACCGAGACTGCGTCGACGCCCGCACGGTCCCCGAGCGTCGCCGCGTGTCGCTCGAGGACCGCTCTACCGTCGTCCGCTTCCCGTCCGATGAGGAGCAGCGTATCGCGTGTCATGGGTGGACTCCGGGTAACAAACCAGATTGTGTTATAACAATCTGAATTGTATAATCCGTCGATCCAGGGGACAAAGTAAGTTGTGGTGGTCCGACTACGATTCGTCGAGAGCGATGGCGCCGTCCCGCGCGTCGCTGGCGACGTGGACGAGTTCGTTCGTCAGGCCGGCGGCGAGGCCGCTGCCGCCGCGCCGGCCGACGTTCGTGATGGCCGGCACGTCGTGGCGCCCGGCCACATCGCGGAGGCGCTCTCGGCTCTCGGCGGCCTTGACGAATCCCACGGGCGTTGCGACGACGACCGCCGGCCTGGTCCCGTCTTCGATGCAGTCGGCCAGGGCCAGGGCCGCGGTCGGTGCGTTGCCCACGACGGCGATTGCACCGTCGTAGACGCCCTCCCGGTCGAGTTCCAGGACTGACGCGGCCGTACGGGTCATACCCGTCCGCTCGGCGAGGTCGGTCCCGTTGCCGATTGCTTTTCGGACGGGGCAGTCGTGCCCGCGTCCCGTGACCCCGGCCTGCACCATCGTGATGTCGGTGACGATCGGTGCCTCGTCGAGGACGGCGCGAGCGCCCGCGATCACGGGTTCGTCGTCGGTCTCGCCCGTGAAGCGAACGAGGTGCTGGAACTCGGGGTCGCCCGTCGCGTGGACGGACTTCTGGCGAATCCGATCGGCCAGCGTCTCGTCGGGGACGAGTTTCCGGACCCGATCCATGCTGGTCTCGGCGATCTCCATCGCGTTCTCGGTGGTCGCGCCGAGGTCCGCGTAGGGTTCGGTGTCGTCTCCCGCTCCTTCCTCGCTCGGGTCAGTCGTCATCGCCGAGCACCTCCGCGTTCCGCTCGCCGCCGGAACGGGCCTCGAGGTCGCCGTCGACCTGGAGGTTGATGTCGCGCAGGCGGTCTCTCGTCGCGTCGTCCGCGTCCCAGAGGCCGCGGTCGATGGCTTCCAGCAGCGTATCCGTGATCGACTCCAGCGCCCATGGGTTCACGTCCCGGAGCCAGTCCTGGCGGTCGTCGTCGAAGGCGTACGTCTCGGCGACGTCGTCCCAGAGGCGGTCCGAGACGACGCCGGTCGTGGCGTCCCAGCCCAGGGCCACGTCGACCGTCGTCGAGAGGTCGCCGGCACCCTTGTAGCCGTGCTCCTCCATGGAGTCGAGCCACTCGGGGTTGAGGACTCGGGCGCGCATCGCCTTGCGGACCTTCTCCTCGTTCGTGTAGACGTCCACGTTCTCTGGATCGCTCGAATCTCCCACGTAGGAAGTTGGTTCCTCGCCGGAGACCTCCGAGACGGCCGTGACGAACCCGCCGTGGAAGGCGTACCAGTCCGAGGAGTCGAACTCGTCCTGTTCGGCCGTGTCCTCGATCTTGACCGTCGCCTCGACGTTGCCCAGCCGGCGCTCGAAGGACGCGTGGGCCTCGCTCACGTTCCCGCGCGAGCCCATGGCGTAGCCGCCCCACTGGACGTAGACCTCCGCGAGGTCCGCGCGGTCGTCCCAGTTCCCCTCGTCGACGGCCTTGTTCGTGCCCGCGCCGTAGCCGCCCGGTCTCGTCGTGAAGACGCGCTCCAACGCCGCCGATCGGGCGTCGGACTCGTCCAGCCCCTCCGCGACGAGGGCCTCGGTCTCCTCCTCGACGTGTTTCTTGACGAAGTTCCGGTCGTGGGGCTCGTCCAGGGCGACGACGGCGTCCACGGCATCGTGGATCACCCCGGCCGCCGCGGGGAACGCGTCGCGGAACAGTCCGGAGACGCGCGTCGTCACGTCGATGCGCGGTCGGTCAAGCTCGTCGAGGGGTTTCGGCTCGACGTCCTCCACGCGACCGGCGTCGGACCAGACCGGCTCGACGCCCATGAGTGCCAGCACCTGGGCGATGGTCTCGCCACGGGTGCGGACGGTCGGGGTGCCCCACGCGACGACGCCGACCTCCTCGGGATACTCGCCCTCCTCGGTTCGATGGCGCTCGGCGACGCCGTCGGCCACCTCCTTTCCGACCGTCCAGGCGCTTCGCGCCGGCACCTTCCGGGGGTCGAGCGTGTAGAAGTTCCGCGCCGTAGGGAGCAGGTCGACGCCGCCGCGCGTCGGCGCGCCGGAGCCGCCCGGCGGGACGTACTCGCCGGCGAGCGCGTCGGCGGTCCGGGGAATCTCGTCCTCGGCGCCGCGGACCCGCGGTGCGGCCTCCTCGCAGACGAAGTCGAGCACCTCGCGCAGGTCGTCGTGCGCGCCCGACCGGGCGCGCCCGTCGCCGATCGGGTCGAGGTCGACGACGAGCAGGTTCAGGTTCACTTCGTCGTCGGGGCCGGCCTCGCGCTCGGACGCTGGCACCTCGAAGTCCTGGGCCGCGAGCGTCCCGATCAGGTCGAGGCTGGTCTCGTAGACCACGTCGGCGGCCTCGGCGTAGGTCATCCCCAGGGCCTCGTCGTAGGTCCCGGGCTCGTCGAGCATTCGCTGGTACTCGACGCCGAGGACGCCGGCGACGCTCTCCCGGAGGCTCGGCGCGCCGGGGTTCTCCAGGCGCGTGAGCGCGACGAGATACTCCACGAGGCGCTCGTCGACCGGTGGCTCGCCCATCGTGTGCAGGCCAAGCCGGATCTGGGTCGTCTTCACGTCGGTCAGGTACTCGTGGATCCGCTCGACGAGGGTGTCGATGTCGACCTCGTCACCGGTTACATCCCCCTCTGCGAGGGTCGTTCCGGCCTCTTCTGGCCCGCGGACGTCCGCTTTCTCGTCGACCGTCCCCGCGACGCCGAGTTCGACGGCCAGGTCCAGTTCGTCGACGAGGTCCCGGAGCTGCTGCTCAAGGTGCTCGCCGTCGTCGGTACGGGCGTCCTCCATGCCCGCCTCGCGGTAGCGGTCGGCGAGTTCCTCGAGTTCGGCCAGTTCGTCGTAGGTGCCGGCGTTCGACATCACCGGCGTCAGGTAGTCGACGATGGCCGCGTACGAGCGGCGCTTGGCCTGTGTCCCCTCGCCTGGGTTGTTGACGATGTATGGGTAGACGTTCGGGAGGTCGTCGATGAGCTGATCGGGCGCGCTCTCTCCGTCCAGCCCGACAGTCTTGCCCGGCAGCCACTCCAGGCTGCCGTGGGTCCCGAGGTGGACGACGGCGTCGGCGTCGAAGTCGTTCCGGAGCCAGGAGTAGAAGGCCACGTAGTCGTGTGGCGGCTGGAGGGCCGAATCGTGGTAGACCTTCGAGGGGTCCATGCCGAAGCCGCGCGGGGGCTGGACCGTGACGAGGACGTTGCCGAACTCGACGCCGGGGATGGCGAAGGGGCGGTCCGGCACCTCGCCCCACTCCTCCCGGACGCGATCCTGGAACCGCTCGTCGGTGGCGCCGAACCACTCGCGGTACTGGTCCGTCGACACCACGTCGACGCTCAGGTCCCGGACGTCCTCGGGCGCGACCCAGCGGTCGTCCAGCGTGAGCTGGCTGGTCAACTCCTCGACGAGTGACTGGCCGCTCTCGGGCCGACGGCCGCCGTCTCGCGGGTCGCTTCGCTCCCCGCTCGACAGACCCGAGGCGCTGCGCGCCTCGCCCAGATCGTATCCCCGGGCCGCCAGTTCGTCCAGGAGGTTGACCGTGCTCTCCGGGCTGTCGAGCCCGAAGGCCGTCCCGATGCCGTCGTCGCTCGGCGGGTAGTTGTGGAGGACGACGGCGACCTGCTTGTCCTCGTTGGGCGTGTGGCGCAGTTCGGCCCAGTTGACCGCGAGCCGGGCGGCGTGGTCGACGCGGTCCTCGATGGGGAAGTGCTGCTTCGGGGCGGTGCCGACGCCGGCCTCGTCGTCCGTGCGCTCCTTGCCGCTGATGGGGTGGGTGATCACGTTCCCGTCGAACTCCGGTAGCGCGACGGAGAGTGCGAGTTCGAAGCCCATGACGCCGGTGTCGCTGGCCTCGTAGCGCGAGCGTGAGCGCATCGTCGTCACCGTCTGGAGGACGGGAACGCCGAGGCGGTCGAGGAAGACGTCCTCGGCCGACTCGCCCTCGTCACTGGCGTCGCGCCCGCGCTCGTCCATCGACAGCGAGAACATGAACGAGGAGAGGACGGCGTCGACCACCGGATCGCCAGCGTCGTCGGTGAGCCACGCGTCGGTGACGCGTTCGGCGTCCCAGCCCTCGCCCTCGTCCCCGTCGGTCGCGGGATTGCAGAAGATGGGGAGCGCGTTCGCACCCTGGGCCTCCAGTGCGCGGACCTGGGCGTCGACGTAGCGGGTGTTCTCGTGGGTCCAGTGGGACTCGTAGAACCAGACGGCGACCGTCGGTGCGTCCGGGTCGTGGGTGGCTCGCAGTTCCTCGTAGGACGCGCCGGGGTGGTCGGGGTGGTAGACGCCTTCCGTCGGGAGGTCGACGGGGTCGTCGTACGAGCGGCCTTCGTCCCCGAACCGGTCGACGAGGTAGCGCACGCAGTTCGCGAAGTTGGCCGCGCCGCCCTTCTCCAGGTAGTCGTAGACGCGGTCTCGCTCCGTTGCGGGGACGCTCGTGTCCTCGAGCGCGTAGGCGTCACCGGTCGACTTGACGATCAGCGGGACGCCCGCCTCGTCGAAGCGCTCGACGGCGTGGTCGTAGCCGGGCATGCTGTCCTCGGCGCCGTGGAGCCAGCAGATCACCGCCGTGGCGTCGCGCAGTTCCTCACAGAAGTCGTCGACTGCTGCCTGGTCGTCCAGGTCGCTCTCCGAGCGGACGACCAGGTCGGCGTCGACCTCCCCGGCGGCGCGTTGCACGGCGCCCAGTTCGTTCTCCGTCGCGGTGTACAGGCCGATCGTTGGCATAACGTTGTTAAACCCCTGTTGCGTTAGAACAACTATGATTGAATTGAGCGAGGACAATAAACCTTCCCACGGCGGGCGCGAGGGACCGTCGTTCGGGGAGATCGTGGGCCAGGCGGACTTCAAGCAGGCGTTACTCGCCGTCGCCGCGAACGACGCCCTCGACGGCCTGCTCCTGTCCGGCGAGAAGGGGACGGCCAAGTCGACGGCCGTCCGCGCCCTGCGAGACCTGCTCCCCACGCAGACGGCGGTCGCGGACTGCCCGTTCGGCTGTCCGCCGGCTCGTCCCGCCGACCAGTGTGGATCCTGTCGCGAACGCGAGGATCCTCCGACGACCGAACGGCCGGTTCCGCTGGTGACGCTGCCCCTCGGCGCCACCCGCGACCGCGTCGTGGGGTCGCTGTCCGTCGCGGACGCACTCGACGGCGCCCACGAGTTCGAGCCTGGCCTCCTCGCCCGCGCGAACCGGGGCATCCTCTACGTCGACGAGGTGAACCTGCTGGACGACCACCTCGTCGACGTCCTGCTCGACGCGGCCGCGAGCGGCGTCAACCGGGTCGAACGCGACGGCGTCAGCGTGGTCCACCCCGCCGAGTTCACCCTGATCGGCACGATGAACCCAGAGGAGGGTGATCTCCGGCCGCAGCTCCGCGACCGCTTCGCCCTCCAGGCGACGGTGACGGGGTGTACCGACCTCGACGACCGGGTGGCGATCGTCGAGCGTGCCCTCGGTGACGACCTCCACGAGGACGGACAGTCGAGTGACGAACCCGACACCGTTGCGTATCGCGAGAGTCTCCTGACGGGTCGCGAGCGCCTCGACGAGGTCGACCTCCCGCCGGCGTTCGCCCGCGAGATCGTAGAACTCTGCCGGGACGCGGGCGTCGACGGACACCGGGCCGACATCGCCACGGCTCGCGCGGCCC
>Ga0207771_101139_pt1 | contig 12462 bp, 9 predicted proteins | sample A23M2SouthBayCA_2_FD_187731 | JGI IMG/M metagenome (GOLD analysis project Ga0207771, IMG submission 187731) | Aerobic enrichment media microbial communities from Eden Landing Ponds, California, USA - A23 M2 (2) (SPAdes) | ecosystem: Environmental > Aquatic > Marine > Unclassified | place...
GTTTCACCGGACGCGAGGGAGCGTAGCGACCGCTGCGTCCGGCCTTTTTCACCCATGTTTTTGCCGCGAGTGGTACCCACAGCGAACGCAGTGAGCGAGGATACCCGAGCGGGAAAAAGATGGCCTGTACATACCGCTCACAGCGAGCACAGACACAGCAAAACACAGTTCGACGAAACCCGGACAGCACCGACGCCGCTACAGTTCCGAGCGCTTGACCAGCGCGTAGACGAGCAGCGCCGAGAGGACGACACCGAGATAGGCCTCACTCGCAGCCAGGACTTCGGCACCCATCCCTTCCGGTCCGATGAACCCGTACCCGATGGTCGTATACGAGATGTAACTGAACCGTGCGTTCTCGAAGAGGATCCGGGCGCCGTCGTTCGACAGAAGCGTGGCGAGCGAGGCGATCTGGGCGCCGTCGGCGGCGCTCGTCGCGAAGAGAGAGCCGCCGAACACGTAGAACGGGACGTAGAGCAGCGGCGCGATCAGGAAGGCCATCCCGATGCGGATGGGGCGCATGCCGTAGCCACAGGTGATCCCGAGGAAGTAGTTCTCGGCGGCCCGGCCGAAGTTCTTCACGCGGGCCCAGGCGCCGACCGAAGCGTCGCGGACCACTTCCAGATTTTTCTGGCGGCTGTACTGCTGGCGTTTGACGCGGAACTCGCCAGCGACTTTCACGTCACCGGCCTCCTGGGCGGACTGTTTGGCCTTCAGGTAGGTCGTCTCGATGACCTCCGGCGTCATCTCGAGGGCGTAGTCGGGGTCGGCACCCGCCGGTTCGTCGAAGGTGTGGATCTCCCAGGCGTTGCGGTCCAGGTAGTCGCGGTGGTCGCTGAAGTCGAACTCGTGGTCGGAGAACTCGTCGAACTCCGTCCGACAGAACCGGAAGTAGTCGAGCAGTTGCGTGCTGTCCCGTTTCCGTTCGACCGAGAGGTCGATGTCGCCGATACTGGCGAGGGTCATGTCGTAGCGCACCCACCCCTCCGCGGGCTGGTTGATGCGGCCGGTCCGGATCTTGGCGCGCGTGAAGTCGACGAAGGCGTCGTCGTCGACCTGGGTGGCCGAGAAGTCGATGCGGTCGGTAAAGCGCGAATCACGGAAGTTGATCGCGCCGCCGAAGGCGGTGTCGTCGAACGACGCCGCGCTGAACTGGGCGCTCGCGAAGTCGGCGTCCGCGTCGAAGTGAGCGCCCGTGAAGGCGACGTCGTGGTCGAGGAAGTTGTCGCCGCCGCGGAACTCGGCACCCCGGAAGTCACAGCGGTCGCCGAAGTGAACGCCCGAGAAGTCGGCGTCGCCGTCGAAGCGGCCCTCGTCGAAGTCGGCTACGTCGGCGAAGGTCACCTCCGTGAAGATGACGTCGTCGCCGAACTCGGTCGCCTCGAAGTGTGCCAGCGCCTCGAAGGACGACCGCCGGAAGGTGGCCGACCGAAACGACGCCTGCAAGAAGTCCGCCTCGTCGTGGAAGACGACGTCCCGGAAATCGGCGTCCTCTTCGAGCGAGCGCTGGCCACCGGAGAAGACGGCCCCCTCGAAGTCCGCGACATCGTGGAACGTCGCCCCGGAGAAGTCGACGTCCTCGCGAAAGCGCGCCTCGTCGAAATCCGCCAGTTCCGTAAACACCGTGTCGGCGAACTCGGCGTCGTTGGGGAACTTCGCCTCCTCGAAGACCGCCTCGTCCTCGAAGTCGACTTCCTCGAAGTGGATGGCACCGAACTCGGCCTGGTCGAAGGCCGCCCGGTCGGCGAAAGTCGCACCGGTAAAGCTGGTGTTGTCGTCGAGCAGGTTGGAGTCGCCGTGGAACTCCGTCCCGCGGAACTGCGCGGCGCCCTCGAACGTCGCGTCGTCGAAGTCGGTGTCGTCGTCGAAGATCGCCTCGTCGAAACTCACCGCCTCCTCGAACGTCGCGTCGTCGAAGTGGGCGTCGCCGTCGAACCGCGCCTCGAAGGCGTCGATCTCGCCGGTGACCTCGATCCCGGAACAGGAGAGTTCGTCCTCGAAGCGGGCGTTGTCGAGCTGGAACCCGCCGACCGTCGCCCCGTCGAGCAGTATCGGCACCTTGACCGTCGCGAACTCCGCCGAGATCGGCCCCTCGATCGTGGCGTCGCGCAGGTCGACCGGGTGTCTGTCCGTCCCCTCGACGACGACGCGGTCGAGAGGCAACGCTGGCAGTGTGACCCCCTGCAGGTCCTTCTCGTCGGGACTCCCGTCACGTGCGACCGCCAGGAACGCCGCCACGATCGCCTCGTCGGCGACACCCTGCTCCTCGCGCTCCGCGGGCGAGAGCTCCAGGACCGACGTGTCGACTGCCGGGCCGGGTCCGTCGCCCCCACCGCTCGTCTCGCCTGATTGCCGTGTATTTGTCATATCAATGCCGTAGCGTAACCATCTATTTATAGCTTGATGGGGGACCGGAGCGATACGTACCGCCGGCCGGAGACCGTCCCCGACCTATCGAGAAGAGGCAGTCTCGCGCGCGCACCACGCGGTCTGATAGTGCTTATTGTAGATTATTTCCGGATCGCGCCGACCCCGGGGTCGGCGTGTACCGGTAAATCACTACAATAAGCACTATGAAAGCACTCTGGCCGGTTCGACAATCACCCCGGCCAGTCCGACGGACACTCTGGCCAGTCCGGCGAGCATTCCGCCCGGACCGGCGAACACTCCGCTCAGTCGGTCGACGACCGAGACGAGGGGGCGTCGGCGGTCGGGTGGCGGTCGGTCACGTCGGCCACGTCGGCGGCGCGCGGGACCGATTCGAAGACCGTCCGTGTGTAGAGTGCCAGGTCGAACTCCGGGTAGGTGTGATAGGTCTCGTAGCCGTCGGGGCGGAGGTCGATAGTCGTGACCGCGTCGTCGTCGAACCAGTAGGCCAGGTCGAACGACTCCTCGGCGGGGAACGCCGCAAGTGGCCGCCGCTCAACGAGGGTCTCACACCGCAACACGTCCGTCTCGTGGGAGATCCGGCGTGTCGAATCCCTCGTGACGGTCTCGTCGGAGAGCCGACGTGCCGACTCGCCCGTAGCCGCCTCGTCGGCCGTGAACGACTCGCGCGTGACCTGCTCGGCGTCGAGTCGGACCGTCGCGACGTCTTCACCCGGGACGGGTTCACAGGAGGAGAGTTCGTGGAAGTCGTAGGCGGGCGCGCTGACGTAGTGGGAGCTACCGACGACCCGGAAGGTGAACTCGGTGCCGAGAAAGCGCCGCGTGAGCGAGTCGAACACGCGAACGTCGGTCGCCGGCGGGGACGTGCTGTGGACGAACTGGAGGGTGTCTCGTGGCATGGTCAGGGGTCGACGATGATGTCGTAGTTGGGGTCGAAGACGCTGTTCGGTTCGACGCCGCGGTAGTGGGGAAACGGCTCCCACTCCCAGTTCCGTTCGGCGTACCTGGCTGCGGTCTGGTTCAGGTGGGCGCTCTGTGCGCGCTCTAACACTGGCCTCGGTCGGACGTCGTCCGAGAGGACGTAGAAGTGCTCGCCGCGTTCGAGTTCGCCGTCCCCGTCGAGGTCGTCGTAGGCGGAGTATTCCAGATTGTAGGTGAACCCGGCCGCTCGCACCGTGTTCGCGTAGGCCTTGGCGTGTTCGCCGTAAAAGTACGGCGAGTACGTCCACGTGGCGAGGACTCCGCGGTCGGTGAGGCTCTCCCGGAGGAGACGATAGAACTCGACGGAGTACAGCGACAGCGAGTCGTCGCTCCGGGCGCCCGGCACGTCCAGCAGTATCAGGTCGTAGCGCTCGTCGCTGTGACGCAGGTGTGTGAACGCGTCGCCGACGGTCGTGTTCAACCGGTCGTACTCGTCGGCGCCGTCGTTGAACTGCGTGAGATACGACCGGTTGCGCGACATCGCGAGGAACTCCCCGTCGATGTCGACCTGGTCGACCGAGACGCCGTACTCCCGGAGGTAGTCGACGGCGACGTAGTCCCCACCGCCGACCAGCAGCACGTCGACCGAGGTGGGGTCCTCGAACGTGCTCATCGGGACGTCCACGAGCCCGCTGTGATAGGACTCGACCCAGCTGTCACAGAGCTGGACCGCCTGGTCGAGGCGGAGACAGGTCTCGGTCGTCGTGTGGCCGGCCAGGTCGCGCTCGTAGGTGGTCACCCGCTGGTAGCGCGTCCGCTCGAAGTCGGTCACCCGGACGTCGGCCTGGCCGGGCCGGTACTCGCTCTCGATCCGGTCGGCCATGTACGAGCCCGTGACCGCGCGGTCGACGGCGCCCGCGTTGGCGACGAGTCCGGCGTAGGTGCCCGTCAGCAGGAGGCCGGCGAACAGGACGGCTCGCCAGCGGCCGAGCGACGGCGCAGAGACGCCGGCCATCGGCGTGGTGTCGCCCCAGAGTCGCCAGGCGGCGAAGGTCAGCGCCGCGAGCGCGTTCAGTAGTCCGAGGACGAGCACTGCGACGACCAGTCCGTATGTGGGATACAGTACCAGGGCGTAGACGACCGTCCCGGCGAGACTGCCCAGATAGTCGACGCCGAGTACCTCCGAGAACGATTCGCCCTCGGGTTCGGAGACGTCGAAGAACACGCCGAGGACGCGTCGAACGACCCTCCGTGGGTAGAGCCGACCCAGCGACGCGAAGACCGACCGTTCGCGTTCGTCGACGAGCTCGTTCAACAGGGGGATCTCGAACCCCGAGAGAAAACCGACGACGAGGATCGGGACGTGGGCGAGCAAGAGCGTGACAGTCGCCTTCGCGGGGAAGACGACGTCCGGGAAGGAGTTGAGCGCGACGATGAACCCGGCGCCGGCCGGCCCGGCGATAGCGAGGTACACCTCCGTCCGGAGGAAGTTGTCGGCGGGGTCGTCGAGATACGTCGAGAGGAGCGCACCCACGCCCAGCGAGAAGAGATAGAGGCCGATCGTGATCGAGTACCGGAGGACGGTCCCGCCGTAGAAGACGGTGAGAAACTCCGAGTAGACGAGTTCGTAGGCGATAGAACAGAAGGCGACGACGAACGTGAGCGCGAGCGTGACGCGGCGGTCGGTGAAGGCGTCCCGCACTGGGGCCAGCCGCGGCTGGTCGTCCGACCCCCTCGCGTCACGTCCTGACGGGCCCTGCTCGCCCGGCCCGGCGTCGCGCTCGCTGTCCATCGGGGCAGGCGCTCACACCCGGGGAGCGACGTACCAGGCCTTGTCGACCCGCCAGGTGCCGTCGTTGTCGACCTCGAAGTCGACGGCCTGCCACTCGGGTTCGATCGTCCCGTTCGAGGACTCGAACTGCGTCCCGACGCGGTACCACCCCTCTCTGGGACCCGACCCCGGCGAGACCGCGCCGATGTCGACCGTCATCTCCCCGCCGTCCGACGGGTCGTCCCACGTCTGGTCCCAGTCGACGGGGCCGGGGCCGGGCGTGTCGTTCTCGTAGGCGTTGTCGCTCCCGAGATACGCCACGCCGAGGGTCGCGACACTCGCCTGGATCTCTTCGATCTCGTCGTCGTGGTCGTCCCGCCAGTCGTCGCCGTAGGCCCCGCCGTGCCAGACCGCCCAGCGCCCGTGGCGCCAGTGACTCGGCGCGCTCGAATAGCCGCCGGCACCCCGGCTACCAGCACCTTTGGCGGCCCGGGCACGGCCGACCGGGAGGAGGACCGCGGCCACACCGCCGGCCGCGAGGTCACCCTGGACGTCCTCGGCCCGAGTCTCGATACTCGGGTTCGACATGAGCGATATCTGCATCTCCCGTCCATTTAGCGACACGTCCTCGAACACCTCTGCCCGCCTGGGCGGTGGCGAGTTCGACCCGCCGAACCCGAGACATCCGGCGACACCCAGTCCGGCTGCCAGTCCCGCACTGCCACGAACGAACGTTCGACGCTTCATACCACAATTCCTTTCGTTCGTCTGTAATATTCGTTTCGGTGCCCGGACAGTGTCGTCGGCCGGACGCTTAAGTGTCGACGGACTGTACTTCGGGCAACTATGGGATCGAACTGGGACGCGCCGACAGAACGCCTCTCGGGGGACGCCCGCCTGGCGGGGAGTCACGAGGCGCCGGTGGGGCTCCGTGGGGCCGAAGACGTCTACGTCGGCACGGGCGGTGTCGACGGCACCCTCAGAATCGCCGACGCCGAGTACGTCTTCACCGACGTTCCCGCGGGTGCGAACGGCGACGGCGACCCCGTCGCGACGGACGTCACCGGTGACATCGAAGACGGCTACGTCGAGGATGCAACCGGCGACGTCGTCCTCCGGAACGTCGAGGACGTGTTCGTCGAGTACGGCGCCGCCGAGGCGGTCGACGACGCCGGTGCCGAGCAGGTCTTCTACGACGACACCGCGGCGCCGACCAAGTCGCCCGAAGACTACGAGGTACGGGTGACGGGCTGGAACCACTCGCGGGAGGCCCGGGACCCTCGCGACGGCGTCTCGGTCCGCGGCGCGAACAACGAGGTCGCGATACGGGAGGCGAGCCACGACCTGACCGTCTACGTGACTGGCTGGGGTAACGAGGTCCGGATCGAGGGCCGAGGCGCCGACGTAACCGTCTTTTTCGTCGGTCGGGACAACAGCGTCAGCGTCGGCCCGTATCTCTCGGCGACGACAGCCGCAGAGAGCGGGTTCGACAACGTCGTCGACGTGGACGCGCTCCCGCCCGAGGCGGTCATCCAGACCAGCAAGGACGAGGCCTTCGGGGACGCGACCATCGGCCGTCACAAGGTGACCTGGCAGGAAGCCGCCGGCGGGAAAGACTGGTGTCCCAACTGCGGGAGCGACGCTGACGCGGTCGTCACTCGCCGGCAGAAAGACGCGTTCTTCCTGCTCGGGACGCCCGTCCGCACCTACGACGACGGCGGCGCATCCTACGAGTGCGAGCAATGCAGTCCGCACGCGGTCGACCCCACACTCTCCGAAGCGGAACGCAAGGACGCTCTCCGGTGAGCGGGTCGCCCCAGAAGAACGGTGCAGCGACCCACAGACCGGCCACTTCTTTCGACTCGTGACGGTTGATGGCGACCGCGCTATAGCGCCAACATTGCCGATGACAGCACCCCTTCCCCGGACTGGCCGACGGTGACCCTGGCTCACCAGGTCGTGTTACTGAGATAGTCAGTTCGAACTACGAAGGTTTTTGAGTGAGGGGGCGACAGATGACGACAACTGGATGACAGACCGGGTTCGCTGGGGGGCGGTGCTGTGTGCAGCGGTGGTGATCGTGGCGACGGTCGGGGGCGTTCCCGTCGCGACCGCGAGCGCCGAGAACGGCCCCGAGAGTGACGACGAGAACGAGAACGAGGCGCCGTTGGCCGACGCTGGTCTCGACCAGTCGGTGTCGATCAACGCGACCGTCCATCTCGATGCGAGTGGGTCACGCGACCCGGACGGGAGTATCGCCAGCTACGAGTGGTCGGTCGAACGGCCCGACGGCACGCCGACGAGTCCACGGTGTGAGACGTGCGCCCAGAGCGCGTTGCAAGTCGGGATGGCCGGACGATATCTGGTGACTGTGACAGTGACGGACGACGACGGTGCGACGAGCACGGACACGTTCTACGTCGACGTTGCCGACGTGGACGGCCCGAGTGTGGAACTGTCCGGACCGACGACGGTGACGGCGGGGACGAACGTCACGTTCCAGGCGAGTGCCCGAGCCGGTGACGAACCGTTACTGCGTATCGACTGGGCGCTCAACGGGAGTGAAACCGCCGACGAGCCCGTCCGAGGGGAGAGCGCGACCGACCAGTTGGAGCGGTCGTTCGAACCCGGCACCTACGAACTGACGGCAGAAATCCTGAGTGAAGTCGGGCGAACCGACACGGCACGCCTGGTCGTCGAGGTGACGGCGAACGCCTCCGGGCGGGACGACCAGTCCTGTCCCGAGGCGACCTGGAACGCGACGGTGGGTAGATTCGAAGAAAACGAGTGTGACGACGCTTCGGAGTCGCCGGGTCTCTTGAGTCTGGCTGACAGCGACAACGAGACGGCCTGTGCCCGCTACGACCGCGAGGACGATTTTTACTGCAACAACGACCGACTCCTGTACGGTAACGAGGACAAGCTCATCATCCACGACGCCGACAACGACGGCGAAGTCACGGTCATGGGCGAAACCCTCGACGTCGAAAACTCCAGCAGCGGCATGGGCCGCTCCTACACTATGACCCGTGCCGAATACAAAGAACGGTTCGACGTCGATACCGTCCGAACTCTCGACTCTCAAGATAGACGAGAAGTTGAGAATAAAGGTGAACAGGGTAGCCTAGTTGAAGATACTGGAGAAAACGAAAGCGATAGTGATGATGAAGGTGGGAGCAGCGGGAACGAGTGTCAGTACGTGCCAAAAGAATACCGAGACGGCTGTATTGATGCATGATGGGAAATGACTGTATTTTCACTCCTTATCAGTGATTGAGACATTCCCGTCTGGACCATACGTGATATTACTACCCTGTTTGTCATTTCCGAGTACGATCTCCTTCTCTCGGTCCGTCTGGTTCCGGCGGGTACTGTAATACGTTTCGACGAGTTCGGGGGCCTGGATATTCCCAGACTTGACACGTTCGGCGAGTATATTGCTCACGAAGAACGTTTTCGGTGGCTGACTGGTGTTGTTGACTTCCAGAACGCGCATTCCAGTAGGCAACTTTCCATCCAGATTATCTTCGTAATAGAACTGATACGCCCGGATGTATCCCGTGGCGAGTCCGCCCCGTTCCGCGACTCGGCGGCTATCGTTGACTGTCGGATCTGTCATGTTCACTACGATCCACCATTCACCGTCGACGATCGCCCCACCCCTGGCTCGGATCGGGACATCAGTTTCGTGAGACATTTCCCCCAAGAACGTGTTGAGAAACTCCGAATACAAGTCACTCTTTGGAGTCGGCTCCGGCGTCGGTGTGGCCGTTTCTGACGGAACTGGGAACGGAGTGGCGACCACCGTCGGCGTCGGCGTCGGCATCGGTGCGACAGTTTCTGTCGGCGTCGACGTCGGTACCACAGTCTCTGTCGCAGTCAGCGTCGCTGTCGACGTGCCGACTCCCGTCCCAGGCTGAACCGTCGACGTCCCGGGCGCAGCATCCCCCGAGTCGCCGAGTCCGAACCCGAAGATGGCGCCACCGAAGACTGCACCGCCGACGAGCACGACCACGACAGCGACCACGACCCCCCGTCTGGTGAGTTGCGCGCGAGTCCCCCGCATCGTCTCAGTCGTTCACCCGCGACTGGTTATAAATTTGTCCAATATCGAAGACCACTTACGGCCGATTCAGGAGCGCGCGTTCTCGACGGCTTCGACGAACGCCGCGGCCGATTCGCGGACCCCGTCCCAGTCTTCCTCGGCGATGGCCTCGTAGTCGACGAGCGCCGACCCGGCGCCGACCGCGACCGCGCCAGCGTCGAAGTAGTCGGCGACGTTGTCCGTGTCGACACCGCCGGTGGGCATGATGGGGATGTCGCCCAGCGGACCCTGGAGCGCGCCGATGTGTCCCGGGCCGACGGTCGAAGCGGGGAACATCTTCAGCATGTCTGCGCCCGCAGCCATCGCCTGATCGGCCTCGGTGGGAGTCATCACACCGGGGACGGCGACGACGCCCGCACGGTTGCAGACGTCGATGACCTCCTCGTTGAGATTGGGCGCGAGGACGAACTGCGCGCCGGCCTCGATGACGTTGCGCGCCGCGGCGGCGTCCATCACCGTGCCCGCACCGACCATCGCGTCGGTGCCTTCGAGCGCGCGGTCGATGGCCGCGATCTTCGCGCTGGCGCGCTTGCCGTCCGCCGTCACTTCCAGCGCCGTCACACCGCCCTCGTGGATGGCTTCAGCGACGGGCACGATGTCGTCCTCGTCGATCCCGCGAAGGACAGCCGTCACGCCGCTGTCGACGATGCGCTGCTGGATCTCCTGTTTGCTCATATCCCCACTGCGACAGGCGGGGGCAAAAGGATACCAGTCTCGGCGACGCGGATTCTGTCCTGATCGCGGGCAGAATATTTTTGCTGTCGGCGCGACCAGTACGGCGGGCAATGTCCGGATCCCTGCCGCTCGAAGAACTCGCGAGCCTTCCAAGCGTCTATCACCCGCGACTCGACCCCGACGGGGAACAGATCGCCTGTTACTACGACGGGAGCGGGCGCAACGAACTCTACCTGCTCGACCCCGAAACCGGCGAACTGACCCAGGTCAGCGACGGGAACGTCCCACGCAACGCCCGCTACCCCATCGAGTGGGACGCCGAGGGCGAGGCCGTCTACTTCCACCGGGACGAGGGCGGCGACGAACAGAACGACATCTGTGCGTTCGACGTCGACGAGGGCTCGGTCCGCCCGGTCGTCGAGAACGACAGCCAGTGTATCCTCTACGACGTCGCGCCCGACGGGCGCCTGCTGTACGGCAGCGACACCGGCGCGCAGATGAACCTCTACGAGCACGACCCCGCAAGCGGCGAGAGTCGACAGCTCACCCGCTACGCTCGTCCCGTCTTCGGCGGGCAGTACAGCCCCGACGGCGAGCGGGTCGCCTACGTCGCCAACGAGCGCGCGGACCTGGAGAACCGCGACACCTACGTCGCGGGCGTCGCCGACCTCGCAGAGAACCCGCCCGGCGGTGCCAGCGACGGAGCGACCGAGGGCGAGGACGAAGACGAGGACGAGGACGTCACCCGCCGTCTCGACGTCAGCCCGGAGGGATACGAGACGTTCGTCAGCGACTGGACGCCCGAGGGGGACGCGCTCTTGCTCACCGACAACGAGTCCGACCGCACGCGCGTGGGCCTGTACGAGCTCGCGACCGACGCGGTGACGTGGCTCGGCGACGGCGAGAGTGAGGAGAGCGGCCACTTCGTCCACCCCAAGGGCCACGTCTTCGCCGAGCGGACGACCGAGGGCACACAGCAACTGGTCGTCTACGACCGCGAGGGGACGGAACTGGCGACTCCTTTCACCGACGGCGTCGCCTGGACCGTCGGCGGGCGGCGCGCCGGCGTCTTCCCCGACGGAAGCGTCCTCACCGGGCAGAACACGGCGACGACGCGCAACACCTACTACCGCTACGACCCCGACGACGGCGAGCGGACGGTCCTTCGCGAACCCGAGTACGGCGACATCGACCCCGACGTCTTCCGGGACGCCGAACACGTCACCTACGAGTCGACCGATGGGACGGAGATCGGCGGCGTCCTCTACGACAGCGGCGAGCGCCCCTCGCCCGTCGTCGTCGCGGTCCACGGCGGTCCCCACGGCGACGTCAAGCAGTCGTTCGACGAACGCACGCAGTTCCTCCTCGACCGCGGCTACACGGTGTTCTGGCCCAACTTCAGAGGGTCGACAGGTCGCGGGCGCGCGTTCAAGAACGCCATCCACGGCGACTGGGGCGGCCAGGAGCAGGCCGATATCGCCGCCGGCGCCCGCTGGCTCGCCGAGCAAGAGTGGGTCGACGAGGACGACCTGGCCGTCTTCGGTGGCTCGTTCGGTGGCTATTCGGCCTACTGGCAGCTGGTCCAGTATCCCGACCTGTGGGATGCGGGCATCGCGTGGATCGGCATCACCGACCTGCCAGCGCTGTTCGAGGAGTCGATGGCCCACTTCAAGACGATACTGCGCGAGAACATGGGAGACCCCGAGGAAAACGCCGACCTCTGGCGCGAGCGCAGTCCGATTACCCACGTCGAGAACATCGAGGCGCCCCTGTTGATGCTCCACGGGGTCAACGACCCGCGGTGTCCTATCTCGCAGGCCCGCTCGTTCCGCGACGCGCTCGTCGAACGCCGGGGCTGGACAGAGAGCGAGGAGTTCGAGTACCAGGAACTCGGCGAGGAGGGCCACGCCTCGACGGACATCGACCACAAGATCCGCGTCTACCGACTCCTCGCGGACTTTCTCGACGAACGATTCCCCGCCGAAGAGTGACTTGAGGAGCCCAAGGGGATCGTTTCGCCTCGCGTTTCGTTGCACCGTCGGCGCGCGCCGTCGAGCGTTTCATCGCGAGACGTATCGTGCGAGGTCTTCGCGAGCGGAGCGAGCGAAGGCTCGTCAGAGCTTGCTCTGACGGTGGATGAGGAGCGCAAGAGCGAACGAAGTGAGCGACGAGCAGGGAGGGACCGACGGTCCCTCTGGCCGTGCGGGCGACGCCCGGGTCGCCCGCACGACACCGCAAGAGGCTGGGGAGGTGTGAGGCGCTCTCCAGTATCCGTGCAACCGCACTCGTGATCGGGGATGGAAGCCCTCGACGCGCTCGCGGCCGCTGCGCGGGATATCCGCGCTCTCAGCACCGCCCACGCGGATAGAGCCCGCGCAGCGACTTCGCTCACTCCGTTCGCCGCGAGCGCGTCTCGCCCTTCCAGTCCGCCAGGACGAAATCTGTGGGGTCGGCTACCGACCATTCCACGTCGAGACGGCCCTGTACTTCTGCGGTTGCCGTTCATCGAGCCGAGAGTACTCGGGAACATATGGCGCAGTGTCTCGATTAGTGGGCTGATCGGACTCGATGACGACTGTGATCGACCCCGACCTATGTTGCC
>Ga0207771_101141_pt1 | contig 12453 bp, 13 predicted proteins | sample A23M2SouthBayCA_2_FD_187731 | JGI IMG/M metagenome (GOLD analysis project Ga0207771, IMG submission 187731) | Aerobic enrichment media microbial communities from Eden Landing Ponds, California, USA - A23 M2 (2) (SPAdes) | ecosystem: Environmental > Aquatic > Marine > Unclassified | place...
ACACGTGACGCGAAACCCTCTTGAGGTGGCCCCTCCGAGCGACAAGCGAGTGGAAGGCGTCGGGAGGCGACGTTCGTAACGGTTCTGTTACGCATAACGCGTTCGGTACGCTTATCAGAAGTCATCCCGTAGCCGTGGCCATGCAAGAACAGGTCGCGTCGGTCAGCCCCGACGAACTCGCCACGTTGCGGGAACTCGCGCTGCTCGGCGGGCTCGACGGTCCCGTGACGGTGACGTGTGCGACCCTCGCGGAGCGGCTCGACGCGTCGAACCAGACCGCGTCCCGACGGCTCCAGCGGCTCGAAGAGACGGGGACGATCGAGCGTGAGCTGCTCGGTGACGGCCAGCGCGTCTCGGTGACGGCCGACGGCGAGCGCGCGCTCCGGAGCGTCTACGAGCAGTACCGTCGGGTCTTCGAGCGGGAGGCGGCCGTCGCGCTTCACGGCACCGTGACGAGCGGGATGGGGGAAGGCCGCCACTACATCTCGCTCCCCGGCTACATGGAGCAGTTCACCGAGCGGCTCGGCTACGAGCCGTTCCCCGGTACTCTGAACGTCGAACTCGACGAGGGGAGCGTCGAGGCGCGCGCACGGATGGACGCGCTCGACCCCGTTCGCATCGACGGCTGGGAGGACGACGAGCGCACCTACGGCCCGGCGTTCTGCTGGCCGGCGACCGTCGAACGAGCCGACGGAGAGGCGACGGAATCGTACGAGCCGGCACACGTCATCGCCCCGGAGCGGACCCACCACGGCGCCGACCAGCTCGAGGTCATCGCCCCCGAGAAGCTCCGCGAGACGCTGGGGCTCGACGACGGTACGGAGGTGACCGTCCGTGTCTCGGAGCAGTAACCGCACGGCCGCGGCCGACGCGGTCGAGGCGTTCGCCCGCGGCGAGCCCGTCTGTATCCACGACGCTGCCGACCGCGAGGGGGAGACGGACCTCGTCTACCCGGCCCACGCCGTCGACAGCGATGCTGTCAGGCGGCTCCGCGCGGACGCCGGCGGGCTGATCTGCGTCGCGCTCGCCGACCCGGTCGCGGAAACGTGGGAACTGCCCTTCCTTCAGGAGGCCACCGACCACCCCGCCGCGGCCGACCACGAACTCGCCTATGACGAGCGCTCGTCGTTTTCCATCACGGTGAACCACCGGGACACGTTCACGGGCATCACGGACGACGACCGCGCGCTCACCATCTCGCGGCTCGGCGAGGCCGCGCGGGCACCGGAGTCGGTCGACTTCGCCGGCGAGTTCCGCACGCCGGGCCACGTCCATCTGCTGCGTGCGGCCCCGGACCTGCTCGGCGACCGACAGGGACACACGGAGCTCGCCGTCGCACTGGCGCGGGCCGCCGACCAGCCGCCGGCCGCGGTCGTCTGTGAGATGCTCGACGGGCGGACCGGCGGGGCTCGGTCGCCCGAGGACGCCCGCGCGTACGCGGACCGCAACGACATCGTCTACGTCGAAGGGTCGACGCTGCTGGCGGCACTGGCGTAGCCGGCACTTCTCGCAGATTTAAGTTCGGAGCCATCTACGTCCGGATATGAGCATGTTCGAGGAGATAGAGGAGGACGGCGTCATCTGGCAGAACGGCGAGTTCGTCGACTGGAACGACGCGACGACACACGTCCTCACCCACGGGCTTCATTATGGCACCGGCATCTTCGAGGGCGTCCGTGCGTACGACACCGATCAGGGGACCGCGATCTTCCGGTGGGACGAACACCTAGACCGGTTCTACCAGAGCGGCCAGCCGTACGACATGGAGCTCGGCTACAGCCGCGAGGAGCTCACGGAGGCGACCGTCGAGACGATCCGACGCAACGACCTCGACTCCGCGTACGTCCGACCCATCGCCTTCTACGGCTACCACAGTCTCGGCGTCTCGCCGGGTGACTGCCCCGTCGACGTGGTCGTCGCCGCGTGGCCGTGGGGGACGTATCTCGGCGAGGAGGCGCTGGAGAACGGCATCGACGTGATGGTCTCCTCGTGGCGGAAACACGCCTCGAGTCAGATCCCGACGAACGCGAAGACGACCGGGTTGTACGTGAACAGCCTGCTCGCGGGCGAGGAGGCGCGGCGCAACGGCTACGCCGAGGCCATCGTCCTCAACAAGGAGGGGAACGTCGCCGAGGGGCCCGGCGAGAACCTCTTTCTCGTTCGGGACGGCGAGATCTACACGCCCGGGCTCTCGGAGTCCATCCTCGACGGTATCACCCGGAACACCGTCATCACGCTCGCGGAGGAGCGCGGCTACGAGGTCCATGACAACGTCTCCATCTCGCGTGGCGAACTCAACACGGCCGACGAGCTGTTCTTCACCGGCTCGGCCGCGGAGGTGACCCCCATCAAGCGAGTCGACAACGTCACCATCGGGGACGGGAGCCGCGGTCCGGTCACCGAGGAGCTCCAGAGTGCGTTCTTCGATCTCGTGGAGCGGCGGACGGACGACCACGACGAGTGGTTCACCTACATCTAACCAACAGTACAACTCGAAGAAGTGGAAGAGGGGCCGTGAGCGTCAGGCCGCGACCGGCTGGAACGCGTACGCCGTGTTCCCGGAGCCGTCCGAACCGCCGTCGTCAGCGCCCACGTCCGTCTCGACTTCCGTCTCGGCACCGTCGAACGTCACGGAGACCTCAACCTCGCTGGCGTTCTCCGCAACGGTGAACGTCGCTTCGCCGTCCGCGTCGGTCGTGTACTCCGTCCCGTTGTACGTGACCGTCGCGTTCGCTACCGGTTCCTCGCCACTGGTCACGCGAACGGTGGCGTTCTCGCCGGCCGAGACGTTCCCGACGAACTCCGCGGCGAGGTCGGCCTCGTCGTCCGCGTCGTCCGCGTTGTCACGCTCGTCTACGTCGTCGATGGGGACGTCCGTGCCGGACTCGCTCGCGACCGGCTTGATGTTGTAGCTCCCGGAGTTGCCCCGTTTCACGACCGTGATGTCGTAGACGAAGTCGACCGTCGCGTTCTCCTCGACGGTGAAGTTCTCGTTGAGCTGGAGCTTCTCCGAAGGGAGCTTCACGTCGGCCGAGGAGCCGTCCGTCAGCGTGCCGTTCACTTCGCTCACGTGGACGAACACCTTCGTGTAGTTCCCCGACTCGAGTTCGAACGTCTCCATCAGGGTCGCGTTGTCGCCCTTCAGTTCGGTGAGGTCGACGGTCCGGTTGTCCACGTCGTACTCCGTCCAGTTGCCGGACTCGCCACCCTGCTGGAAGCCGACCTTCGAGATGGTGGCGTTCAGGTGTTCGAAGTCGTCGATGGCGTTCTCCTGGTCGCTGACGTAGAAGTTCAGCGACCCCTCCGTCGCCGTGCCGCCGTCGTTCGACATCGACTGCCGCTCGGTGTCCATCTCCACCTCGTCGATCTCGACATCCGTGCCGGACTCGCTCGCGACCGGTCGGAGCACGTACATGTCGGAGCCGCCCGCCTTCGTCACCATGACGTCGTAGACGAAGTCGACCTCCTCACCGTCACCGACGGTGAAGTTCTCGTTGAGTTGGAGCTTCTCCGAGGGGAGCTTCACGTTCGCGGACTCCCCGTTCGTGAGGGTCCCGTCGACGGCCTCAACGGAGAGGAACACCTTCGTGTAGTTCCCCGAATCGAGCTCGTACTGCTCGATGGCGGTCGCGTTCGACCCCTTCAGCTGCGTCAGGTCGACCGTCGCGTTCGCGTCGTAGGTCGTCCGGTTGTCGTCGGCCCGCACGAACGTCACCTCGTCGACCGTGACGTTGAGATGTTCGAACTCCTCTATCGCCCCCGGCTGGTCGCTCATGTAAAAGTTGACCGTCCCGGTGCCGCTGCCCGGGTCGACCCCGGTCGAACAGCCGGCGAGCACCAGCAGTGCTGCCATCAGTCCTGTCGCGAGTTGTTTCCGCATGTTTCACCCGGAAACAGGCACTGATGTCGGAAAAAGGGTCGAAGCCGTTCCGACCGTTCGACCCGGTCGCAGTCGTGCGATGAACAGTCTGAACGGTCCGGCCGTCGGCGAGTCGACAGCCGTTTCAACCGCGCTGTCCTGTGGTTCGTTAATGACGCTCTCCGTGACCTTCCTCGGGACGAGCGGGGCCGTCCCAACGACGGCGCGGAACACCAGTGCCGTCTTCGTCCGCCGGGAGGGTGACCGTTTCCTGTTCGACTGCGGCGAGGGAACCCAGCGACAGATGATGCGGTTCGGCACCGGCTTCACCGTCTCGCACCTGTTCGTCTCCCACACCCACGGCGACCACGTCCTCGGCATCCCTGGCCTGATACAGTCGTGGGATTTCAACGACCGAGAGGAGCCCGTCGCCATCCACACGCCGGCCGGCACCCGGGGAACCATCGAGAACCTCGTCGCCGCGACGGGCGCACGGCCCTCCTACCCCGTCCGTATCAACGAGGTATCGCCGGGTGACGTCGCGCTCGACGCCGACGAGTACGAGGTGCGTGCGTTCCGGACGGAACATCGCGCCAAATCGGTCGGTTACGCGCTCGTCGAGGACGACCGGAAGGGCCGGTTCGACCGCGAGCGGGCCGAAGAGCTCGGCGTCCCGGTCGGTCCGAAGTTCTCGGCGCTCCACCGCGGCGAGCCGGTCGAGCTCGACGACGGCACCGTCGTCGAGCCGGATCAGGTAGTCGGCGATCAGCGGCCCGGGCGCCGGTTCGTCTACACGGGAGACACCCGGCCGACCGGCGCGACGGTGGAGGCGGCCGCGGACGCTGACCTGCTCGTCCACGACGCCACCTTCGCCGATGACCGGCGAGAACGCGCCGCCTCGACCGGCCACTCGACGGCCACCCAAGCGGCCGAGATTGCAAACCGCGCGGGCGCGAAGCGGCTCGCGTTCGTCCACGTCTCCTCCCGGTACGCCGGCCACGAGGGCGACCTCGAAGCCGAGGGGAGGGAGGTGTTCGACGGGGAGCGGGCGTTCCTCCCGGACGACGGCGACGGCGTCGACGTGCCGTACCCCGGCTCGGAGTAACCCCGGCAAGAAACTTATCCCCGAGAGTCGCTAACCCGCGAACGTGAGCACCCGCACGACCGCGCTCGACGCCCTCGTCTTCGGCGTCGACGTTCAGAGCGGCGACGTCCGGGGCGACGCCCCCTCCTACGCGGTGGTCGCGTTCGACGGCGAGCAGGTCGACCGTGACGTGGTCTCCTACCGGAAGCTCCGGCGGCTGATCGACCGCGAGGAGCCGGACGTCGTCGCGACTGACAACGTCTACGAGCTCGCCGCCGACACGGACGCGCTCGTCGAACTCCTGCGTGACCTCCCGGAGGGAACGACGCTCGTGCAGGTGACGGGCGCCGAGCGGCCGGAGCCGCTGTCGCGGGTCGCGAAGCGCCACGGCGTCCCGTACGGCAAACAGCCGATGAAGGAAGCGGAGGCCGCGGCACGGCTCGCAGCGGCCAACGTCGGCCAGCAGGTGTCGGCGTTCGCCGACACGACGCGGGTGAAGGTGTCGCGCGGCCGCTCGACCGGGAAGGGTGGGTGGAGCCAGGACCGCTACACGCGGCGCATCCACGGTAACGTCCGGAAGCGCGCCCGCGAGGTAGAGGCACAGCTGAACGACGCCGGCCTCGCATTCGAACAGGAGGTGACCGAGAAGTACGGCGGCTACTCGCAGGCCGTGTTCACCGTCGAGGCACGACCCGCCGATATCCCCGTCTCGGCCTCCCGAAGCGGCGACGTGCGTGTCGAGATCGAACGCGAGCGGCGCGACGGCATCGAGTTCAGCCCGCTCGTCAAGCGCCGCGACCACGTCATCGTCGGCATCGACCCCGGAACGACGACGGCCGTCGCGCTGGTCGACCTCGACGGGACGCCGCTCGACGTCTACTCCACGCGGACGGACGACACCGCCGCGGTCATCGAGTGGATCATCGAACACGGCCGGCCGCTGCTCGTCGCCGCGGACGTAACCCCGATGCCCGAGACCGTCGAGGGGTTCCGTCGCTCGTTCGACGCGGCGGGGTGGGTGCCGGACCGTGACCTCCCGGTCGACGGGAAGAAACACCGCACCCGCGAGGCCGCGTACGACAACGACCACGAGCGGGACGCGCTCGCGGCCGCGCTGTACGCCTTCGACGCCCACGAGGATCAGTTCGAACGAATCGCCCGGAAGCTCCCGCCGCAGTTCGACCGCGGCGAGGTGACGGCGGCGGTGTTGAGCGAGGAGGAGTCGGTCGAGACGGTGCTCGACCGGATGGTCGTCGACGAGGACGGGGACGACGAGGGCGTCGAACACATGGCCCGCGAGCTCACCGCCGAGGAGAAGGAGATCAACCGGCTCCGCGAGCGGGTCGACCGGCTCGAATCCCACGTTGCCGACCTGAAGGACACCGTCGCGGAGAAGGAAGCCGAAATCGAGGAGTACGAGGCGGAGCTGTCGGCCGCCCGCCGCGAGGAGCGCCGCGAGGCCCGCGAGCGCCGGGAGGTGACCCGGCTCCGCCGCGAGAACGAGCGGCTCGAGACGGAGCTCGACGAGGAGCGCGAGCGAACCGAGGCCGTCGAGGCGAAGCTCGAACGGCTCAAGCGGCTCTGGAAGCTAGATCACTCGAACTTCGCAGACGTGGCCGGCGAGGAGCGAAACCTCGTCCCGGTGAAACCGATAGAGCAGTTCACCACCGCGGCCATCGACGAGGCGGACGAGTCGTTCGGACTCGCCGAGGGGGACGTCGTCTACGTCCGCGACGCCTCCGGCGCCGGCCGGTCGACGGCCGAGCGGCTCGCCGGCGTGAAGCCGCGTGTCTTGCTCAAGGAGGGGACGCTCCCGGACCAGGCGAAGGCGGTGCTCCACGAACACGGCGTGGCGTACGGCCCCGCGGAGAACGTGACGATTCGGGAGATCGACGAACTCGCGGTCGCGAAGGAGTCGGACGTGGCCGCCGTCGTCGACGACTGGCGTGACCGGGAGGCCGAGCGCGAGCAGGAAGAGACGGAGTCGATGGTCGACGAGCTCATCAGCGAACACCGCGCCGAGCGCCGCGAGGAGCAGCGGAGCGGCTGAGGACGCTACACCATCCCTTTCATTCCGAGCCGTTCGAGTGCCGAGTCGACGAGCCCCGTGGCGACGAGGCCGATACCGGCGACGACGACGGCGACCCCGGCCGCGGCGCGTTTGTCCGACGAGGCGACGACCAACAAACCGACCGCGAGCGCGAGGACGCCCTGTTCGCCGCGCTCGCCGAGCCAGTCGCGTGCTTCCTCGATGTCCATAGCCGAGTTCCCGACCGACCGACGAATAAATCATCGTGGTTCTCTCGTTCTTCGGCTGTGGCGCGCGCTGACTCGCGTTCCATCGCGAGTCAGCAGCGCGCGAGGGACGACTGAGCGACCGGAGGGAGCGAAGGAGTCGGCTGGGGAGGTTCGTAGTGCGGTCGCGGTGCGGGGCGGTTTACCCCTAGGTCCGCGCTAGCAGGACATCATCCGAAACGACGCCATTACTCACGATATCCGAAACGACGCCATCGAGTCCCAAACGGACAAATCACACAACACCGAACGACGAATCCCGATTCAAAACGAGTTGCAGACGGGGATGCCGACCGTGTCGTACTCGCCCATCGAGGCGATGGTGTCGGGGACCTCCTCGAGCGAGACGGTGTCGGAGACGATGGCGCCGGGGTCGATGGTGCCGGCGTCCATCATCCGGAAGATCTCGTCGTACTCGTGGGCGGGCATCCCGTAGGAGCCGAGAAACTCCCGCTCGTCGAAGACGATCTCGTCGACCGGCAGCGACACCTCACCCTCCTCCTCGCTCGTGGTGAGGCCGATCTGGAGGTGTTGCCCCTGCGTCGCGAGGCTCCTGACGGAGTTGCGACAGGTCTGTGCGATGCCGAGCGCGTCGACGCTGACGTCGGCGCCGCGGTTCCGCGGCGTGTAGCCCTTCACCGCGCGGGGGACGTCGTCGACCTCGTCGACCTTCACGGTGTGTGCAGCGCCGAGTTCGGTCGCCTTCGCGAGCGCCTCCCGCTTCAGGTCGACGGCGACGACGTTCGCACCGAGCGCGTCGGCGACGTGAACGGCCGAGAGGCCGACCCCGCCGCAGCCGTGGACCGCGACCCAGTCGCCGGGACCGAGGTCGACCCGGTGGGTGATGCCGTGAAAGGCGGTCGCGAAGCGGCAGCCGAGCCCGGCCACCTCGACGGGGTCGGCGTCGTCGGGGAGCGTGACGACGTTCGTGTCGGCCGCGCTCACGGCGTACTCCTCGGCGAAGGCGCCCTTCGCGAAGTCGACGAACCCCATCGGCACCGACCGTTCGCAGACGTTCTGTTTCCCCTGCTGGCAGAGCGGACAGCTCCCGTCCGCGAGGTTGAACGGGTTCGTGACGCGGTCCCCCTCCTCGACGGAGGTGACGTTCTCCCCGACCTCCCGGACGATACCGACAGGTTCGTGACCGAAGACGAGCCCCGGTTTCGACTCGACGCCGACCCACGACCAGTCACCTTGCCAGGCGTGCCAGTCGGAGCGACAGACGCCACAGGCCTCCGTTTCGACGACGACCCCGTCGGGGTCACAGTCGGGGCGGTCAACCTCGCGTACCTCCATCGGCTCGCCGGGAGCGTCGAAGACGACTGCGCGCATAGTTGGCCGTTCGGGGGCTGGGGCTTAAATCCGCACCACAGCGACGCGAGGCGGGGACAGCAGGGACGAGCCGCACCGTTCCGCGGAGCTTGAAGAGTTATACGTCCCGGCACGCAAGCGACGCGTATGAGCGACCAGGAGAACCGGAACGACCTCCGGATGCCCGACGACGACGAGGTGTTCGCCGTCGTCACGGAGATGCTGGGCGCGAACCGGGTAACTGTCCGGTGTATGGACGGTGTCGAACGAACCGCCCGCATTCCCGGACGGATGCAGAAGCGCGTCTGGATCCGCGAGGACGACGTCGTCCTCGTCGAGCCGTGGGACTGGCAGGACGAGAAGGGCGACATCACGTGGCGCTACGAGAAGAGCGCGGCCGACCAGCTCCGCGAGGAAGGCCACATCCAGGAGCACGCGTGATGGACGGGAGCCGGCCGTGAGCGAGTTCGAGCTCGTCGACGCCGACGAGGTCGACATCCCGGGCGACGAGTGGGAGCGGATCGACGTCACGGACACCGAGGCAGACCGGGTCGCGCGGTCGCAGGACCGCGAGTTCCTCGAGTTCCGCGAACGCATCAAGGACGCGGATCAGTTCAAAGTCGAGGAGTCGGTGTTCGACGACGCGACGCTGGCCGCGCTGTACAAGCTGGTGCAGGACGGCCACGTCGACGCGTTCGGCGGCCCGCTGTCGACCGGGAAGGAAGCGAACGTCTACGTCGCGGCGGCGACCGACCGGGAGGTCGCGGTGAAGATCTACCGCATCAACGCCTCCGACTTCCGCGCGATGCGCGAGTACCTCGACGGCGACCCCCGCTTCGAGGGGCTCGGCTCGAACAAGCTGAAGATCGTCGTCGCGTGGACCAAAAAGGAGTTCGCGAACCTACAGCGCGCACGTGCTGCTGGCGTACTCGTTCCCGAACCCATCGCCGTCCAGCGGAACGTCCTCGTGATGGAGTTCATCGGCCGGGACGGCAAGCGGGCGAAACGGCTCAGCGAGGTGGACGTGGAGAACCCGGAGACGGCCTACGAAGTCGTCCGCGAGTACATGCGGCGGCTCCACCGCGCAGGGCTCGTCCACGGTGACCTCTCCGAGTACAACGTGCTCGTCCACGACGACCGACTCTATGTCATCGACGTCGGGCAGGCCGTGACCGTCCACCACCCGAACAGCCGCGAGTTCCTCGAACGGGACTGCAAGAACGTCGCTGCGTTCTTCTCCCGACAGGGGTTCGACGTGACCGGCGACGAGCTGCTCGCGTACGTCACCGAACCGGCGGAGGAACCGGATGCGTAACCCACAGACACGACCATGACGGTCAGACCTGCGACAACGGACGACGCGCCGGCCATCCGCGAGGTCGCCGACGCGGCGTGGTGGGACACGTACCCAGGCGTACTCGAAACCGAGCAGATCCGCGAGGGGCTCGCGAACCTCTACGACCCGGCGTTCCTCGAGCGCGTGCTCGACGAGCGCGAGGACCTCCTCTTTCTCATCGCCGAGCACGATGGCGAGGTCGTCGGCTTCGCCTCCGCTCAGCAGACGTTCGCCGACGAGGTGGAGCTGTACACGCTGTTCGTCCACCCGGACCACCAGCGCGACGGGGTCGGGACGGCGCTGCTCCGAGCCGTCGAGACGGCCGCGCGCGAGGCCGGCGTCGACCGCCTTCGGACGGGCGTGCTCGCCGGCAACCGCGCTGCGCGAGGCTTCTTCGAGGGACACGGCTTCGAGCGCGCGGAGACGGTCACGACCGAGGTGGGCGGCGACTCCCACCCAGAGGACGTACTCGAACGGTCGCTGTAGCCGAGCGAGCGGTCGACACGGCGGTTGAGCGGCAGTATTCGTTTCCGTTCAAAACGTTTTAACGGCCGTTAACGGGTCTGAAACGTCTGAACGGCGTTTCGGGTTTATCCCCCTCTCCGCGGTACGAGAGGATGCGATGAACACCAAGATAATCGCGGTCGCGCTGGCGGCCATGCTCACGGTCGTCGGTGGCGCGGCCGCCGTGACCGGTACAGCGACGACAACCGCCGACGCGGACGCGAGCGCCGCGCAGGGCGCGGACGTGACGACCGCGTACGACAACGGAACGGTCACCGTGACGGTCGAACAGGGCGGCGAGGCCGTCGAGAACGCGACCGTCGAGGTCGGTGACGAGGAGTACGTGACCGACGCGAACGGGACCGTCGTCGCGGAGAACGTCTCCGCGGAGGAGGAACTCGAGGTCGAGATCGAGGCGGACGGGCTCGAGGCCGAACTCGAGTACGAGGTTAGCGACGACGGCTCGCTGACGCTCGTCGAGGAGGAGTACGAGTACGAGACGGACGGCGACGACGAGGAGCGCGGCCCGCCGGAGGACGTCCCGGCTGACGAGAACGCCTACGAGAAGGACGACAACGCCGAGGACGGTGCGGAGAACGCCGACGACCGTGCGGACGACGCAGAGGAGAACGCTGACGACGAGGAGGAGGCTGACGATGACGACGACGATGATGACGACGAGGATGAGGAAGAAGACGACGAGGATGACGACGAAGACGAAGAAGACGACGACTGACGCCGCGTAGCGACACACGGCGACATCGAGTCGCTGAACCAACCCTTAAATTTCTCCGCCGGGTAGCCGAGGTATGCAACACGTGACGATCCCGCAGGACCGCATCGGTGTCCTCATCGGTGCGGGCGGCGAGACCATGCGCGAGATCGAGGAGCGCGCCGAGGTCCGCCTCAACATCGACTCGGAGACGGGCTCCGTCGAGATCGAGTCGGTCGGCGACCCGGTGACGGGGCTGAAAGGGCCCGACATCGTACAGGCCATCGGACGCGGCTTCCGCCCGGAGGAGGCGCTGACGCTGCTCGACGACGAGATGCGGATGTTCGACCTCGTCGACCTCGACGCCGCGACCCGCAACAAGAACGACCTCCAGCGACAGAAGGGCCGCATCATCGGCGAGGACGGCCGGACCCGACAGCTCATGGAGGAGCTGTCCGGCGCGTCCGTCGTCGTGTACGGGAAGACCGTCGGCATCATCGGCGACCCAGAGGAGGTCGAGGTGGTCCGCTCGGCGGTGGAAATGATACTCGACGGCGCACCACACGGCGCCGTCTACTCCTTCCTCGAGCGTCGCCACAACGAGATGCAACAGGAGGGGATGGGCTACCACCGCTTCCCCGGCGGCGAGGGCGAGGCCCCCGAGGCCGACGCCGAGTTCGAGATCGAGACGAACCCGGACGACGGCGGCGTGGAGTTCGACGAGCCCGAGCCGTAGCGGTATTTCAACCCACCCCCTGTGAGCCGTTCCCACGATAGACGATAGCTCGCCGTATTGCGGTTTTCGACGCGACGGTTCGGTGGTTTTATATAGAATCGCGGACAATCATTCTCCTGTTATGGCTCAGCAGATGGGTAACCAGCCCCTCATCGTACTCTCGGAGGACAGTCAGCGCACCTCCGGGAAGGACGCACAGTCGATGAACATCACGGCCGGGAAGGCCGTCGCCGAGTCCGTCCGGACGACGCTCGGCCCGAAAGGGATGGACAAGATGCTCGTGGACAACTCGGGCAACGTCGTCGTCACGAACGACGGCGTCACCATCCTTCAGGAGATGGACATCGAGCACCCGGCGGCCAACATGATCGTCGAGGTCGCGGAGACACAGGAGGACGAGGTCGGTGACGGGACGACGACGAGCGTCGTCATCGCCGGCGAACTCCTCGCGAAGGCCGAGGACCTCCTCGAGCAGGACATCCACGCGACTATCCTCGCGCAGGGGTACCGGCAGGCGGCCGCGAAGGCCAAGGAGATCCTCGAGGACATCGCCATCGAGGTCGACGCCGACGACACCGAGACGCTCCAGCAGATCGCCGGCACCGCGATGACCGGC
>Ga0207771_101143_pt1 | contig 12414 bp, 12 predicted proteins | sample A23M2SouthBayCA_2_FD_187731 | JGI IMG/M metagenome (GOLD analysis project Ga0207771, IMG submission 187731) | Aerobic enrichment media microbial communities from Eden Landing Ponds, California, USA - A23 M2 (2) (SPAdes) | ecosystem: Environmental > Aquatic > Marine > Unclassified | place...
CCCCGTAGCCGGCCGCCACCTTCTTCGAGTGTTCGAGCGGCTCGCCGGCGAACGCGCGGAAACACAGCTCCGGGTGTGCCTCCCGAACCGTCCCCCGCGCCTCCGGGAGTTCCTGTAACAGCTCGTCGACGGCGGCGATGGCCTCGCTGATGGCGAACGCCTGCTTCGAGAGGCCCCGCCCCGTCTTCCGCTCGTTCACCCGCTTCGCGGCGGGGTACCGGCGCTTCCGTGTCGCCTCCCGAACCGGCGGAGTGAACACCGATGCGGCCCGCGACCCGAGCACGTTGCGTGCGAGCTGCTCGACTTCGCGTCCCTCCTCACCCTCCTCGAGGAGCCCGATGGGGACGTCCGCGAGCACGAGCCGCGCCGACTCCTCGTAGTGGTACCAGAGGTCGCCGATGCCGTCGAACACGCGCGCTTCCTCGAACGTCTCCCCGGCGAACGCGACCGCGAGCCACGAGCCGCCCGCCCAGTCGGTTCCAACGTACAGTGGCTCGGCCATTACTGACTCTCGACGCTGCGGCCTCAAAAGTCCGCGTCGGCCGCGCGTCCGACGCTCACTCGATGAGCGCGACGACAGCCGTCGCGAGCTCGTAGCGCAGTACCCACAGCCCCGCGCCGAGCCCGGCGGTCCGCAGCGGGCCGAAGTTGAGCCCGCTGAACGACTGATACAGCCCGTAGACTGCGATGCCGGCGCCGAGGAGCCAGAAGGCGGCGAGGATCGCCCGCTGGGTCCGTTTCGGGCCGTAGCAGTCCTCGCAGACGGTTCGAGCGTTCCGCTTCCGCAGGATCGCCCGCCGGTTCGTGACGCCGAACCCCTCGTCTGTCGTCCGGATCCACACGGTTCCGAGCAGGCCGATACCGAGCAGTATCAACCCCTGTTTCAGCCCGCCTTGGATGTACAGCGGCTGCCCCGCGAGGTCGACGAGCGCCAGCCAGAACTGCCGGGGAATCTGGTCTACGAGGAGCAGGCCGCCGATCAGTACCAGGACGGCACCGAGGATGCGACCGAAGCCCTCCCGCTCGTAGTGGTCGAGCGTCAGGTCCGTGACCGAGGTGGAACAGTCGTCACAGACGGCCGTGCCGCACTCGCCACAGACGCTGTCGACGCCGCGGTCGCCGTGGTTGTCGCAGGCGAGGAACTCCCGTATCTCCTGTCGTTCGGACATCAGACGCCACCCCCGAAGGAGTCCTCGATGGTCGAGATGAACCGCGAGTTCAGCTCCGAGGAGGCCGACCGGGCCGTGATGGCGATCGTCGACTGCCCCTGCTCGTCGAGCCCCTCCGTGCGGCGGACGAGCCGGTCCTCACTTTCGTCGAAGGCGGACACCTGCTGTTCTTCGGTCTCGCCGGCGAACCGCCCCTCGATTTCCATCGAGGCGTAAACCACACCCTCGTCGCCGTACTCGCGGCGCACGTCGAGTTCGCCCATCTGTTCGCCGGAGATCTCGAACACGCCGCTGCGGCCGGTCACCGGCGTCGCCTCACCGGGCGCCTGTCGGTCGGTGATGTGGATGCCGTTGCGGTCGCAGATATCGACCACCCGATCGAACAGCTCCGCCGGCGGGATACCCACGCTCACCGTCGCGTTCGACACCTCCTGTGCCTCGCCGCGGAGTGCGCTCGGATCGAGCTCCACGTCCGCGGTGATGCGGATGGTCTCGTCGATGCGATCGGGCGAGCCGGTCACCGGAGGTGCCGTCTCGTCGTCGACGGGCTCACCGCTCTCGTCGAAGACGCCGGCGACGGTCATCCCCGAGAGCGTCTGTCCGGGGAGCTTCGCTCGGAGGTCCGCGTCGATCCGGTCGATGTCGAGCAGCTCGCCGATTGGGCCGACGACGGCGAACGTGGCCGCCTCGCCCGGCTTGATCCGACTCGCGCCCCACTCGACGCGCTTGCTCTCGGGGTCGTACGTCGACCCCTGCTGGGGGTAGAACTCCGCCTGCGGGAACGTCCGTGACATCTCCATCCGGAAGCCGTCTACCCGCATCGATCGGTCGGTGGCGGTCGTGTCGCGGTGCTCCACTTCGATCAGGAGCGCCGCGAGCCCTTCGAACCGTGCGTGCCCGCGCATGTCGTCGTGGTCGGCCATCTGGAGCACCTGTTCGATCCGTCGCGCGTCCCGGCGGATCTCCGCCCGGACGATGATGGGGAGATGGTCCGCGGGCAGGTCGGCGATCTCGTACGGCTCCTCGTCGACCTTGCTGATCCCCTCGGCGACCGAGCGGCGCGCCTCCTGAAGCTCCCAGTCGGTGTCGAACTCGACGACGCCGTTCTCCGGGACGCCGTCGACGCGCATCGCCTCGGTGACGTAGTCGTCCTGGAAGCCGCCCTCCTCCTGTTTCACGGGCGTCTCCCGGGCCAGCCCGACGAACAGCCGCGTTCCCGGGAACGCCGAGCTCTGTCCCCCGACATCGAGCGCGTCGCGGACGTGTTTCGCTATCGGCTCCGTTACGTGCGTCGGCGGATGTTCGCGGTCCTCGACCGCCTGCTCGTCGGCCTTTCGGAACACGCGAAGCTCTCCCTCGGTCGAGTGGTCCGAGGTGTACGCCGCGTCCGTTATCGTCAGGTCGAAGTCCAGCTTCTCGAGCAGCTGCACCCGGTCGACCGTCCGATGCACCTCGGGTTTATACATACGTGTCCGTACTGTCGGCCTCCTGTCTTATAAGTCAGGCAAAAAGACAGTTTTGCGGGGCTGTCGGCGTGTCGCCGAGCCTGTCGGCTACCTAGTATTCGCGTTCAGGGTCGCGAGTTCGTCGTCCGACAGGTCGATGTCGGCGGCTGCGACGTTCGCCTCCAGATGCTCGACGCTCGACGTGCCCGGGATCGGGAGCATGACGTCCGCGCGGTGCAGGAGCCACGCCAGCGCGACCTGGTGGACCGTCGCATCGTGTGCGGCGGCGATGTCGTCGATGCCCTCGACCGCGGAGAGGTCGCCGGCCGCGAGCGGGAAGTAGGGGATGAAGCCGATCCCGTACTCCTCGCAGGCGTCGAGGACGCGCCGTCCGTCACCGTCTACGCGGTCGGTATCGCGCGTCCGGACGTTGTAGTGATTCTGGACCGTCGCGATATCGACGATGTCGCGAGCCGTCTCCAGCTGGTCGACGCTGACGTTCGAGAGGCCGACGTGGTCGACGAACCCCTCGTCTTTCAGCTCCGCGAACGCCGTGACGCTCTCCTCGAACGGGGTGTCCGGGTCGGGCGTGTGGAGCTGATACAGGTCGATGCTCTCGACGCCGAGCCGGTCGCGGGAGACGAGCACCTGGTTGCGGATGTAGTCGGGGTCGCCGTGGGGGAGCCAGTCACCCCCGGCCTCGCGCAGCAGGCCGGCCTTCGTCGCGACGAACGCCTCCTCGGGTGCGCCCGCTTCGCGCAGCAGGCGTTCGCTCGTCCCCGGCCCGTACGAGTCGGCCGTGTCGATGAAATCGACCCCGAGCTCGAGCGCCCGGCGCACCACCTGTCGGGCGTTCTCCTCGTCGTCCGGGGCACCGATGATATCCTCGCCACAGAGGCGCATCGCCCCGAACCCGAGCCGGTTCACCGTTCGTTCCCCACCGATGTCGAACGTCTCCTCCATGGCCCGAGGACGACCCGTGGCGTGTTAGTCCCCCCGTTTTCGGTAGTCGGCGGGCTGAAACGGGTCGGCGTGACGGCGCCTCCGGCGTCAGCAGACGTTCTGTGTCACGTAGATGCCCCCGTCGTCGTCGACGGCGACGCCGATGCCCTGTCGGGTGTAGTTGCCGAGCAGCGTCTCGCGGTGCCCTGGCGACGCGAGCCACGCGGAGACGACCCGCTCCGCGACGGTGCGTTCGTCGACGAGCAGCGCGCCGTTGGGCGTGTAGTAGATGTTCTCGGAGCCGAAGCAGTCGATCCCGAACCGCTCGTAGCGGTCCGCGACGCCGGAGCCGTTCGGCGCGGTGTGGTTCACGTAGTCGCGCGCGGCCATGTCCGCGCTGTGGGCGCTCGCGACGCGCGCGAGCGACTCGTTCCGAGAGAGGGGTGCGAGCCCTCGTTCCGTCCGGGCGTCGTTCACCTCCTCGACGACGAGCGCCGCCGTCCGGCTCGGGTCGACCTCGCCGCCGGCCGGCGAGCCGACGGCGAGCAGCGCCGCAACGACGACCGCAACGACGACCGCCGCGACGACGCCGACAGTGAGTCGACGCGGGTCGGACAGCGGTGTCCCGCCCGGCTCACCCTCGCGGCCGGCGTCGGGGTCGGTGTACCAGCGTGCCGAGTCGCTCTCGACGCCGGGGCAGTCGTGGGCCGCCGGCTTCCGGTGAGTCGTACACACCGGCTCCGCGCAGTGTGGACAGGCGTCGCTGACGGGGACGGGCTCGCCGCAGACGACACACTCGGCCACGCGCCCGCTACGCGCGCGGTTCATAAAACGGCGTGGGGGGTTCGTCGCGGTGCTGTCAGTCCGGTGTACTGCTCTCCTTCGTCGGCTTCACCGCGGTCGCGGGAGCGCCAACTTCGACCGGGGTGGCACCACCCAGTTCCCCCGTCGGACGACGAAGATGTACTCGAGGATGCCGTTGTTCACCCGCTGGCGAACGGCCGGGGTGACGCCGGTGAGGTCAGTTCCGTTCATCGCGGCTCGGACGGCGTCGAACTCCGACATCCGCTGCTGGAGCGAGGGGAAGTGGAGCGATGCGACGCCGTCGTCGGCCGACTCGAAGTGTCGGCGCAGCAGGCGGACGTTCCCCGCTTCGTCGCGGTTCGCGCGCGCGGCCTTCTGTGCGTGGCCGATGCGGCCGTGTTCGCGGGCCTGCGCCTCGATGTCGTCGAGCGTCTCGTCGACGCGAGAGGCGTCGCCGAGGTTGGTGCCGACCCCTTCGACCCACCCCTCCTCGGCGTGTTTCGGGGAGAACATCTCCATCACCCGCTCTTCGAAGTTCTGCTCGTCGTACCAGTCCGCGAGCCGCTGGCGGATGTTCGAGACGTGTTTCGTCGTCCCCTCCGCGAACGGCCCCTCCTCGATCGCGACGTAGTCCTCGGTCGCCTGGTTCCCCGCAAAGCCGGCTTTGAACCCCATGAACAGCGGGCTCGCATCCGGGACTGGACCGTCCTCGGGAATCCCTTCGAGGTCCGCCTGTCGCTCTGCGGGCATCCCCGCGCCGACGAATCCAGTGCGTCTGTCGACCGACTCGTCAGCGAGCGATGCGACGCCGTCCAGCGATGCCTCGAAGGTGACGCCGTTGGCGCCGTCCTCAGCCCCCAAAAGCGCCTGCTCGGCGCGCAACACCACGTCGGGGTTGTCGCTCGCGAGGTGGACGAGGACGTCCTGGTCGTCGAACTCGGGCTGTTCGAACGGCGACAGCGCGTGCGGCGGCGGACACTCGACCGCGTCGTGGAGTGGCTCCTCGTAGCGGTCGAAGTACGACGGGGAGTACGCGGCCGACCACAACAGCCCCTCGCTTTCCCACGCGTACGCCCGCGAGAGCGAGTCGAACGCCGTGGCGACCTGTTCGCGGTCGCCCTCCGTCGGCACACCGTCCCGCTCCAGCGTCAGGTACAACAGCACTTGATGGCCGGGGAGCTGTTCGTTGCCGGCGTCGTCGCGGCGGACGTGCTCGCCCCACGCGTACTGCCGCTCGGGGAGCGTCGACGGATCGTCGGGCCCCTGCGGCACGTCGCTCTCGCCGGCGATGTCGAGACACGCCGACAGCCCGACGGCGCCGCCGGTGGCGACGGCTGCCTTCAACACGTCGCGGCGGGTCGTTCCCGTCATACTGTCACCTCTATCGGGTCGAACGACATAAACGCGGTCTCGTATCCTTCGTGGCGGGCGGTCTGGGGCGGAAGCGTCGGCTCGATTCCGACGACGTTCCCGATCGTGTCGACCGCCGCGCCGTAGTGGTAGCCAAGCTCGGGGTCGAGCGTGCGGGTCAGTTCGCCCTCGAAGTCGCCGGTCGAGGCGGTCATCGCCATCGCGGGGATCACCATCGCGTTGTACGGCGTCCGCACGGAGGCGTACAGGTAGCGGCCGTCGCCGTCGATTCCCTCCGGCGGCGTGTCGCGCACTCCGACGACGAACCGGGCGTCGCCGCTCGTCGCCTCGCCGACGACACCTGGCAGGTCGTCGGCCGGCCGCGCTTGCCCGCTCGGCATCCCCTCCATCGCCATCGGCTCGACCGCGGCGCGCTCCCCCGCGCGGTCGGGCGTGTTCTCGAACGGGATCTCGTCGCGCTCGGCGGCCGAGAAGTCGAAGGAGATCGTCGCGCTCGCGGGGTCGCCGAACCGACCGACGAAGCCGCCGGAGCGGCGCGTCGAGACGCCCCCGACGGCCGCGGTCACCTCGTAGCTCCCGTCGCCGTCGAGCCCGAAGTTCGCACCGTAGTGAAACCCCATCGGCTGTGAGAGCATCGGGTAGATGACCTCCTGTGAAACTAGTTCGCCGTCCCGCTGAATCTCCAGCGACAGCCCCGTTTCCGGGAGTATCTGTCCCGTCTCCTCGTCCCAGACGGTCGTCATCAGGTGGACGTCGTCCTCGGACGCGATCTCGGTCAGCGTCGCCTCCCGGCCGTTGACGTTCCAGAAGCGGTGCGGGTACGAGTAGGTGAGCGCGAACCGGTAGGAGCCCGCCCGGCCCATCCCCGCCATCCGCATCCCCTCGACGTGCGTCGGGAAGTAGACGGCGTCGGGGCGGTCGTCGAGGACGGGCGGCGCGCCGGCCGGCTCGGTCGTGACGAGCCCGGCACAGCCCGCCAGCCCGGCCGCGGCGAGACCGCCAGCGCCCGCGAGGAGATCACGTCGTCGCATCACCTGCGCTACGGTGGCACGCCGAAAAGCGGTTCTGGTGCGACCGTCGAACTACCCCTCGAGCAGCCCGTCGACGAGTCGCGTGAACCGGTCGACGAGTCGGTCGGGAAGCGACGGGTCGGCCCGGTCGAGCAGCCGCGCGGTCCGCTCCGGCTGCTCGACGGCGAGCAGCGTCCGCCCCCGGTCGGGCCACGTCTCGACGAGTCCCGCGGCTTCGAGCCGGTCGCGGTGCCACGACAGCGTCGACCGGGCGATGCCGACGCTGTCGGCCGTCTCCCCGGCCGACAGCGGCCCATCGGCGAGCAGCACCGCGACGACGTCCGCGGCTGTCTCCCGGCGTAGCAGCGCGAGCGCACCCCGCTCCCACTCGTCGTACCCCGGCGGGAAGTAGTGGGTCCGGCCGAACCGCTCCTCGCTGGTCACGTTTAGTCGCCGGAGGTGGTACTGCGTCTGTCCGGGCGCGAGGTCGAGCTCGCGGACGAGTTCGTTGAAGTGGACGCCCGGCTCCGCCCGAACGTGGTCGGCGATCAGGTCACGTGTCGTCATCGGTTCCACCCCCGTCCCGTTCTCGTGGCTTCCCCCGTCCGTCGCTCGCGGCTCCCCCGTCGCCGTCCGCCCGGCGCGTCGGCTTCCGACGTTCCTGTCGCGCGGTGTACACCGCGGCGATGACGAGTCCCGCCATGACGGCGTCGAGCCCGTGTTCCAGCGTGTGGTGTGCTGTCCCGCCGACGTTCCCCGTCATCACGGCGACACCCACGGCCGTCCGCGCGAGCAGCGTTACGAACGCGAGGGTGACGAGCAGGTACGGCATCGAGCGCCGCTGGAGCAGCGCCGCGAGCGCGACGCCGATGACGAGTGCGGCCGACAGCGCCGCGAGGCCGAGCACGACCGGGAGCGCGACGCTCGCCATCAGCCATCGTCCTCGGTCAGTCGTTCGGTCGCAAAGAGCGTGTCGCCCGTGCCGCCCACGGGACTCCCGAGATTCGGCTCGTCCACGACGATCACCGCCCGCGTCGCGCGAGCACAGCGCCCCCGAGCAGCGCGGCGGCGACGCCCGCGGCGACGCCGAAGCCGGGCTGTCCGCCCGTATCGGTCGGCGTCGAGGTGGCCGTGACCGTCGCGGTCGCCGTCGGGGTGGCGGTCGCGGTGTCGTTCGGGAACGGCGTCGCCGTCGTCACCAGGGCGGGCGTCGGCGTCGCGGTTTCGTTGCCGCCCGAACCCGGTTCGACGGTGAAGCCCGTCGCGACGGGGTCGTCGCCGACCGTCACCGGTGCCTCGTCGCCGGTGAACGTCCCGTCGCCGTCGTCGCGGTACAGCACGGCCCTGACCGGGAGGTTCTCCTCGCGGTCGCCCATCCCGTCGAGCGGGACGGAGACGTTGCGGTGGACGCCGGCGTCGAGGGCCACGCTCCCGACCGTGCTCCCGTCGGAGGCGTTCTCGACGACGAGATGGCCGGTCGCCGGCAGCGCCGCGTACCGGAGGGTCACCGCGCCGTTCTCGGTTCGGAGGGGGCTGAAGCTCCGTGCACTCACCGCGGCCCGGTCACCTTTCCCCAGCGTCACGATGTCCTCGGCCGGCTGGCCGAACCCCTGGATGATACCGTCGTCTTCGGGGTTGAACTCGCCGTCGCCGTCGTCGGTGCGGAGCACGAGATGTATCGTCGTCGGTCCGGACCAGTCACGCCAGGCCTCCTCGTCGACGGCGACCTCTACCTCCGTCCGGAACCCGACGCCGCCGTCGAGCGCCCGGTAGCCGACGATCTCGCCGGGGGCGCCGCCGTCGTCGCGCTGGACGGTCAGGTAGCCGTCGTCGGCGATGTACGCCGACTCGACGACGATGGTGCCGTCCGGTGACAGCTGTGCGTCTGCCGAAACGTGGTTGACGTGGGCGACCGCGGGGACCGGAGCGCTCGCGACGACGAGTGCCACACACAGCGCCGCGGCGAGGGCGTGAACGGTTCGCATCGCAGGACACCACGTACCGCAGACGTGAAAATCAGACGGTCACCGTCACGTCCTGCATCTCGAGGAACGCCCGCTCGTACCCCTCGTGGCGCGCCGTCTGTGGTGGCACCGTCACGGAGAGCGTCACCTCGTCGCCGGACTCCAAGCTCCCGACGTCCGCGCCGTAGTGATACCCCATCCCCGGGTCGAACGTGCGCGCCAGCGGCCCGGCGAACTGCTCGCTCCCGTCGCGGGTAACGGTCGCCTCCAGCGCCATCGCCGGGAGGACGAGCCCGTTGTAGCGGGTCCGTGCCGACACGTAGAGGTAGCTGTCGGCGTCGAACCGCGGCGCCTCGTCGCGGGAGACGACACCGGTCGCGAGGATGGCGTCGTCGCTGTTCGGCGCGCCGAACGTCTCGCCCGGAAGCTCCTCGCGTGGCGGCGCGGTCGCCTGCGGCACCATCTCCATGTTCATGGGGCGCACCGCACCCGGCTCCCCGTAGGCGTCGAGCTCCTCCGCGCGGACGCGGTCGCGTTGCTCCTCGTTGAACGCGAAACCGATCTCGGCCGACGCCGGCTCGCGGAACCGCCCCGCGTAGTCGCCGGTGAGTTCGATCGCGTCCGGTACCGCACCGATCGAGATGCGGGCGGTGTACTCCCCGTCGCCGTCGAGCCCGAAGTTGCCGCCGTAGTGGTAGCCCATCCGCTGTGAGAGCATCGGGTAGATGACCTCCTGTGAAACCAGCTCGCCGTCCCGCTGGATCTCCAACGACAGCCCCGTCTCCGGGACGACCCGTCCGGTCTCGGAGTCCCAGACGGTCGCCATCGCGTGGATGTTTCCGCTCCGCGGCGTCTCGGAGAGCGACTCGCCGTTCACGTTCCAGAAGCGGTGGGGCGAGGAGTACATGAACGCGACCGAGAGGTCGCCCGTCGTTGCCGTCCCCTGCATCGCCATCCCCTCGCGGAACGGCTGGACGTAGATGCCGTCCGGGAGGTCGCTGTCCGTTGCGGTCGGCGTGTCCGTCGCGGTGTCGGTCGCCGTCGCCGTCGGCGTTCCTCCGGACGTACCGCCGAGACAGCCGGCGAACAGTGCCGTCCCCGCGCCAGTCAGTGCAAGGAAGTCGCGCCGGTCCATGGGTCTGTTTCGCACGGGAGTCGAAAAGCCGTTCTGGTGTGTCCGTCGAAGGAGCGGCGGCGCTTTACCCCCGGGGCCGGTAGTGCGGTCGTGCGCAGAGCTGTCGCGACCGCAGCGGTCGCCGTTCTCCTCGTGCTCGCCGGCTGTGCCGGCGGCTCGCCGACCGCGGCCCCGACCGGAAGCGGTGGTGCGGCACCGCCGGACGAGTACACGCTCACCGAGCGCTGGACCGCCGGCAACAGCAGTGTCGCGGGGAACCACCACGCGATCGCCGCGGGTCGCGTCGGCGACGAGGCGGTCGTCGCCATCCCGATCGGCGGGCGCTCGGACGCGACCGGCTGTAAGCTCCTCGTCGTCGACGGCGCGGGCGAGGAGCGGTGGACGGCCGAGATACCGCCCGCCGCGTGTACCATCCACGCGGTCGCCGACCCGACGGTCGCGGACTTCGTCGGCGACGACCGCCCGGAGGTCATCGCGAGCTCGACCGAGTCCGAAGCCGTCGCCTACGACGCCCTGACGGGGAACGTCACCTTCCGATATCCGCTGTCGAACTACGGCTACACCCGGCCCGTCGTCGCCGACGCGACGGGTGACGGGCGCGCGGAGCTCGTCGTCACGGACATCGACGGCACCGTCGCCGTGGTTCGCCCGGACGGCTCGACGGTGTGGCGCCGGCCGCTGGACGCCTACTCGTGGTCCGCCCCCGCCGTCGCGGATTTCGACACCGATGGCCGGCCGGAGACGGTCGTCGGTATCGGTAACGGCACCGTCCTCGCGTTCAACCGCCGGGGACAGTTCGCGTGGACGACCGATGTCGGCGGCGCGGTCACGTGGTCAGGTGACGGCGACGTGGACGGCGACGAGGCCCGCGAGTTCGTGGCCGCGACCGAGTCGGGACTCGTCGCGAGCGTCGACGGCCGGAACGGGACGGTCGAGTGGACGCGGTTGGTTGGCGAGCTCGCGGCCGTGGACGATCCGGCCGACGGTGACGGCGACGCCGTCGTCGAGGTGTACGCCACGAACGCCACGGGCACGCTGTTCGCGCTCGACGGCCGGGACGGGAGCCTGGAGTGGTCGCGGTCGCTCACCGACGCGTCGACCCGGATGACGCCGCCGCCGGTCGTCGGTGACATCACGGGCGACGGCACCTCGGAGCTCGTGACGGTGACGAACGACGGGTTCGTCCGCGTCCTCGACCCCGCGGACGGCCGGGTGCTCGCGAGCTACGCGAGAGACGCGAGCGTCTACACCCACGCGACGCTGGCGGATACGGACGGTGACGGGGCCAAGGAGGTGTACGTCATGTACGGCGACGGCACCGCCGTCGCACTGACGCTTCAGATCTCGAACTCGTCTTCGTCGTAGAGCTCGTCGAAGTCGAGCTCCTCGTCGCGGCTCTCGACCGCACGCTCGATATCGCGGTAGCGGCGCTGCTCGCGCTTCTTCGTTCCTTTGCGCTCGCGACCTCGTTTCGTGTCTCCCATACAGTGCGTGTGAATATCTCCCATGGTGATAAGGGTGTCGGCAGGGTGAGACGGGGTAACACGGTGTGGGTCCGGCGGACTGTCCGAACGTCGAGTAATAGCGGCCGAAAACGGCGTTCTCGTAGTTTCGTCGGCTCCATCGTACCGGGACGACCGTGGCGGGACGTATCGACCGGGCCGCCGACGACCGGTGTCGGCCGCGCTACGCCTCGGCGAACAGCTCCGCGGGCGGCCCACCGGGCAGCTCGTCGCGGCCGTGGGCCGCCTCGAAGTCGAGTTCCGGGCCGACGGCGACGAACCCCGTCGGGTTGATGTCCGTGTGGGTGGTGTAGTAGTGTTCCTTGATGTGGCCCATATTCACCGTCTTCGCGACGCCGGGCGTCTGGTACACGTCGCGCACGTACGGCCAGAGGTTGTCGTACTGACTGATGAGCTGCTTGTTACACTTGAAGTGGGTGTGGTAGACGTTGTCGAACCGGACCAGCGTTGCGAACAGCCGGAGGTCCGCGAGCGTGAGGCGCTCGCCGACGAGGTATCGCTGATCGGCGAGCACGTCGTCCCAGTGGTCGAGCGCGTCGAACAGCTCCTCGACCGCCTGCTCGTAGGCCGTCTGCGTGCCGGCGAAGCCGGCCCGGTAGACGCCGTTGTTGATCGGGTCGTAGATCGCGTCGACGACCTCGTCGATCTCTTCGCGGGCGTCCGCGGGGTAGAGGTCGACGCCGTTCCCCTCGAAGGCGGTCGACAGCTCCCGCATGATCTCGATGGACTCGTTGTTGACGATGGTTTCCCGCTCGCGGTCCCACAGGACGGGGACGGTGACGCGACCGGTGTACTCCGGGTCCGCCTCGACGTACGTCTCGCCGAGGTAGTCGAACCCGTTCATCGTGTCGGGCGTACAGCCGTCCTTCTCCGGGGTGAACTGCCAGCCCCGCTCGTCGCGGTACGGGTCGACGATGTCCATCGAGATGTCGTCCTCGAGGCCCATCAGCGAGCGAACCAGCGCCGCGCCGTGTGCCCACGGGCACGCACGCGAGATGTACAGGTGGTAGCGCCCGGTTTCGGCGGGGAACTCGTCGGTGCCGAGCCCGTC
>Ga0207771_101146_pt1 | contig 12399 bp, 9 predicted proteins | sample A23M2SouthBayCA_2_FD_187731 | JGI IMG/M metagenome (GOLD analysis project Ga0207771, IMG submission 187731) | Aerobic enrichment media microbial communities from Eden Landing Ponds, California, USA - A23 M2 (2) (SPAdes) | ecosystem: Environmental > Aquatic > Marine > Unclassified | place...
AACGACCGGGACGAGCGTCACCTCGAAGCCCGCCGCGGAAAACGACTCGAAGGGCGTCCGACCGTGGACCGAGATTCGGTCGAGGTAGTCGTAGCGTTCACGGACGGTCTCGGCGACGCTCTGGCCGGTCGCGGGATCGGTCTCGTCAGCGGCGTAGACGGGCAGCGAATCGAGAAGTCGGTAGACGTTGCCCAGCCCGTCGAGGTGGTCGAAGTGGACGTGCGTGACGACCGCCGCGTCGGGCAATGGGACCGCCTCGCGGAGGAACTGCTGGCGGAAGTCCGGGCTGAAGTCGACGAGGAGCGACTCGCCGGTCTCGCTCTCGACGTGGACCGAGAAGCGGGTGCGTTCGACGCCGCGCTCGCGAGCCTGTTCACAGGTCGGGCAGTCACAGCCGACCGTCGGCGTCCCCGTCGTATCACCCGTTCCCAGCAGTGTGACCTGCATCGGTGCTGGCTGGGAGCCGTACGGCAAAAGGGGTGGCGTTCTGGCGCTCAGTCGTCGTCGGCGTGGTCGTGATCGTGGTCGTGATCGTGCCCACCGTCGGACGCGGCCTCGTCGCCGCTCCCGGAGATGTCGCCCCCGGCGACCAGCGCCTCGTGGTCGCCCTCGATCATGTCCATGTTCTTGAGATTGTCCCGTTCTTCGAAGTCGGCGACGGCGTCACGGAGGTCCTGCTGGGTCAGCGTCGTCCGTTCCTCGGTCAGGGCTTCGAGGACGGCCTCACGGAGGACGAGCCGGAGGTCGCTGCCGGTCAGGCCCTCGGTGATGTCGGCCAGTTTCCCAGGCTCGAAATCGACGATGTCCATCTCCTGGGTGACGATGCGGAAGATATCCCGGCGCATGTCCCGGTCGGGCTTGGGGAAGTTGACGATCTCGTCGAAGCGTCGCCACGCCGCGGCGTCCAGTTGATCGGGGTGGTTGGTCGCACCGATCAAGAGTACGTCGTCCTGGATCAGGCTCACCTCGTCGATGCTCTTCAGGAGGGTGTTGACCGCGCGCTTGATCGCCGCGTGCTCGTCGGAGGAGCGCGTCTTGGCGACGAAGTCGAACTCGTCCATAAAGAGGATACACGGCGACAGTCGCTTGGCGACCTCGAAGGTCTTCTCGACGTTCTTGGCGGTCTCACCCAGATACTGGGAGGTGATCATCGACAGCTTCACCTCGACGAAGGGGAGGTCGAGGTCCTGTGCGAGCGCGCGGGCGACGCTGGTCTTCCCGGTGCCCGGCGGCCCGACGAAGAGCAGTTTCCCGATCTCGCGTAGCCCGATCTGGGCGAGATAGTCCCGATGCTCGATTGCCTTGACGATCTTGTGGATCTCGGCTTCTTGATCGGGAGTGAGGACCAGCTGGTCGAGTGTCATGTCGACTTCCTCGGGCGCGCGGACCTCGACCAGGTCCAGCATCCCCTCCTCTTCTTCTTCCTCGTCGAAGGCGTCGTCGAGCAGGGCGTCGATCAACGCGCGATCGGCCCGCGCCGGACGGTTCTGCAGGCGCGCAGTTTCGTAGTCGACGCCGTCGGCCGCGTCACCGAACTCACGGGCCAGGGTGGGATTCGCCAGCAGTCGCTCGGCGTCGGCGCGCTTTTCGTACCACTCTTCGGCCAGGTCGCGGTCGGTAAAGGAGATCGCTCCCGAGAACTCGTCCCGGTCGGTGAACATCAGCCCGGAGATCGCTTCCCAGGGCCGTTCGATCCCCGTCGCGGTCGTCGCTGCATTCGCCGTCGGCGTCAGGGGCCGTTCGATCTCGCCGTCAGTCCAGAACGCTGCCCGGTAGGCTGGCGGGAGATCGTCGGGTTCCAGATCGCGCTGCTCGGAATACACCTTCGTCGTCAGCAGGAACTCGACGATATCTAGCTCCGGATCACTCATTCCCACAACAGTACTCTGCACAGCGGGATAAGTGAATCGAACCCCCGTCGGTGTGAGAGACGATGGCGAGGGTAAACGGGAGACACCGGTCCCGGAGTTTGTGAGTTTTTAACACGGTCGCGTTCGATGGGGAGGATATGTCACAGACGCCAGTCGTCGTCGACGCAGTGCGAACACCACAGGGGAAAGAAGACGGTGTCTATGCCGACGTACGGAGTGAAGACCTCTCGGTCCCGCTCGTCAATCAGTTACTCGCAAGCACCGGGGTCGAATCCGAACAGGTCGATGACCTGCTGTGGGGCTGTGCCCAGCAACGGGGCGAACAGGGCAACAACCTCGCGCGCGTGATCGCGCTGCTCTCGGATCTGGGCGAGGAAGTGCCGGCGACGACGGTCAACCGCTGGTGTGCCTCCTCGGCACAGGCAGTGATGTCCGCCGCCGACGCCATCGCCGCCGGGCAGCGCGACTGTCTGATCGCGGGCGGCGTCGAGTCGATGTCCCGCGTAAAGATGGGCGAGAACACTCACAACGTCCACCCACGGCTTGCCGAACTGTACAACGTCGGAGAACTCCAGATGGGCATGACCGCAGAGAAGGTCGCCGAGGAGTACGACGTGTCTCGGGCGGCACAGGACGAGTACGCCGCCCGCAGCCAGCAACGCGCCGCCGAGGCGACCGATTCGGGCCGCTTCGACGACGAGATCGTCCCCATCGAGACCGACGACGGCACCGTCGAAGCCGACGAGGGCATTCGCCCCGACACCACCGCAGAGAAGCTCGCTGGACTCCCGACCGTCTTCAAGTCCGAGGGGACGATCACGCCCGGCAACGCCTCGCAGGTCTCTGACGGTGCGGCCGGTCTCGTGCTCACCTCGAAAGCGTTCGCCGAGGAGCACGGTCTCGATATCATGGCCGAGGTCGGCGCACACTCCGTGGCCGGTGTCGATCCCACAGTCATGGGCATCGGCCCGGTCCCCGCCGTCGAGAAGCTGTGTGAACGCACCGGCCGGGATCCCGACGACTACGATCTCGTCGAACTCAACGAAGCCTTCGCCAGCCAGACGCTGTACTGCCAGCAGGAACTGGGCTTCGACGACGAGACCTTCAACGTCAACGGCGGCGCGATCGCCATCGGCCACCCCCTCGGTGCCACCGGCGCACGCCTCCCCGTCACGCTGCTCCACGAGATGGAAAAGCGCGACGCAAACCTCGGGCTGGCGACCGAATGCGTCGGCTTCGGACAGGGCGCGGCCATCGAGTTCGAGCGCGTCGAGTAAGGCAAGTCTCCACGGTTAGCATCCGGCGACAGAGTCGCCGGTTCACTTCTCGCGAGTACAACGAGCGAGAAGCGTGTTTTCGCCCACGTTTTGCGACGAGTGGTTCGAAAGCGGAGTGAGCGAACCCGAGGAGTAAAAGGTGGCAGCGGCGCGGCCATCGAGTTCGAGCGCGTGGAGTAGGGCGAGTCTCCACGGTTAGCATCCGGGCGACCGAGCGGTCCGAAGGACCCGGCAGGTCGCCCGGTTCTCCGCGAGCGCGCCGGAGGCGCGACTCGCGGCCTTTTTCGCCCACGTTTTTGCGCAAGCGGTTCGAGTCGCGCCGTCGGCGCGCTCGAACCCGCAGCGCAAAAAGGTGGTTGCTGAGAACTATAGAGACCACATAGCAGCCCTTTCCACCGGCAGTCATCGATCCGTTAGCAATGGCGACCACCACAGACGCGTTCGGTGACGCCGTCCGAGAACAGACCGAAGAGTATCTCACCGAAGTCCGGCGGTGTCTGGCCACGCTGCCCCCTGCCTTGCTGGGGTACGGCCACAGCGGGTTCACCGACGGTGTGTCGGCACTCGTCGCCAGCGAGTCGGTCTGTGACGAGCGACTGCGGACGCTGCGGACGACGCTCGGAACTGCGGAGCCGAACTACACCGACGTGTATCTCAACAGCGGCGCGGTCATGGAGCTGTTCGTTCTGGTCGACGAGGTGCCAAACTGTGCCGAGCGCTTCCTCCGGGAACTCGACGCGGTCCGGCGGCCGCTGGACGACGAGACGGCCGACGCGCTCACCCAGATGGCGGCACTGGCAGCGCGCGCGACTCGTCTCTTGACCGAGGCGATGGAGACGTTCGTCGACGGATTGATCGAACCCGGCGAGCGAGCGGCCGTCGTCGACGCGGTCGATCAGGTGGCCGTGCTGGAGAGCCGTGCCGACGATCTCAAGTACGAGATCATCACGGACGCCTTCGACACGCTGCCGACGGCCGAGGCCGTCGTCGTTCGAGATCTGGCCCGGTCGCTCGATGCGGCGCTCGACGCGGCCGAAGACACGGCCGATCAGTTACTGTACGTTCACGCTGGGACGTAATGGCGGGAGTGGTGCGCTCTGTACAGTCTCACAGCAAAACGTGACAGACCACGCATCACCCGTTGTGACGCGTTCTCACGGCTTTATCAGATGGGGGGTACTGAACGGAATCATGAGTATCGAAGCGATCTTCGAGCAGATTCCCTTTGCGAAGGAATTGGGTATCGAATTCGAGACGGTCGAGAACGGCCACGCCGAGGGACGCCTGCCGCTGCGGGAGGAACATTCGTCGAATCCGGGGCATCTGATCGCCCACGGCGGGGTCACGTACTCGCTGGCCGACACCGTCGGTGGGGCGGCCGTGGTCTCGCAATCCCAGTCCGTCTCGCCGACGATCGACATGCGGATGGACTACCTCGCGCCGGCGACGGGGGACCTGCGGGCCGTCGCCGACGTGGTTCGAATCGGGAGTAGCGTTGCGACCGTCGACATCGAGGTGTACGACGCCGCTGGAGCGAGCACCAGCGAGACCTCGGTCGCTGCGGCTCCCGAGGACGCTGACGACCACCACGTCGCCAGCGCTCGCGGCGTCTACAAGACGGGTGGACAGGGCGACGGGACGCCCTGGACCGAGGGGACGGACCTCGGGACCGGCGACGCCGATCCCGACACGATCGAGGACTGAGCGTCTACTTTCGCACGTCCGACTGGACCATCTTCATCCCTTCGCGGACGGAACTGCGCCGGCCCAGTAGCGTGATCTTGTCCCCTTTCTCGACCACGTAGTCGGCGGTCGGGACCAGTGTCTCGCCGTCGCGTGTGACGAGCGCGATCAGGCAGGCCTCGGGGAGCAGCGGGCCGATCTCGCTGACCGGCTTGTCGACGAACGTGCCGCCACAGACCTCGACTTCCTGCACGTCGCCGTCGCGGCCGACGTCGGTCATCCAGTTGGCGATCGCCGGGCGTTCGATCTGGTTGTCCATGGCCCAGGCGGTCGCCATCGACGAGGAGATGGTGCGCACGCCCAGGTCCTCGAAGGCCTCGACGTTGTCGGGGTTGTTGGCCCGTGCGATGACGTTCTCCACGTCGAACTTCGAAGAGGCAAGCTGTGAGACCAGGAGGTTCACGTCGTCGTCGCCGGTCGCGGCGGCGACGATCTTGGCGTTGTCCGCGCCAGCGGATCGTAACACCTCGGTGTCGGTGCCGTCACCCCACTCGACGGTGAAGCCGTCGTTGCGGGCGCGTTCGACGATAGGCTGTTCTTGCTCGATCATGACCACGTTCTCGCCGCGGTCTTCGAGGCGTTCGGCGAGCGATCGGCCCACCTTGCCGCCTCCGACGATGATGACTCGCATTGGTATCACGTCCAGGTATTCTGCGATGTAGCGCGCGAGGCCGCCCTCGAAGACGGCCGTCAGCAGGATCGCGAGGAAGACGACGCCCAGCAAGAGGTTGGCCTCCTGCTGGAGACCGGCCGCGCGAAATTCGACCGCAAACAGCGTCGCGACCGACGCGGGGATGATCCCGCGTGGCCCGACGAGACTCATAAATGCCCGTTCCTGTACCGTAAAGCGGTCGCCAAACGTCGAGAGGAAGATCAGGAGCGGGCGCAGGAGTAGCGCCATCACGACGACGACGGCGACGCCGGCAAGGCCCACCTCGGCGAGCGTCGACAGTTCCAGCAGCGCCGCCAGTGTGATGAACACGAACGAGAGCACGACAAGTGTGATGTCGCCCTTGAAGTCCTCGATATCTTCCTCGTAGGGAATATCGGCGTTCCCAAGCAGGAACCCCGCAGCGGCGACGGCGGCGACGCCGGCCTCACTGGCCTGTGCGTTGGCGGTCGCGTAGGCGACGAGCGCGCCCGCGAGCACGAGCAGGCGGGCGTTACGCGGTGCATCACCGGGTGCGAGGTCGACGTAGCGCACCAGATAGTAGAGGATGCCGGCGACGACGACGCCAAAGAGCAGGCCGACGCCCAGACGCTGGACGAACCCCTGAATCAGGCCGTGCGAATCGGCCGCAGGGTTGACGATCTCGAAGAAGACGACCGCGAGGATGGCGGCGCTCACGTCGTTGATGATCCCCTCCGTTTCCAGTGCAGCGGCGACACGATCACGGACTGGGACGACGTTGAGGATCGGTGTCACGACGGTCGGTCCGGTCGCGGTCAGGAGCGCGCCGATCGTCAGCGAGAGGCCCCACGACGCGCCGAGCAGGAACTTGACCGCGGCGGCGGTGCCGACGAGCGCGATGAGCGCGCCGATCGTGACGATCCGGACCGCCGCCGCTGGCGCTTCGCGGATGCGTTCGATCTTGAGGTGAAACGCACCTTCGAAGACGATGATGGCGACGGCGAGACCGACGACCGCGGGCAGGGCATCACCGAACGACTCCGGGCCGATGATCCGGGAGTCGACTCCCGGAAAGAACGGCGCGATCGGGCCAAGCAGGAGTCCGGCCCCGATGTAGAAGATGATCGTCGGGACTTTGAGCCGATCGGCGAGCAACTGCGCTATGACACCGATCGCGATGATTCCTGCAACCAACAGTATCAGTTCGGTAGCCGCCATCGTCTAACCGGGCCAAAGGTACGCCGTGGTATAAACGCACTCACTCCTCTCGACAACGTTCGGACCGACAGATCCAGGCTGGCGGCGGCTCCCGTGCCCGTCACGCAGTCACTCACGCCGGTCCAGATACGTCAGGACGCCCTGGACGTTCATCGCGACCTCCGCGCGGGCTTTGTGATCGCTCCAGATCGGTGGCGTCTCGACGCTGTCGACGAAGTGGGTGACGACGGCGTCGTCGCTGTCGTGGCGCTCGCGTTCGCGCTCGACGGTCTCGACCCACTCCGTGAGCACCGTCCGGTACTCGTCCAGCCGGTCAGCGGTTCGAGTGGGACCGAAGTGGGCGTACAGCAGCCACTCGCGATCGAGTGCCCCGAGCAGTGTCACGTCTGCGACCGCCTGCTCGAAGTCGAAGTTCGGCGGCGGACTCGTCACGTGGACCTCGTCGGTCGAGGGCGTGTAGATGCCGGCGGCGTCGGCGGTGAAGACGCCGTCGAGCGTGGGCGCGTCGAAGACGACCTGGTGGGGTGCGTGGCCCGGGACGTGGTGAGCGACCAGTGAGTGGGTACCCAGATCGATCTCCTCGCCGTCGGTCAGCGTCTCGATGCGGCCCTCGGGGACGGGCGTCGGCTCCGTGTAGTATTCGATCTGGTCGCCGACCGCGGCCTTCGTGCCAGCCCACAGGCGAGAGGGGTCGGCGAGATGGCGCGCGCCGGACTCGTGAACGAAGACGGTCGCGTTCGGACAGTCCTCGGCCAGCAGGCCCGCGCCGCCGGCGTGATCGAGGTGAACGTGTGTCAGCGCGATGGCTTCGAGAGCCTCGGGAGCGACCCCCGCCTCGTCCATGAGAGCGTGAACGCGCTCGACGTTCGTCCCAAGTCCCGTATCCACGAGCGCCGGCCGGTCCCCGTCGATGAGGTAGACCGAGCCGTATTCCTCGACCTCGTACATGCCGGTGTCGACGTACCACAGATCCTCATCGACCGATTCGGCTCGAACGATATCGCCGATTGTCATACCACAACACGGTGGCGGTGCGGGGATAAACGTAGCGGGGGTTTGGCTCATGCCAAAGTAACCGTTAGGTGTCGAGAGGCGTTTCGTCGAGATAGATGACAGACGAGAGTTCGAATCACGGAACAGCACAGCCGGACACGAACACCGATTCGCGGGGCCACGCCAACGACGACTGGTGGCCCGAACAGCTGAGTCTGGAGATCCTCGATCAGAACGCTCGGACCGTCGATCCGATGGGCGAGGAGTTCGACTACGCCGAGGCGTTCGAGGAACTCGATCTGGAAGCGGTCAAAGAGGACCTCGAAGAACTCATGACCGACTCTCAGGAGTGGTGGCCGGCCGACTACGACCACTACGGCCCGCTGTTCATTCGGATGGCGTGGCACAGCGCCGGGACCTATCGGGCCAGTGACGGCCGCGGCGGCGCGGCCGGTGGGCGACAGCGCTTCGCCCCGATCAATAGCTGGCCGGACAACGCGAACCTCGATAAGGCCCGCCGCCTGCTGTGGCCGGTCAAGCAGAAGTATGGCAAGCAACTCTCGTGGGCCGACCTGCTGATTCTGGCCGGCAACGTCGCCATGGAGTCGATGGGCTTTGCGACGTACGGCTTCGCCGGCGGCCGCGAAGACGCCTACGAACCCGACGACGCGGCCTACTGGGGTCCCGAGACCGAGATGGAAGCCAACGAGCGCTTCGACGAACCCGGCTCGATTCAGGAAGGGCTTGGCGCGTCCGTGATGGGGCTGATCTACGTCAACCCCGAGGGACCGGACGGCCAGCCCGACCCCGAAGCCTCCGCGAAGAACATCCGCCAGACGTTCGACCGCATGGCGATGAACGACGAGCAGACCGCCGCGCTCATCGCCGGCGGCCACACCTTCGGGAAGGTCCACGGCGCGGACGACGGCGACCACCTCGGACCCGAACCCGAGGCGGCCCCCATCGAACAGCAGGGTCTCGGCTGGGCAAACGACTACGGCTCGGGCAAGGGATCGGATACGATCACCAGCGGCATCGAGGGACCGTGGACCAGTTCCCCGACCGAGTGGGACATGGGCTACATCGACAACCTCCTCGAATACGAGTGGGAGCCGGAGAAGGGTCCCGGCGGCGCGTGGCAGTGGACGCCCAAGAACCCCGAGGAAGTGGTCGACGCGCCCGACGCCCATCTGGACGACGAGACCCAGCTGCCGATGATGCTGACGACGGACATCGCGCTGAAGCGTGATCCCGAGTACCGCGAGATCATCGAGCGCTTCCAGGAGAACATGGCCGAGTTCGGCATCGCCTTCGCGAAGGCCTGGTACAAGCTGACCCACCGCGACATGGGCCCGCCCGAGCGGTTCCTCGGCCCGGAAGTCCCCGAGGAGGAGATGCTCTGGCAGGACCCGCTGCCCGATGCGGACTACGGACAGATCGACGAGGAAGCGGCCGAACTGCTCAAAGACGAACTGCTCGATTCGGACCTCTCGATCGCACAGCTCGCCAAGACCGCGTGGGCCTCGGCCTCGACGTACCGCGACAGCGACAAGCGCGGCGGGGCCAACGGCGCGCGCATCCGTCTGGAACCACAGCGAAGCTGGGCGGTCAACGAACCCGAAGAACTGGCGACGGTGCTGTCGACGCTCGAAACGATTCAAGCGGAGTTCAACGACTCGCGCTCTGACGGAACCAAGGTCTCGCTCGCTGACCTGATCGTCCTTGGCGGCAACGCCGCGGTCGAACAGGCGGCGGCCGAGGCTGGCTACGATGTCGACGTGCCGTTCGAACCGGGTCGGGTCGACGCAGGTGAGGAACACACCGACGCCGATTCCTTCGAGGCGCTCAAGCCCGACGCCGACGGCTTCCGCAACTATCTGGGCGAGGACGCCGACCGGACGGCCGAGGAGCTGCTGGTCGACAAGGCCCACCTGCTGGACCTGACCCCCTCGGAGATGACGGTGCTGGTCGGCGGCATGCGCGCGCTGGACGCGACCCACGGCGACGGTCAGGGCGTCTTCACCGACGACGCGGCGACGCTCTCCAACGACTTCTTCGCGAACCTGCTGGGCATGGACCACGAGTGGGAACCGGTCTCCGAGGAGCGAGAGCTGTTCGAGGTCCGCGACCGCGAGACCGGCGAGGTCGAGTGGGAAGCGACCCGCATCGATCTGATCTTCGGCTCCCATTCCCGACTCCGGGCCATCGCAGAGGTCTACGCGACCGGCGACGGCGAAGAAAAGTTCGTCCAGGACTTCGTCGACGCCTGGCACAAGGTGATGACGAACGACCGCTTCGATCTGTCGTAAACTGATCGTCGTCGAACCAACATTTTGGATCGTCATTGTAACAGACAGCCGATTTTCACGATCGATATTCGCACGAGGGAGTAGGGTTATATATGCGTGGTACACAGTACCATGTGGATCGCTATGCAACCGTGCCACAACTGTCAGGCAGTTATCGACGAGTACATCCTCGACAAACAACTCGAACCCCTGCGAGAGCTGACAGTCGACGACTTCAACGTCTGTGCCGACTGTGTGACGGTCGTCGACGACGCGTGCGTGGAGTGTGGCGGCGCGGTCTACGTCCCCCGAGGCGAGCAGACGGTCCCCGACTACTGTCCGGCGTGTCGATCCGACGTGCTGGCAGAGACCGGCGAAGATCCCGGCTGGACGGTCGATCGTCCCTCGGCCTGACCGACACGTTGGCGGATCCGGTGCTGTTGCGGTGCAGTCGACTTTTCGCGAGTGTCATCGACCGCCCACAGCGCGTGCGCTGTCGCGTGCGGCCGGGACCCGACGCCCGAAGCGGGTGCGGAGGCCAGCGACGCCGCTGCGGACGGTAGCCCGGTCGTACCGCTCTCGTTCCCCCTTTGCGGTCGTCGTGTCCGACATCCCCCGTTTTTCAACAGCCGAGTCCGATCACTCGACGGCGTCCAGCAAGATCGCTTCGACGTGCTCGACCAGCGTCGAGTAGTGGCCCGCCTCGACGCCGGTCACGTCCGTTCCGGGCAGTCGGATCGCGACGGCCTGCGCGACCCGGAGGGGGACCTGTCCGTCGTTGCGACCGTGCCACAGCGACAGTTCCGGCGCGCAGTCGGCCGGGTCGAACCCCCACGGCTCGCCCACCATCGGGAACTCGTGGGCCGGTCCCTTGCCACCCTGGGCGAACGCCTCGGCTGCGTCGGCGATCAGGACGCTCCCGTCGGGTGATTCGAACAGCTCCCGATCGGAGTCGGAGGCACCGCCCTCGATCATCGCGCGGAAGCGACTGGGCCAGTTGCGCGCCAGCCACCCCGTGAGACCGAAGACGCCCCGCGAGAAGCCCGGCACGTGCTGAGTGGCCGTGGTCAGCCGGCGGTTCGACGCCGTCGCGTGCTCCTGTGTATCCGGTGGCCCGGGACTGGAAACGAGGACGGCCCGCTCGACACGGTCGAGTTCGTGGGCGCACGCGGCGGCGTGGGGACCGCCGGCCGAGAAGCCGAGGACAGAGACCGACTCGAGATCGAGCATCTTGCACAGCGCCCGCACGTCGTCGGTCCAGTCCAGCAGACTCCGTCCGGGCTGGAAGTCAGACTCGCCGAATCCCGGGCGATCCGGCGCGATCAGGCGCACGTCGTGGTGCTGGGCGGTCTCGTCGAACAGTGACCACATGAGCCGCGATCCCGGGTTCCCGTGACAGCAGATGACTGGCCTGCCGTCAGCGCGACCGTACTCCTCGTAGGCGAGGCGACGCCCGTCGTCGACGACGACTGTCTCCGGCTCGCTCATTGCCGGCTGTTCTTGTCGGTCGGTCTTATAAGCGGGCGGTCCTCGCAGCAACGACAACTGAAAGCCCTCGCCACGCTCGCGGGCTCTGTGCGGGATATCCTCACTGCGGGACGTTTGTGCGCGAGTGGTTCCCGCAGCGAGCGAGGAAACCCGAAGCGGAAAAAGATGGATTTAGGTCCGGCCGTGGACAACCCGCGTCCATGTTGAGCAGACAGTTCGTCCGTGAGAACCCCGAGGAGGTCCGGGCGGCCATCGAGAACAAGGGCGTCACGGGCGTCGATCTCGACGAGATTCTGCGGATCGACGAGGAGTGGCGCGAACTCAAAGCGGAGGGCGACAGCCTGCGCCACGAGCGCAACGAGGTCTCCAGTACGATCGGCGAGTACAAGCGCGAGGGCGAGGAGGAGAAAGCTCAGGAGGCCATCGAGCGTTCCAGCGAACTGAAAGAAGAGTTACAGCAGGTCGAGGAGCGGGCCGACGAACTCGAAGCGAAATTAGAGGCGCGACTGCTGGAGATTCCGAACGTTCCCCACGAGTCGGTGCCCGTCGGCGACGACGAGGCGGACAACGTCGAGCGCTATCGCGAGGGGTTCGAGGAGCTGCGGGAGCTGCCCGAGGACGTGGTTCCCCACTACGATCTGGGCGAAGAACTCGACATCATCGACTTCGAGCGCGGCGCGAAAGTGTCGGGCGGCGGCTTCCAGTTCGTCAAAGGCGAGGGTGCACGACTGGAACACGCGCTGATCCAGTTCATGCTCGACGTGCATCGCGAGCAGGAGTACGTCGACATCTTCCCGCCGATCCCCGTGAACTCGGCGTCGATGCGTGGCACCGGCCAGCTCCCGAAGTTCGCCGAGGACGCGTACCGCGTCGAGGCTCGCCAAGAAGAC
>Ga0207771_101149_pt1 | contig 12388 bp, 10 predicted proteins | sample A23M2SouthBayCA_2_FD_187731 | JGI IMG/M metagenome (GOLD analysis project Ga0207771, IMG submission 187731) | Aerobic enrichment media microbial communities from Eden Landing Ponds, California, USA - A23 M2 (2) (SPAdes) | ecosystem: Environmental > Aquatic > Marine > Unclassified | place...
GGACTCGACGGGCTGGAAGTAGGCGCCCTCGAGGATCGTGCCGACCATCCGCGCCATGCGATCGGAGAGCTGGAGGAGCTTCTCGGAGTCAGCGTCCTCGTCGGCTTTGAGATACAGCTCGCGCTGGCCGGTGTTGTGGGTCACGATCACGAGCACCTGGCCGTCGCCAAGCTCGACCTCGTGTTTCTTCCCCACCCCGGGAAGATCGCTCTCGATGACGTCCATGCCCGTGTGTTCGGTCCCGAGACCATAATCGTGCGGCCTCGAGCGGCCGCGGGAGCGTCGAAACGCCGGTACGATGAGCTTACTCGCTCTCCAGCCCGGGATCTGGCGCACAGACGCCGAGTACGGGCAGTTCGGTCCGTCGAACGAGCTACGGGACGTTCGGCGTCCCGGGGATTTGGTATAGCGACATACAATTTAACTCATATAGAAGAGACGGCATCTACGGGATGGGCAGCACCTGAGGAAGCACGAATTCGACGGCTCAAAACGCCTGTTCGTCGTCGTCCCGCGGCGAGTCCTCGCCTTCGACGTTCGGACCGCGATCGTCGTAGTGTTTCCTGCCGACGAATTCGTCGGGGAGCTGTCCGGAGAGCGTCTGTTTGAGCATCGTTGGGGACTCGTAGTGGTCCTCGCCAAGCGGGTCGAGCAAGGAATCGATCGTCACGGAGTCCTCACTGTCGGGCGCCTCGAGTTCGATGTCGCCGACACGCTCGACGACGTGGTCCGCGTCGACGGGGAATTCGAGTTCTTCGGCGAGGTAGTCCTGCAGGTCGTGCAGCTCCATGGGCACTGTCGGGGACGCACGCTGGTTGTTAGATACCGCTTAGCCAGCCACGGGGCCTCTTCGAGGGCCAGCACCCCGGTTTCGCACGAGTATCATGAACAGATCGCCGGAGGCCAAATGGGCGAGGAGAAGACGAGATGACGCGCTCGCCTCGGACCGGCGCCGAATGACGCTCGCAGCGGGATCGCCTGCTGGAGGATCTGCCCGCGGGCGCGAGTAACCCCGATGGCACCAGGCTGACGAGCGGGTTCCGGCGCGGCGGGTTGCCGCCGAACGCCGCTGACTGCTTCGTGGCCGTGACTGGGGAATCGGGCGGAGCCGCTGGGACGAACGCGGACTGATCGTCGAAGTGGCCGACGGCCAGTCCCCCAGAACCGCGACGGCGGGGAGGCCGCCAGCCACACAGATCGCTGTGGCGAACCGGTAGGGACAGGGCGGAAACTGGGTGGCAGCGGAGGGAAGCCGAGACGTCGCCAGCGGCGGAGGTGAAGCTGCATGGTCGAGACCAGTGATGGTGCCAGCAGCTGTGGGACTGGGAGGACTCGCGTTCGTGATCGCAAGACCGAGAATCACCATTCCGGAATCGGTGTCAGGCAGCGTCGTCCGAAGCATCGGCTTCTGGAGCGTGGGCTGACAGTGCGCCTGGGTCGCGTCGGAACTGCCGAACCGACTCGAGCCCGTCGTAACGTCCGACGCTCGCTGCGGCCGGCGACGCAGTGCCCACGAGAGGAGCAACTGGAATGGCTACTATAAATGATATATCGCATATCGCGATATAAAATTGGTGCGACGGCGCTACTGCCTGGCCTGGACTGCCATGAAAACGGTACGGCTGTGCTGGCGACCCGTTCGGCACGAACGCAAGTCGCCCCAGGAGTTCCAGGACGTCGTGCTGGGCTACATGGAGGAACACACCGCCGCCAGCGAACTGACCGCCGTCCAGAACGGCCAGGTCTACCGCGGCGGCTTCCTCTACCAGGGGCCGATCCAGAACCTGTTCCTGACCGAACGCGCAGCCAAGCAGCTCTACCCCGACGAGTTCGGGCACGTGACCGGCGACGAGCAACTGTTCGACCGCCAGCGCGTCGCGGACATCGTCAATGGGGAACTGTGAGACGCCGACACCGACGGACGGCCGAGAGCGTCGACTGCGGCTGCCGTCGACGCGACCCGATCGAAACCCATAGCGGGGCCGGAGCGCAAGCCGTCGTCGTGAACCCCTGGCTCCTGCTCGTCGTCGCAGGGCTCTTCGAGGTCGCGTGGGCCATCGGGCTCGGGTACTCCGACGGCGTCTCGAAACCGGCCCCGACGGTCGGCACGGTCCTCGCGCTGATCGTCAGCATGGTCCTGCTCGCGAAGGCGGTCGAGGACCTCCCGATCGGGACGGCCTACGCCGTGTGGACGGGGATCGGCGCCGTCGGAACGGCGTCGCTGGGCATCGTCCTGTTCGACGAAGCCGCGACGGCTGCCCGGCTCTTCTTCATCGCCGTCATCGTCTCCGGGATCGTCGGCCTGCACTTCGTCTCCGGCGGCCACTGAGCGTCGGAACCGTGCCTACCCGCGACGACCTGGCGGCGGTACACGACCGCGCCGGAATCTGAACAGCTACGGCCAGAGTCCGCGGGCTTCGTGGGCCTCGCCGATTCGGGAGAGCGCGACGATGTACGCCGCGTCGCGCCAGGTGACGTCGCGGGCCTCGTACGCCGACCGAACGGCGTCCCAGGCGGCAACCATCTCGGCTTCGAGCTCGTCGTTGACTCGCTCGAGCGACCAGGACCGCCGGTTGATGTCCTGGAGCCACTCGAAGTAGCTCACGGTGACGCCGCCGGCGTTGGCGAGAATGTCGGGGATTACGGCGACGTCCCGTTCGGCGAGGATCGCATCTGCGGCGGACGTCGTCGGGCCGTTCGCGCCCTCGACGACGTAGTCGGCGGCGATCGCATCGGCGTTGTCCTCGGTGAGGACGTTGCCCAGCGCGGCCGGCACGAGCACGTCGACGTCGAGCGTGAGCAGGTCATCGTTCGAGATGACGTCCTCGGCGTACTCCGTCACTGCCTCCGGCTCCTCGTCGTGTGAGGGAACGGCGGCGGTGTCGATCCCGTCGGGGTCGTACATGGCGCCGTTCACGTCGCTGACCGCGACGACGGTTGCGCCCCACTCGTCGAGGAGTCGGGCGGCGTTCGCCCCGACGCTTCCGTAGCCCTGGACGGCAACTGTCGTGTCCTCGAGCGCCCGGTCGTCGTACTCACAGACCAGTCGCGTGATGATCGCGACGCTCCGGCCGGGAGCTTCCGCGCGGCCCTGGCTCCCGCCGACGACCGGCGGCTTGCCCGTGACGACGCCCGGAACCGTCTCGCCCTCCTGCATCGAGTAGGCGTCCATCAGCCACGCCATCGTCTCGGGATCGGTCCCCATGTCCGGCGCGGGGATGTCGCGGTTCGGACCAATGACGTTGCGAACGTCCTGGGCGAACCGGCGGGTGAGCCGCTCCTTCTCGCGGGAACTCAGTGCCTTCGGGTCGACGGCGATGCCGCCCTTGGCGCCGCCGAAGGGCAGGTCCATCACGGCGCACTTCCAGGTCATCCACATCCCGAGACCGACGCACTCGTCCCTGGTCACCTCGGGATGGTAGCGGAGCCCGCCCTTGTACGGCCCGCGCACGCTGTCGTGCTGGGCGCGATACCCCGTGAAGATCTCGACGGTTCCGTCGTCCATCTCGATCGGGAGCTTCACCTCGTGGACCTTCGTCGGGTGCTTGAGCCGCTCGACGATGTTCGGGTCGATGTCGAGGTGGGCAGCGGCGTGGGAGAGCTGCCGACGGGCAGTCTCCAGCGCCGATTCCGGTTCGAGCACGGTGGTCGAACGCCCGTCGGCGTCGCCGTCAGCTTCTGGCGTCGACGCCATGGTCACTCCATCGGCGTCTGGCGATTTCGTACGTCCGCGCCACAGTCCGGACAGGTGACGGGGTTGTCCTCGGCGACGACGATGCTACCACAGTCGAAACACTCGTACGGCTTTTCGGCGTCGGAGTCGATGTCGATATCCCTCATGGTGAGTCACGAGTGGCTGGCGACCGGCTGGCGCACTCGGTTAAGGTATATTAGGAGTATAAGGGAATGCTCTGCAGTTGAGTAGTGAAGTGGTCGTGGTTTTCAGGGTTCGTTATTCAACCCCACCATCGAACGGTTCCGAGGGCCGGGCGTCCTCGTCGAACAGCGTCTCGAACAGCTTCCGCTGGACGGTTCGGGCGTGCTGGTAGAACGCGGGCGGCGAGACGTCGAGCAGCGCGGCGACGTCCTCGCCGGTACTCTCGCGGGGTGACTCGAAGTAGCCGCTGTAGTACGCCGTCTGCACGACCTCGAGTTGCCTGTCGGTCAGCTCGTCGAGGAACTGCCGCTGGAGACCGTGCTCGGTCGACTGGTCGACGACGTGCTTGGCGCGGAGCTCGACGTCCGCGAAGGTATCCTTTACGAGCGTCGTGATGGTCCGGCTCTCGATGCTCTCGGGGACGTCGACGACGAGCGTCGTCGCAGAGGGATCCGCCGTCGCCTCGCGGAAGACGGCGCCGTGGTCGGCCAGCTCCAACGCGAGAAACGGTTCGGTGAACCGGAGCCGCAGGACGCCGCCCGCCGCGTCCCCGTCGCCGCTGATCTGCCGGACGTCGTCGATCGCGACGAGCCCGGACGCGACCGCTGCCACGTCGGCCAGCGGGGCGTCCTCGACGGTGACGAACACGTCGTTGCCCTCGCGAGACCGCTGGACGCCGCCCTCGTACCGGAGCGTGCAATCGGCGTCGCGAGCGAGCCTCGTCAGGACGAAGGAGGGGTCGTCGATCGCGAACTCGAGGCGAGTAACAGCGGTCGTGAGGAGTGCGTTCTTTCGCTCGATCGCGCTGAGCGCGGACGCGATCGTCTCCCCGAGCTCCGCGAGCACGGTCTTGCCCGTCTCGTCGACGGCGTCCTGGTTCGGTGCGTACACCGTCAGCACGCCGTGGGAGAGGTCGTTGTAGACGAGCGGAATGCTCAGCACGGAGAGGAAGTCGCTGGCGAGTGCCGCCTTCCGCCACCCTTCCTCGCGGAGCGCAGCTGCGACGTTGGACACAGCCGTCACCTCGCCGGTCGCGGCGGTGCGTCCGGCGGGTTCGGCGTCGTCCCCGACCGGGAACGACTGGGCGTCCAGGTACCCCCGTTCGCGCCCCGCCCAGGCGCGGGGTTCGACGGTCTCGCTCGCCGGGTCCACCGACCCGATCCAGGCGAACCGGAAGCGGTCGTCGGCGGTCAGGCGCTCGCAGACGGCGTGGTCGATCTCCTCCCGCGTCTCGGCGCGGACGAGGGCCTGGTCGATCTCCCGGATCGTCTCGTTGATCCGGTTCAGCGACGCGAGCTCCTCGTTTTGTTCCTGAAGCGTGCGATCCTGCTCGCGGAGCTGGGACTCCCGGGCGATGCGGTCGAGCGCCGCTTCGGCGGTCGCGGCGAGGAGGTCGGCGAGTTCCCGTCGCACCTCGTCGAAGGCACCGACGCGGTCGGAGCCGGCGAAGAACACGCCGTGGTCGCCGAGTGGAATGTACGTCGCGCTCCGCAGCTCCGTCGCGAGGTTCTCGAGGCGATCGGCGTCGTGGACGTCGGCGAAGCACAGCGGCTCGTCCTCGACGAAGCAGTAGCTCGGCAGCGTCTCGCCGTCGGCGCGCACCGTCGGCAGCGGACCGTGGCGCTCCCGCATCGTCGGCGAGTGGGCTGCCGGTCGAAGCTCGTTGGTATCGGCGTCGAAGAGGTAGACGGCGCTCGCGTCGAGGTCGAGGACGCCAGGTGTGTCCTCGACGAGGTGCTGGGCGATCTCGCCCCTGGTTTCCGCGTAGAGAAAGTCCCGCGTCGTGTCGTGGAGGGTCGTCAGCGCCTCCTCGCGTTGCTTGCGCGTCGTGATGTCCCGGCAGCTAAACAGGAGCGTGCCGTCCTGGATAGCCACCTCGCGCACGTTGACGAGCAGGGTGTGTTCGCGTCCGGCCTTGTCCGTCGCCGTGCACTCGATGTTCTTCAGGACGCCCTCCGTAGCGAGTTCCGCCTCGTCGAAGAGATCCTCCCCGAGCAGCTCGTCGATCGTCCCGAGCTCGCGGATCTCCTCGGCGGTGTAGCCGAAGATGAAGTGGACGTTGGGGCAGACGTAGGTGTACGCCCCGTCCTCGTCCGTGATGAGGACGGTGTCGGTCATGTTGTTGAGCGTGACCCGGTGGAGCTCCTCGGACTGGCGGAGGTCGCGTTCGAGCCCGACGCGCTCGGTCACGTCGACGCCCTCGACGACGATCGAGACGACGGTTCCACGCTCGTCTTCGACCGGGCGGACGGAGAGGTCGACGACGCGGGGATCGTCGAGGGCGGGCGATTGCTCGATCACCGAGTCGACGTACGAGCCCGCCATGGCGTTCTCGACGAGCTGTCGAACGTCCCGCATCGTCGCCTCGGACCCGGACCACCATTGGAGCGTCCAGAACGGCTCGCCGACGACGTCGGCGTCCGCGTCGATCATCTCCCGGGCCCGCTGGTTGACGCGGGCGAGCGTCCCGTCCGGGTCGAGGACCCAGGTCGCGGTCCGGGTATCGTCGAAGATCGCGTCGAACTGCCTGGCGCGATCGCGGTGGGTCGCCACTCGTCGTGCCGATTCGACGGCGCGTTCGGTCCGTTCGAGGAGGTCGGCCAGCGGATCGTCCTCGGTCGGTTCGCCGAGGGCGACGTACTCGGAGACGCCGGCGCCGATCGCCTCGCTGGCGAGGGCTTCGCTGCCAGCGTCGGTGGCGAGGACGACGGGAAGCGTGGCCGTGAGCTCGCGGATCGACCGGAGGAGATCGAGCCCCGTCCCGTCGTCGAGCGACTGGGCGCTGACGACGCAGTCGGTGGTTCCGGTGGTGACGTGATCGATCACGTCGTCCGTCGCTTCGGTGGGCCGGACGGTGGCTTCCGTTCGCGCGTCGAGCGTCGCCGCGAACGAATCGACCCACTCGGCGTTCCCGACGAGGTGAATGGTGGACGAATCGAGGATCGAGTGTGCTGTCGTCATGTGGAGAGGGGTCCGTGTGTCGGTGGACGCTCGCGTCCGCCGTCACCCCGCGATCCGCGCCCGGATGCATGGCGATCGCTGTGGCGGTACGAGCGCCTGGCCGCTTCTGAGTATACTATCGAACCTTCACGAGCAAAAGGTGTTTGCTATTCAACCCCCCAGTGCGACGGGCGTCGCGTCGGGGGCCGAGCAGCGCACCCACATCGAGCGCGCTCGGCACGGCCGCGGTGGGCGACCGGCGGTCTGCGTCAGGAGTACGCCCCGAAGCTCGCCTGCTTCTCGCGGTCGCTCGTGCCCTCCGTGAGTTCGTAGCCAAGCAGGTCCCGCAGGTCGACGGCGTAGTGCGTGCCGTGCTCCTCGAGGACGAGGATCCGGCCCTTGACGCCCCGGACGGTTCCGGTGGCGGTCGTCTCGGGAACGGGCGCCGCGTCGAGGTCGAGCCCGTAGTCGAAGGAGAAGCGGTCGTGGACCTCGAAATCGGGTGGGAGCTCCGTTTCGAGCGTCGAATCGAAGGCCGCCTCGTCGACCTCGCGGTGGAGCCCGGCGATCTTCGTGGGCACGCGAACGCGGTCGGGGATCCGGTCGGCGATCTCCGCTTCGAGTTCGCGGGCGATCCGACCGTTCGCGACGGTCCGAACGTGGGCTGCCGCGTCGGCGCCCTGCTCCTGCAGGCGTTTCGGGAGCCGATCCAGGTAGGTGACCCCGACCTTGTGGACGTCCGGTGCGAACGCGGCGACGTAGATCGCGTGCTCGCCGTGGCAGTCCATCTCCGGCTTCAGACAGTCGCCTGTGCAGCGGGCGCAGACCCAGGTGTGGGTGTGGGCGTCGCAGTAGGGCGCCGCGGGCGTCTCGCACGCTTCGTGTGTGCCGTCGGCGAGCGTGCCGGCACAGCGGCGCTCCTCGAGCGTGTAGGCGAGGGCGGTTCCGGGGTCCAGCGCGAGCGATTCGAGGTCGCCGGACTCGTCGGCGAGCAGCAGGGCTGGCCCGCCCTCGTGGCCAGTCCGGACGTAGTCGACGACCTGCACGAATCGGGGTTGGTGGTGGGGACGAAAAGTCGTGCCGGTTGACCGAATCGAGGTGACGACTGCATCGTCGTGAGATCAGCAACCGCCAGCGAGTCCGCGAAAGCCCTCGGCCGGCTCCAGTTCCGTCGGAGCGAGCTCCGACGACGTCACTCTCGCTTCGCTCGCGTGACTCGCGCGGCTCGCTGCGGTCCTCGGTCGCTACGCTCTCCGGTCCTTGCTTCGCGGGCATCCCGGCCGGCCTCGCCCTTCCAGTCCGCCAGGCACGTTGTCTGTCCAATCTCCTGGTTCCGGTGGTCGATCGGCGGACCGATTCCGATGGCTGCGGCCGCAGCTACGCCGTCTCGAATCCGATTGCGCGGAAAACGGAGGACGCCGCCCCGTCGCGCTACCCGAACCCTTCGCCGCTGGCGTACCGCTCGGGGACGCCGACCTGCTCGACGGCGTCGAGGAGGGTCTCGACCATCGCGCTGACGCCACAGGCGTAGACCTCCAGATTCCGGGGATCGATCCGTGCGTCGACGTCGGTTGCCGGCTCGCGATCGCGGAAGGCGGCCAGGGCTGGGTCGACGGGGTCGGGGGCGTCGTCGGTCAGGTACTTCATGAGCGTCCGCTGGACGTAGGCGGTCTCACCCTGCCAGTCGGTGAGGTGGCGCTCGCGGGTGAGCGTCGGGACGAAGTGGACGTGCTCGTACTCGGCGTCGAGCGCCCGGAAGTACTCGCGGTAGGGGAGGTCGTCCTCCCAGCCGCAGCCGAGGAAGCACCAGCAGTCGCGCCGGGTCCCATCGGCCGTGTCCTGGCCGGTTTCGAGGGCGTACTCGAGCATGCTCTTCAGCGGGGCGACACCGGTCCCGGTGGCGAGGAATGCGAGGTCACGCGTCGATGGCTCCCCGAGGACGAAGTGGCCGTTCGGGCCGCGGATCGTCACCTCGTCGCCCGGATCGAGGGACTCGAAGAGGTCCGTGGTGAGCCGGCCGCCAGGCACCCGACGGACGCAGAATTCGAGGACGTCCTCGGTCGGCGAACTCGCCACCGAGTAGGGTCGTGGCGTGTCCATGAACCTGACCGTGACGTACTGGCCCGGGACGAACGCGATCGGCCCGTCGTCCACGCGCACCCGGATCGAGAGCAACGAGGGGTAGGGTCGGCGAAACCGCTCGTAACAGTCCGCGAGCGCGTCGATCACTGGCCCAGCAGCTCCCGATTCCAGGAGGGACTCGACGCCGTCCCAGTCGACGTCCGGCGGTTCGTCCGGACGCCGCTCGACGAGCGACGGCCGATCGAGCGCCTCACAGCAGCTCGCGACCGCGTGGCGCACCTCGTCGTTGCGACCCTCGTCCATCGGCGTGACGTCGACGACCCGCGCGGATTCGGTGACGAGCGGGAGTTCGCCGGGGTCGTCGTGACGGGCCATATGCTCCCGGACGGTCGCCATGTTGCATCCAGGTTGAACGCCGGCCCTGGTGTAGCTTGCGCCGCCGGTGGGCGTCCAGCGACGAGAACGGGAGCCGGCGCTCAATCGGTGCCGGCTTCGGCGACGGAGGACGTCGAACTGTGTGCGTCCGCGGTGGTGGGGGTGCCGGTCGTGGCAACGCCAGCCGCGTCGCGGTAGATCGTCTCGAGTTGCGCCATCGTCCGGCTGACGGCGAAGCGCTCGACGGCGCGGCGGGTGTCCCAGTCCTCCGCCAGGCAGTCCTCGACGGCTTCGGCCATGGCGTCGACGTCGCCGTATGGGAACCGGCGACCGTTGTCGGGCCCGATGGTGTCCTGAAACGGCGGGACGTCCGCGGCGGCGACGGGCGTGCCGCAGGCGTTGGCCTCGAGCGTCGAGAGGCCGAGCGTGTCGGCGGTCGAGGCGGTGACGAACACGGAGAGGGAGGAGAGGAAGTCGGGGAGTTGCTCCCGGGGGAGGAAATCGCGGAACTCCACGGATTCGGGGGCCCGCTCCTCGAGCCGGTCACGGAACGGCCCCTCGCCGACGATGACGAACCGGTACTCCTGCATGCGGTCGGCGAGCCGGAGCAGTTCCCCGACGTTCTTCTCGTTGGAGATGCGGCCGCTGTAGCCGATCACGGGCTCGCCGTCGAACCAGTCGCCCTCCCGTGGCTGGAAGAACTCCATGTCGATACCGACGGGGAGTTCGACGTGATCGACGTCGCGATCGATCCGGCCCGTCGAGGCAGTGACGACGTCGAACGTCCCGAGGAGACGGTTCTCGTAGGGGAGATACACCTTCCCGAGGAGGTCGCCGAGCCGTTCGGACTTCACGCCCTGGTGGAAGTACTCCTCGACGGGGGTGTGGTGGGTGTAGATCGACGGCAGGTCGTGTTTCCGGGCGTAGTACCGGCCGAGGAGGCCGACCGACGCCGGGCCGTGGCAGTGGACGACGTCGAGGTCGGGCAGCGTCGACGGTCGGCGGAAGGTGGGAAGGCGATACCCCGCGTAGAAGGGGTTCGGGAGGGACCTGACCGGGTACTCGCGAGGACCCGGCTCGTAGTCGCCGTCGGGATAGACCACGTACACCTCGTGGCCGGCGGCCTCGAGGCGTTCGCGCCAGAGCTTGATGGTGTAGGTCACACCGTCGATCTCCGGGAAGTAGCTGTCCGTGAAGAACCCGATCCGCATTCAGCGGCCCTCCCCCGCCGCGAGCGACGGGCGCGTGGGAGACAGACAGGGAGCGCCAGTGGAGGATTCGGCCGAATGGAGGCCAGCCAGCCGGTCACGAGCGGGGTGAGCGACCGCGTCGCGGACCGACGGCTGCTGGCTCACTGTCATGCTGGCTATACGGAAACCAATCAGACAGAACGCATATCAAGGTTCCGTATCCGGCGTACGAGGCGTCCGTCGGTGGTCGAATCCGGCGACGAGACCGCCACGTGCGCGGTTCCGCAACGGGTTTAGGCCCGCTGGTCGACCACGCCAACAGTGGACCGACGGGCGCTCGCGACGACGGTAGCGGGGTTTCTCGCAGCCGTGGCAATGTTCGCGGTCATGTTCAGCCTCGTCGACACCGACGGCGTCGTCGACGCGATCGAGCGGGCCGACCTCCGGCTGGTCGCGCTCGTCGGCGTCACGACGATCTGCTGGGTCGTCTTCTGGGGGCTCGCGCTCTGGAACGTCCTCGGCGCGCTCGACGTGACCGTCCCCGTCCGCGACGCGCTGCTCGTCACCGCGGCCGGGATCTTCGTCAACCACGTCACCCCGTTCGGGCAGGCCGGCGGGGAGCCGATTACCGCCGCGCTCCTCGCCCGCCGGACCGACGCGAACTACGACGTGAGCCTCGCCTCGATCACGAGCTTCGACGCCGTGAACGTCGTGCCCTCTCTCACCTTCGCCGCACTCGGCATCGGCTACTTCGCCGCCACGAGCGCCGTCGGAGGCGAGCTCGGCCTGCTGCTCGGCGGCGCCGCGATCGTCATCGTCGGCGCACCGCTGACCGGGTTCGCGATCTGGCGCAAGCGCGCCTGGATCGAGCGCGGGCTCGTCCGGTTCGTCACCCGCGCGATCGATATCGGGGCGCCCGTCCTGCCGTTCGTGACCCGCGACGACGCCGACGACGTGGCCGCCGGCATCGCGGGCTACGTCGAATCCCTCGAAGTCGTCGCGAGCGACCGTCAGCGCGTTCTCGCCGCGGTCGCTTGCTCCGGCGGCGGCTGGGCGATCCAGGCGATCGGCCTCTGGATCGCGTTCCAGGCGATCGGCGTCGACGTGCCGCTCTACGTCCCCTTCTTCGTCGTTCCGATCGGGACGATGGCGAGCATCCTCCCGACCCCCGGCGGCCTCGGCGGCATCGAGGCCGTCACGGTGACGCTGATGACGCTCGTCACCGGCGTCGCCGGCGCGGACGCCGCCGTCGCCGTCACCCTCCACAGCGTCGGCGGCTACATCCTGAGCGGCACCGTCGGCGCCGGTGCCGCCGTGATGCTCGGCCTCCGCCCCAAGACGCTCGCCGGCGACGGCGACCACGGCGGCGAAGAGGCCTGACCCACCACGAGGCAGCCGGTCGACCAGCCACCGTAGATCGGGAGGTCGTCCGTCCACCGCAACCGCCAGAACCCGGAGCCACCACTCCTGGCGGACTGAAAGGGCGAGGCGTGGTCGCGGCTGCTCGTCGGCCCCTATCGCGGCGCGAGCGGTGCGGAGAGCGGCGCGATATGTCGGCGAGCAGCCGCGAGCGCGCCGAGGGCTTTCGAGACGTCGACATCGCTCGTAGCAAAACGATAGGATACACCGTTCAGCCGCAGGTGTACACACTTATCCCTCGTACCCGACAACCTGCGCCCAATCGTGACGACCGCTGGGGAGCGGGAGAGCGCGGGGTCCGACGCCACCGACAGCGGAACGATCGCCGTCGGGCACTACTGTGAGGGCGCCGGCCACGCGACGCGAATGCTCGCCGTCGCCGAGGCCCTCGCGGACCGCGGCTACGAGTTCGAAATCGCGGGCGGCGGCCCCGGCGAACCCTTCGTCGAGGCGAACGGCTACACCGAGCACCCGCTCCCGCAGGTCGACTTCGTCGGCGGCTACC
>Ga0207771_101150_pt1 | contig 12388 bp, 12 predicted proteins | sample A23M2SouthBayCA_2_FD_187731 | JGI IMG/M metagenome (GOLD analysis project Ga0207771, IMG submission 187731) | Aerobic enrichment media microbial communities from Eden Landing Ponds, California, USA - A23 M2 (2) (SPAdes) | ecosystem: Environmental > Aquatic > Marine > Unclassified | place...
TGCTCCACGTCGACGCGGCGTGGGGCGGCTTCGTCCTGCCCTTCACCGACCACGAGTGGGACTTCGCCGTGGACGCGGTGGACACCGTGACGATCGATCCACACAAGCTCGGGCAGGCGGCGATCCCCGCCGGCGGACTGCTCGCCCGGGAGCAGGCCACGGTCGACGCCCTCGCCGTCGAGACGCCCTACCTCGAATCGACGACGCAGGCGACGCTGACCGGCACCCGCTCCGGGGCGGGCGTCGCGAGCGCGGCGGCTGCCCTCGACGCGCTGTGGCCCGAGGGCTACCGCGAGACCTACGAGCGCCAGCAGGCGCTGGCGGAGTGGCTCGCCGGTGAGCTGGCGGACCTCGGCTTCGACGTCGTCGAGCCGTCGCTGCCGCTCGTCGCGGCGGACGTCGGTGCCACGCTGTTCGATTCCTTGCGCGAGGAGGGCTGGCGGGTCTCCCGGACCCGAGCGGGCGAACTGCGGATCGTCTGTATGCCCCACGTCACTCGGGAGATGCTGGAGTCGTTCCTGGCGGACGTTCGGGCTCTTCGACCGCGGGCGGCACCCGCGGCCGACGACTGAACGGCGTTCAATGGAGGGACTGTCGAGCCCACGTCCGGCTATGCCTGTCCTACGCGTTCCTGGCACCGTGAGACGTATGGTATCCGATCGCGCAGCGCGTGGAGACGTCACCGCCCGGGTTCCACATCGAGGATTATTCGACGGACTATCGACCGATCGGCGAGTTTCTGACGAAGTCGTGGCGACGTCGGGAGAAGGAGACGTGACCGGTGGGAGCGCCCCTCAGGTCCGAAGGTAGTCGTTCAGGTTCGCAGGTAGTAGACCTGTTTGCGGGCGTCGCGGAAGGAGTACCGGGAGCCGACGAGGCCGGCGTCCTCCAGGCGGTTGAGCGCGTAACGGACGGTGCGGTCCGGCAGGAGGGACTCCTTGGCGAGCTGCCCCTGGGAGAGCGGGGTGTCGCTCTCGAGGACTTTCGCCACCAGCTTCGCGCTCGGCGGGAGCTCACGCAGCCTGTCACGATATTCGGTTTCCGAGAGGGTTTCTGCCTCCTCCGCACGTTCTTCCGCCGTGGTTGTGCTCATACGTCCACTGCAGGATTCAGTCAATGGTAAAACTTAGTATACTCGTATTCATACAATGGATAGAATATAAGGTGTTTAATGCGCATATTGATTTTCGTCAGTTGGTAGGCGCCTTCGGCCGGTCGGAGGGGCGACGCTCTCCCACGACGAGCGGCCAACAGGCTCACTCGTAGCGGAGCGCCTCGATCGGATCGATTCGTGCCGCACTCCAGGCCGGATAGAGCCCCGCCACCACGCCGACGACGATGCCGACGACGATCGCGACGGCGCCCCACGTCAGCGGGAGCACGAACGGCAGGTCGAGCCACTGCGTCACGCCGTAGCCAGCGAGGGCGCCGACGAGCAGCCCCAGCATCGCACCGAACAGGCCGAGGACGACAGCCTCGACCAGGAACAGCTGGAGGACGTCCCGGTTCTGAAAGCCGACGGCTTTCATGATCCCGATCTCGCGAGTTCGCTCGGTGACGCTCACCAGCATGATGTTCGCGATGCCGACCGCGCCGACGAGCAGCGATATGAGCGCGATCGCGGTGACGAACCCCGTGAATCGGTTCAGTACCGTCTGGATCTGCTGGACGAACTGCTCGTTCGTCTGGACGACCGTCTCGTAGGAGCCAGGGAGGAGTTGCCGGGCGTCCGAGTCGGTCTCGAGATAGGCCGACACGCGATCGGAGACGTCGTCGACGCTTCCGTAGTCTACCGCGACGACGGTCAGGCGGGAGTAGACGCGCTGGCGATCGCCCGTCGTCGGACTCTCAATCGAGGGCTCCACGAACGGATCGATCGGTCCGTACACCCTCGGGAGGTCGGCAGCCGACGGCCCGAAGGCGGTGTCCGGCGGGGGTTCGAGTACCCCGACCACGGTCGCCGTGACGATCTCGCCGCCGTCCCGTCTGATCTGGATCGTATCGCCGACGGAGACGTTCGCCGCGAAGACCGAGGCCGCCGCGTCGTTCAACACGACCTGGGCCTGACCCCTCTCGAAGGGACCACCGACCGAGTAGTTTTGCTGGCCGACCTCCTCGAAGTACGCCGGCGTCGTCGCGGTGAGCGCCGGAAGCCCGACCGTCTGGTTGGCGTAGGTGACCCCGGAGAGCGACACCGTCCCCTCCGGAACCACCGTTTCGACGCCCTGTATCGCCCGAATTTCCTCGACGTCCCGTTCGGTGAAGACGACCTGGCCGCCGTCGAACCCGCCGAATCCGTCCGAGCCCTCGGGCTGGGTAAAGACGGTCATCGCCGGCGACTGGCCGGTCGTGAGTTCGCCGACGACCGCCTCCTCCAGGCTGGCCCCGAGCACGACGAAGGTCACCACCGCTCCGACGCCGATGACGACGCCGAGCAGCGTCAGCGCCGATCGCAGGCGGTGGCTCCCGATCGATCGCCACGCCATCCGGAGGCTCTCGAGGACGTCCATCAGTTCCCCTCCGGATCGTCGTCGATCGGCGCTTCCACAGCGGGCCGTCGCGGCGACTCGACGACCTCGATGCGCTCGAGGCGACCGTCGAGGAGGTGGAGGATCCTGTCGGCGTGCTCGCCGATTCGGCGCTCGTGGGTCACGACGAGGAGCGTGTTCCCCGCGGCGTGGAGCTCACTGAACAGCCGCATGATCGTATCCCCGGTTTTCGTGTCGACGTTTCCCGTCGGCTCGTCCGCGAGGAGCAGCGTCGGGTCGTTGACGAGTGCTCGGGCGATCGCAACCCGCTGTCGCTGGCCGCCCGATAACTCGTTCGGGAGGTGGTCGAGTCGATCGCCGAGCCCGACCTGCTCGAGGAGGTGCCGAGCGCGCTCGGTTCGCTCGCTCCGGGAGGCGTCTCGGGCGACCATCGGCAGGGCGACGTTCTGCAGGGCCGTGAGTCGCGGCATCAGGTTGAACGTCTGGAAGACGAACCCGATCTCCTCGCCTCGCAGCCGCGTCCGCTCGCGTTCGGAGAGCCTGGTCACGTCCCTTTCGTTCACGACGAGCCGTCCCGCTGTCGGGGTGTCGAGACACCCGATCAGGTTCATCAGCGTGCTCTTGCCGGAGCCACTGGGTCCCATCACCGCCGTGTACGAGCCACGGGGCAGGTCGAACGAGACGTCGCGCAGGGCGTGGACTGGCTGGGCGAGCTGGTACGTCCTGTCGACCGCCCGAACGGACACTGCCACGTCGGCAGCCCCGCCAGCGCCAGTCTCGGTGGAGCCACTCATCGGCAGGTCGGGCGACCTCCTGGCCCCCGAGCCGCACCGCCATCGAGCGATACGTCCATACCGCGGGCTACGGTGGGTTGCCCCACTGTTATGGGGCGATTATCGAGGGTGTCCCACACCCACCCAGCGGTTCGGAGTGGCCACAGTCGTTGGACATGCCTGGCGAGAGTGTCGGCAAAGCGCTCGACTGGCGCCGGAGCCTTCCGTTCGGCCCGCACAGAGTCCCCATGGCTTCGATACCGACCGAGTTTCAGGACCTCTTCGAGAAGGAAACCCTCGCGCACGTGGCGACGATGCTCCCGAACGGGCTGCCCCACGTCACCCCGGTCTGGATCGACTACGACCCCGAGCGCGAGCACGTCCTGTTCAACACCGCCCGCGGTCGCCGGAAGGAGCGCAACGTCCAGGCGAACCCTGCCGTCGGCGTCTCGATGTGCGACCCCGACGACCCCTATCGCTACTGCTCCGCGTGGGGCACTGTCGTCGAGATCACGGAGGAGGGCGCCGTGGAACACATCGACGAACTGGCACGGCGGTACATGGACGTGGAGGAGTACCCCAACAAGGGCGCGGAGGAGGGCGCGAGAGTGATCGTGCGTATCGAGCCGGACGAGGTCGTCACCGGCGGGGAGTGATCGAACCGGCGGCAGTGGGCGACCAGACGGAGAAATCGGATCGGGCGCACGGTCGGCGGCCGCACGTGGTGCAGTGTCGTCGACGTGCTCCCCCAGGACTCGCAACGAGCATTCAGTACTATTTTATCACCGGAGTGTCGATCCGCACCACAGCGTGAAGGGACAGGAGTGGTACCAGGAGCACGACGTCGCCGAGGCCTACGAGGACAAGCGGTTCTCCGGCGGCGGCCGGCTCATCGACCGGCGGGAGAAGGAGGCAGTGCTCGACGCGCTCGGGCCCGTCGACGACAAGCAGGTGCTCGAGATCGCGTGTGGCACCGGCCGCTTTACCGTGATGCTCGCCGAGCGCGGCGCGGACGTCGTCGGGCTCGACATCTCCGACGCGATGCTCAGCCAGGGCCGCGAGAAGGCGCGCGCCGCGGGCGTCGAGGACCACCTGGAGTTCTTGCGTGGCGACGCTGGTCGGCTCCCGTTTCCCGACGATCACTTCGACGCCGTCCTCGCGATGCGATTCTTCCACCTCGCGGACACCCCCGAGGCGTTCCTCTCCGAGATGGAGCGCGTCACGAAGGACCTCGTCGTCTTCGACACCTTCCGACGGTTCTCGACCAGATCGATCTACAACTGGGCGCTCCCGATGGGCTCGCGCCTCTACTCCCGCTCGGAGGTCGACGGTCTGCTGGAATCGGCCGATCTCGAACTCCGGAACGCCTCGCACGACTGGGTGTTCCCCTATGGCTTCTACCGCCAGCTCCCCGGCGCGATCGCGAAGCCGTTCCGCATCCTCGACGGCAGCCTCGGCGCCCTCCCCGGCGGCGACGCGCTCGCCTCCGTCTCGTACTGGCAGACGTCGGTGCAGTAGCGGTCAGCGGTTCCCGCTCGGAACGCACCCGACAGTGCCCGCAAGAAGTAGCACCGATGGTGAGCGGATCGGCTACTCGTGGCCCGACACCCGCACCGGCTCGTAGGGCTCCTCCAGGTACGCCTGGTCGCTCTCCGAGAGGTCGATCTCGAGGGCCTCGACGGCCTGTTCGAGGTGCTCGACGCTCGTCGTGCCGACGATCGGCGCGTCGACCGCGTCCTGGTGGAGCAGCCACGAGAGCGCGATCTGGGCCATCGTCACGCCCTTCTCCGCCGCCAGCTCCGCGACGCGTTCGTTGATCTCCTTGCCACCGCCCTCGCGGTAGGGGTGTTCGTACATGTGCTCCTCCGTCTCGCCGCGCGTCGTCGCGTCGATCTCTTCGTGCGGACGCGTTAGGTACCCGCGGGCGAGCGGACTCCACGGCATGACGCCGATTCCCTCCCGTTCACAGAGGGGCAGCATCTCGCGTTCCTCCTCCCGATAGACGAGGCTGTAGTGGTTCTGCATCGTCTGGAAGCGATCGAGTCCGAGCCGGTCGCTGGTGTGCAGGGCGTCCGCGAACTGGTGGGCCCACATCGACGACGCGCCGGCGTGGCGGATCTGGCCGCGGCGGACGGCGTCGTCGAGCGCGCGGAGCGTCTGCTCCATCGGCGTATCGTAGTCGTAGCGGTGGATCTGGTACAGGTCGATGGTGTCCATCCCCAGGCGCTCCAGGGAGTTCGAGAGCTCCTGCTCGATGGCTTTCCGGGAGAGCCCGCCGGAGTTCGGGTTGTCCTCGTCCATCTGGAAAAATGCCTTCGTGGCGACCACCTGCTCGTCCCGGTCGTAGTCGGCCAGGACGTTGCCAAGCACGCGCTCGGACTCGCCCAGCGAGTACATGTTCGCGGTGTCGAAGAAGTTGATCCCGAGGTCGATCGCGCGCTCGATGATCTCCCGGGACTCCTCCTCGTCGAGAACCCACTCGCGCCAGTCGCTGGTGCCGAAGCTCATGCAGCCGAGGCAGAGCCGGCTGACCTCCATGCCCGTCGAACCGAGGGTGGTGTACTCCATGTCCCCAGCGACAACCGCACGGACCAAAACGCTCGGGGCACCGGCACGCCACGCGGTCGCCGTCCGTCCGCGGCTGCCGCCGGGCCGACAGCGTCCGCGGCCGCCGGGTCGACAGCATCCGCGGGTTCGCCGAGGGACACGCTCATTGTGCCTCCCGGCGACGCCGACGTATGGCCGACTATCGCCCCATTACGGACGACCACCGGGCGAGGTACCACGCGATCATGCAGCAGGCGTTCGACGCCGATAGCGGGCCTGCGCCGAGCTACGCGGCGGGTGACGCCGACGAGGATCCCGAGGACTGGCCACCGGACCTCTCCGATCCCCGTGGGCTGGTTGTCGAACACGAGGAGACGGGAGCGGAGGAGGTCGTCTCGACGTGCAAGCTGTACTACCTCGACGCGACCGTCCGCGGCGAATGGACTCAGATCGGCGGTCTCGGCGGCGTCGCTACGCCGCCCGAACACCGACGGAAGGGGTACTCCCGCGAGACGCTTCGGGGCGCACTCGCCGAGTACCGCGAGAACGGCGTCGACCTCGTCGCGCTCTGGCCCTCCACGGTCCGCTTCTACCGCGGCCTCGGCTGGGGCGTCGCGAACCGAAAGCACCGGGCCCGAGTCCCGCCTGTACAGCTCGGGTCGGTCGAGGGAGCGGACCCGGCCGGCGGCGACGATGGCCGATTCAGACAGCTCGACGCAGACGACTGGGAGCGCCTCCGACGCGTGGAAGTCGAGCGAGCGGAGCGGTTCGGCCTCTCGCTCCGACGGTCCGAAGACTGGTGGCGCAAGCGAACGCTCGCCGCGTGGCCAGGCGACCCCGGCCCGTACGTCTACGGCTACAAGGTCGGCGGCGACCTTCGCGGGTACGTCCTCACGCACGTCCGCGACGGCGGTGAGGGGAGCGACGGAAGCGAGCTGAAGGTGCAGGACCTCGCCGGCGTCGATCACGACGCGGAACGGACGCTGCTCGGGTTTCTGGCGAACTACGACTCCCAGGTCGATTCCGTGCTGCTCGACGGACCGCTCGCGAGCGACCTGCCGGAACTGGTGCCCGATCCGGGCGAGCTCGACGTGACCGAGTCGGTCGGGACGATGGTCCGGCTGACGGACGTCCGGCGCTGGCTCGAGGGGTACGACTGGCCCGCCGACCTCGAGGATCGGTTCGTCCTCGACGTGACCGATCCCCTCATCGATCGCAACGACGACCAGTTCGTCGTCCACCTCGCGGACGGAGACGCGGCGGTCGAGTCCGCCGGTGGGGACCTCGCTGGCGACGCCGCACTCGGCGTCGGCACGCTCTCGCGACTCGCGATCGGCGCGATCGACGTCGGGCGAGCCGAGCGATTGTGCGACCTCCGAGTCCACGACGACGGTGTCCGGGCGACGCTCGAGGCGGCGTTTCCGCACGAACCGGTGTATCTGCGAGAATTCTTCTGAGATCGCCGACCGTTCCTCTGCATGGCCGGATCGGCCCGAATCGCCGAGACCGGGGGTCGGGCCGCCGCCTCACTCGGCGACGAGGTGGGTGTTCACCGAGACTTCGTTCGTGATCACGTCCATCAGTGGCGACGTCGATTCGACGCGCTCCTGGAGCGCCTCGAGTTCGGACTCGTCGGCGTCGGCGCCCAGGTAGACCGTGCAGTCGATCGATTCGTAGCCGGCGCGGACGTCCTCGGAGACGCCGAGGAACCCGCGGAGGTCGACGTCGCCCTCCATCTCGAACCGGAGCGAGTCCAGTTCGATACCCATCGCGGCCGCGTTCGCCGCGTACCCCACACTCAGGCAGGAGCCGAGCGCCCCGAGGAGCGTCTGGACGGCGTTGGGAGCCGATCCCTCGCCGAGAATGCGTTCGGGCTCGTCGCCCTCGAGCGTGAACGACTGCGTGTGAACCGTCTCGCCCTCCTGATCGAACTCGTCGATCGTCGTCTCGGCCTTGAGAGCGTCCTGCCACTGTGTCGTCGCCCGGAAGGTGAACACGCCGTGGTGGGGATCCTCACTGACCGCTTCGATCGCGTCTTCGAGTCCCGATACGTCGACACCGTTGACTACCGATTGTTCTGTGGTTGCCATTGGGGACCACGAGTCGTGGGTACGCCTCGCACGCGCATAGTCGAAGTCGCCACGTTCGGGCCGGGAACGGGTCGGACGCTCGCTCGCGAGGGACGTGGTTCGTACCCCGTTATCACGGGTCGCCGGTCCGACGGTCGAGATGGGGTTCGACGCCGACTCCGATCGACGACACCGGGCACGCGACCGGTCGATCGATGAGGGCCGGCGTCTCGTCGCCGCGCCCGCGCAGCGAAGCGCTTTAGCGACGCCACGCCGAATCCGCGGGCAATGAGTACGCAGGCCGCCGCGACGGAGGAGCTCGCGGTCGTCATCGGGCTGGAGGTCCACGTCCAGCTCGAGACGGACACGAAGATCTTCTGTGGCTGTTCGACCGAGCAAAGCGACGAGCCCAACACCCGCACCTGCCCCGTCTGCCTGGGACTCCCCGGCGCGCTCCCGGTCCTCAACGAGGGCGCGGTCGAGGCCGCGGTGAAGGTCGGGAAGGCCATCGACGCGACGATCCCCGAGACCACCCGGTTTCACCGGAAGAACTACTTCTACCCCGACCTCCCGAAGAACTTCCAGATCACGCAGTACGACGAGCCGATCTGCCAGGACGGGGAACTGGAGATTAGCCACGAGGGCGAGCGCCGCGTCGTCGGCATCGAGCGCGCGCACCTCGAGGAGGACCCGGGGTCGCTCCGGCACGTCGGCGGTTCGATCGACACCGCGGAGTACACGCTCGTCGACTACAACCGCGCGGGCACGCCGCTGCTCGAGATCGTCACGGAGCCGGACTTCCGCGCGCCGGTGGAGGTCCGGGCCTTCCTCGCGAAGCTGACGGAAGTGCTCGAGTACCTCGGCGTGTTCGACGCCGAGCGCGACGGCTCCCTGCGCGTCGACGCCAACATCTCGATCGTCGACGCCGAGGAGGTCGACGACGAGACCGGCGAGATCGCGATCGAGACCCTGGAGGCCGCGAACCGCACCGAGGTCAAGAACATCTCCTCCCACAAGGCCGCCGAGCAGGCGCTGGCCTACGAGGTCACCCGCCAGAAGAACGCGATCTCGCGCGGTCGCGAGGTCGAACAGGAGACCCGCCACTGGGACGAGGGCAAGGGCGTCACCGTCTCCATGCGCTCCAAGGAGGCCGAGAAGGACTACCGCTACTTCGAGGAGGCCGACCTCCCGCCCCTGGAGGTCGCGGACTGGAAACAGAAGATCGACATCCCGGAGCTGCCCGACGCTCGCCGCGAGCGCTTCAGCGAGGAGTACGGGCTCGGCGAGGAGGCAGCGGACAAGCTCACCTCCACGAAGCAGGTCGCGGACTTCTACGAGCGCGTCGCCGCCGACTTCGAGCCCGATCTCGCCGCGACGTGGGTCGCCGACGAACTGCTCGGCGAACTCAACTACCGCGACATGGAAATCACGGACGTCGAGGGCCGCCTCGACGAGTTCCACCGGCTCGTCGAGCTCGTCGCCGACGACGACATTACCGCGAAGAACGCCAGCGAGGTCGTCCTCCGGACGATGCTCGACGAGGGCGCGGACCCCGATCAGGTCGTGGAGGCGGAGGACCTCGGCAAGACCGACGACGGCGAGGTCGAAGCCGCGGTCGTCTCGGCGGTCGAGGACAACCCCGACGCCGTAGCTGACTACCACGACGGCGACGACGGCGCGATCAACTTCCTCGTCGGGCAGGTCATGCAAGCTACGGGCGGCAGCGCGGATCCGGGCACCGTGAACCAGCTGCTCCGTGAAGAACTGGAGTCCTGAATCGTTCTCTGGCGGCCCGCCGTTGCGCCCGTGCCCACCCAGTCCAGCAGTGGGAACGCTTTTTCAGCGGGCACTGCTCTCGTCGGGTAGATGCTCTGGCTCGCTGTCGTCGTCGGCTTCCTTGCCGCCGGCCTCGCCCTGGCCCTCGTCGGCTATGCGCCACGGATGGGGTACACCCTCCGCGAGCCGAGCGAGGCGGAGAGCGAACGGCTTCTGGGATTCTGGGAAGACCTCGGTGCGCCCGAGGCGGATATCCGGATACGGACCACCACACGGGAGGGCGCCGTCGAGTGCGATCTCCTCGGCCTCCCTGGCCGTCGCACGCTGGTCGTCTCCGATGCCGCCCTGGAGCAACTCGACGACGAATCGCTCCGTGCACTGCTCGCGGTCGAGGCCGAGCGGGCCCGTTCGCGGATCGAGATTCCCCAGGCGGCGTCCTCGGGCGTCGCGGTCGGCGTCATCACCGCTGCGTACGTCACGCCGCTTCCCCCGCTGCCGGCGTTTCTCGTCGGATGGGCCATCGTGCTCGGCGCGATCGTCCTGGTTCGCCACCAGTACTACGCGGCGGATGCTGCCGCCGCCGATAAGGTCGGTGAGGCGAGCCTCCGGGACGTGATCGGGACGGCCGCCGAACTGCGAGGGGAGTCGTTCGAGACTGGACCACGGTGGCGCGCGCTGTTCGACGTCGAGCCGTCGGTCGGCGCTCGAATGGAGCGGCTGGAGGAATGAGGAAGACTCGTCACGGATCTCGAATCACTGCGATCAATCGTCCCTGAGTCCCCACGGGAGGTCACCGCCGTTCGCTTCGATGTATGCTTTCGCAGACTCGATGCTCGAAAGGCGCACGTTGTCTCTGCTCCCACCGTACCCTTCGATCGGTACGTCGGGGTCGCGAATCATTTCGCGAAGCAGCATCTCGACCCGTCCTTGATCGCTCGCGGCGAACCAGTTCTTCACCGTATCGACCTGCTTCTTGTGACTGCCGACGACCGTCTTGCGCGCGAGCCTGCGAACGATCTTGACGCGGAGAGATCGGTCGTCGGTCACAGCGTCGGCGATTGGCCGCGGTATCACCGGTAAGTCCGTGGAGATGCCGGACAGACTGTTGGTAGAAAACTACAGTAGCGTAGTTGCAAGTACCTGGTACCGGCTACAGTTCCCAACACCTTTAGGCATGATCGGGCCGAACGGCCGCTCAGGAGCAATTGGACCGATGAGTACGCACGACGAACCTGATTCCGAACCCGCCGAGGCGGCAGCCGAGGACACCGTCCTGACCGACGTCCTCGGGGACCACCCCAAAGTCAAGATCCTCGTTGCGCTCCTGGGGGAGAGCGACCACGACCGCAACCCGACCGAAATTGCGCACCTGGCCGGCATCGACCGCTCGACGTTCTACGACCACGTCGACGACCTGCTCGCGTACGGGATCGTCGAACGAACGCGGACGGTCGGCAACAGTCCGATGTACCGCATCGGCCGAGAGAATGCCGCAGCCGAGGACCTGGCAGCACTGGAGTGGGACCTCCTCGATCAGGTTCCGGACGCCAGTGGGTAACGGCGCCACTCCGCTCGGACGGCGACGGTCGTGGCCAGCCTGATCATCAAGACCCGCGGCGCGGAGTACGCGATTAGCCTGCAGACGAGATCTCGATCCTCAGGCCCTGGGAGGCGAGGGCTTCGACGACCGCGAGATCCGGCTCACCAGCCAGCTTCGAGAACGTCCTCTAGTGAGGCCGCCGACGGCTCGTAGCCCGCTGGACCGTTCTCGAGGAATCGGTGACCGGCGACAGCTGCCGCGGCGCCGGCCAGATCCGTGCGTTCGAGCCTGTCGACCTCGCGGAGCCGCGTGGTGACTCCGAGGGCGTCGCGAAGCTCGGTGAGGGCATCGATCGTCGCGCTCGCCGGGTCCGGTGCGTCGGCGACGCCGAATGCGTCTGCGATCAGGGCCGTCCGTACGTCGGCTGCGTCGAGGAGGTCCGCGAGGACGTGGGGCGCACAGATCGCGTGCGCGACGCCCTGTTGCACGTCGCCGACAGCGGAGACCTCCTGCCCGAACGCGTGGATCACCGACATCGTCGTGCAGTCCGCTCGCGAGATGCCGTACTGCGCGAGCAGGAGGCCCTCGACGGCGGCGGGGATCCCCGTCTCGTAGTCGTCCTCGAACGCGAGGAGTCCCTCCCGAAATCGCCGGACGCCACGGGCAGCCGTCGCGTCCGTGATCGCGGTGGCGTGCCGGGAGTAGAGCGTCTCGAGCGCCTTGTCGAACCCGTTCATCGCCGATCCGGCGAGTATCGATCGGGGCGTCGTCGCGACGATATCGGGATCGTAGACCGCTTCGACCGGCGCGAGCTGGGGGCCGCCGAGGCCGCCGCCGATCTCGGCGTCGACCAGTCCGCCCGCCGGCGACGCCGAGAGCCCGGCGCCCTGCGTGAAGTCCGCGCCGGCGAGGGTCGTGGGAATCGAGACGATCGGGAGCGGGTCGTCGGGGACGGCGAGCGTCCCGGTCTCGGCGAACTCCACGCCGAGCGCGCTTGCATCGTCGTCGCGTCGGGCGACGGTCGCGATCGCTTTCGCCGTGTCGACGGAGCTGCCACCGCCGACGGCGACGAGTACGTCGGCGTCGAGTTCGTGGGCCGCTTCCGCACCGGCGACGGCCGTCGTGAGCCGCTTCTCGGGCGTCGTCTCGGCGAAGACGCCCGCGAGCCGGTCGTCGAGTCCGTCACGGATCGGG
>Ga0207771_101154_pt1 | contig 12370 bp, 10 predicted proteins | sample A23M2SouthBayCA_2_FD_187731 | JGI IMG/M metagenome (GOLD analysis project Ga0207771, IMG submission 187731) | Aerobic enrichment media microbial communities from Eden Landing Ponds, California, USA - A23 M2 (2) (SPAdes) | ecosystem: Environmental > Aquatic > Marine > Unclassified | place...
TGGCTGGCTCATCGGCTCCTTCCACGCGCCCCAACTCGACACGAATCCCGTCACGGCGACGACGGGCTACCCGCTCGGCATCGCGCTGGCCCTCGTCGGCGGCTACTACGTCCAGGTCCGCACCGTGGGTCCCGCAGTGCTCGGCCTCGCCGCGGTGTTCCTCGTGGTCCTCTCTGGCATCAAGGTGATCGACGACGCGACGGACGTGACCTACGACGCCAGCATTCGGAAGCGGACGGTCGCGGTGGTGCTTGGTCCGACCCGGGCCCGGCGGCTGGCCTACGGCCTGCTTGCGGCCGGGTCGGTGGTGGTCGTCGCGCTCGCCCTCGCCCTCCCCGAAATGCCGCCGAGCGCTGCGCTGGCCGTCGTTCCGTTCGGCGCGGTGGCGCTCGTCGCGGTCCGCGCCGACGCGGAACTCGCCACGATGCTGTTGATACGGGGGTCGTACCTCTTCCTGGCCGTGCTCGTCGCAGCCGTGTGGTTTCGGCCGCTCGGTTAAGTGCACGTCGCCGGTTTCTACTGAGGTGTTCCCGTGGTTGTCCGCAGTTCTGTCGGTGCCGTACGGTCGTCCACCCGCAAGCTTTTGAAAAGAGACGCAGTAGTGGACGACATGAGCCTTACCACGGAGGACTTCAGGGAGTTCATGACCTCGGATCCCGAGGATGACGAATCCCTTCCGCTCGGCGATGCACTCGCAGACGTCGCTGTCGACATCGAGGTCGATTCCGTCGAAGCGGTCCGTGACGTTCGCGAACGGTTATGAGCGTCTTTCTCGACACGAACGTTCTCGTTGCAGCAGTGACAGCCGATACGGAACGATCTGACACAGCTGTCGACCTCCTCAACAGCGCGGACGACTCCTACGTCTCGGTATTGAACCTGATGGAGCTTCGGAGTGTCCTGGCGAAGAAAAAACAGATCGAACGCGAGCGAATCGACCAGATCGAACATCGCATCTCGTCCCGTGCAGCGGTTACGGTCCCAGACGCATCGGACATGATGGCGGCCAATCAGCTCCAGTCGGAGACGCTACTCTATCCAATGGACGCCCTGGTCCTCGCTGCTGCCGACAGTGTCGATGCGACGCTCGTCACCTTCGACAGTGAACTGGTCGAATTCGGAGCGAAAACCCCCGATGACGTTCGGTGAGCTGGGTCAACCATGGACGCCTTTGTAACTCCTCTCCCTCTATTCAGCGCCGCCCGAAGTCTACGTGCGCGAACTGGGGCGGCCGTTCGTCCTCCGTCGCGTAGACGTACACCGCCGTCTTCGCGATGCCCGACAGCGTCTCGCCGACGAGGACGGCGAGCAGAATCGCGCCGCCGCCGACGATCAGGACGGTCAGGAGTCCGAGCGCAGAGCCGGTCGGCACCAGGAGGAACGTGACCGCCGCCACGGCCACGCCGACGAGCGCGAGCAGGACGGTCACGATCCCGATGCCGGTCTCGGCGCCCAGCGACTCGCCCCAGACGTCGCGGACGATGCCGCCACTCCGTTTGAACATCCCGGTCACGGACCGGTCCTCGAAGACGATGACCGGGACGACGAAGTACGTCATGACGCCCCAGGCGAGGCTGAAGACGAGGGCGAGAATCTGGCCGGCGATGTCGCTCGACTCCTCGATGGCCCGGATGAGGACGCCGACCACGGCTGCGATGACTGCCCAGGCCAGGAGTTGCCACTTGTGGTCCCAGGCGGCCGCGAGGCCACCGCGGAGGGACGGCGTCTCGCCGTGGAACGAGCGGTTCGTCTCGTGCATCAGTCCCGCCGTCGTGAACGCCGCGAGAAACGTCGACCCCACGTAGACGACGAACAGGGTCGCGTACAGGACGACCGACCCGTCGTCGGCGAAGCCGGCGAGGAAGACGCTGCCGAGCAGCGTCCCGACGAAGACGAGGCCGGCGACGGCGCCGATGGCCGGAAACCAGAGCAGGTGGGGATGGTCGCGCAGGACGGTGAGACTGCCGCGGGCCAGGCTGAGGCCCACGCGGAGGCGGTGGAGGATGCCCATGGCCCCGCTTCACCCCCATCCGACTTCAAATCAGGTGGCCCAGGACGGCCTCAGGACGCGGTGCTGACGATCTTGATTACGTCGCCCTCGCCGAGTTCGTGGTCGTCGCCGATGCGCCGGCCCGAGCGCGCGTCGACGGCGTGGACGTAGCCCTCGCCAATGTCCGAGTGGACGGCGTAGGCCAGGTCGACCGGCGTCGCGTCGCGGACGAGGAGGAAGGCGTCGGGCAGGACGTTGCCCTGGCCGTCGGTCCACTTCGACTCGTTCTGGACCGGGTAGACGGTGATGCGGTCGAGGATGTCGTAGACGGCGGTGTCCAGTGCGGTCTGGACGCCGGTGCCGCCCCACTCGGCCATCACGTCGCGAATTCGCTCCAGGCCGGCTTCCTGCTCGTCGCTGAGGTCACCGAGAATCTCGAAGTCGGCGTCTCCCGGGTCGTAGTCGACGACACCGGCCTCGGCGGCCCGCCGGAGGGCCAGTTCGCCGTCCGCGGTCGTCGGAATCACCGTCTCGGCCGCGTCGGCCAGTCGGTCGAGGTTCTCGGCGGGCGCCACGTCGGCCTTGTTCGCGACGACGACGATCGGCTTGGTCTGCTCGCGGATGGCCGTGGCGAGGGCCTCGCGTTCGTCGTCGCCCCACTGGATGGGGTCGTCGGGGTAGTCGAGGTCACGGAGGACCTTCGCCACGTCGGCTTCGGTGGCGCCGACGCCGGTCAGCAGTTCCGTCAGCGACTCGTCGATCTCGAAGTCCGGGGATCGGGACTGGCGCTTGACGGTCTCCCAGTTGCGCTCGACGATGCTCGCGAGCCAGAGGTCCATCTCGCGCTCGACGAAGTCCACGTCGTCGACGGGGTCGTGGGCGCCCACTTCCACGGGTTCGCCCTCGGCGTCGGTCCCGCCGGAGGCGTCGACTACGTGGAGGATCACGTCGGCGTTGGTCAGTTCGTCGAGGAACTGATTGCCCAGCCCTTTGCCTTCGTGGGCTCCTGGGACGAGGCCGGCGACGTCGAGGAGTTCGACCGGGACGTAGCGCTTGCCGTCGTGGCAGTGTTCGTCGCCACACCGCTCGTCGCGGTCGAGACAGGGACAGTCCGTCCGCACGTGCGTGACCCCGCGGTTCGGGTCGATGGTGGTGAACGGGTAGTTGCCCACGTCCACGTCGGCCATCGTCGCGGCTTGGAAGAAGGTGGACTTGCCGGCGTTGGGCTTGCCCGCGAGAGCCACGGAGAGCATGGCGCTGCTACCGCAGTTCGGCGGAAGGGGTTTTCGGTTCGCCACGTGGCTGTGCTGCAACCGAACGGTGTGAATTCTGTTATCAGGTGCCACAGTACTATGTGTTTGGTCTTCGAATCGCCGGTATGTCGACGACTGGACCGAACGTTCTGGACCGGGTGTATCGATCGCGAGTACGGGAACCGCGGACGGACGACGAGGTCACCGGCTACTGGCTGATCGTCCTGGGCCTCCTGCTCGGCCTCCTCGGGCTCCTGGTCGTGATCGGGAGCGAAATCAACTCCCTCAGACGTGGACTCGGTATAACGCTCTCCGGCGTGGCGTTGCTGGTCTTCGTCCTCGGGACGGTCTTCCGGCTGGAACTGGAGCGGCGGGCCAACTACCTGGCGATCCTGGGGGCCGTCGTCGGGCTCGTCGCCGTCGGCTGGTTCTGGCTCGTCTATCCGACCGACTGGCAGTTCGGGAGCGCGCAGGTCTGGAACGTCCTCGGCCTGGGTGCGGCCGGCGTCGCGCTGATGGTGATCGCTTCCGTGATCGTTCCCCTCGTCCCCGACGGCGAGGCGGCCGAGCGCGAGGCGGCGGAGGCCGCCGCGAGTGCTGCCAACGAGCGGGCCGACGCCGCAGAACGGCGGGAAGCGACTGCGGCGGAGCGGGCAACGACGGCCGAACGAGCGGCGGAATCCGAGGCGGCCGCGGCGGCTGAGGCCGACGCGGAACTCGCCGCGGTGCAGGCCGCCCTGGCGGAGTTCGAGTCGAGCCAGGCCCAGTTCGAACTCTTCGTCGACGCCGCAGGGGAGTACCGCTGGCGGCTGCGCCACCGCAACGGCAACGTGATCGCCGACGGCGGGCAGGGCTACGCCTCCAAACAGACGGCCCAGCAGGGCCTCCAGAGCGTGAAGCGAAACGCGCCCGGCGGGCCGGTACTCGACGTCGAACCGATTTCCCCGTCCGTCGACGACGCCGACGACGCCACGGACGGTGACGATGCACCGCCGCTGGTAACGGAGACCGAGAGCCAGGCGACCTTCGAGGTCTACGAGGACGCCGAGGGCCGGCACCGCTGGCGGCTCCGCCACGACAACGGCGAAATCGTCGCCGACTCCGGCCAGGGTTACGCCTCGCCGTCGGGCGTGAGTGAGGCCGTCGACCGCGTCCGGGCCTACGTCCCCGCGGCGGCGTACCTGCGGGTCGATCCGACGGCCTTCGAACTGTACCAGGACGCCGCCGGCGAGTGGCGCTGGCGCTTGCTCCACGAGAACGGGAACATCCTGGCGGACTCGGGCGAGGGCTACTCCGGCCGGACCCGCTGTCGCGAGGGTGCCGAGAGCGTGGCCCGAAACGTGGGACCGGACGGTGACGCCGAATTCGAGGTCTACGAGGACAACCGCGGCGACCACCGGTGGCGGCTCCGTCACGCCAACGGCGAGATCATCGCCGACTCGGGCGAGGGATACGCAACGGCGCGCGGAGCCGAGGCGGCCGTCGAGCGCGTCAGCGAGTACGCCCCCCAGGCCGACGTCCTGGACGTGGGCGACGCGGCCTTCGAGATCTACGAGGACGCCGGCGAGGAGTGGCGCTGGCGACTCCGCCACCGCAACGGAAACGTTCTCGGGGACTCCGGCGAGGGGTACCGGGACCGGAGCGACGCGACGGCCGCCGTGACCCGCGTCAAGCGCCACGTGCCCGGCGCCCGGGAGGAGACGGTCGACGCCGAGACACGCAGCTGAGTGGCCGTCTCGGGCCACTCGCGACGGGGATCCGGCTGGCGGTGACGGCTACGACTCGGACTCCGTCCCGCTTCGATCGGCCTCTCGCCCCTCCGACCGATCGAACACGTAGACGGCGCCGGCGCCGGTCTCACCGGCTTCGGGTGCGCCGACGACGAGCGTCTCGCCGGTTGCGTCCACCGCGACTGCCTCGCCGAACCGGTCGCCCGGCTCGGGGTCGCTCGCGAGCACCGTGGTCCGGACGCTCCACCCGCCGCCACCGTTCGGGGCACACAGGTAGGCTGCGCCGGCGCTCGAGTTGCCGGCGGTGTCGCGTCCCGGAGCGCCGACGAGGACGGTGTCCGCTCGCGGATCGACTGCGACCGCGTGGCCGAATTCGTCGCCAGCGGCCCCGTCGGGAGCCAGTACCTGCGTGGATTCCACCCACTCGTCGTTCTCGGAGACGAACACCGACACGCGTCCCTGGTCCGGGTCGTCGCCGACGGCTCGCCGGGGATCGCCGGCGACGACCGTCTCACAGCAGGCGTCACAGGCGACCGACGACCCGAGGGCGTCGAGCGGCCGGCGGTCCGCGGCCCGAAGCCGGTGGGTCGGGCGCCAGTCGCCGTCCGCCCTCGTTGCGACGCTCGCGTAGCCGCCTTCGCCCGGTCCCTCCCGCGGAACGGGCGCACCGACGACGGCGCTGTCGCCAGTTTCCGCGACGTCGACCGCGCTGCCGAAGTAGTTGTCGTCGCCCTGGGCGTGCGTGAACGTCGACTGCGCCACCCACTCCGTCCCGTCGCGCCGGAAGACTGCGACTTCACCCGCGGAGAGGCCGGTCCACTCGGCTCCCACGACAGCGGTCTCGCCAGCGTCGTCGAGGGCGAGGGCGAAGCCGAACCCGCTCAGGTCGGTCGCTGGACCGCTGCTGGGTGGCGCCTCGATCGTCGCGGTCCGCGTCCAGTCCTGGCCGTCGGCCTCGAAGACGAGGACCCGGTCCCTGGCGTCGACGTCGTCGGGACTGTGGTTGACGAGTGCCGTCCGTCCCGCTGCGTCCAGGGCCACGCCGTCGCCGAACGAGGTGGTCCCACTCCCGGCCGGGGGGTCGAGTCGCGCGGTCTGACGCCACGCGCCCTCCCGACGGCTGAACACGTACGCCGCACCGTCGCTGCCCCCGGCCGTCTCCCGGTCTGGAGCGCCGACGAGCAGGATCGTCCCGTCGGCGTTGACGGACAGTGACCGTCCGAAGGTGCCGTCGGGCTCGCCGTCGTCGGGGCGCAGACGGGTCCCACCGGACATCTCCCGGGCGCCGGAGCTGATGGGGTCCCACCAGCAGTCCTGCAGACCGCCGTTCCAGGGACCGTTCATCGCGGTTCGCACGCAGTCGGCGCGCGGCGCGAGTTCGGAAACCGTGGCGGGATCCACCCGATCGTTCGCCATCAGGCAGCGGGGCCGACTGAACCGACTGCCACCGCCCCGGTTGTACGGCAGGACGCCGAGTACTCTCTCCCCGGTCGGTGCCTCGTACCGCACGACGTTCGCCTGGTCGTACTCGTCACTGGCCGCCGCGTTGGACGGCCGAACCTCGACCGCGTTGCAGGTCACCGCCTCGCCGTCGGTGACGACGACGTTGGCGACGGCCGGGGGATCGTACTCGAGGTCGTCGCCGACGATCAGCCAGACCTCACTGGCACTGCGGAAGTCGAGGTCGAACCGTTGCCAGGCCGCGGCCGTCCCGGTGAGTCCGCCGAACCCGAGTACCGCGCCGGTCGCTCCGGCGCCGAGTTGCAGAATGCGTCGACGCGTCGTCGTTCGGGGGAGGTGGCCCCCGTCGCTCCGTGGTCCGTTCATGCCTCTGGTCACAGTTCGTCGAAATCTGGGATTGTTATGATCACAATAGCGCGCCCCGTCGAAGGCTGGCCAAACCGGCATCCTAGCGCCACAGACGGCCGTTCGGGCGAGAAAGCTACCGTTTCCGGACCGACAGTCACCGTCTACTCATGGCCGCGTCGTCAGAACGCGAGTGCGTGCCACCCGTCTCGAACGTCCTCCTCGTGACCATCGACAGCCTCCGGTGGGACGTTCCCGGCGCGTACCGCGAGACGCCGATGCCCACGGACTACGCCATCGAGACCGACGCACTCGATCGGTTCGCCGACCGCGCGACGATCTTCGAGCGCCACTGGACCGGGTCACTCCCGTGTATTCCACAGCGCCGGGAGTTCCTCGCCGGGGTTCGGGAGTTCCTCTGGCGGCCCTGGGGACCCGCCGAACCGTTCGACGACCTCCTCCCCGCCCTGGCCCGCGAGGCCGGTGTCTACCCCCACCTCGTCACCGACCACTACCACTACTTCGAGCGCGGTGGCGAGGGGTACTGGCCGGACTTCCTCTCCTTCGCGTTCGTCCGCGGGCACGAGCGAGACGCCCTGCGGACGACGCCGCGTCGGCCGGCCGGGACCCTCCTCGCCCAGTCCGGCATCGGCCCGGGGGAGGCACCAGCGGTCGCGCGCACGAACGCCCAGTACGCCCGGAACGTGACGGACGTGGACCCCGCCGACGAGCGGGACTTCTTCGCAGCGCGGACGTTCACCGCTGCCTCGGACTGGCTCCGCGAGGCGACCCCCGAACTGGACCGGTGGTTCTGCTACGTCGACAGCTTCGACGTCCACGAGCCGTTCCACAACCCCGAGCCCTACGCCTCGATGTACACCGACGAGGATCCGCGGGACCCCGACCTCCCGATCTGGCCGGCCTACGCGTCCGTCGCTGCCCAGGGCGTCAGCGACCGCGAACTCGACTTCGTCAGATCCCAGTACGCCGGCAAGGTGACCATGACCGACCGGTGGTTCGGCGAGGTGCTCGACGCCCTGGACGAGCGGGACTGCTGGGACGAGACGATGGTCGTCGTCACGACCGACCACGGCTACGCACTCGGCGACCACGGCCACCTTGCGAAGAACCACCAGCCGGCCTACGACGAGGTGGCGCGCACCCCGCTGTTCGTCCACTATCCCGGCGAGACGCGGGACCGGGTCGACGGCCTCACGTCCGCCGTCGACGTCCACCAGACGGTGCGGGACGCCCTCGGGCTCGCAGGCGAGTCCCCCCACGGCCGCAGCCTCCTGCCCCTCGTGGCTGGCGAGCGTGACCCGGCAGACCACCGGGACTACGCGCTCTACGGCTACTTCGGCGCCGGCGTCAACGTCACCGACGGCCGGTACACCTACCTCCACCCGCCGGCAGACGCCGACGCTCCGGTCCACCGCTACGGCGCCACGTACGCCGGCACCCCCTACGGCGGCGACGCGCCGACGGCCGACGAGGTGACGGCCGGTACCCTCCCGCACACGGACCGCCCGGTCTGGCGAGTCAGCGCCGACACCTGGTTCCAGCACGAGGATCCGCTGCTCTTCGACGTGGGTGCCGATCCACAGCAGTCCATGGACGTCGCCACCTCGGACCCGGCCGTTCGCGACCGGATGGTCGACCTGCTCCGGCGCGGGCTGTCCGACCTCTCGGCACCGGCGGCGCAGTTCGATCGCCTCGGACTGTGAGCGGTCGATCGACAGTCCCTCCTCCGAGAGGGGATGGCGGTCCGCCACTCGCGATCGGCCGATCAGTCGCCGTCGCTGGCGACGTCCGGCGTCGCCGGTTCGGCCGTCGAACCGTCTTCGCCTTCGGCGTAACCCTCGTCGGCACCAGCGGCTTCCTCGGCGTCAGGTCCGTCGGTGGCGGCGTCGGTGTCCGCAGTGTCGTGCCCGTCGTCGACGGCGTCGGTTTCTTTGACGCCGCGCTCGTCGTCGGTTTCCTCGACGCCGCCAGCCCCGTCGGCGTTGCCATTCGCCACCTGGGCGTCCTCGTCGATCTCGTCGAGTGAGACCACGGCGGGTTCCTCGAGTACCGGCTCGGTGACCATCGTCGTCTCCTCGCGGGCGCGGATGCTGCCGTCGATCTCGGCCTCGCGGTGAACCTCGACGTGCTCGCCGGCGACGTCGCCGCGGACGTGCGTGTCGGGACCGATCCGGACGGTGCCGGTCCTGGTCGTGACGTTCCCCGCGACCTCCGTGCCGGCACCGAGGGTGACGCCCTCCTTCGCGCGGAGGCCGCCGAAGATCTCGTTGTCGCGCCCGACGGTCAGCGACTCCGCGCGGACGTTGCCGTGCAGCCGGCAGCCGTCGCCGATGCGGGCCGGGGTCGAGACGCGCCAGGCGTCGTCCCCAACGCGGGCGCCCCGCGGGATGATCGCGGGCTGGTGCTCGCGGTCGCCGTCGTCGAGCATCGCCGAGAGGACTTCCTCGGCGGCCTCCTCCTCGCCGATCCGCAGGAGTTGACCGAGGTAGACGAACAGGAAGACGATGGTCGGCATGGGATTGCGGATGACGATCCAGCCGTTGGCCTCGAAGCCGTCCTCGATGTCGACGTCGTCGCCGATGTCGAGGTCGCCGGCCACCTTCAGTTCGCCCCCGATCTCGACGCGCTCGCCGAGGTAGGCGTCCTCCCCCACGAGGACGTTGTCCTCGACGACACACCACATGTCCAGCCGGCAGTCACCCTCGGCCTCGATGTGGCCGCCAAAGCGGACCCGCTCGCCGGCCACGATCGACCGCCCGCGCACCCCGAACTCGACGACGCTCTGTCCCCCGACGATCACGTCCCCCTCGGTCACGAGGTCGTGCTCCTCGACGTGGGTCCCGTCCGGGAGCACCAGTTCGTCGAGGGGGTCTGAGCGAAACGACGGCATGATACCGAAACCTGGGGTTTCTGCGGTATTAAAGCCCCTCCCCGGGTCTGACGGGCGTCTGACGGCGGTCTGACGGCCGGTACCGGGGTGGGGCCCGGCACCTCGACCGGAGGCCGCCGACCGAGCGATTCACTCGAAGGTAATCAGGGGCTTGACGATGTCGTCTTCCTTGGTGTCCATGAGTCGGAAGGCCTCGTCGGTCTCCTCGAAGGGGAACTCGTGGGTCGTCATCGGCGTGGGATCGACGCGACCGGCCTCGAGGAGGCGGAGCAGCCGCCGGAGGCGGAGCCGCCCGCCCGGACAGAGTCCGGTCGCGATGTCCTTCTCGGCCATGCCGACGCCCCACTCCTCGCGTGGAATGTTCACGTACTCGCCCTCGCCGTGGTAGCCGGCGTTCGAGATGGTCCCGCCGGGCTTGGTCACCTTCACGCACTGTTCGAAGGTCCCGCTGGTGCCGAGCGCCTCGATGGCCGTGTCCACGCCCTCGCCGTCCGTGAGTTCGAGAATCTGCTCGACGGGGTCACCCTCGGCGAAGTCGACGATCTCGTCCGCGCCGTAGTTGCGAGCCAGGTCCTGGCGCTGGGGGACGGTCTCGACGGCGATGACGCGCCCGGCTCCCTGGAGTCGCGCCCCCTTCGTTGCCATGAGGCCAACGGGGCCCTGGGCGAACACGGCGACCGTCCCGCCGATCGGCACGTCGCCGTTCTCCGCGGCCATGAACCCCGTGCTCATCATGTCCGTGACGTAGACGGCCTCTTCGTCGCTGACCGACTCCGGGATGTGGGCCATGTTCGCGTCCGCCTCGTTGACGTGGACGTACTCGGCGAAGGTCCCGTCTTTGACGTTGGCGAACTTCCAGCCGCCGAGCGCTTGGCCGGACTGCGAGGGGTTGCCGTTCTGTGCGGCCGCCGAGCCCCAGTCGGGGGTGATCGCCCCGACGGCGACCCGGTCACCGGACTCGAAGACGGACACCTCCTCGCCGACGGACTCGACTACGCCCACGATCTCGTGGCCGAGCGTGAGGTTCTCGCGTTCGCCGATCGCGCCGTGAACGGTGTGGACGTCGGACGTACACACGAGCCCGACGGTCGGTCGGACGATGGCGTCGTTCGGTCCCGCGGTCGGTCTGTCCTTCTCGGCGAAGCCGACTTCTCCGAGTTCTTCCATGACGAAAGCTTGCATCGTACTCACCACTACGGACGTCCGCGCAACAGGCGGTAAATTATGCGGCCAGTTCCCACGGCGCGGGCACGGTACGACCTCCTTATTGAGCTCCCGATCCAGAATAATCGGGCGATGCATTCCCCCCTCGACCGCCGCGGCACGCTGAACTGACGCCGCCACACCCACAGCCGGTTCAGTAGTAGCCCCAGCGCATGTAGACCATCACGACGACGATGGCCAGCTGGAAGGCGCCCTGGATACCCGAGAGCTTCGCGTTGCGCAGGCCGATGTCACCGATGACCTGCGAGTCGGGATCGGCGGAGATCATCTCGCGGTACATCCGGACCTCCCCCGGCAGGAGCACGCCGAAGCCCATCACGGAGAGGACCGTCACGATGCCGAGCGCGACCGCGATCAGGTGGCTCGTCATCGCGAAGGACGGAAGCGAGAGGGCGAGCCAGGCGCCGCTCCCGACGAGCGCGACGCCGAAGACGGCCAGCCAGCGCCAGTCCGTCCAGGCGTCGAACTGCCAGCCGATCAGGAGGAGCGCGGGGACCGTCGAGCAGAACGTGAACAGCGCCAGCCACGGGTCGGTGACCGACAGCGTCGAGACGCGGGGGACCAGCGTGATGCCGCCGGCGATGGTGACGAGCGCGAGCGTCGGCATGAGGAAGGTCATCTTCGGCGTGAACCGCTGGAAGACGCTCGCACGCTCGTCGACGTCGAGGCCACCGAGTACGGGACCGAGCACGAGCGCCATGAACACGTCCGTGCCCGTCCAGAGGACGCCCGCCATGACGTGGACGTACGTGTGGACCTCGCGAGAGCCCATCGTCACTGCATAGAGGAGTGCCACCAGGGGAACTGCGACTGCCGCCACCGCGAAGGCGGGGTTCGCCCGGGCTGCCATCCCACGGATCGTCCCGCGGATCGTCGTCGACATGGGCGAGGCCATCGCCGGCGGCGTCTTATACGCACTGGAATCAGTCGCCACGATCGAGGTGATGGTCCCCCGCTTGCGGTGAGAGAGGCGCTCGCGACCCGTCAACACTCGAAGGGGCCCGGCTCGTCCGCGCCACCGTCGTCCGACTCGACGCCGTAGGGCGTCACTTCGGTGCCGTCCCGGCCCACGACCTCGGCGGGATTCCCCGCGACGGTGACGCCCGGCGGGACGTCGTCGACGACGACGGCGCCGGCCCCGACCGTCGCGCCGTCACCGATCTCGATCGCCCCGACGAGCGTTGCGTTGGCGCCGACGGTCACGCCGTCGCCGAGGGTGGGGTGGCGCTTTTCGCGGCGCATGGAGCCCCCGCCGAGCGTGACGCCGTGGTAGAGCAACACGTCGTCGCCGATCTCCGCGGTCTCCCCGACGACGAGTCCCATCCCGTGGTCGACGAAGACGCGCCGCCCGAGGTCCGCTCCCGGGTGAATCTCGACGCCGGTGAGAAACCGCGTCAGTTGCGAGGACGTCCTGGCGAGGAGCCGGTAGCCGCCGGTCCACAGCCGGTGTTCGAGG
>Ga0207771_101156_pt1 | contig 12360 bp, 13 predicted proteins | sample A23M2SouthBayCA_2_FD_187731 | JGI IMG/M metagenome (GOLD analysis project Ga0207771, IMG submission 187731) | Aerobic enrichment media microbial communities from Eden Landing Ponds, California, USA - A23 M2 (2) (SPAdes) | ecosystem: Environmental > Aquatic > Marine > Unclassified | place...
TGACGCGACCGGAGATATCGACGGTCGCGCGCCGCGGCTCCTCCTCGGCCGCCCGTGCGGTTACCGGGGCGTTCTCACAACTCGACGCCGGGATGAACGATGCGGACTGTCGCGCCCACCGCATCGAGACACCCCTCGAGGACGACCTCCGCATCGTCGCCGCCGAGGTCCCGGCGTTCAAACACACCGAGCAGGCCCACGCGGAGGCCGCGGACTCCCATATGTTCGAGGCTCGGCTCGCACACATCCACGCCCAGATCGCCGACATGCGTGACGCGCTCGCCCGCGGTGACTTCGACGACGCGTTCGAACTCGCGGAACACGACTCGCTGTCGCTCGCTGCAACTACGATGACCGGCCCGGCCGGCTGGGTGTACTGGCAGCCGGAGACGCTGGAGGTGTTCGAGACCGTCCGGGACCTCCGCGACGAGGGAATCCCGGTCTACTACTCCACCGACACCGGCGCATCGACGTACGTCAACACGACGGCCGAACACGTTGACCGCGTCGAGGCCGAGATATCGAAGCTCGTCCCGACCCGCGTCTGGGAGGTCGGCGGCCCGGCCGAACTCCTCGACGAGTCGGCCGCGCTGTTCTGAGCCCGGGCGGAGCGTCCATTCGCTCCGGTTGCCGCGCCCGGTTACGGCACACTCAAACGCGCGGCGACCCAACCTCCGGTATGCACGTCGCCGTGTTCGGCGCTGGCTACGCCGGTCTGACCGCCGTCCGCGAGCTCGAGCGCCGGCTCCCCGATGCGACCGAACTGACGCTCGTCAACGACGAACCGTACCATCTCGTCCAGCACGAACTCCACCGGGCGATTCGTCGCCCGGCCATCGAGGAGACCATCCGCGTCCCGCTCCGTGAGGTTCTCGACCATGCGACGCTCATCGAGGACCGGGTCGAGGAGATCGATCGCGAGGCGGGCAGGGCCGCGCTCGCCTCCGGCGAGACGCTCTCGTACGACTACGCCGCGGTGTGTCTCGGGGCCGAAACGGCCTTCTACGACCTGCCGGGCGTCGAAGAGCACGCCGTCCCTCTGAAGCGGCTCGAACACGCCGACCGCATCCGGTCGCGATTCCACGCGAGCGAGGGGGGTCGCTTCCTCGTCGGCGGCGCCGGCCTGTCGGGGATACAGGTCGCCGGCGAACTCGCCGCGGTCGCCGACGAGGAGGGGTACGACGCCGAGATCGTCCTCCTGGAGATGGCAGACAGCGTCGCGCCCGGTTTCGACGAACGATTCCAGCGAGCCGTCCGGAAAGAGCTCGACGACCGTGGGATCGAGGTCCGAACCGGGACGGCCGTCGGTGGCGCGGACGCCGACGCGGTCGAGTTCGAATCCGGCGAACGGCTCGAGTACGACGGCTTCGTCTGGACGGGTGGCATCCGCGGCTCGGATGCTCTCGCCGGCGAACGACCGGAGACGCGGCCGACCCTCCGCGAGGTGAACGGGACGTTCCTCGTCGGCGACGCTGCCAGCGTCGTCGACAGTGAAGGAACGACCGTTCCGGCGAGCGCACAGACTGCGCTCCGGGAAGCGAATGTCGCCGCGGCGAACATCGCGGCGCTCGTCGACCACGACCTCGACGGCGGCGACGACTTCGAGCCGTCGCTCGATCGCTACACGTTCGACTCGCTCGGCTGGGTCGTGACCGTCGGCGACGGCGCAGTCGCACAGGTCGGCCCGTCCGTCCTCAGGGGGCGGGCCGCCCGCGCCGCGAAGGCGACCGTCGGCGCCGCACATCTCTCGGCGGTCGGCGCCATCCAGCAGGCGTCGCGGCTCGTCCGCGAGGAGCTCTAAGCGCGGGGGATACCGACCGCAGAGAGGTCGGTTGCGCCGACGCTTGCGAGCAGCGACAGCACGACGAGCGCGGCGACCCACGCGACGAGTGCGATACCACCCGCGAGGAGCCAGCCGACGCCGTACCGCCACTTGATGACGAGTAGATACGCCAGAAGTGTCAGCGCAGGACCCAGGAGTGGGATGCCGCCGAACAACCCGCCGACCACCGTCCAGACGACCGCGCCGATGCCGGCAGTAACGACGGCGTGGGTGTAGCTGCGGGCGGATGCGAGCACGCTCGCGCCGACGTAGATGCCGACGCCGCCAACGAGCAGGCTGACGACGAGCACGACGAAGTTATCGGCTGGAGCCATCGACGGAAGCTCTCCCGGCGGGCGTTTAGCCGTTGTGGCCGTCGCCCCGGTCGCGGTTCCGTGACTGCTTTCCCGTCATGACGGCCTCGTTCAGCGCCCGCGTGGCGGCTTCGGGGTCGTCAGCCCCGGTGACGGCGGAGATGACAGCGACGCCGTCCGCGCCCGCCGCGACGACGTCGCTCGCGTTCGCGGGCGTGACTCCCCCGATAGCGACGAACGGCACCTCGACGGCTTCGTTTATGCGTCGTACCCGTTCGACGCCGAGCTCCGACTGTTCCGAATCCGTTTCCTTCGAGTCGGTCGCGAAGATTGCGCCGACGCCGAGGTAGTCAGCCCCACCGCGTTCAGCCGCTCGGGCCTCCTCGACTGTCGACACCGACCTCCCGATGACCGCGTTGGGGCCGAGCTGTTCGCGTGCCTCGGCCACCGGCAGGTCCTCGTCGCCGAGGTGGACGCCGTCCGCGTCGACGGCCGCGGCGATGTCGACCCGGTCGTTGACGATAAGCGGCACGTCGCCCGCGCGGGTCAGCTCCCGGAGTTCCGAGCCGAGCTCGTAGCGCGACCGCGCGCTCGTCCCCTTCTCGCGGAGCTGCACCACGTCGACCCCGCCCGCGATGGCGGCCTCGACGACCTCGGGCGTCGAGCGGTCGCCCGACAGCCCGTCGTCCGTGACGAGGTACGTGTCGAGATTCACAGGTGGTACGTATCCATGGTGAAAGAAGGGCGTTCGGGTCGCGAAGTCGCCCCAGCGCGATTCGCTCCGTCGGAAGCCGCATCGGCGCGCGCATGACTGCTCTTTTGGTGGGACCCCGTTCGCGGACCCTCAGCCCCTCGATATCTCTGCCCTCGGGGCACATGACCGATGAAACGATCTCGAAGGGCGAGACCTACTGACCGTGCTGACTTCGCGTGTCGCTCTGAACTCGCTACAACGGCTCTTTCACCCACCGCTGGGTCTAACCGTATCTCTCCGGTTACATCAAGTATGAACCACCCGACGCGTCGTCGGTTCTTACAGGGAGTAAGTGCCCTCTCGGTTGTGTCTATCGCCGGCTGTTCGGTGCTGTCCGATAACTCGACACCGACGCCGACGCCCGAGTACGACACGCTGGAGGAGACGTCAACGTACCGGAGCGACGACGTGGGGCTCAGCCTCCCGGAGGCGGTGCCGCGCGCCGACTCTCCCGAGGAGGCTGAACTCGTCGTCGTGCATGGCAACCCGTCGGTCGAGCCCGACCAAGCGGTCACTTGGCTCACCGACGGTCGCGCGGTGGCGCTGCTGGGCGATGCCGCCGCGGAGACGTGGCGAGAGTGGACGAGCAGCGATGCGTACGCCGAGGCGTTCGACGATCGGGGACGCGCCGAGTCCGACCCTGCGCCGCACCTCTTGGTCGCGGGAGCGAACGAGACGACGGCGCGAACGAACCGCTTCTCGTGGGCCGACCTCCCGAGCAACGCCGAGCTGGTGGAGGCGCTCGACGAGGCGGTGGCCGACATCGTTGCTTGGCGCTCGACATGACCGGACGAGCGACGCGGACACAACCTTCTGTGGGTTGAACTCTGGTTGGCTACGACCCAACCGTTCGTATACATCTGGTTGCAGTCAGTCGAATCCTAATCGGGGTAGAACGGGACGAGCCCTGAGGGATTATGAACACCCAACGGGGGGCCGAAGCGGGGACGCGTGTCCGGGCCGAGCTACGTACCCTCACCGGGACGCTCCCCTCTGCTGTGGCGTGGTTGGAGAAACCCAATGCACGACCGAACCCCGAACTTGACCGGAAGCACAGATGCGTTAGAACCCCTCGCCCCGCGTGACGGCTACGAGTGGTATCTTGACGACCGCCAGCCGCAACTCACCGACGCAACGATGTACGCCCACAAGTGCCGTCTCGGCCACTTCATCCGGTGGTGCGAGGGTCGCGGTGGTATCGAGAACCTGAACGATTTGACGGGGCGCACGCTTCATCAGTTCAAGACATGGCGGCGTGACGAGGGGGACCTGAATACCGTCTCCGTCCGCACGCAACTCTCGACCCTACGCGTGTTCGTGAAATGGTGTGAGGGAATCAACGCCGTGACTCCCGGCCTCCACGAACTTGTGCAGGTGCCGACCCTTAGCGGGAACGACGGTGTGGACGAACGAGTGTTGGAACCCGAGCAAGCGAACGATATTCTCGGTCAGCTCTACAAATATCAGTATGCCTCGTTCGAGCACGCGATGTTCGAACTGCTGTGGGTCACCGGAATGCGAACCGGGGGTCTGCACTCGCTTGACGTAGATGATTACTATCCCGAACAAGGGAAGCTCAAGCTCCGTCATCGACCCGAAGCGGATACGACGCTCAAGAACGGAACGGATGGGGAGCGGAACGTCTCACTCCGGGAGGACACCTGCCGAGTGCTGGACGATTACCTCGCGGTGAACCGGACAGCGACGGAAGACGACCACGGCCGGGAGCCGCTGTTCACGACGCGATACGGGCGCGCGACAAAATCCCATCTCCGGCTCGTCGTGTATGAGATGAGCCAACCGTGTCAGTACGGTGTCCCCTGCCCGGTAGGGAACGACCCCGAAACATGCGAGTACCGCGAGCGGGACCACTACGCGGCGTGCCCGGAGAACATCCCACCGCACGCGATTCGGAAGGGGGCAATAACGTGGGCGCTGAACAACCAGATTCCGACCGACGCGGTGAGCGACCGCATGAACGTCTCTCCGGATACGTTGAGCCGACACTACGACCACGCGACCGAGGACGAACGTATGAACCGGCATCGAGATTACTTCGACAATCTGTAGTGAGGGCTGGTTTCTGTAGGAACCCCCCGCGTTCCCCATTCACTCCCCGGCCCCCGTTGCCCCCTACGGCCGCTTGATTGATGGCTGTGTAATGTCGGCCGATTCGAGACTGCCGCCATGGGCCTGCTGGACACGCTCAGCGGACATGGATTGGAAGTGGTAACACAATCTGAACGACGGAATTTCTTTAATCGGCCATGTCAATAGATATCAACATGGCTGGCGAAACCCCGAATAAAAAATATCTTGACCGCTGGCTGGAGCAGATGAGCAGTCGGTATCAGTATGAAGAACTCCAGCAAATGCCGATAAGTAAACTTAGGAGCATGAAATCGGACGTTGAATGCCGGTTCTTTGCTTTTAGAAAATCGTTCCCCAATTCTAACGCGGCAATGCAGGGAGAGAGACGTGCAGAAGTTTATGTCACCCCGACAGATACCAGACAATCGTTATCCACCGTTGAAATCCAGCGGCTCAGACAAGCAAAGTTGGATATCAAACGGGAGATAGACCGAGCAATAGGATTCCGCAAGGACCAACGTAGGGAGCGCCGTTCGGATTGGATGAATTCAGTTGTTGAAATCGCCGACAAAGCCGTAGCTGCCGTGTTCGCAATTTGCGCCACGGTTTGGAAGGCAATTCCGTGGTGACTGTTCGGCCACAACAGCGTCCTGAACTTAGCTCAAGTTATCGACCGAAATCGGACTACCACGGGCCTACTGATACGATTCAGAAGGCATGGGGAGAGACCAGACCGGGACGGCTGACGGCGGGACCGAATACTGTAGGAACCGGCATCACCTGTCTCCCGTCTATTGTCGCCGGTAATAGCTCGTGCCGTTTCCATCTACATTCACGAGGGCCACCCCATCGATTCATCCACAAGATACGCTCCAGACCACCCACCTGAATCACGAGGGGATAGAACGGTTCGGTAGGCTCTGTTGAAATGCTCAGAACTTGATAGGACGTGCGTGACACATACGGGGGATGAAGTCAGCCCGAGTTCGTCGTGTGCTACTTGTTCAGATTTCGGTCGATAGGAGTGGCATATCTGATGGGGAAAGACTACTATATTCAAGAATTAATACACGGGGTATGGAGAGCGAATTAACGCTTGGAGATATTCGCAGTGGAGCTTTTTATATCCTGCTTGCTATTTTTATCGCAATCGCGCTTTCGGCTATGATTCTCAGCCTCGGGAGCAAGACATCTCCGCTCCATCTTGTGGCGCTGTTCTGTTGAATACACCCTCTGTATCGAACGATTCAGTTAGCTTGAGAGCCACTGTCTGCGGCTGGTTTCCCGACGCCTGCGTAATGACACTCGGCCGATGACCGGATGCTGCCACGGGCCTGCTGGACACGCTCAGGAGACATGGGGAGGGGTCCAGACCGCGACGGCTGACGGCGGGACCGAATACTGTGGGAAGGCCCTTGCTTGTCCTCCTCCCCCACGACGCCCGTACCGCCCCTGCCGTGTCCCAACATAGTCGTCAAATGCAAATCGTCGGTCCGACCACGAAACGCGTCCAAACTTGCGGACTCGCTGGGTAGATAGAATTCTACGATAGTGTGGCAGGTAATTATCACGGTAACTACAAGTCTGGTGGATGTGATAGCATACTGAGCAGAATTACGCTCCTCTTGAATTATGGATTTGACACCCTTTCACGATGCAACAATACACGCAATCGACGCTGGACTCAACTCCGGCGAACCGACGCTGATTGCCGCCCTCCCCGCGATGGGCAAGAGTACAGGCATCATCAAATGGGCGGCAGAACACGAACAGCCGGTCACGATATTCGCCCCTCGGCGCGACATGTATGACGACTATCGGGAGTGGGCTACCGACGACGGGCTCACGGTGTTTCAGCTGGCGTCCTTCCACCATGACTGCGATACTATTCGTGAATACACCGAGGAGGAGCTGGACGCTGAGACCGAGGAGGAAACAGCGGACCGCGAGCGGGAACGAGACGCTGCACTCGCGTGTTACAACCGGGGACGCTCGGGGCCAGAGATTCACCGAAGCGCATCCAAGCTAAACCTCAACCTTCCATGTCAACGCGACGGTCCGTGCCGGTACATGACCCGACGAAATGCACAGAATCGAACAGGTCCGTTTGAGGAAATTGGGCTCGACCCATACGACGTTGTTCTTGGGCACTACACCCACGCACTTCAGGCGGGGAGCGAATGGATTGTTGACCGGTACGTCGCGATTGATGAGTTTCCAGACGACGGGCTAATTCAGGAGTTTTCGGCGAAATCCATCTCTAAGGCCGCAGACAGGTACATTAGCGCACACTCGGATTTCCCGGCTCCGGCATGGAAGATGCTCACCGACCACGAGGCAACGCCAGAACTGCGGAAAGCTGCGGCTGACTATCTTCAACGACACACCAAGGAGTTACGCGATAGGTCCCAACGGACCTTCACCGTTCCAGACGCTCACCCCGACGCGCCGCTCTTGATGTACGCCGAATTGAGGGCCAAAAAGAAGGACGAGAAATGGGAACTTGCCAAAATCTCATCCCGGAAGCGAGTCGTAATCGGCCCCGACGATGAACAGTACATGCTCGGCATCCCCGACTTCACCGGCGCCAGCGGCGTGGTCGCCCTCGACGGCACCCCGACCGAGGCAAAATGGCAACTGCTGCTCGGCGAGGACTTACGGACCACCTATGTTCGGGGCGACGAGTGGAATCACTATCTCCGTGATAAGCTCAAACTGAAACTGTATCAGACGACAGAAAACCCGAAACCGTACATGAGCACCGAAGGGACATACCTCACTCCCGAAAAAGACCTTGTGCTGCTGGAGTGGATACGAGCACGGGAAGGCCGTCGACCGGCGCTTATCACGTCAAAAACCGCCCTCGCGGAGTACGAATCACGACTATCGGACATTGGGGGCTCGCTGTCGGACTTGGTTGGTGCGACCGGCTACTACAACGCCCTCAAGGGAACGAATGATTTCGCCCAAGAACGGCTTGGCGTGGTTATCGGAAGCCGGCATCTCGGCGATGGTTACCTCAAAAAGTGGGCCGCGTTCATGGACGAAACGACAGGTCGGGTGATGCGGGACGATGGAAATGCATCCCGAGGTGCCGACCTACGGTACACAGGCATCGGTAATGAGCTTCTGCGAGGAATGCAGGATAACGAGACGCTACAGGCGGTAATGCGGTTCGGACGTGACGGCGTAGGGGCAACAGTCTATGTGCATACCGGGGCACTCCCTGCTTGGGTCAACGCTGAACAGCTATCGATGGATATTATCACATGGAACCGGGGGAAGCAAACGGGTCGGAAGTGGGTGGTCAGTAGTATCAAGCAGTTGCCGGAATGGAGGACGGCTGAATGGACCACCACCGAACTCACCGAGTGTGTCAAGGACCAATTTCCTGAGGCGAATTCAAAGAAGACTGCCTCGCTTCGAAGCACGGTAGCCTATCATTTAGACCGGCTTCACGAGCATGGGTTACTTCATGACCGGCAGCGGAGACCCCGCGGGACACATTATTGGTCGAATAACGGACTTGATACCGCTGGAGACTTCGGCTATGTGAACGAAGAACGCGGTACAAGGGCCTGATTTGAGTGGTGGATTGCATAGTTTCCTTATTGTATCTTATAAGAGATTTATCCAATAACGGGGGCAAGGAGCGCCACTAATGGGACGCGTAGGTGCCCAAAATTGCGGGAGAACCGCCCGCCAGGGTGGTTCAGATTATTTTCGGCTTCGCAATTCCGGTATTGAGCAGCCTTCATTATGTAGGAACGCCCGATGAATACATTTACCACCCCAATCCACGCACAGTCTTAGCTCGTGACAGCCACCGGAATGCCCGATGAACGATACGGCGGGGCCCGTGGACTGCCGCCCATACTCCGGTCCCAGCACGGCTGCCCTCGACCGGCCCGCCCCCAAGCCGGTCGGAATTCCGAGGCCAACTATTGAAAAATCCGAAATATTTCTACGGGGTAACGCTCTCGAACGCGAGCCCGAATTCTGATGGTGTCCCAACCACGCCCCGTCGCTGATTTGGTGTCCCAACTACGCCTCGTCGCCGATTTATCCCGGCCGGTCCCGCTGAAACCAACGCCGCGGCGGTTCCTACACATCACGGACCCCAGCACGCCGTTCCCCTACGCCGGCTGCCCGACGGGCTTCTATGCTCGCCAAACCGGAGAGCCCCGTACGGACGAATTTCGGGCCGGTGACGCTACTTTTCGAAGCAATCGGAGCACAGGTCACCCAAGGTGGCGACGGCCGACTCCGGCACGACCCGATACTCGTAGCTTTGACGGGGCTTCACACTCCCGGCATGCCGACACGCGGCCGGGTCGCTCGGGTCCCGATGCCATAGTTTCGTCCCGGACCGGCGAGCCTGTATCAAGTCGTCCTCCGTCTCGAACACATCAATCAGTTTCCGCGCTTGCGCTACCCGCTGGGCACCTGATACCCGGAGATTGTCGAGCGTGTTTGGGTTCTTGTCGAGTAGCTCCGCCGTTTCAGCCCGGCCAAACTCGAACACATCCCGAAATACGTACGCCTTCGCTTGTTCCTCGCCAATTGCCCCCGTGTCGGCCATTCGCTCCGCTATCCAATGGGCCCGCTGGACGGTCTCGGAATCGCTCATATCTGTCAATATAGCCGCATCCCCAAGTAGGTTACTACCATATGATAGTAAACTATATGCTGGCTGGCCGCGTAGCCATGACTGAGCGTGGTATGCCATGAGAATGGCCGCGTGCTGGAACACGCGACCGCGCTTCCCCGGTAAAGAGAAGCATGACGACAAAACCAACCAACAGCCAAGAACGTACCGCCCGACAGACCGCTATCCTCCGGGAGCTACCGGGCTTCCATCTCGACACCGGCACGCCGTGTCTCTGCGGGGCGGACAACATCAGCACGCGCTCGCGGCGCGGGTACTCAGATTCGCTGATTTTCAGCCACCGGTGTACCGACTGCGGGACCACGTTCAGAACGTACATCGAGGGCTAATCATGACCCTCGAACACCTCGACTTCAGCAGCCGGACCCGCAAGCGTGCCGAATGGGAGGCCTTCGAGTTTGCCGTCGTCGGGCCGTATCAGGTCCGCGTGACGAACGCCAGCTACGGCAAAGATATGCACGAGCATGCATATGTCGTCGGCATCGAAGCCCGCGACGGCGTCCTCATCCCGGCCGAATGCGAGTGCCCGGCCGATATTCACGGAGACCGCAACTGTAAGCACCGGGTTGGTCTCGTCATCCATGGCGGTTCCCCCATAATGTCGGCTGCCGCGGCCTACGACCCACCGACGGACCCCCGACAAGCTCCGAAGGTCGAGACGGTCGCCGACAAGCTTCGGTCCGACGGCGGCGCACGCCACGGTCCGGTGCCCGTCGAACCTCCGGAGTTCGCCTCAGATACCGACGACGGGTGTTGGTGCGAAGACAACGACATGCCGTGTTTCGACTGCTACCGGAACGGCAACCGAGAACTTCCTTGTCGCCGTACCCAAACAAACCTGTAACACACGGAAAAACTTTCACTCAGGTTGCACATGTACTGAACGTGGTTGGTACAGAACAGTTCGCGCTACGTCTGCTGAATTGGATTGCCCTGTTTATTCCAGCTCTGGCTATCATGTTGAATGCAGTAACTCGTGTCTACGAAGGAAATGAAGTTCTGAAAATATTCGGTTTGGCTGAAAGGCGCAAAACGGAGATGTATATGCTGTCTATTTTATCATTCGGGGTCGTTTTGGTGGTTCTTCTGTTGTTATTTGTGTACCTAGCTTACTCACTAAATCTACTCACGACGACATTTCCGGAAATATTGTTGACTGTCTCAATGGCGCTTATTCTGGTTGCCGTGGTGTTCGTAATACTGATTCTGTATGCTACGTACCTTGCTAACCGAGTTGATGTTCAGTCGGCGCCTGACCGTCTTGAAGAGTTATGGAATCAGGACACGAAATTTGTTTTGGACTTGACAAATGAGCTTGTAAAGAACAGACAAATATCAAGAGAGGAGGCACTAACTCTGTTAGAGTCCATAGACGCCGAAAATGAAGACGAAGTAGAAGACGCAACGAAAGACTACTAATTCACATTATTGTTCGCGAGACGGGATTTTCGTAGCAGGTCATGTTCTCTTATATCCCGTCTCTTGCCAATCTCCAGAATTGCCTGTACAGGGCTAGCTAAGTCTTCTGGGCGCTTGAATTTCGATAACCACACTACGGCAAGGGTCCGCGTTCCGTGTGGATACGAACTCACCGGGCGGCGTTCTCTCACACACAGGCCCAACCGGCACGAAGGAGGCTGCTAACGCAGGAATCCTTTGTATGGAAAACGGCCGCAGGCCGTACGAGCCCTGAGGGATTTGAACCCCCGGCAACGTGGTCCGAAGCCACGCACTCTGTCCAGGCTGAGCTAAGGGCCCTCACCACGGCGTAGCAGGCTACCGCTCAAAAGCCCTTCCATCAACCGACGCGTTGAAGCCGACCCCGTGACACCCCCGTCCATGCGCCGCGCCCGTGGCCTTCTCGTACTCACCCGCCCGGGGAACGCCGTTTCGGCGGCCCTGCTCACGGCCATCGGTGCGGTCGTCGCCGGCAGCGGCGACGCGTCGGGACTGATCCTCGACGTCTCCCCACCGGTCCGCGCCGTGGCGGCCGTCCTCGCGACGATGCTCGCGGTCGGTGCGGGCAACGCGATCAACGACTACTTCGACCGCGATATCGACCGCGTGAACGCGCCCGGCCGGCCCATCCCGCGGGGGGCCGTCTCGCCGCGGGGGGCACTGTCCTTCTCGGTCGTCCTGTTCGCAGCGGCCGTCGCGCTCGCGCTCGTCTTGCCGGCGCTTGCCGTCGCCATCGCGGTCGTGAACCTGCTCGCGCTCGTCGCGTACACGGAACTGTTCAAGGGGCTCCCCGGTGTCGGCAACGCGCTGGTCGCGTATCTCGGCGGCTCGACGTTCCTCTTCGGGGGCGCTGCGGTCGGAGGGCGACTCGACGCAGTCATCGTGTTGTTCGTGCTCGCTGCGCTCGCGACGTTCGCCCGTGAGGTCGTGAAGGACGTCGAGGACGTGGCGGGCGACCGGGAGGAGGGACTCGCGACGCTCCCGATCGCGTACGGCGAGCGGACGGCACTCCGGGTCGCGGCGATTGCGCTCGTCCTCGGCGTGCTCGCGAGCCCTGCGCCGTACGTCCTCGCCGGCTTCGGCGTCGGCTACCTCCTCGCGGTCGCCGTCGCCGACGCCGTGATGCTCGCTGCCGTCTACTGGAGCTTCGCGGACGCGACGCGGGGGCAACGCTGGCTCAAGTACGGCCAGCTCGCCGCGGCCGCGGCGTTTGTGGTCGGCCGGTTCGTCTGACGGTCGGTGTGTGTCGCCG